>Ga0136617_10005652_pt1 | contig 11198 bp, 6 predicted proteins | sample AntDrymUQ3222106_2_FD_129672 | JGI IMG/M metagenome (GOLD analysis project Ga0136617, IMG submission 129672) | Polar desert sand microbial communities from Dry Valleys, Antarctica - metaG UQ322 (21.06) | ecosystem: Environmental > Terrestrial > Soil > Desert | place: Antarctica: Dry Valley...
CGAAAACGCCGTCGAGTATTTCGTTTCTTATTACGATTATTATCAGCCCGAAGCCTATGTGCCGGCATCCGATTTGTATATCGAAAAGGAAGCGACGATAAACGACGAGATTGACCGTTTGCGCCAGGCGGCGACGCGCTCTTTATATGAACGCCGCGACGTGATTATTGTCGCTTCGGTTTCTTGCATTTACGGACTCGGCGACCCGGACGCATATTACGGAATGATTATGTTTGTCGAACCCGGACAGCAATTGAAGCGGGAAGATTTTCTGAAAAGATTGGTCGAATTGCAGTATGAACGCTCGCACATCGAATTTGAACGCGGAACTTTTCGCGTGCGCGGCGATGTCGTCGAGTTGTTTCCGTCGTATCAAGAGAACGCTTATCGCTTCGAGTTTTGGGGCGATGAAGTTGATTCAATTTCGACGATTGATCCGCTGTTGGGCGAAGTTCTGCACAAACACGAATCGAGGCTGCCGATTTACCCGAAAACACATTACATAATGTCGAAGCCGACGATAAAACGCGCGCTCAAAACCATCAAAGATGAATTGATTTGGTGGGAAGAGGAACTTATCAAACAGGGAAAACTCGTCGAATCGCAACGTCTGCACCAGCGCACGATGTATGATTTGGAGATGATTAAAGAGATGGGTTTTTGTCGCGGAATTGAAAATTATTCGCGCCATCTGACGGGCAAACCGGCTGGCGCGCCGCCGCCGACGCTGCTTCATTATCTACACAAGGATACGATACTCGTCATTGACGAATCGCACCAAACCGTTTCGCAAATCGGCGCGATGTATAAAGGCGACCGTTCGCGCAAAGCCAATCTGGTCGAATACGGTTTTCGTCTGCCCTCGGCAATGGACAATCGTCCGCTCAACTTTCAGGAATTTGAAGAAAAAATCGGACAGACACTTTATGTTTCCGCCACGCCCGGAAATTATGAATTGGAAAAAACCGGCGGCGAAGTCGTCGAACAGATTATTCGACCGACCGGCTTGCTCGACCCGATTGTCGAAGTTCGCCCGGTCAAAGGACAAATTGACGACCTTTTGGAAGAATGCCGCTTGCGTGCCGAACGCAACGAGCGCGTTTTAGTTACGACTTTGACAAAGAAAATGTCGGAAAACTTAACCGAATACTTTTCCGAAGTCGGCGTCAAAGTAAATTATCTGCACTCGGAAATTTTAACCTTGGAAAGAATAAAAATTTTACGCGATTTGCGGCGCGGCGTGTTCGATGTTTTAGTCGGCATAAATTTGCTGCGTGAAGGTCTGGATTTACCGGAAGTTTCGCTCGTGGCGATTCTTGATGCCGACAAGGAAGGTTTCCTGCGTTCCGAGCGTTCCTTGATTCAAACTATGGGACGCGCGGCGAGAAATGCGGACGGCAAAGCGATTCTATATGCCGATAAAATTACCGATTCGATGCGGAGAGCAATTGACGAAACGCAGCGTCGCCGAAAAGTTCAGGAAGAATACAACACAGAACACGGCATCACGCCGACCACCATCATCAAATCCATCGATGCCACACTGGTGACGGCTTATGAAGCGGATTATTTCAAAATTCCGTTGAATTTGGATGCTTTTGAAGAATACTCTCCGAAACAGCTGAAAGAAACGATTATCGGAATGGAACACGAAATGCGCCAAGCCGCCAGAGATATGAAATTCGAGCAAGCCGCCGAACTGCGCGACCGATTAAAGTATTTGCGTGAGAGACAAATGCAGTTGGCATAGTGCGTTGAAAATATTGTAGTCACTGTTAACTACTAAGTAGCAAATACTCTTATTCTGAATGTGTTATCAGAAGGTAAATCTGTTTCAGGATTTAGGTTTGATACGGTCCAACCAAATGATTTAAAACCTTGAAACTCATTGAAGCACTCGGTGATTTCTACAGCATTCATTTTTCTTCCGAGATTTGCCTCTTGTATCATTTGAATATCTGGAAAGCTTTTGGGGAAATGTAATACAATATCCATTTTATGGGCTTATTTTTATTTGAATTAATAAGTTCTAAAAAGAAGAATTATATTCTTATTTTATGCAAATAAAAACCGAGAACAACGAACTCGAAAACTATTTAACCGACGCGAGCAATCTGCAAGGCGGACGCGCCGACATACTTTTCATTCCTGAAACACGCGAGGAAGTTGCGGAAATTTTAAAAGAAGCAAACGAAAAAAACATCGGCGTCACCGTTTCGGGCGCAAGAACCGGAACCGTCGGCGGCGCGATTCCATTCGGCGGTTATCTTATTTCACTGGAAAAATTTAATCGAATCAAAGAAACAAACGCTGAAGAAAAGTCTGTAACCCTCGGCAGCGGCGTGATTTTGAACGATTTGCAAAAAGCGGTCGAAACAAAAAATTTATTTTATCCGCCCGACCCGACCGAGTGGAGTTGTCAAATCGGTGGAACAATTGCGACCAACGCCTCGGGCGCGAGAAGTTTTAAATACGGCGCGACCCGAAATTATATTCAAAGACTCAAAATCGTTTTGGCAAACGGTGATTTTCTCAATTTGAAGCGCGGCGAAATTTTTGCCGACAACGGTTTTATCGAATTGACAACCGAAAACGGCAACCGAATAAAAGCCAAACTTCCGACTTACGAGCAGCCGAACGTGCGAAAAAATACCAGCGGATATTTTTCAGCGGCGAATATGGACGCGATTGATTTGTTCATTGGAAGCGAAGGAACGCTCGGAATAATCACCGAAATCGAGCTAAAACTTTTAGAAAAACCGGAAGGCTTTTTGAGCGGAATCATTTTCTTCAAAGACGAAAAGGATTTGCTGAATTTCACAAACGAAGCAAAGGAAATCTCGTTTCAAACAAGAGAACTGCAACTTACGCCGCCTGCAATCCAAAATCCAAAATCTAAAATCCAAAATCCAATCGACGCTGCCGTTTTAGAATATTTCGACGGAAATTCTCTGAAATTTATTTCCGAAAAATTTCCCGAAACTCCCGAAAATATGGCAGGAGCGATTTTCTTTGAACAGGAAACAAACAGCGAGAACGAAGATGAATTATTCGAGCAATGGAATATTCTTTTAGAGAAACACAACGCTGAAACGGAAAAATCCTGGTTCACGACTAACGAGCAGGACAACGCGAAAATGCGCGAGTTTCGCCACGCTCTGCCGGTTTCGGTCAACGAAAGAATCGTTAAATTCGGGCAGCGCAAAATCGGAACTGATATGGCTGTTCCTGACGACAGGTTTGCTTCTTTTTTTGGATTTTACAAACAAAAATTGGATGAAAGTGCGCTCGATTATGTTATTTTCGGACACATCGGCGACAATCATCTGCACGCGAATATTTTGCCGAAAAATGAAACTGAAGCGCAAAAGGCGAAACATCTCTACGGAAGATTCATCGCGCAGGCGGTCATGCTCGGCGGCACGGTTTCAGCCGAACACGGCATCGGCAAGCTGAAAAGCAAATATCTGCAAGTTATGTATGGCGAAAGATTTTTAAGTGAAATGGCGGAATTGAAAAAAGCTTTTGACCCGAACGGAATTTTAGGGCGCGGAAATATGTTTGATGAAAAGTTTTTGTCAAAATAAAGTTGCGATAAACTTAATACAAATTTAAGAAAACATACTTCGGCATCAAAACTGTAAAAAATAAATTTATGAGAAAACCTGTCATCGCCGGCAACTGGAAAATGTATAAACTGCTCGGTGAAGCGGTTGAAACCGCTTTGGCATTGAAACCATTGGTTGCCAATGCAAGCCATTGCGAAGTTGTGATTGCACCTGTATTCACGGCTTTGAAAACAATATGCGACCGGCTCGAAGGCTCGAGTATAAAAGTCGCGGCGCAGAATTGTTCGACCGAACTAAAGCACGGCGCGCAGACCGGCGAAGTTTCAGCCGATATGATAAAAGATGTCGGCGCGTCGCACGTAATTATCGGTCATTCGGAACGTCGGCAGTTTTACGGTGAAACCGATGAAAAGGTCAATAAAAAAACAAAATCGTGTCTGGCATTCGGGTTGACGGCGATTGTCTGCGTCGGCGAAATGCTCGACGAAAGGGAAGCCGGAAATGCCGAAACTGTTGTTAAAAAGCAACTCGTCAGCGGATTGGACGGTTTGACAGTTTCGGATATGGAACGTATTATTATCGCTTACGAGCCTGTCTGGGCAATTGGAACGGGTAAAACCGCCACGCCCGAACAGGCTCAAGAAATGCACGCATTCTTGCGGCGAATGTTGACCGAGACGCAGGGAAGCGAAATTGCACAGACAGTTAGAATTCTTTACGGCGGTTCGGTAAAGTCTGACAATATCAAAACTTTGATGGCGCAGGCGGATGTCGACGGTGCATTAGTCGGCGGAGCGAGTCTCGAAGCGGCGAGTTTCGCGCAAATTGTAAATTACAAATAGTTCAGACGGAGAAAAGAAGTTGGTTTATTTATTGTACATATTATTTTTTATTTCTTGTGTCATTTTGATTGCAAGCGTTTTGTTGCAGCCGGGCAAAACCGATGCGGGTGCGCTTTTTACCAGCAATATCTCCAGCACGGCATTTCAACCGCGCGGTTCGCAGACAATTTTGTCTAAATTGACGATTGCCGCGGCGACGACATTTATGCTTTCGGCTTTGCTATTGGCAATGCCGGCGTTGACGGGAAATATCTCGGTTTTGCAGACGACCGGCGGCGACGCAACCGAGGAAGTCGCGCCCGCGCTTGATGCGAATTCTAATACGGGTGTTGACGCTAACACAGATGCAAATGTTGACGCGAATACAAATGTAACTGTTGACGCAAATTCAAACACGACAATCAACGCAAATGTTCCGTCCAATACCGCCATTGTCGTTCCTTCAAACAGCAATGTGAATTCCGGCACGGCTAATAAATAGTTTTTTGAAAGTTAATTTGGATAGAGAATAGCGGGCAAATATAACTTGCATTCTCTAATTCTTAATCTCTTGCCGAGGTGGCGTAATTGGTAGCCGCGCACGTTTGAGGGGCGTGTGGAGTAATCCGTACGAGTTCGAGTCTCGTCCTCGGCACCATCAGTCTAAAAGGCGGTTTTTCTTTTCGAGTAAAGAAAAACCGCCTTTTTTCTTTACTCGAAATAATCGATATTGTATCCTGAAAACCGTCCGCACATTTCTTTCCGACCGCCACATATTTGCTAAAACGGATAAGTAGAAGCGCGAATTTTTTTTAACTCTGGAAAGTGAACATTATGAAAAATCAAAAAATTTATCCGGGGCTTATTTTTCTGATTTGTTTGTTTTGCAGCAATATTTCTGTTCTCGCACAGAACGATGTTATGATGCAGGGCTTTAATTTTAACGTGCCGGTTGATGAAGCAAACCGCAACGGAACTTGGTGGGACAACCTGGCGGGCAAGTCGCAAGAATTGAAAGAAGCCGGGTTTACGGGAATTTGGACTCCGCCGCCGAGCAAGGCTCTGACGGGAATTTTAGACACCGGATATTCTATTTCGAGCCATTTTGATTTGGGCAATTACAATCAGAGAGGAACAATCGAAACCAGATACGGCAGCCGTGCCGAACTTGAAAATATGGTGCGGGCGATGCACGCCCGCGGTATCGAAGTTTATGCCGATACGATTCTGCATCACATTGTAACCGATTACCTTTCGCTCGAAGCGAATCCGGTTGTGAAGAGTTATGTCGGAAGCGAGGCAAATAACGGAGCGAATACGGCTTATCCGACCAACCAGATTGTCTGGCGTGTTCCAAACGCTCCGGCGGGCGATTATTATTTTCAAGTGAAAGGCTACAATTTGCCTTGTTCCGCAAACTCTTCCGAACGCGCTTACGAGATTTACGCGACGTGGACCAATCCGAATCCTGATTATCCTTTTGAACCGAATTTGCAGCAAACAACGCCATTTAATTTTGAGCTTGAACCGAATAACGGCAGCGGACAATTCAATCAATTTCCGGCATCGGGAAGTCGAGTTTGGGCAAACATCGGACAATGCGGCGACGTTGACGAATATAAAATAACTCTGCCGCGACAAGCGGACATTAACGTGATTTTGACTTCGGTGGAAGGTGCCCGTTTCACTGCATTCTATGACCAAACACGCGGCTATCGCATCTCCCGCGTCGCCGGTTCGCAAGGCGATTTGACAGGTTCGCTGCAAACTTTGACCTATACGAACATCAATTACCAAGCGGATTACGGTGTAACGCATACCGGAGCCGGCGAGAAAAATTGGGTTTGGGATTATACATATTTTCATCCGAACAGTGCCAGCGATTTTCTTGAAACTTACGACGGAACTGACGGTATTATTCCGCGTGCAAAACTATTCGGCAACGACATAGACACGAGCGACGAGCGTCCCGACGGCGCGGCAAATCGGATGAAATACTGGGGAAAATGGCTCACCGAACAAATCGGTTACGACGGTTATCGGCTGGATTCGGTGAATTTGTTTGAAAAGGAATTTGCCGCGTCCTGGATAAATTCGATGCCGCGAAAGCCGGATGGCTCGCAACGATTCGTCGTCGGGGAATACTACAGTTTAACCAAGCCGCGCATTCGTTCGTGGGTCGAAGATATGGCACAGCGCGGCGCGGATACAAAAGTTTTTGACTTCAATCTGAAATTTGATCTTAATCGTCTGGCAAACGGCAATTCGACGACTTTTAATATGACCTCGCTCAATCACGCCGGTTTTGTGCGTGATAATACGGGCGGCAATCTTCCGAGCGCAAAAGTCATCACCTTTGCCGAAAACCACGATACCTCGAGACCGGGGCATTGGCTTTATAAGGATTGGCAGCTTCCCTACGCCTATATTCTTTTTGCGGATGGTCGTCCGTGTGTTCTCTACGCGCATTTTTTCGGCACGAAATTGGCTGCCGATGGTGAAGAATTAACCGCGCCAATCAGCTTACAACAAGATTTGCGAAAGCTCATCAATATCCGCCGTCAGCAGCTCGAAGGCGATATGATTGTTTTGAGCGAGACGGGCAATCCATCGCCGACCAATAGCACAGCAAATGTTTATGCGGCGCGGCGCGTCGGAAATCTCGCAAAAAATCGTCCGGGCGGAATACTCGTTCTCAACAATCACGAAACTGAAACAAAATGTCTCACCGTTGACAACGCGCCCGGCGGCTCGAATTATGAAAACTGGTCAAACAAAACTCTGGTTGATTTGACAGGAGTGCAGCCAGCCGCGCAAGTTGCCGCAAACGGACGAGTGCAAGTCTGCGCTGCGCCGCGCAGTTACACGGTTTATGTTCCGGTCGAATGGATGAATAATCGCGCTTCGGATTTCAATCGTGACGGGGCGGCGGATTTTGCCGTGTGGCGACCGTCGAGCGGCGTTTGGTATACGCTTCAAAATTCAAACTTCGCCGCAAGGCAATGGGGCGTTGCCGGCGACCGTGTCGTCGCAGGCGATTACGACGGCGACCGCAAAACCGATTTTGCAGTTTGGCGACCAAGCACCGGCACCTGGCATATCGTTCAGAGTTCCAACAACTCCGAGATTCACTATCAATACGGAACAAACGGCGACATTCCCGTTCCGGCGGATTTTGACGCGGACGGCAAAACGGATATGGCGGTGTTTCGTCCCTCAACAGGTGTTTGGTTTATACATAACAGCGCGGACAATTCAGACAAAACATTTAGTTGGGGCTTAAATAACGATTTGCCGGTTCCCTCGGATTATGACGGAGACGGACGCGCCGATGTCGCTGTGTGGCGACCGTCGAACGGCGTTTGGTATGTCGTAAATAGCGGAGTCGGTGGTTTTACGTTTAATCAATTCGGAACGACCGGCGATAAACCCGTTCCGGCAGATTACGACGGTGACCGCAAAACCGATTTAGCCGTCTATCGTCCAAACACCGGCACCTGGTATATTCTCAAAAGTAAAGACAGTGCCTTTTATGCAAGAAATTTCGGCACATCCGAAGACAAGCCCGCGCCATCGGATTTCGATGCGGACGGCAAAGCAGACATAGCTGTTTGGCGACCGTCAAACGGCGTTTGGTATGGACTGCGAAGCACTAATGAATCTTTTTTCGCCGTCCCGTTCGGTCAAAGCGGCGATATTACGGTGCGCTCAAGCACGATACCGGAATAAGTTTTGTGTAAAATTATAGCGCAAAAATTGTTTAGAAAAGTTTGAACTGGATGGTCAGATATTTCTTTGGATTTTGGCGAAAATCATAAATGAGTTTTGTGCCTTCGGTGGTGATTTGGTTGATATTCGAGGTTGTTTGATTGACGTTATTGTAGAGCGTTTCGTCGGTTAAAAGTTTTCCGACGGTGCCTCTGCCGTTTCGTGCATCGTCGAGAATTAGATTAAATTTATCCGCTGAAGAATTTAGTTTGGCGAGCGTCGCACGCGAATCTTCGTAAAGTTGTTCGTCTTTTAAAAATTTGCCTGCCGTTCCTCTGCCTTCTCTCAAATCGCCGGTGATAATTTTGAGGTCATCGGTGATTCCGTTGATTTTTTCTGCCGAAACGCGCAAGTCGGCAATTGCGGCTCTGGTATCGTTATAAAGTTCGTCGTTGGAAAGCAATTTGCCCGCCGTGCCGCGTCCGGCGCGTAAATCGTTTGAAATTGATTCGAGTTTTCCGACCGTGCGATTCAGGCTGTTGTAGAGTTCCGGGTCGTTTAACAGTTTTCCTGCCGTTCCGTCGCCGCGATTTACCTTGTCAATCGTAGTTTGAAGTTTTGCGATGGTAACTTTTGTTTCACCGAGTGTCGCGTCGAGATTTTTATAAAGCGATTCGTCGTTGACGATTCGTCCCAGAGTTCCTTCACCGCGATTGGCTTTGCCGAGGATTTCATTTGCCGGAACAGAGAGTTTGTTGATTTGCTCAAGAAGCTCGTTGCCCGTTTGCGTCAGTTTATTGATAGACATTGCAGAAGCCGATTCGAGAACTTGATTCTCAGAAACAGGCGTGCCTTTTTGGGTTCCGGGCGTAATGTTTATCATTTTGTCGTTTGCCAGCACGGAAGTTGCCGCTAGTTGCGCGATGGAATCGGTGCGGATACGTTCGGTAATCGGTCTGCCGCCGAGATTTTTGTTAACCGTTATTATCGCTTCGACTTTGGCATCTTCATTGCTGTCGGGCGGAAGCAGAATAACCTCTTTAACTTTTCCGATGCTAACGCCGGCGAGTTGAACTTCCGCGCCTTCGCGCAAACCGTCGGCATCGGCAAAACGCGCTTTCAATTGCAGTTTCTTCTCAAACGGATTAAAATCTCCGGTCGAATTGATAATCAAAAATGCTAAAACGGCAAGTCCGAACAGAACGAAAATTCCGACACGCAATTGGCTAAAGCCTAAATTTCTCTGGGTTGGGGGCATAATTGGGTTCAGGATTCAGGATTCAAGATTCAAGATTCAAGATTCAAGATTTAAGATTTAAGATTAAGAAACAATTTTGAATTTTGAATCCTGAATCCTGAATCCTGAATCCTAAATCCTAAATCCTGAATCCTAAATCATTTTCCGCGCATAAATACTTGAATATACTCGTCGTTTGATGCGGCAAGTTCTTCATCTTTGCCGCTAAAAATTATTTGACCTTCTTTGAGCATAATAATTTCCGTGTTTATCAAACAAATGTCTTTGCCTTCGACTTCAAAAACGACTTCACCGTCTTCGTTGACCGTGGCATATTCGGTAGAAAGAATTTCGAGATTTTTCATCTCGTGAGTAACAAAAATCGCAGACACATCTTCTAAATCGCGCAATTTTATAGCAAGCTCGCAAATCGTTCTGGCGGTTGGCGGGTCGAGTCCGGCAGTCGGCTCGTCAAACAGAACAATTTGCGGATCGCCGACAAGTGCGCGGGCAACACCGACGCGCCTTCTCATCCCGCCTGAAAGCTCTGCCGGCATCTTGTCAATTGCCTCTTCCAAATCAACGAATTGTAGCATCCGGCGAACTTCTTTTTCGACTTCCGCTTCCGCGACTCCTTGTTCGTGCAGGCGATAAGCTACGTTATCATAAACGGAAAGCGAATCAAACAACGCGCCTTCCTGAAAAACCATTCCGATTTTTTTGCGAACTTCCATCATTTCGATTTCCGTATAATCGGTAATGTCCTCGCCGTCAATAAGTATCTGTCCCGAATCAGGTTTAAGAAGCCCCAGAATAAGCCGAATCGTCGTGGATTTTCCGCCGCCGCTGCGTCCTAATATAACTTTTGTTTCGCCGCGCCGGACGGTGAAACTGATGCCGTCTAAAATCTTTTTATCGTCAAAAGACAGGTGAATATCCCGAAATTCTATCGCCGGAACAATTCTTTCCGGTTCATCAACCGCATCTTCCAAATCGGTCGGCTCGAGTTCTTCCTCAATCGTTTCGTCGTTTAAAATCGGTTCTTCAATTTGCGAATCGAGCATAAGTTTATTAAATGATTTCAAAGGTTAAATAATTTTGGTGCCGAAAACTGACATAATTGCGCGGGAAAGGAAAAAATCAAAGATAATGACGACAATCGAAGAAAGAACAACCGCGCTCGTCGTTGAACGTCCGACTCCCACCGTGCCTTCGGTCGTGCTTAATCCTTTGTAACAGGAAATACTTCCGATAATTAGTCCGAAAAACAAAGGTTTTATAATTCCGCCGATAATGTCCTCGACAGTGATTCCGTTTCTTACGGAAGTAACATAAACATCATAATTTTGATTGAAAAGACCCGAAGCGACAATGCCGCCGCCGATAATTCCAAAAATATCCGCCGCAACGGTTAAAAGCGGAAGCATCAAAATCAAAGCGATAATCCGCGGCGCAACCAATTTACGGTTCGGGTCTGTGCCGAGCGCACGCATCGCGTCAATCTGCTGGGAAACAACCATCGAACCGAGTTCGGCGGAAATTGCCGAGCCGATGCGTCCCGAAACCATCAACGCCGCCAGAACGGGACCAAGTTCGCGGACAAGCGAGGTCGCTACTGCTCTTCCGGCTTCACCCTGCCCGCCGTAATATGCCAGCGTCGGAAAGGTTTGCAGAATCAAAACACCGCCGGTAAAAAACCCGGTCAACAGAACAATCGGCAGCGAGCCGACACCGATTAAGTCCATCTGCTTTATCAAATCCATCAGATAAAACGGTTTTTTGAACAAACCGAGAAATGCTGAAACTATCAGATTTGTTATTTCCTGGAGTTCGAGAATAAATTTTTTTATTGAATTCATCAGC
>Ga0136617_10005653_pt1 | contig 11197 bp, 13 predicted proteins | sample AntDrymUQ3222106_2_FD_129672 | JGI IMG/M metagenome (GOLD analysis project Ga0136617, IMG submission 129672) | Polar desert sand microbial communities from Dry Valleys, Antarctica - metaG UQ322 (21.06) | ecosystem: Environmental > Terrestrial > Soil > Desert | place: Antarctica: Dry Valley...
ATCGTCGCCGACGAGCCGGTGTCCGCGCTCGACGTCTCGATCCAGGCGCAGGTGATCAACCTGCTCGAAGAGCTGCAGGAAAGCTTCGGGCTGACTTATCTGCTGATCGCGCACGACCTCGCTGTCGTCCGGCACATCTGCGACCGGGTGGGCGTCATGTACCTCGGCGGCTTGGTCGAGGAGACCAGCAGCGACAGCCTGTACGGGACCCCCCTGCACCCGTACACCAAGACGTTGATGTCGGCGGTGCCCGTGCCGGACCCCGTCGTCGAGGACACCCGTCACCGCATCCTGCTGGCCGGCGACCTGCCGTCGCCCGCCAACCCTCCGGCGGGCTGCCGTTTCCACACCCGCTGCCCGTGGCGCCAGGAGCGGCGCTGCGACTCAGAGCGGCCGGAGTTGCGCGAGTTGGAGCCCGGCCACCGGGTCGCCTGCCACTACGCCGAGGAGATCCGCGACGGCAGGATCGCGGCACATGAGGTGGCAGTCGAGCTCGTGCACTCCAGGGCTGGCGCTGGCACCGGCCCCGGGGTCACCAGCATCGCCGCGGAGATCTCCGGCACTCTGCCGCCCGGTCACTGAGCTGTGGAGACGGACAGCCAGGCCGATCAGGTGGGGCGATGGGTTGCGTCCTTGGATGAGCACAACCGCCATGGTCCGGGCAACGATGGCACCGACGCGGGTTGAGGAGTCGGATGCTGGGGAGCGCCAGGGCCCGTACCAGACCCGCAGGCCTGCGGCCTCGTCACTGAGACGCCACTGGCAGGCAGCAACGACCGCTGGGATCCCGCCACCCCGGTACGCGGGCAGTGCGAGCATGACGCGGCTCTAGTGCGACGATGAGGCCGTGGTGATTAGCCCGTCGGACCTTGTCGAATTCGTTGGAGATGCCCCCAGCGACGGCTCGCAGCCGGTGCTGGTGCACGCTATGCACGGGTTCATCGACGCCGGCAGCGGTGGTCGCATCGCCGCCGACCACCTGCTGTCTACCCTGGAAGCCTCGGTGGTGGCGCGGTTCGACATCGATCTGCTGATGGACTACCGGTCACGACGGCCGGCGATGGTCTTCACCGACCAAGCCTTCACCGCGTACGAGGAGCCGTTGCTGGCGTTGCACCAGGTGGTGGACGCTGCAGGGGCGCCGTTCCTGTTGCTAGCCGGGCCGGAGCCCGACTTGATGTGGCTGCGCTTCATCGACGCCGTCGACGTGCTGCTCGACAGGTTCGGTGTCCGCCTCACCGTCGGGCTGACCGCCATCCCCTGGGCGACACCGCACACCCGGACGCTGGGGGTGATCGCTCACAGCGCCGACCCGGCGCTGGTCCAGGGCTACGAGGCGTTCGGTGCCGAGGTGCGGGTGCCAGGACATGTCGACGTGTTGCTCGAGCAACGCCTCGGTGCGCGCGGCCGGGCGACGATGGGATTCGCCGGCCAAGTGCCGCACTACCTGTCCCAGGTGGACTACCCCGACGCGGCCGCCCGGCTGCTGGACGCGCTCGCCGGTGCCACCGGGTTGACGCTGCCAACCGAGTCGCTCATCGAGGCGGGTGAAGAGGTGCGGCAGGTGATCGATGCCCAGCTCGCCGAATCGGAGGAGACCCTGGGCCTCGTGCGGGTACTGGAGGAGCAGTACGACGCGCAGGTGCGCGCCCGGGCCAGCGGGGCAGCGGGGGTGCAGAGCGACGACACGTCGACCGGAGACGATCTGGCGGCTCAGTTCGAGCGGTTCCTCGCCGAGCGGGAGCGTGGCAGCGGCGCCGGTTGAGCCACATTTCAGGAACCGCTCGCCGCCCGCCCGCCGTGACGCCGGCGCCGATACATCCAGGCGCCGAGGATCGTCCAACCAGTGATCGCCACTAACGCCATGAGAATCTCGCCGGCTCGCCGCTGGCCCGACAGCAGCAGGCCGGCCGCGAGCAACCAGCAGGGCGCTGCTGTTGCGGTCATCAGATACCGGCCGAGGTATCCAGAGCACAAGGGCAGGAGGCCCGCGAAGATCGCTGGGTAGGCCGCGGTATTCTCGAGCCCGTCCGGCAGCACCGTGAGGACAACGAGCACCGGCACCAGCAGGAAGAAAGGCAGGGCGGCCAGCTCCATCAGCCCGTACCGCACCGGGACGGCGTCTGCGCCGTACAGGCTCTCCGCCGCACGGTCGGCCGGATCGAGGGCCTTGCTCAGCCGCATCCACCGGCGCCGACCCACCAGTCGGATCGCGAGCTCCATCAGGCCCAGAGCGACCACTGTGATAACGGCGGCAACCGGGACCGAGAAGGGCAGGTCGTCGAGGTGCACCAGCGCGCCCAAGAGCGAGATCGCACCGAAGAGGAAGGGCCAGCCCGCCAGTACCAAGACACATGACCCCAGACAGCCGGGCGCCAACGAGCCACCGTTCGATCCCGGCACGGCGTCACGGGTGACCAGCGGCAGATCCGGTTCCGCCAATGCTGCCCGGGCGATGGCAAGTGCGTCGACTGGATCGGAATCGCCACGCCTACGTGCCGGGGCCCGCGGGGCGGCCACCGACTTCGGCGGCACCCGCACCACCCGCTCACCCACGGTCAGCAGCGCCCACTCCAGCCCGCTGGACGCCTGCCCGCAACCCTCTACGGCAAACGTCAACTCGGTGTCTGGCCATCTGAGGTGGGCCCAGCGCACCAGCTGCCGGTATCCGGCATGGGTCGCCCGCAGGTGGCGGGCGCCCAGCTCGGCCCCTGTCTGATCCACCGCGACCGCGCTGTGCGTGCGCTTGCCGACGTTGATTCCCAGCAGCACCGCCACCAGTGGTCTTCTCCTACTCGACGAGGACGGGTCGGCCCGACACCGGGGCTGGATCGTAGCCCACTGTCCGACGCCCTGGAGCTCGTTGGACAAGGCGGCCGCCGGGGAGCGCGACTTCACGCTAGAGTCGCCGCATGCCCCGCGACGAACACGACCCGATCGCCGACACGGGCATGTTCCGTGCCTTTGTCGAGCGGGGCGACTCCGAGCGCGCGGGCCGACGGCCTGTCGGTGCGCCAACGCTCATCCTCGTGCTCGCGGGTCTCGTTGCCGCCGTCGTGCTGGTCTGGCTGCTGCTCCTTCGCTGAGAACCCCGTCTGACTACGGCGAGGACAAGTCAATCGCCTGGCGATGCCTGCGACCGCCTCGCCACCAACGCCGACACCCGTGTGATCGCCTCCTCGGTCGCCGTCGCGGGGTCGGCCTCGCGACCCGCGGCGAGCCCTACCAGGTACGCGGTCAGTGGTGCGGCAGGCCGGGCCACCCCATGGGCCACGTCACGGGTCATGTCCAGGATGAGATCGTGGGCGACAGGACCGCCAATTCCCAACTCGCCGCAGACTGCGGCCACCCACTCCTCCAGCGTGTTCACGTCCACTCCCTCGCTCGACGCAGGTCGCCGCCGGTGTCGCAGTCCAGCCAGGGCGGCGGCTGCCCAATGCTCAACTCCACCCGCACCCGGGCGACCGCGACGGTGTCTACCAGGCGGCGTACGGGCTGGCCGGCGGGATGGCCGATCGCTGCCAGCCGGGTCCGCAGCGCTTCGATACGCCACGTCGCGATCAGTAATTGGTCGCGACCCGTGTCATCGACCAGTACGGCTACGTCAGTGCCTGAAACCATGGCCGCAAGCAGACTGTCCACAACGGACGCCGTCAGGAACGGAAGGTCGGCGGCCAAGATGGCAACCAGCGCCGCATCGACATGATTCAGGCCCGCCGCGATCGCCGCGACCGGGCCACTGCCTGGCGGATCCTCCCGGGTGACCACGTCGGCGGAGGTCGGGTGACTCACCGGGCCCACGACGATCCGGCGCCCGGCCGTCTGCACCGCAGCGAGCACGCGGTCCAGCAGCGCCACCCCGCCCACGCGCAGCGCGGGCTTGTCCACGGCTCCCAGCCGTGACGCCCGCCCACCGGCCAGCAGCACGGCGTCGTAGCTCGTCATCACAACACCCGTCGGTCGTCCGGCACCTACTCTGACACCATGACCGAGCCGGAAGAGGTGCGCCAGCGGCTGCGGTCTCGAGACCTTGCAGGAGAAGGGGGTCGAGTTCACCAGCCCGGTAGCGGATCAGGGCTGGGGCCTGATGACGTCCCTCAAGACCCCTGGCGGCAGCGAGCTCGGCCTGTACGAGCCCAGGCACCCCACCGCGATATAGGCCGGCGGCCCGCCTTTGCTCGTCCGCTGTGACTGCTAGAGGGTACCGGAGGTTGGCAGCGCCCTGCGCCAAGAAGGACCGGACTTGACAGACCCGCGCCGCCCCGGCGCGCGAACCTCCGCAATGATCCCGAGCGCCGGCGCGTGACTCCACATTGTCCGAACGCCCCACGGCGATGACCAGTTGCCGGTAAAATTGACCCGCACCCTTCAGGCGGCGATCGGCCATCAGGGCGTAAGAACCTGTGTGGCGAAACGGGGATTCGTTACCGGAGCAGTGCACGCATCCCCTTCGGGACCACGTCTGAAGGACAGGGGATGCCCTCTCATGCGAGAGAATGGCCACATCGGGACTCAACGTACCGGGTCAGCCGCGACGGAACTAGAAGGCCGCCCCACGCACGACGCACTCACCATAGCCGCTGAACAGTCGACGATCTGGCCTCGGGTCCCCGTCCGAGTCTTGCTCTGGCCGCTGGTTTTCGCTGCCGCGGCCGGCGGACTCTGGGTCTCCATGCATCTGCAGGCCGACTCGAGCCTGCTGGCCGTCGCACTATTCATGCACATCATGTCGCTCGTCGTCGGTTTCGGGGCGGTGCTGGCCGTCGACTTCCAGGCCCTCATGTGGATGCTGGGCCGCCGCGAGCTCGCCGACGTGACGCGGTTCGGGGCGGCCACGCACGCGCTGATCTGGATCGGGCTCGCCGGCCTGGTGCTGAGCGGCATCCTGCTCCACCCGGACCTGAGCAGCACCCCTACCCGGATCAAGCTGCTACTCGTCCTTGTCGTCGCCCTCAATGGCCTCAGCGCCCTGGGCGTCCAGGAACGGCTCGACCGAACACCGGGACAACGGCCACCGGTCGGCCTGCTCATCCGGGCCACGGTAGCCGTGCTGATATCGCAGGGGGGATGGTGGGGAGCAGCCGCAATCGGCTTCGTCAACATCCAATCCGCCTCCATGGCCGGACAGTAGGTGCCGGACCGCTGACGAGGATGGCCCGGCAAACGTGCGAACGTCGGTAGGAACCGCCCCTCAGCTTTGGCCATCGGGGGTGGTGTTGCGGGCGGCGCGGCGGGTGTTCCAGCCGCGTTCGCCGCGCGGCTTCGGCGACGCTTGGCACGTTCGACCTCTTCCGCCGCCAGGGCGACCGCCCGTCGCTCGCGAAGAAGTGCACTCTGCGCCTTGCGTTGTTCGGCTTGCACCGCATGGTGCGACCAGACGGGCCAGCGGTAGGGCAAGTCATCGCTGACGCCTGGGAAGAGCGGGCCGTACCAGTCGGGATCCTTGCGCAGGAGGGATGACTGGTGGGCGAGGTGAAGGTCTCCGTCACCCAACCATACCGGCAATGCTCCGGCGCGGGCCAAGCCGGTTTGAGTGCGGATGGCGTCCACACCGATCGGTCGAAGGTCGGTCGCGGTGGTGTCGGCGCAGGTGTCGCCGAAGCCGAGCTCCGTCCACACCTGACAGCAGGTCAGACCGTATCGACCGAGGGCTTCCTCGTAGTCCTTCCACATGAGCACGGCGGGGTGGTGGGCCCACCCATACCCCGGCCACGTCAAGGCCCGGATGATCTGGATGACTTCCACTCGCTGCTTGCCCAGTCTCTTGCGGTCGAGCGCCCGTGCCGACTGCTCGAAGTCGGCGTAGGGCAGGAACGTCTGCATCGATCCCCATCTCCCGCAGCGCCTCGCCGCGCTCGATGCCCACTCGGCTGGTGGCGCTAATTGCCGTGGCTGTGCGGCGGAACGGTCGGGCCCTCGCTGGCCTGGACCACGACGAACCCTGGCCCGGCCAGAGCGAGCTGGAACGCCTCGCCGCTGCCACGGCCGATCAACGCTCCCGCCCCCGCGGTACGGCGGACGGACGTCTGCAAGTTGCTCGACCAGGCGATGGCAGACTGCAGGTCGACGAACGTGGGCACCTGGCTGGTGTCGAGCACTACCGGGGTGCCATGGGCCGTCACCGCCAGTCGGCCGCGCCCGGTGAAGACCGTGTTGAACACCCCGCCGGAGAACATCGACGCCCCTTCGACCCGGCGGATGTCCCATTGCAGGCCTGGCTCGAAGGCCAGCACGTTGCGTCCGTTGACCGTGACCGAGTCGCCATCGAGGTCGATCAGGTGGATTTCCGAGGCGTCGTCGGCGAGGAAGAGGTCACCCTGACCCGTGCACCGCATGAGGGGCACCCCCTCGCCGGTCAGTGCCTTCTTGAGGAACTTCGCCACCCCGCCGCCCTGGAACGCGAAGTCGAAGGCTCCCTGGTAGGCGATCATCGCGCCCTGCCGTGCCATCAGCTCGCCGTTCAAGGCTATCCGTAGCATTCGGGGGTTCTGCAGCGCCATCGCGCCATCTTCAGCGGTCGACTCGGTGTGAGATCCAAACAACTGACTGCGCATGGATGCCTCCTGTGGTGACTACCTTGGAGTGCCGGTGAGGTTACCCGACGACGCACGGTGCAACCTGCCGACATGAGGATGTGAAGGCGTTCCGGGGTCCTGACCCTCGCGCCGACTGACGCCCTGCTTGTCCACGCGTTGTTCTGTCAGGCTTATTGAGCAAGCCACTGCCGCCGGGTGATGCGGTGCAACACATGGGGCCGCAGTGGGTGCTTGGGGGGCATGAGCGGGTGGTCGAAGTCGTCAACCGGATCGCGGGTCATCCCGAGCCGGCGCATGACGGCCTGCGAGCGTTCATGAGTGCGAGCCGTCATCGACACGATCTCGGCGAGATCGACGTCACGGAAGCCGAATGCCAGTGCGGCGCGCGCCGCCTCAGTGGCGTATCCATGGCCCCAGGCCGACCGGGCCAGCCGCCAACCCACCTCGACCGCCGGCGTGAAGCTGGCCTCGAACGTCTTCGATGACAAACCAGTGAAGCCAATGAGCTGCGCAGTGGCCCGCACCTCTAGAGCCCACAGCCCGTACCCCAGCGTGTCAAAGCTCTCCTCTATCTCGTCGATGAGCTTGTCGCTCGCGGCTCGATCGAGAGGACCCCGGAGGAACCGTACGACGTCCTGATCAGCATTGATGGCCGCGAAAGGCGCACGATCCGCCGGCGCCCATCGCCGCAGAATCAACCGCTCTGTGCGCAGCTGCGGTGAGCGGCCTTCCGCACCCCACTTCGTCATGATGGATATCTCTAGCACTTCAGCCGCGATCAAGTCACTGCCAGAGCTGTGGACAGAGAGAAGCGGTCCCCAACCGCTACCCCGTCGCCTTCGTCGAGCCCGAACCCCCCTAACTGACCTGGGCTTAGGGCTTGCGTTGAATCAAGTCAGTTTGTGCGCGCCAGCCGTGCATGGTGTTGTCGAAGTTGCCGTGGATGACGGCGGCCCGGATCGAGGTGGGACGGCCGTGGCTGTCGCGGTCGAGCACGTCGAGGACGGGGAAGCCGTCGAGGATCACGTGGTCGCGGCGGACGACCTGGGTCAGTCAGTCGGTCCGGACGTTGAGGATCGGGTACGGGCGAGTTGGGCACGGAGGGCTTCTTCCAGGGTTTGCCGGAACGCCTCGGCGGGTAAGGCTCTTGAGGCGCCGAACGGTGCGAGCGGTGGGTGCTGCGCAATGGCCCCGAAAGGTGTTGGGCGGGTGCTGTGCGGGCACTGGTGTTGAATTGCACGTTGAAGGCGTCTCCGGAGCCGTCCAACACCGACCTGCTCGCCGGGGTCGTGGTCGGGGCTCTGCGGGAACGCGGCGTGGAGGTCTCCATACTGCGTCTGGTCGATATGGACATTCCTCCCGGTGTCGTGACCGACCTGGGGCGGGGAGACCAGTGGCCGCAGGTGCACGCGCAACTGTTGGCCGCGGAGATCCTGGTGGTGGCCACGCCGACGTGGGTGGGACGCCCGTCCTCGATCGCCCAGCGGATGCTGGAGCGGATGGACGCGATGATCAGCGAGACCGACCAAGCCGGGCGGCCGGTGGCCTACAACCGGGTCGCGGGCGTGGTGGTCACGGGTAACGAGGACGGCGCCCACCACGTGGTCTCTGAGATCGCCGGCGCTCTCGGAGACATCGGCTACACCATTCCCGGCCAGGCCTGGACCTACTGGAACCGGGGACCCGGCCCGGGTGCCAGCTATGCCGACACCGATGAGGGCCACGAATGGTCGGCCAAGACCGGGCGGGCGATGGCGGCGAATCTGCACGCGGTGGCCGGCGCGCTGGCTTCCAAGCCGATGGACGCCCCACCGGCCTGAGCCCTCACACCGTCCGAGGTCAACCCTGGAAGAAGGCAGGATTCCGGTGAACGTCGCAGTCGCACTCGGTTTGGGATTGGTCGCCGGGGCGGTGGGCACGGTGGTGCTCACCGTGTCGGAGACAGTGGAGCAACGCCTGACCCGCCGGGAGACCAGCACGGTCCCCGGTCAGGTCGGCGCGGCGCTGTCGGGACGACGTGGCGACGAGGCCGCCGCGACCCGGCTCAACACCCCGGTGCACTGGATCCACGGCATCACCCTCGGTGCGGTGCGCGGGGCGCTGGGCCTGACCGGCCTCGGTGCGGTCGCGGCGAGCGCCGTGCACTACGCGGTGGTGTGGGGCGGCGACGTGCTGCTGTACCGCAGCCTGGGCATCGCACCCTGGCCGTGGCAATGGAAAAGCCAAGAACTGATCACCGACCTTTTCCACAAGGGGATGTACGTCCTCGCCACCGGAATCACCTTCGAACTCCTGCGCAACGCGGTGACCTGACCACGAGCATCCAGGTCGTGCCTCAACCTGCGTGACTTCCATCTGTCACCGCTCTCGGCGTTCCGGCAGCAATGGCGCAGCAGACAACGTCAGCCCGGATCTTTCGTGTGGGTGATGGCCCGGCCGGGGCCGGGGACGGTGGCCGTTGTGTGCCTCCTTCGGGTGTTCGGCGCGCACCCGCGCCCGCCGCCGGCACCGCGACCGGCATGCCGTGCCGCAGAACCGGCGCGACCGCCGCGCCATCGCGGGTAGCGGCAGGCCACACTGCTCGCAGCGGCGGACCGTGCCGTCGTGTCCGCCCAGGCAGGCGCGCCGGGTCCCGTTCGACAGCGGCTGGTGCCACAGGGTCCAGCCACCGACCACCGGCCTGCGGCGGGCAGGCTGCTCGACCACCTTAAGCCCCTCCAGACCGAGGCCCGGGCCACCAGGGCGACAGCGAAGTCCGCCAAACTCGGCACGACGTCCTGGTACTGCGGTCGGCAGCCTGACCCGGCCGAACGGGGCAAACGCCGCAGGCGCCACCCGTGTGACGCTGCCGGTGTCGAGCAGCCGCCACGCCACCGCCGGCCGTGCTCGGTTCAGCCGGTGCCGCCGGGTGGTGTGGTGCGTGGCCGAAATGGGGTGAGGGTCCGGCCGAGCTGGTTGTCCTGCTGTTCGACCAGTTGGGCGTTCTCGACGGTCAGGACGTTGACCATGCGGGCCAGCCGTTCCACGGTGTCAGTGAGGGTCTTGTTGTGCTCCAGGGCTTCGGCCAGCTTGCGTTTGGTCTCGGCGAGTTCGTCCCGGACCTTGGTCTCGCTGGCCGGGACTTGTCCCTGGGCGCGGACGCGGGCGTAGAACTCGTCTTTGAGGTCGGTGTGCCGGTGGGTCAGCACGTGGCGTTTCACGCCTGCCTCGGTGGCCAGGGCCACCACTGTGCGCGCGCCGTCGGAGTGCAGCGGGGTGCCGTCGAGCAGTCGCTGCCCAGCAGCTTGGTGATCGTGTTCTTGACAGCGCCGATCCGGGCGCGTTGCTCGGTGTTGAGCTTGTTCATACTGACCATTATGCTTGAGCTTATGATACTTGTCAATCATCATTATGATTGTTACTATCAATCACAATGACGGATTGATAAGGAGTTACAATCATGTTGTTCAACGCACCTGAGCTCGATCCAGTGGAGCTAGAGGTCGTCCAGCGAGTCGATGACCTCAAGGAGAAGCTTCGCTCACAGCTACACGAGCCTCGACGCTGGGTCGGGTCGCTTCGTCGGCTGTCGTTCGCGCGCAACATCCAAGGGTCAAACAGCATCGAAGGGTTCGAGGCAGCGCTTGACGATGCCGCCGCGGTTGCCGTCGGAGAAGAACCCCTCGATGCAAGTACGGAGACTCGACTAGCGCTTGAAGGCTACCGAGACGCGATGACGTATGTGCTTCAACTGGCGTCAGAGCAGGATTTCGAGTACTCAGAGCAGTTGATCAAGAGCCTGCACTTCATGATGACGAGCTATGACCTCAAGGATCGCCCTGGGCGCTGGCGTGCCGGGGCGATTCTCGTCCGCGACGAAAAGTCGGGGAGGGTGGTGTACGAGGGAGCCGATCTCGATGAGCTTCCGCGGCTGATGGCTGAACTGGTGAGGCAGCTCGAACAAGCGGACAGTTCTCTCCCGCCGCTCGTCCGTGCGGGTCTCGCGCATTTGAACCTCGTAATGATCCATCCGTTCCGGGACGGAAACGGCCGCATGGCGCGTTGCCTCCAGAGCCTCGTACTCGCTAGGCAAGGAGTTCTGTCTCCGGTGTTCATGAGCATTGAGGAGTACCTCGGCAAGAACACCGACGAGTACTACAGCGTGCTGGCGGCAGTCGGCGGCGGTGTCTGGCAACCACAACGGGATGCGCGGCCGTGGGTGCGGTTCATACTCACGGCGCACCTTCGGCAAGCACACACGCTGCTGCAACGTGTCCGCGAGTCCGAACGGCTCTGGCTCGAACTCGAACGACTCACGGCCGAGCGAGGCATTCAGGACCGAAGCATCATGGCTCTGTTCGACGCTGCCATGGGTATGCGGATTCGACGTGCTACCTACCGTGCCATCTTCGAGGAGATAGGCGAGGAGATGTCAGAGCAGACCGCGAGTCGAGACCTACGGCAACTAGTCGAGGCTGGCTTTCTCATTCCGCGTGGGGAGAAACGCGGGCGCTTCTACGTCGGCGGTCAAGAGATAAGGAAGATAAGGCAAGAGTTAGTGGACGCACGGCAGGCCCGCGATGACTCAGACCCCTTTGCTGCGTAAGTCTCGGTTCCAGCGGGTGGCCGATGCCTTTAGCCTCGATCCGTGGACTCGCTCGGCGGATGATTTTGAGTTGCCG
>Ga0136617_10005654_pt1 | contig 11197 bp, 13 predicted proteins | sample AntDrymUQ3222106_2_FD_129672 | JGI IMG/M metagenome (GOLD analysis project Ga0136617, IMG submission 129672) | Polar desert sand microbial communities from Dry Valleys, Antarctica - metaG UQ322 (21.06) | ecosystem: Environmental > Terrestrial > Soil > Desert | place: Antarctica: Dry Valley...
GCCTTCGGGCGGCCCCTTGCTGCCATGCCCACATCATCCCAGGCAACCATGCTGACCAGCGGCAACACCGTGATCAGACATGGTCACTATTTGGTAACGAACTTAAGATGCAGGACACTAGCAGGAGGGCTATTTTATGCCGCGACTACCCGCCGGGCCAACCGCGCAACCTCCCCGGCATCGCTGCTCGACGGGCGGGACTCAAGCTCCTCGATGAGCGGTATAAGCCGCTTCCGCGCACACAACGAGCGCAGCCGCGCGACTTCACCTACCGCCTCATAGGCCATATGCACGCCGCCCGGTTCCCCCGTCCGGACGTGGATCGTCGCCCGCAGAATTTTCGCGAATGTGCCGACTGGCCGGTGCCGTCCTATCCCGTTAACCGAAGCCGTCAGCGCCTCAGCGCGGTCGAGTTTGCCAAGCCGGACATACACCACTGCTGTCTGGTAGTCCTGATCGGCTCGTTCAGCCGGTTCTGTCGCCTGCCAGCCGTCCCGCGCCCGGTTTAGGTAATCGGCTGCCTGCTCGTGTTCCATTTCTGCCAGCACCCGCGCCGATACCGCGTACAGCCAGGCGCTTATATCAGGGTCTTGCTTGCCGAGCATTAGACCAGCGACTTGGTACAGCTTCAGCGCTTGATTCGGCTCGCCTTGGTTTGCGTCTACTACTCCGGCGTAGCGCAGCGCTGAGGCTGCCCGGTGCGTATCACCGACCCGGTGGGCCAGGTTGACCGCCGTCCGGTAGTGCCAGCGCGCATGCCGGTCCAACCCGGCGTCGTAGCAGCACCACCCGGCCAGCTCCTCGAGCTCGGCCAAGGCGCTGCCAAGCGAACGGGTCACCGCTTCGGCGGCAGGCACGGCCGTCAGACGCCGGTAGCTCGCTGCCGCCGCGTTGGCGGCCCGCGCCTGGCCGCCTTCCGTCTGCGCCGTCAGCCGTAGCTCCTGCGTCCGTTGCCTGACCTCAGCCACGTCGGCAGTGCCGAGCCGGGAGGGCAACGGCACCTCCTTCGGCGCTGCGGAGCTGTCGAGCAGCTTGGCGAACGGCGGGACGGCTCCGAGCGCGGCCATGAAGCCTACGGCGAGTGCATCTCGGCGTTGCATGTCGTCATCCACCTCCACCCCCTCAGTTCCCTCTGTACCACCGCCCGAGGGTGGCTGCTCCCCGTAGGACAGACCCATAAGCTCACGGGGGATACCCAGGCGCAGGGCGATGCGTTCCAGCAGGTCGTAAGCAGTGACCCGGCGGCCCTTCATGATCTCCGAGACCTCGGACTGCGACTGCCCTACCAGCCCGGCGATCTGCCGCTGCGAGGTTCCCTCCTGCCTCAGCAGCCGGTAGAGTGCAGCGATGTCGCGGACGGCCAGCACCCGGCATACGTCCTCCCGCCGGTACAGGGCCGGGTCGATGGGCGGCCGAGCAGCCTCCTGCCGTGCCGCCCGATCAGCTGCCTGCGCGATCTTGTCAGCGTGTCCGTAGCTCATAGCCGATGCTTTCCCTTCCGCTTGGACTGCATAGCATAGCTCAGACCTTTGGGAGCGTGTGCTAAGCCTAGCCCGGCGTGGCCTATGCCAGGCCCTATCGGACGCGTGCTTAGTATGGTGTTTGTCCTGGCAGTAGCTTATACTTTTGGATGCATCCTGGCTGGTAGCAGGTCTGGGATCGTACTTTGCAACGGAACTCCAGGGGTCAGCCCGCCACGCAAAATCCTTCACAGGAGCCGGTATCGACGTTTGCCGGTAAAAGCCGTACAATCCCGCGGTTGCGGAGTAATAGGAAGTACGGTGCCCACCCCCTTGCTTCCGGCGGGCTGGCATTATATGAGGAACTTGCAGGCTAAACCTGTGAGTCCTCAACTCCCTAATTGAGCCGGAGCGGTTGACGCATCCGCTCCGGCCGGTTGCCCGGAATCCCCTGTCTGACGTGTTATATTGAAAGTACAAACCTAATGTCATAAATGGGGGAAACCATGGACATGAACCGTATAGCGCCGCTGCGCTACGACAGCGCAACCAACCGTCTCGGTGAAGCCGATATGCGTAACGGCAAAGAATTTATTGATTATCCCGGCAGCGGCGCCGAGAGCACGGGCCTGCTCGTAGCCAAGGTTAACCAGGTTATACACGAGTTGGAGAAGCTGCAGCATATCTGCTACGCGCTGAGCAAAGTCGCGACCAATGACCCTAATGCACAGGATGGAAGTGATGCCCAAGCGTCAAACAAAAAACCCGCAGCAGCCTAGGGCGAAGGCCACGCAGATTGACTGGATTGAAGCGCGTAAATTTTATATGGAGGATGCTACCCGAAGTTACCAGGACGTAGCAAACAAGTTCGGCGTCACGCTGAGGGGCGTCGAGTTCCAGGCGAAGACTGACAAAGGTCCAGACGGCAAACCGACCACCTGGGCAATCCTGCGCAAGTTCTATGGAGAGCAGGCCAGTCAGCAGCACGAGCAGGGCCTCGTGGCTGAAAAGTCCGCCCGCGATCAGCTACACGGCCAGTACTACCGCAAGATGCAGGACCTCGTGATGCAAAAGATTGACGTGCTCGGCAAAGGCGTGCCCCTCTTAAGTAGCCGTGGCAAGGCAGTACTCGATGATAATGGCAAACCGTTCCTGGTCTTCGCTGACAGCTTCGAGCTGGAGAAAACCGCCCGGGCGCTCCAAATATCCATTAACGGCGAGCGCGTGATACTCGGCCTGCCGACGACCGTTGCCGCTCTGACCGGCAAAGACGGTGAAGACCTCGGCAAGGGCTGGGCCGATTTATTAGCCCAAGCTGCCAAGGTGGTAGCAAGTGCTGACGCTGGAACAAGCTAGAGATGTCCTCAAGGCTACGGCAATATACCGTCAGGTGCCGCGTCGCTATACTGAGGAGCAACTCGGCGAAGAGACGACCGACTATCAGGATGAGATACTGGTCGGCCTCAACTACCACCAGCAGACCGCCGTACGCTCCTGCAACAACTCGGGTAAGACCTGGCTAGGATCGCGCGCCGTTGCGTGGTGGCTGCACACCCGGCCGAACGGCCTTGTCATCACGACCGCGCCGACGTTCAAGCAAGTCGAAAACCAAATCTGGCGCGAGATTAACGGCATGGATCAGACCCACAAGGGCGTGCTGAGCGGTACAGTCCTTAAAACCCGCTGGGACATCAGCCCCACGTGGTATGCCCTCGGCATCTCCCCCGGCGACCCGACCAGCATGCAGGGCTTCCACTCCCAGAGCGGCGAGATACTGGTCATCATCGATGAGGGCGCGGGCTTAAGCGAAGAAATGTATGAAGCGATCGACGGTATTTTGACCACAGCCGGAGCCCGTCTGCTGGTGCTCGGCAACCCGACGTCCGTCAGCGGCTCCTTCATCCAAATGTTCCGCAACCCCCGCGTCCATAAGATTCATATCTCGGCCTTTGATACGCCGAACTTCATAGCCAACGGTATCAAGAACGTCGAGGACCTGAAGCACTTCGACTGGACGAAGCTCAAGATAACCCACCCTTACATGCTGGACCCGGAGTGGGCGTACGACAAGCTGCTGAAGTGGGGCGAAGACACGCCGATGTTCCAGAGCCGTGTGCTCGGCAACTTCCCGGACGCAGATACCAATACACTTATTCCGATCAACCTGCTCGACCTGGCCAGTACGGAAGAGCGCTCATTGCTTATACCCAAGGGTTCACCGGCTTACGGGCATGACATCGCGCGCATGGGTGACGACAGCTCAGTTATCCATAAACGCTATGGCGACTGGCACTTGCGGCCGCGGGTGTACAGAAAAGAAACCACCATGGTTACGGCTGGCCGGGCGGTGGATACCTTACGTGACGAAAATGGGCCGTACTTTATCGACATTACGGGCGGCCTCGGTGCTGGGCCGTATGACAGGTTGGTTGAACTCGGTTGGGAGCAGGTCTACGGTTTGAATATGTCGTCGGCGGCTATCCGCAAAGATGAGTTTATTAACCTGCGGGCCGAGTTGGGCTGGAATCTGCGGGACAAGTTTTACGAGAACTCGATTTATATTCCGCCGGATGATGATCTTAAGGCAGAGCTATCGAACATACTGTATGACATCCACTCGGACGGCCGCCGCAAGCTGGAGCCGAAGGCTATAACCAAGAAACGTCTCAATGGCCGGAGTCCAGATAAATTTGACGCTCTGATGCAAAGCTATGCCTCGCCAAACCAGGCAGGCGGTGAAGTCGGCATTGGCAGGAACAATGTTTGGTCGGAGTGGTGATACAATGAAGGTGAAATTAAGAGGACAATGCCATGAATGACACCCTAAAAGACAGCATCGCCGAGCTGATCGACAAAAAACCAAGTGACCTAAAGCCGCAGGCGACCGGCAACCTCTTGCGGACGTGGCATACATATCTGGCCGAGCAGGGGATGGAACTCAAAGCGCACGATGCCCGGCAGCATGTTCAAGGCCGCCATATCGTGCTGTACAGCGACGTGCGCGGCAATACGCAGGCCGTCCTGTCAGACAGCGAAGCAGCCAGCAAGGTAGAGCCCATCTCCCGCTTATCCATCTCCAAGGCCGACAGGGACACCAGGGACACCAAGGCAGGTGGCCAAAAGGCCGCCTGATGGGGCTGTGGTCGCCGCTCCGCTTCGGACGGAAACCCGGCAAGAACCCGCTCAGCATGATAATCGGCTGGGTGGGCAATCTTTGGGGCAGCCGGCCGACGGTCGATTATTCCCGCAATGACTACGACCTGTGGCGCGCCCTGTTCTATTGTTCGATCTACAACGGCAAGGGTACGGACTATATACGCGGTGCTGCCACCGCCAAGGCCATCTGCAACGCTACGGCGGCGTTCGCTATCGGTAATGGCTTCGAGGCTCACGTTGACGGTGCCGACCAAATAGCCAGCCACCAGGCTGCCCAGGAAAAGCTCAAGAGCTGGATCGAGGCGCACGAAAGTGAAATCTTCGACCTGGCGCTGTTCGCCTACCGGGACGGTGACGGCTTTGTGTTGGTCAGGGATGACGGGCAGGTGGAAGACCTGGACCCGGACACCGTTGATATTCAGTACAACCCCCTAAGCGGCGTCATCACTGGTTACGACATTACTGAAGACGTCGAGGAAGACGGCCAGACCGTTACCTATATCCGGGAGATTAGGCAGGTTAGCGTGCGGTACCTGCGCCTGGAAGCGAACCAGACTCGTGAGCAAGCTCAAGTCATTTATGCGCGCTGGTATACCGAGGACGGCCTGTTCGACCCGACGCCGACGGACGTAGACCTTAGCCAAGCGGCCGCCAGCCTCGTTGAGATGCCGCTGCCGGTCATCCACTACGCCAACGCTCCGGAGCGCAAGGCCCTGTACGGCAACTCCGAGCTGCAGAACCTCCTGGTTTTCTACAAGGATTATAACGATGTACTAGGCGGCGCAGTCAAGAACGATGTCTACAACAACGCGCCTATCCCCTACTTCACCGGCGTCACAAAGGAAATCAAGAGCTTGGGACGTGAGGATGTAATTACTATCAAAGACCCGGCGGGCAAGGCCGGCTACATGACGACCGACAAAACCGCCGAGAACAGCGGCAAGCTATTAGAGTACATCTTTTACAACATTATCCAGGCTTCGGAGACACCGGAGTTTTTGCTCGGCACGGCCGTGGCCTCATCCAAGGCGTCCGTCAGCGAGCAGGTCGTAGTCATCGTCGCCAAGGCCCGCCGCAAGCGGAAGCAGCTTAAGAAGGTTCTGGGCAAACTGATCGACGCCTATATCTTCCGGCAGATGATGGCCGGCGACCCTGACTTCTACAATATATGGAAAAATGGCGTGCCGATCACCATATCCTTCCCGCCGATCGTCGACGAGGATGAAAAACTGACCAAAGAGACTATCGACATGCTGCTCGATAAGGGCATCATCTCCGACGAAACGGCGCTGACGCTATCAGTGGTCGGGCCGCGTATCAAGGATAAAGCCGCCGAGGTTAAGCAGGCACGGGAGGATGCAGCAGCTAGCAACGCCCGCAATAATGTCTTTCCCGACCAGCCAAACCGTATCAAAGATGAGCTTGAGGACGATAACGGGGCTGCCTGATGGAGCCTGACAACCGCGACTTCCTCGAACTCGTCCGGGACACTGAAGCAGCTATAACGGCACTCCTCAGCGCCCTTGGCGTCCGTCTGGCGACCATCATCCTGCACAACGCGCGGAGAAACCGCCGTACACAAGCGCTCATTGACCAAGCTATACGTGAGTATGTCGATCGGTACCGGGCAATCGTGACCGGTGCGGTAGCGAACACGGGCGGCCTCCAGGCCGACAAAAATGCAGCTGCTCTGCTCCCCTTACTCCGTGCAGCCGGTGCGTCGAACGAGGAGGAGTTCATGGGCGGCCGCTTCCTGGGCTACCGCGAAACTATCCGGCAACGCTTCCCCACGCAGAAGCACCCGGAGGATCAGCGCACCTTCGAGCAGCGGGTGGTCAACGTCCGCCGGGGCTTTCAGCGCACGGTCTACCAGATGGTTCAGACAGGCGTAGATACCGGCATAGACCCGCGCAAGCTGGCCTACCAAATACGTGACGCCGTGGTCATGACGCCGAAGGACCCGCAGACGCAGGCGTACCGGGATGCAGCCCGCCTGCGCAACCGGGCGAGCACCTACGTCTACCGCGGCGCTCCATCCGGCTCGATCCAGTACAACAGCATGCGCATCGTGCGGTCGGAGATGGGAAACATTTACCGGAGGTCTGTCGTGGATTTCTTTGATGACCGGCCCTATCTGGAAGACTACGACTGGGTTAAGTCGAATCGCCATCCAAAGGTTGACCAGTGCGACGGTTGGGCTGCGGGCGGTCCGTATACAGGCCGTAACCTTCCACCGGGACATCCTAACGATTTATGCAGAGTAGTGGCTCGCATCATGTCCCAGGAGCGCCTAAAGCGACTCATCGCTTCCGGGCAAATTAATTGATATAATCACAGCGTAAAGCCTAAATAGGAGAAACTATGGCAGAGAATGCAGGGCAATCAATCAATAGAGAGCGCAAGCCGTACTACGGCGAGCGGAAAGTAAAGATCGGCGATCCGAAGTTGGACCAGCGCAAGCTGCGCGACATGGTGCGCGGCGCTAGCAGGAAGCGGGGACAAAAGTAATGGCGCGGAAGTATCGCCTCCGCAAGATGATCGCGGTCTACCCACCAGAGCAGTTGGAGGCCGGGCCCTCGAAAATTGAGTATTACCAACCGTCCTACGAAATCCTCATTGAGCTGGACAAGGACCACACCGCCAAGCTCCTAGTCACTCAGAGCGATGTCGATGAGTGCCCGGAGTACTTCGAGGAAGCCAAGTAGAAATGGCCGTCAAGAAAATCCAGTGCGCCGACCCGCACTGTGACGGCATAGTCGCCCACCAGCTCGGCGACAAGACATTTGAGCTCAAGCGCCTGGACCAGGGCGTCACTATGACCGGCAACAGCTGGTCCAGCATGGCCACCTGCCCGAAGAACCCGAACCATCAGACTTCTATTGTTGTGAATGACGGCAAGGTTGATGCTTCGGAGCTGCGCTACAAGCAAGAGGGCGACGGCAGCGAGGAGTGAAAACCTCTACCGCTGATTTCGAGAAGTTCAAGAGTTATGTTTACTACTGGCAGCGGGAGCTGGGCCTGACTGACTGGAAAATTTACGTATTCCACAAGAAACCGGAGAAGGATACGTTCGCCACTACGTACGCATCTTCGATTAGCCGCGCGGCTTCGATCCCTTCACGAGGTGATGCACCTTGTAACATCAGACTTATACCAGGAGGCGTGTGCGCGCTATACTCTCGAATTTGACATTGAGCAAGCCGAGCATTCCATAGTTATCCGCATGACAAACTACATCCTGCAGCTGCATAGCGTTACGGACGTTAAATAATACTGTTGCAAATATTACGAGACGTCAGTAGGCTGCCTCTCCTCAGTCTAAGTAGCACTTAGAGCTTGGAGGTAAGCAATGGCACGACGGATCAGTGGCACGGAACGTTCATCAAGAGTTGTTAAGGCGCTCTTGCTGTCACCCGTCGTAATCTTATTCGCCTCTGCTACGCGGTTAATCATTATCTCAAACTATGACACGACAACCGCCACCACGATTGCATCCTCTACCGGTGTAGTCAGCACATTGTTGGGCACCGTTGTGCCCCTACTCCCACTTTTTATGCCTGCTCTTTTTATTGTTTTGGTCATGTTCCGCCGTTGGCGCTACGTATTTCTGACAGCTCTGGCGACTGCATTCATTGCGCCCGCACATACTGCATCTCTCACAGACGGGCAACGGGAGGCTTCCACAAGATCCGTAAATATCTGGCGCCAATTAAACGTTTGGCCCAGAGTAGACGATATAACGTCCGTAATCCGGGTAATTAGGAGTGGGTTTAGTAATTTTCTAGAGTACTTACAAAACACAATTTGGCTTACTGATGACCGCGAACGGGAGTGGTTGAATTTGTGGGACAGATGGCCATGGTTGCTTATCTGTGCAGGGTTAGCACTTTTAATAGCGTTTATAGACCCAGGATCATGGGTACGGCCACCTGATTCCTCCAATACACTTCGGCTTTCTAGTGATAAACGATCATTATTTAAGGGATTCTTATGGTGGATCTGGCGTTGGCCTATAGGCAAGATAGGTTATGGAATTGTGATGGTGCTAGTTACCGCCTACGCCATACTCCTTGTCGATGCGACTTATCGCGTTCCGTTTAACGGTGCCATTGCGTCAGATATCTTGCGCAGACCTTGGCTTCCGGCAGAGGAAGTTAGCCTAACCGGACGCATTGACCCACTAGTGGGTTACACTTTATCGACGAGCGATGGCTGGCATGTGCTACTCGTGCATCAAACGCGACAGATCATGTATATACGATCGATAGATGTCGCCGCACGGGCAGTCTGCCACGTAAAGCCAACTGAGCCGCCAAAACAGCCCCTTATTGAACTTGTAGGAGCGAACACCTATCCAACCGATACTTGCTTTAGTAATGCAGGCAACCAAGAATAATTGCCATATCCTACGAATCAGATTATGATTAGCGTAGTATGAAAGATGAGTTTTCGACGCACATCCTAGAGCCGTATACGGCGACAATCGCCGAGATGACGGCCGACGCTGAAGCATCAGGGGATATTGCTATCCCGATCGACACGGCAAAGATTCAAAAAATCCTAGAGCGTGACAAAAAGCCGATGTTCGTTACCATGCCTATCGCGTGCGAAGGCACCAGTGAAAACGGACGTAAGTACACGGCCGACAATATCCAGTCGATAGCCGATCAGATCAACAGCGATCTGCCGGACGGCTACAGCGGCCATCTGACTGATGAGCAGCGCAAACACAAGACGCCTAATGCGCAGACCATCTGGATGGGTGCTGTCCTCAAGGAGATGGACGGCAAGAAGGTCGTCTATGCCAAGGGTTACGTACTCCCCTCTGCCAAGAGTCGCCGCGAATACTTGCAGGTGGCGAAGGACCTGGGCAAGAAGGTGTCGGTTTCAATCTACGGCAAGTTCGATGGCTGGTACGACCGCACCAAGAAGACGTACGACATAGCGAAGATTCGCCTGGAAAGCGTGGATTGGTCACGGCCCGGTGCCGAAGGGCTGCCCGTGTCAGCCACGCCGCTGATCGCAAGTGAAATGAAGGATGATAAAAGAAGGGATGAAGTCGTGGATAAAAAACAGGCTATCAAGGAAGCAACCTTAAGTGAAATGAAAGAGCACAACCCGGATTTGGTCGAGGAAATCCAGAAAACCTCCGGTGTTATCAGTGAGATGGCTGACGTGCGCAAGCAGCTCGGCATCGACGACAAGACCAAAGTAACTGACACAATCGCGGAGATGCGGCAGACTATCCGCAAGCACGAGCTGGACGATGAGCTGCGCGACCGCGTCAAGGCTTCGCAAGCCCGCCCCGTCATCAAGCAGATGGTGCTGAGCGAAATGAAACAAGACGAATCCGTCACGAAAACTATTGAACGCGTATTGCAAACTGATGACGCAAAAGCTATTATCAAAGATAAGTCAGGGGCGCCAAATCTGAGCCCAACTAATGACGGCAAGCGGCAGACGACTGCCCGCAAGTTCACCAAAGTATAAGGATTAAGAGGAGCAGAATATGGCGCTTACGTACAAAGGCAAGGCCAACCGGCGCAGCGATGGCAAGGCCATCGACCTGGTTGTGCCCTCTACACGAACCTGGGAGGCCGGTGATCCTGTCTATGCCCAAGGGTGGCATGGCTTCGCGATTGCAGCCGGTGAAGCTGGCGATATCGTCGCTGCTGAGATTGAGCAGTCAGTGTGGGAGGCTGAACTTCCAAGCGGCGTGACCGGCGCTAAAGGTGACCTTATCTACATCAGCACTGACGGGGCCAACACGCTGTCAGGTACAGCTGGCGCGGGCGTGGTCGCGTTTGCCCGCGTAGTCCTAGCCAAAGACGCAAATAACGTCGCATGGGTGCGACATCTGGAGAACCGCTAGTATGGATGTTAAAGAATTAGGCAGTAAAGCCCGCGAGTTCGTCCTCGCCGAAATGAAAAAAGACGACTGGAACGGTGTGCAGTGGGGTGAAGATGTCACCCTGGCCGAAATGATCGGCACCGATGCCGGCGCAGCCCAGGAACTGCTTGAGAAAGTCACCTACGACGTCTACCAAGGCCGTCAGCAAGTCGAGCTGGTCTACACCCGTCTCTACAACAAAACCAGCGACCCGAACCTGCCGAAGACGCTGACCTACGACGAGCTCGGCTCGGTCGAGGGCGCGTTCCTGCAACACGTCGAAGGCGGCGAAGTTATCTTCGGCAGTATCGTACCCGGCCAGGAAGCCGTCGTAAAAATCAACGTCTGGACGTTGGGTTTCCAGTTCACCAAAGAGTTCGTCCGCTTTAACCAGACCTGGCGCGTGACCGAAGTATCCAGCGCATTCGGTGAAGCGTACAACAAGCTGCTGAACCACTTGCACCTTGGCCCGATCACGACGTCCACAGCCTTCGTCACAACAGGCGGCGGCGTTGTCGCGCAGCGGGATACCCAGAAAGCCGGTACGCCGCAGCTCGTAGCTTTCAGCACTGACATTGCCACAACATTCCGTAGGGCCCGGCAGGTATTGCCGAAGGGTACGCTCATCCTCTGCAACAGCTTCGACACCGAGAACATCCTCGACGCGTTGAAGAGCGACTTCTACGCCGAC
>Ga0136617_10005655_pt1 | contig 11196 bp, 10 predicted proteins | sample AntDrymUQ3222106_2_FD_129672 | JGI IMG/M metagenome (GOLD analysis project Ga0136617, IMG submission 129672) | Polar desert sand microbial communities from Dry Valleys, Antarctica - metaG UQ322 (21.06) | ecosystem: Environmental > Terrestrial > Soil > Desert | place: Antarctica: Dry Valley...
CGACCTGCTCGACGCCGGAGGACGCGCTCCCGTTCCAGCGGTTCGAGGAGGCGCGCTCGAGGCCCGACTCGTTGGCGAACTTCGCGAGGCTGATGTAGCCCGCGACAACCCGCGCGCCGCCGCCCGCCGGGTCGAAGGAGAGTGAGCCGTCCGGACCGATCGCGGTGTTCGTCGCGCCGGTCGTCACCTGCAGGTACGTGTCCGTACCGCCCGCACCGGGGGCCGTGCGGCCGACGATGTACGAGCCGTCCTGGGTCACGAGATAGCCCTGCTGGTTCGTCGTGAAGTTGCCGGCGCGCGTGAACTGGGCCGTCGTCGGCACGGCCGGGGGAGCACCGGCACCGACACGGAACCAGCCCTCGCCCTGGATCGCGACGTCGAGCGAGTTGCCCGTGGACTGCAGCGCGCCGCCGCCCATGAGGTTGTCGATCGAGCCGAGCTGGACGCCGAGGCCGACCTGGCGGGCGTTCGCGCCGCCCTGCGTGGCGCCCGGAGCGGCGGAGCCGGACTGCAGCTGAGCGAGCGAGTCCTTGAAGGTCGTGCGGCCGGCCTTGAAGCCGATCGTGTTGACGTTGGCGATGTCGTTCGCCGTGACGTCGAGCATCGTCTGGTGGGACTTCAGTCCGCTGATCGCGGAGAACATGCTTCGGAGCATCGGGAGGTTCCTTCCTTGGATTACTGAACGGCGGTAACGGAATCGGGCTCGATGCCCGCGATGCCGCCAACGGTGAGGGAGGGTGCGCCCTTCGTCCACTCGACGCGCCCACCACTCCGGTGGAGAGGACGCCGGTCGTGGGATCCGGGTACGTGACGGTGCGGCCGAGCAGGGCCACGGAGCGCGCGCCACGCTGCTCGGCGATGAGCTTCTCGTTGGCGCTGGCCATGTTCGTGGTCTGCTCGAGCTGGGAGAACTGGGCCATCTGGCCGATGAAGTCGGTGTCGCTCGTGGGGTTGAGCGGGTCCTGGTTCTTCAGCTGGCCGACAAGCAACTTGAGGAAGTCGTCCTTGCCCAGGATCGTGCCCACGGCGGTGGCAGCCTTGGGAGTTGCGGTCGTGCCGGTGGTGCCGGTCGCGGGCGCGGTGGTGTTCGGGACTGTGGGCATCGTTCTCGCTTTCGCTCGTCAGGCGAGGACGTCGACGAGCACGCCGTTTGGCAGCTCGAGGGTCCTCGCAACGGTCGGGTCGTCGGTCTCGTGATCGTCCGGCCCTGCGTGACGGCTTGTGCCGTGGTCATCGGCCGGAGCGTCGCGGTCTTCACGTCCGCGCGCGGCGGCGCCGTCGGCGGCGACGCCGATCTTCAGCGAGACGAGGTTCAGGCCCTGGTCGGCGAGCGTGCGCTGCAGCTCGTCGGCGGCACGCTGCATCGCCTGCGCGGCCTGGGCGGAGTCGGCCGTGAGCGTCGCGGAGAGACCGGCCGGACCATGCGCGAGCATGATCTCGATCCCGCCGAGCTCGGCCGGGCGGATGGCGATCCGCGCGCGGCTGACGCCCTGGGCGTTGGCGGCGGAGATCGTGAGCCGGACGGTCTCAGCGGCGTGGGAGAGTAGGACGCCCGGTCGATGGTCGGCCTGCGCGGGCGCCTGTGTTGGCGCGGCCGCTGCGGGCAGTGAGACGGGCGCCGTCAGGCCGGCGTCGACAGGGGGAACGCTCGTCGCCGCCGGCGAGGAGGCCGGAGGCGCCTGGGACGATGCGGCGGCCGGCGCAGCGGGGGCGCGGTCGGGCGCCTGATCCGGCGCGTCGCCCTGCGCGTCCCCGGCCGGCGAGCCCGGTGTCGCGACCGCGGTCTGCTCGGCGCCGGCGGCGGCGGCGGGCTGGGGCGCCGTCGCGGGCGCGGCGACGGGGGCGGACTGGCCGCTCGCGTCGGCTGCGGCTGCGGCTGCGGCGGGAGGTGCAGCGGTGGGCGCAGCCGCGGTGGTCGATTGCGCAGCGGCCGCCGCCGCGCCGATCGCAGCGGCGATCCCGGCCGTGGCGGCAGATGAGCCCGCGGCGGTCGTCGCGGTCGCTGCGGATGCAGTCGCCGCGGATGTGGTCGGCGCGGACGTCCCGGTCGGCGCGATCGCGATCGGCACGGACGCCAACGGCGCGGTCGGCGCGGATGTGCTAGGCGCAGACGTCGCGGGTGCGGTCGGCGCGGATGTGCTAGGCGCAGACGTCGCGGGTGCGGTCGGCGCGGACGGCGCGGATGCAGGCGCGGCGGTTGCAGATGCGCTCGCGGCCGGAGCGCCCGCCGCCGGCGTGGGCTCGCCCGGTACAGATGCGGGCGTGCCTGTCTGCTGCGGCGCGAGCGCCGGGGTGCCCTTCCGGGAGAAGGACGGATCGGCCAAGGGAGCACCGGATCGCGTGGCAGCCGAGCCGGCATTCGTCGACGCCGCGCCGGCGAGCGCTGGTGACGAGGCGGTCGCCAGAACGAGTTGGGACGCGGCGGGCGCGGAGCCGAGCGCCGCGGGGGCGGAGGGCGCCGGACGCTCGCCGGCGCCGCCGTCAGACGCCGAGCCGCCAGAGGCCGCGTCGCCGGAGGAAGGGCCGCCGGACGCGCCGTCGGTCACGCCGCCGCGGGGCACGGAGCTCAGCGCCTGAAGCGGAAGATCAGCGGTCGCGGCCGTGGCTGCTGCGGAGACGGCCGTCTCGCTCGCCGCCGCAGCGGCGGACGCGTCGGGCGCGGTGGCGGCAGCCGCAGCACGCTCTTGCACGCGGGTGCTAGCGACTGCTAGCCCAGTGCTAGCAGCTGCTAGCACCCGCGCCGAAGACCCCTCGGATGCAGGCCTGCTCGGCTCGTGGGTCCCGACGCCCGGGCGGGCGTCGGGACCGACGCCCGGGCGGGCGCGCGGCCCGGGCCCGCGGCCTTGCGGCTCGAGCTCGCGATCGAGGTGCTGCCCGAAGGCTTCGCGGGCTCGCTGCGCGGCGTCGCGCGCCGGGCCCGTTGCTGCGGCGGGCCTCGCGGGCGTGCCCCCGCCTACCGGCGGGGGCGAAAAGCTCTGGCTCATGAGATCGTCCCTTGGGCGTAGCCGAGCACGCGGCGCACGTAGTTCTGCGTCTCCTCGTACGGCGGCACGCCGCCGAAGCGCTCGACGGCGCCCGGTCCTGCGTTGTAGGCGGCGAGCGCCTTCGTGACATCGCCGCCGAAGCGGTCGAGCTGCTGGCGCAGGTAGCGCGCGCCACCCTCGATCGACTGCACCGGATCGAGTGGGTTCGCGACGCCGAGGCCGGCCGCGGTGGCGGGCATGAGCTGCGTCAGCCCCTGCGCGCCGGCGGGGCTCCCCGCGTTGGGGTCGAAGTTCGACTCGGCGCGGATCAGACCGGTGAGGATGTTCGGGTCGACGCCGTTGCGCGCCGCGGCGGCGGAGATCTCAGCGGCGTACGGCGTGGCGCCGGTGGCGACAGCGCCGGGCAGGCCGGTCGCGCCGGTCGCGCTGCTCGCCGTCGTCGGGCTCAGCGCGCTCGCGAGCTGTGCGCTGAACGGCGCGCTCACGGCGCCTGCGGCGACGGGCGCGGGCGGCGTCGCGGCCGCAGCAGCCAGCGCCGGCGCGAAGGTCAGCAGCTTGGCCAGCTCGCCGACGCGGGTGACCGTCGCATCGATGCTCACAGGTTCACGCTCCGGCGATGGACCGCGAGGGCGATCTCGTCCATCGTCGCGCCCTCGAGGCGAGCGACCTCGCGGCCGTGCTCCTCGCGGCGGCGCTCCTCCAGGCGGGTGAGCGCGCGGTGCTCGCGGGCGGCGTGGACGAGTGCGACGCGGCGCGCATCGACATCTGCCTCGCGGCGGTCGAGGTCGAGCGCCGCGGCGTGCTGGGCGCGCTGCGTGCGCTCGATGTAGGCCTGGATCGAGAGCAGATCGCGCCGGTCGCCTCCGCGACGTTGCGGCGCACATGGCGCGCACCGTCGACCCGCTCGGCGGCGGCCTCGAGCTGCTCTTCGCCTTGGCGCTTGTGCGCGACGCTGGCGGCGAGCTCCTCGGCGCGCTGCTGCTCTGCGCGCTCGCGCAGGACCCGGACGCGCTCAAGACGAAACTGAAACGGACGTGCGCTCACGAGGGCAGTCATCGGCGGCGGTCGCCCGATCTGAAGCGACCCGCGTGCGGAGCGCGGGACACGCCGCTTTAGATGCTCAGGTGCAGCGGCGGCAGCGCGCTCGCGCCCGCGCGAGCGGGGGGCGCGGCAAGCTCGACCGCTGTCGACGCGACCACGTCGACGAGCGGCGGCGCGGCGCCGGCGAGCGCACACAGCCCAGCATCGGCCTCCTCGGCGGTGCTCGGCTCCTCCGGCCCCTGGCACAGGAAGTCATCGATCGCTCCGCGCTTGAGGAGCGCCTCGTCGACGAGCGGATCGTGCCCGGCTGGTAGGCCCCGATCGAGATCAGGTCGGCCTTCTCGCGGTGCGCGGCCAGCAGCGCGCGCACGCGTCGCCCGGCGGCGCGGACGTCCCGTGACGTGACCTCCCCTTCGAGACGCGAGACGCTGCCGAGCACGTCGATCGCCGGGTAGTGACCGGCGTGCGCGAGCGACCGGTCGAGAACGACGTGGCCGTCGAGGATCGAGCGCACCGCGTCGGCGATCGGCTCGTTGAAGTCGTCGCCGTCGACGAGCACGGTGTAGAGGCCGGTGATCGTCCCCTCCGCCGAGGTCCCGGTGCGTTCCAGCAGGCGCGGCAGCAGCGCGAAGACCGACGGCGTGTACCCGCGCGTCGCGGGCGGCTCGCCGATCGCCAGCCCGACCTCGCGCTGGGCCATCGCAACGCGCGTCACGGAATCCATCATCAGCATGACGTCGAGGCCCTGGGCGCGAAAGTGCTCGGCCACGGTCGTCGCCGTGAACGCGGCCTTGATCCGCAGCAGCGCCGGCTCGTCCGACGTCGCGACGACGACGCTGCGCGACAGCGCGTCGCCGAGGTCGCGTTCGATGAACTCGCGCACCTCGCGGCCGCGCTCGCCGACGAGCGCGATGACGTTGACGTCGGCCGTGCACGAGCGCGCGATCATCCCCAGCAGCGACGACTTGCCGACGCCCGAACCGGCGAAGATCCCGAGCCGCTGGCCGCGCCCGCATGGCACCAGCGCATCGAGGGCGCGCACGCCGAGCGACACGCGCTGCGTGATCCGCGGCCGCGAGAGCGCCGCCGGCGGGGACGCCTGCGTCGAGCGTGCCCCGGAGGGAAGCTCGCGATCAAGGCCGTCGATCGGGCGGCCGAGGCCGTCGATCACACGCCCGAGCAGCTCGTCGCCGACGGGCACGCGCACGGGACGCCCGGTCGCCGAGACGGCGTGGCCGGGGCCGATCCCGTGGATGTCGCCAAGCGGCATCAGCAGCGTGCGCCCGGCGCGAAAGCCGACGACCTCGGCGGGGACGGCGGGCCGGTGGCGACCCGCCTCGACGGTACAGACCTCGCCGACCTCGGCCTCGAGGCCCGTCGCCTCGACGATGAGCCCGATCAGGTCGTCGACACGCCCGCGGCGCTCATGCAGGTCGGCGTTGTCGATCCGCTCGGCGCAGCGTTCGAGCAGGTCCATCAGGCCCGCAGCTCCGCCGCGACGAGCGCCTGCACGGCCGCGAGCTTCGTCTCGATCTGGGCGTCGATCTCTCCGACCGATGTGCGCACGAGCGCGCCGCCGCGGGCCACCCGCCGCTCGGCATAGATCTCGATGTGGGCGTCGGCGAGCTCGTTGCCCGCGGAGCGCACGAGGTCGACGTCGTCGGGGTTGACGCAGACGATGATCCGCTCGCCGTCGAGCATCCCGCGCAGCGCCCCGCGGACGACGTCGATGACGCGCTCGGGTGCCACCTCGAGCGCTCCGGCGACGACCTTCTCGGCGATCGCGATCGCGAGCTGGGCGGCGCGTGCCTCGGCGCCGTCGACGATCGCCTCGCGAGCGCGGATGGCCTCGTCGACCGCGTTGCGCAGCGCCTCCAGCGCGGGTGCCAGCGACGCGGCGGACTCCTCGCGACCGCGCTGCATACCTTCGGTGAAGCCGTCCTGCACCGCCCGCGTGCGCAGGTCGTTCGCCTCGACCCGAGCTGCCTCGACCACGGCCTGGGCGGCGAGCACGGGGTCCTGCGACGGCGGCGGTGCGAGCTGCTCCAGCTCGCTCAGGGCGACGAGCGACGGGCCCGCGACCTCAGAGCAGCTCGTCATCGCCGCCCCTGCCGATGACGATCCCGCCGGCCTCTTCCAGCTTGCGGACGACCGCCACGACCCGCCCCTGGGCCTCCTCCACGACGGCGCGCTTCTGCGCCGGCATGTATTCGATCTCCTCGGCGAGCATCTCGCCGCCACGTTCGGACATGTTGGAGAAGATCCGGTCCTGGACCTCCTTGGCGACGCCGCGCAGCGCGACGGAGAGATCCTTGGAGTCGACCTCCTTGAGGACGAGCTGGATCGAGCGGTCGTCCAGCTTGACGATGTCCTCGAAGGTGAACAGCAGCATCCGGACCTCCTCGGCGAGCTCCGGGTCGACCTCGGACAGCGAGTCGAGCACGTTGCGCTCGGTGCCGCGGTCGGTGTGGTTGAGGATCTCGGCAAGCGAATGCACGCCGCCGGCGACCGCGTAGTCCAGCGAGATGACGTTCGACAGCCGCTGGCGCAGCACGTCCTCGACGGCCTCGATGACCTCCGGTGAGGTCTCGCGCATCGTGCCGATGCGCATCGCCACCTGGGCCTGGTCCTCGGGCTCGAGCTGCGCGAGCACCTGTGCGGCGAGGTCCGTGTGCAGGTTGGCGATCACGAGCGCCACGGTCTGCGGCGCCTCGTTGCGGATGAAGGCGTGGATCTGCTCGGGCGGCGTGCGGCGCAGGAACTCGAACGGCCGGCGCTCGATCGCGGCGCTCAGGCGGCCGACGATCTCGCGCGCGCGCTCGGGTCCGACGGCGCGCTCGAGCACCTCGCGCGCGAAGTCGACGCCGCCCTCGGCGATGTAGGACTGGGCGAGGCAGGTCTCGACGATCTCACCCCACACCTCGCTCGAGAGGTCGGCAGGGATCTGGCGCAGCTTGGCCATGTCGAGCGAGAGCGCCTCGATCTCGTCGTCCTTGAGGTGACGGAAGATCTCAGCCGCGCGCTCGGAGCCGAGGCTGACCAGCAGGACGGCCGCCTTCTGGCGGCCGCCGAGGCGCGACGAGCGGCGCGAGGGCGCGAGCTGCTTGGACTCGGGGGCGTCTGTGGCCATGCGACAGGCGGGTCATCGGCGCCGTGGGTGCCAGCTTGAGGTGATTGCCCGAATGGCCCGGAGGTGCCCGGGGAAGTCCCCGCATATGCCGACAACGACACCCCCAGCATGGACCCGCTCGCCGCTGGACGGCTACGCGCCGCCCGATCAGGAGCGACCGCTCGCCGGCTATTCGCTGCTGACGTCGATCTTCTCGGCGAGCTTCGTCGGTGCGCTCGTCGCAGCCCGTCGCGCCGGGCACAGGCTGCCCGACGACATCAGCGCCAAGGACGTCATTCTCACCGGTGTCGCCACCCACAAGCTCAGCCGCCTGATCGCGCGCGACAAGGTCACGAGCTTCGCGCGCGCGCCGTTCACCCGCTTCCAGGAGGCGACCGGTCACGCCGAGGTCGACGAGGAGCCGCGCGGCAGCGGACTGCGATTCGCGATCGGGGAGCTGCTCGTCTGCCCGTACTGCCTGGCGCAGTGGATCGCCGGCGCGTTCACCGTGGGCCACGTCGCGGCGCCGCGGCTCACCCGCCTGCTCGCGGCGATGTGGACCGCGCACGCGCTCGCCGACGCCGCGCAGCTCGCCTACAGCGCCGCCGAGAAGCGTTCCTGAGGAACCCGCTCGCTCGTTCTGAGGTTTGCCCGGGGGCCGAGCGAGGTACCCGGACTCAACGATGGAGAGCATGAGTACACAGCCCAACGATCCCTCCGCGGCGGAGCTCGTCAAGCAGGTCTCCGAGCAGACCCAGCGACTGATCCGCCAGGAGCTCGCGCTCGCGCGCCTGGAAGTCTCCGAGAAGGTCAAGCATGCCGGCATCGGCGCGGGCATGCTCGCCGGCGCGGCGTTCACGGCGCTGTTCGCGGCGGGCACGCTCGTCGCGATGCTCGTGCTCGTGCTCGCGACGGCCGTCGACGGCTGGCTCGCCGCGCTGATCGTCGCGGTCGGGCTGCTGGCGATCGCCGGGCTGCTGGCGGTCATCGGACGCAACCAGCTCGCCCGCGCCGCGCCGCCCGCGCCCGAGCAGGCGATCGAGAGCGTCAAGACGGACATCGAAGAGGTCCGCGCGCACGTGCACGGATGACGCGGCGTAGGCGCTGCTCGCGCGCGGACGCGGCGTAGGCGCTACTCGAGCGCGTAGGCCACGGCGCGCACGATCGGCGTCGCCAGCGGCTCCCCGCGGCGCACGAGCTCGGCCACGGCGAGGCCGGCGAGCACGTCTGTGAGGTAGTGCTCGCCGAGGTAGACGACCGCGAAGGCGGCCGCGCCGACGTAGACCCAGCCGGCCGCGCCGAGCGCGTGGTCGACCTCCATGAGCCCCATCGCGGTGATCGCCGCCGAGGAGATGTGGTCGGACGGCATCGAGCCCCACGGATTGCCGGGGATGTCCTCGTCCTCGCTCGGCATCGGGCGGTGCAGCACCTCACAGACGACGCGCCGTGCGACGCGCTGCACATCGCCGTCCATGCGGCCGGCGATCTCCGACGCCCACCACGGCGGCGCCGTCGGCACAAACCAGTAGAACGGCGTCGTCAGGTGGTAGGACGCCGCGAGCCGCCCGGCCGCTCGCGGGAGGAACCTCGGGTGGCGCAGGAGCACGTAGCCGAGCAGCAGGTGGGGCACGAACCACGAGCTGTAGACGACGGTCACGGCGCGGTCCAGCGCCGAGAGGCGGCCCTTCTCGCGCAGCCTGCGCTGCAGGCGCTGGCTGGCAGGAACCCCGCCGGCGAGGATGCTGTCGATCCGGATCGGATAGTCGATGCGCAGCCGCCGGCGGTGCGTGCGCTCGTCGTCGGCGGGCAGCTCCCAGCTGACCTCGAAGAGCCACATATACGTCATCCCGGCGGCGACGTAGCGCGACCTGCTGCGCGGCGGCAGCGCGGCCGCGACCGCCAGCGGCGCGCCGCTCGCGATCGCGAGCGCCAGCGGCGGCGGCAGCCGGATGCGCTTGCGCAGCATCGTCAGGGCGATCGCCACGGGAGCGTACGCAAAAGCGGCGTAATGCAGCTGGCGCTGCAGTTTGCGGCGGCGCCGGACGCGGCTGCGATGCCAGCGCGCATCGTGCAGCCAGCGCACGATCGGCGGCCGCTCATCGGGTCCGCGGCGGCGGTGCGAGGCAGAGCGTCTGGTGGAGCGCATCGCACGCTGACTGCCCGCATTGGCGCTGCCGTCAAACCAGGTGTAGAACTACACCAACTGGGTACCGCGCGTCGGTTGGACGGGCGACGAGCTAAGGGGAAGATCGTATGGCAACAGGCACGAAGGCCGCCGCGCGTACGAAGGCCGGCACCGCGCAGGACGGCGAGCCGCACGAAGATCCCGCGCTCGAGGAGATCCTGCGCGTCCTGACCGCCGCGCGCGACGGCGACTTCTCCGTCCGCCTGCGGGCGCGCCGGCGCGACGTCGTGGGCGAGATCCAGCAGCGCATCAACGAGCTGATCGCGACCAATGCGCGGATGGCGAAGGAGCTCGGACGGGTCGCCCGGATCATCGGCCGCGAGGGGCGGATGACCGAGCGCGTCTCGCTCGGCACGGTTGACGGGGCGTGGAACCAGACCGTCGAGTCCGTCAACGGGATGATCGACGACCTCGTCCGCCCGACGACGGAGATCTCGCGCGTCATCGCGGCGGTCGCCAAGGGCGACCTGAGCCAGAAGATGGCGCTGACGATCGAGGGCCAGCCGGTCAAGGGCGAGTTCTCGGCGATCGGCAACACCGTCAACGAGATGGTCGACCAGCTCGGCTCGTTCGCCGACGAGGTCACACGGGTCGCGCGCGAGGTCGGCACCGACGGAAAGCTCGGCGGCCAGGCGCAGGTCAAGGGCGTCAGCGGGACCTGGCGCGACCTCACCGAGAACGTCAACTCGATGGCCTCCAACCTCACCGACCAGGTGCGCCAGATCGCCGCCGTCACGACCGCCGTCGCGATGGGCGACCTCAGCCAGAAGATCACCGTCCCCGCGCGCGGCGAGATCGACGAGCTGAAGGGCACGATCAACACGATGGTCGACCAGCTCTCGTCGTTCGCCGACGAGGTGACGCGGGTCGCGCGCGAGGTCGGCACCGAGGGCGTGCTCGGCGGCCAGGCCGAGGTCAAGGGCGTCAGCGGCACCTGGCGCGACCTGACCGAGAACGTGAACTTCATGGCCTCCAACCTCACCGACCAGGTGCGCCAGATCGCCGCCGTCACGACGGCCGTCGCGCAGGGCGACCTGACGCAGAAGGTCACCGTCGAGGCCAAGGGCGAGGTCGCGACGCTCGCCGAGACGATCAACTCGATGACCGACACCCTGCGCGTGTTCGCCGAGCAGGTCACGGGCGTCGCGCGCGAGGTCGGCACCGACGGCGTGCTCGGCGGCCAGGCCGAGGTGCAGGGCGTCGCGGGGACGTGGAAGGACCTGACCGACAGCGTCAACGTCATGGCATCCAATCTCACCGACCAGGTGCGCCAGATCGCCGTCGTGACGACGGCCGTCGCCAACGGCGACCTCTCGCAGAAGGTCACCGTCGAGGCCAAGGGCGAGGTCGCGACGCTCGCCGAGACGATCAACTCGATGACCGACCGGCTGCGGGTGTTCGCCGAGCAGGTGACCGGCGTCGCGCGCGAGGTCGGCACCGAGGGGCAGCTCGGCGGCCAGGCCGAGGTCGAGGGCGTCAGCGGCACGTGGCGCGACCTGACCGACAACGTCAACCTCATGGCCAACAACCTCACCGGCCAGGTCCGCAACATCGCCCAGGTCACGACCGCCGTCGCCAACGGCGACCTCAGCCAGAAGATCACCGTCGACGCGCGCGGCGAGATCCTCGAGCTCAAGCAGACGATCAACACGATGGTCGACCAGCTCTCGTCGTTCGCCGACGAGGTGACGCGGGTCGCACGCGAGGTCGGCACCGAGGGCCGCCTCGGCGGCCAGGCCGAGGTCAAGGGCGTCTCCGGGACCTGGCGCGACCTCACCGAGAACGTCAACTTCCTCGCCTCGAACCTCACCGACCAGGTTCGAAACATCGCTCAGGTCACGACCGCCGTCGCCAACGGCGACCTCTCCAAGAAGATC
>Ga0136617_10005656_pt1 | contig 11195 bp, 8 predicted proteins | sample AntDrymUQ3222106_2_FD_129672 | JGI IMG/M metagenome (GOLD analysis project Ga0136617, IMG submission 129672) | Polar desert sand microbial communities from Dry Valleys, Antarctica - metaG UQ322 (21.06) | ecosystem: Environmental > Terrestrial > Soil > Desert | place: Antarctica: Dry Valley...
GAAGACCCGCAGCGGCGGATCGGCCGCGTCGACGAGCTCCAGGATCGCGGGGCCGGTGGCCTCGGGATCGCCGATGGCGTCGGGGTTGCTGAATCGCTCTGCGTTGGCCTCGCGCACGGGCTCACACCTCCAGCTTCTCAGCGCTCACCGCCGAGGGGCCGGCCCAGTCGGTGCTGAAGCCGCCGGGCTCGACCAGGGTCACCTTGACGCCCAGGTCGGCCACCTCTCCGGCCAGCGACTGGCTGAAGCCCTCGAGACCCCACTTGGAGGCGTGGTAGAGACCGATGCCGGGGAAGGCGTGAACGCCGCCGATCGACGAGACCTGGATCACGTGGCCCGAGTCCTGCTCGCGCAGGATGGGCAGCACGGCCTGGGTCACCCACAGCGCGCCGAAGAGGTTGGTCTCGATCTGGGCGCGAGCCTGCTCCTCGCTGACCTCCTCGATAGACCCGAACAGCCCGTAGCCGGCGTTGTTGACCACGACGTCGAGGCGCCCGAAGTGCTCGCGGGCCTTCGCGACCGCATCGTGGACGGCCTGCTTGTCGGTGACGTCAAGCGCGAGGGGAAGCGCGTTCTCCTCGCCGTAGCGCTCGGCCACGTCGGCGACGCTGTCGGCGTTGCGGGCGGTGGCGGCCACCTTGTCGCCGCGCTCGAGCGCAGCCTCGGCCCAGATGCGGCCGAACCCCTTCGATGTGCCGGTGATGAACCAGACCTTGGACATGGTGTCCTCCTCTGCTCGCTACCTTGTGAGTGATGAAGCGGAGGCGTACTCCGCTTCCGTGGCCGAAGGTAGCAGGTAAGCGGAGGCATCGTCCGCTTGTGTCCATGAGACCGAAGCTCCCAACCGAGAAGCCCAGGCGCGCCGACGCGCTGCGCAACCGCGAGCGGCTGCTGGCCGCAGCGCTGGCCCTGTTCACCGAACAGGGCACCGACGTCTCGCTCGAGACGGTGGCCCGCGAGGCCGGCGTCGGCGTGGGCACCCTCTATCGCCACTTCCCGACGCGCGACGCCCTGGTTGAGGCGGTCTACCTCTCGGAGCTCGACCGCCTGCACGAGGGGGCCGCCGAGCTCTTGGCCGAGCACCCTCCGGAGGAGGCGCTGGGGCGGTGGATGGACCGGTTCGTGGAGTACGCGGCGACCAAGCGCGGGATGTCGGGGGCGCTGCAGTCGGTCATCGCGTCGGGGCGCAACCCGTACTCGCAGTCACGGACGAAGCTGGTGGAGGCGTTGACTACGTTGCTCGATGCGGCGCGGGCGGCCGGGGGCGTGAGGGATGACGTTGATGCGGAGGATGTGCTGCTGGCCATTGGGGGCATCTGGGCGATGCCGGTCGAGCCGGGGTGGGAGGAACGGGCGCGGAGGCTGCTCGGGTTGGTGATGGATGGGCTGCGGTATCGGGCGTGAGGGCTGGGTAGGGCTGGCTTCGCTGCCATCCTCATCTCATGTCCAAACAGCGCCGAAGAGCGCGGGCCGACTCTCCACGGAGTCGGCCAGGCTGGCCGAAGCCACCGGAGGACACACCCGCGCCACTCGGTATTCGCACGATGTCGCTCCTTGCTCAGGCGGACGTTTTCCTCGTCGAGCCGGAGCTCGTCGGGGCGGTTCCCGAGTGGGTTGCAGACGAACACGCCGTCTATGCTGCCGAGGCCCGGCTTCCGCAACGATACCCCGGAGCGACCATGAGAAGCGGTCGTGTGAGGTGTCAACGGCGGAGGGGTCAGACCATGCCGCTTATGGTAAGACTTACGCGGATGGCGCTCACGAGCTCGGAGGCGACGCAGCGCCCTTGCCAGTCGCTAGAGATGGCGGATCTCCCCGGCCCGCGCCTCTATCGATTCGTCCTTGGGGAGGATGAACAACCATCCGACGAGCTCGAAGAGCTTGGAGATGTCTTCGGCGCTGAGGTTCTGGGTGCTGGACGGTTCCCGCGCACCGCGCTCGAGTTGCTTGATCAGATCGATGCCGCGGGCAACACGGCCGTCGGACGGTCGACGGAGAAGTCCTTCGTCGTGGGGGAGGGCATCAACCTTGGGGGCCAGGCCGACAGCAATCTGCGTGTGATCGTCACTAGGGGCGAAGGCGCCGACGGTCCGGATCTGATGCTCAGCGCAGGCTCGCCCCAGGCGACGAGCATCGAGGTAATGGCCTGGGACCCGCGGGAGGGGGGGTTCAACTTCTATCGAACGGCTAACGCCCAGGCCGCCTGGATATTCGCGGGCAGGTCTCGCCACGCCCTCGAGTCTTCAACCGAGCGCCATGGCGTGTTCGAGAGCCATCGCAGCGGAACCTTTCTCATGAAGGAACTCACCTCGCCGTGGACGCACTGGCATTCGAGCCGGACACCGGCGCCCGACGACGCGATGCTTCCAGAGGATCTCCGGGGCCATCGTTGGGTGCTCCCGGCAGACCAAGCGGAGGGCACGCTTCACCGCGCGGACGACTGCGAGAAGCAGGTCGCGCGTCCCGCTATCCGTCGGTGGGCCAAGCACCGCCTTGCCGGCCAGCCCGACGCCGCTCAGCTAAGGCGCGCCTTCCGCCAACTCTTGCAGTCAGATGCCGTGAACCTCTCGTCGTCGCCGACCAGCTCTGCCACGATCGAGGCCGATTCCCTGAACTTGCCGTCGAGCTTCTTCTTCGATTCCGAAGCGTTTCGGATCTTGGGCCTGCCAGGTACCGCAGCCTTCCAGGTGGAGGGGCGCTTCTATGCAGAGACGCTCCGCCGTTTCAAGGTACGCCTGGAGGATGGTCGGGGCTTTACTCGAGAGGGAGACACGCAGTTTGCCTTTCTCGTCCCCGAGCGGGCGGAAGAAGACCAGGCGGTGTTGCGTGAGCTAGTCGGCGACCGCCACATTTCCAAACGCTTGGCGGCCTGTCTCCTGATGGTTGATTTCCCGAACCCGGTCTTCTCCGCTCGTCGCAGGTCGCTGCTCAGCCACCTGCCCGAGGAGGCCAGGTCGCCAGCCGACTTTTCGGAGGCGTTTAGAGCATCGATCGAGGGTGGGACGGACGATAGCGCCGGGCCGGAGGCGGAGTTCGGCGAGCTTTGGGCGGCCAGCGAGACGGTCTGTCCGAGCATCGCGTTCGAGGAACGTCTGAGGGCGTACTACGACGCGGTTGCCGAACGACTCAAGACGCCTGATGGCATAGACGACATCTTCAAGCTAGCCGAGTCCCGCCGCGCAGTCGTTCGCGCGATGCCCATTCACGAAAGCCGGCTGCTATTCGCGACGAGTCGGATCAGCAGCGATGGCGTCGCGCGAACGATGACATCGACCGCCACTCTGATCGAAGACAACGAGGCAGAGGAGTAATCGGATGGCGCCCTTCCCGAAGCGTTTCTCACCCCCAGCGGGTATCCCCGAGCCTGACGATCAGAGCGATGCGGCATGGCAGCAGGAGATGAACGACGCCTTCGTTGAGGTGACCTCCTCCCCGCGGTTCTTCAAGCCGACCGAACCGCCTGAGGAAGCTCAAGAGTCCACCGTTGTGCCGGTGCGATGGTTCGCGTTCCCGCGCTCAGTCATCGATTCCCCTGGGTCGAACCTTCAAGAGGGTTCCGAAGCGTGGGAGGCGGTGGACAGGTCGCGCGACCTCCAGGACGAGTATTGCGAATGGACCGTCCACCGGGATGGCCCAACGATCCGGCGAATTACATTCACCAGTCGCACCTACGAGTACTTCGAGCACCTGCTCGGGTTAGGGGATAATCGAGAAAGGCTGCTCGCCGAGTATCTAAGGGCCTCGAAAGCTGGAACCATCGATCCGGCCGAGGTGCTTTCCAATGGACTGCTAGTCGAAGACCCCTGGAACCCGCTCGACGGATCTGCGACCTCTCGGCGCCCGATCTACATGCTTCAAGGCAGCAACACGCTCGGGGCAGCCATAGCGCTCGTCGCCGATGCGGCTGTAGGGCGGTTGACGCCCAGCGCAGACGGCCCACCCACCGAGGTCGTGGACCAGTCGGCGTTCGCGCGCTGCGTCAAGGGCAACCCGTTCCGCCGCAGCGACCCACAAATCGCAAGCAAGGTCCGTGAGGCGGTGTCCAATCAGGGCTCGGGGGCCGTGAGCGTCAGCCTTGCCGATCCGCTGGGCCTCTACATCGAGCGACCGGACCCGGGCGGAATCGAGATCCCCGGGGGCCTCACGATCGAGGACCTATGGGAGCGAGAGGTGGGCACCGGTAGCCACGTGCTGACGGCTTCCCTGGCGTTCCCGGACTCCGAGTTCACGCTCAACGAGGTAACGATCAATGGGGAGCCGGTTGCCTCCGGCTCTCAGTTCGCAGAGGTGGTCAATGTGCGGATCGATGCGCTGACGGCCCCGACTCCAGAAAGAGAGCGCCACTTCGTTGAGTGCCGACCAAGATGAGCGGACCTGCGGTTGGAGCGCCGGCCAGGCGCCGAGTTCGGCTTGAGAAGAATCCGCAACGCGCGGAACACCGTTTCTCGTTGTCAGCTGTGAACGCCGACCCCTGTCGGGGCCGGCTCCCCGATCGGCTGTGCCGACAGTGTCGTCTGCCACGGGTTCGTCTGACCCGCCGGAGTGGGCTATCAAACCGCCGCTCGGGTGTGACCTGTGTGAGCTAGCCAGGATGGGGGGGCCGGCAGCTCGCCGTAGAGCGCGCGCAAGTGTCGGTCGTCGTGCTCGAACCAAGTGCGGGTGAAGTGCGCAAACTGCTCGAGACGCGGCACAGGACTAGGTGCGGCGCGTATGACCGCCGCGGCGGTTATACCGCTGATGAGTGCCCGAAGCACGCCGTGCGAGGAGGCGGGGTCGAGGACGGCGGCGGCGTCGCCCAGCGCGAGGTAGCCTGGACCGCCGGGCTTTCGTAAGCGGCGCCAGCTGACGTCCGCGCCCCGCGCGGGGTGCCGCGGTCGGAGCGTCGCCAGCTGCACAGGAGGTCCTATTGACTCGTGGTTGCCGTCAAGATCTAGGCAGGTCCAGGCGGTCAGGCCCGGAGCAACCTGCGCGGCCCACGTCCAGCCGCTGCCCCGCAGCCTCAGGTCAGGGCCTCGATCCAGCGCGGGAAGGCTGCCCTCCACGTAGCCATAGCGGGCGATCAGCCGAGGCGAGCGCCGCTCCAGGCTCAGCCCGAGACAGCGGGCCAGCCAGTGTCCCGCGCCTGCCGCGTCCAGCGTCCAGCGCGCTGTGAAGTTGCCCGCCGTGGTGCGGACGCCCGCCACACTGCCGTCTGCGTCTTGGAGCGGTCGCAAGGCCCGGCAGGGCTGGACGACAGTTGTGCCAGCTTCGCGGGCGCGGTCGAGCAGAATCTCGTCGAACTCCGCCCGGCAGGCCTGCACGCCCCGCCAGCAACCGCCGGGGTCGGCTCCGTAAGCTTGGAAGCGTCCTCCGCCCGGCCACCGCACATAGATGCCCTCGTGATGTAGGAAGCTGGCAGCCTCCACTTGCGCTTGGACGCCAAGCTCTGACAACACTCCCTCCACGCCTGGGTGCAGCGTCTCGCCGCAGCGATGCCGAGGGAAGCGAGCACGCTCGATCAGCGCCACGCGAAGGCCTGAAGAGGCGCAGCTGATCGCGGCTGCGCAGCCGGCAGGGCCTGCCCCTACTACGACCGCGTCATACGTCGGATTCAAGCTTCTTCCAGACGCCGGCTCGGTTCACGAGGGAGACGGGAGGTTCGCCCGTGAGAATCTCCACGGTCTCAGCGACCTTGATCTCGACAACGCGGTGGTTGGAAGGGCTGGCCACCGGGCGGCCGGTCCGTCGCGCCAAAGTGATGCCAACCCGTTCGCCTTCGAGCTGCTCGCCAGTGGCCAGCTGGGCTTCACCGAGCATGACGTCGCCGTCCTGAAGCGGGCGGAAACTGAGAACGTGCCAAGTCTCGGCGACTGATAGCCCGTCCGGATTCTCGTCGCTGGAGAGGGCCCTGTAGGCGCGAGCCATGGCAAGCAGGCGGGCGACGTACTGGGCGGTCGTCACCCTCGATGTGTGAAACAGCGTGAACCTGCCCTCGAGGGCTTCCTGCACATAGTCGACATGGTTCCAGCTGGCGTACTCGACAATGGTCCCGACGGCCTTCGGACCGCTGACACCATCCCAGGGCAGGGTGCCGGTGATCCCGGCCTCTTCGTCGCTCAGCGGCGCGGCTGTTGGCCGCAGTACGACAAGGCCGCCTTCAAACTGCGGGGTAGGAGGTGAGAAGGTCCTTCCCGCATCGGGGGCGACTGCAGGCCAAAACGAGCTCAGTGCGGCACACAGCTTGGCGTCCTCGGGGAACGGGCTCCCCAGCCCGTACGCGGCCATGAAGGGGGCTTGGGACGTGCCGTCCACGCTCACGTCCCAGCCCGGGGCGAATATGCTCGCGGCCGCGTCGGGTAGATGCGGATGGCGTCCCAAGGGGCCGCGCTTGAGCTCCTGGGCCCCGGTCGGCGGAGCCGGGTGGGCCCCTGGCATGGACACGATCGCCGTGGCCACCCCGTCCGCCTCGACTAGCCGGCCATCCGGGTGCCCGAGGTTTGGGAGGAGCCGCGCGTCGGACAGGGTCAGCGGCGGCCGGCCCCATTGGACGGCGACATCCTGGTGGGCGAGCCACCACTCGCTGATCTCCCGCTGATCGACGTCCGGATAGAAGTCCGGAGCTGTTACCAGCGAGTAGGCGGGGACCCAGCGGTCAATCTCGCGACTGAGCTGGGGGCAGGAAGCCTGGAGCCATCCATCGCCGGTGAAGTCGACGTAGTGCAGTGCGCTGTAGCCGCCCGCTCTGACGACATCCAACACGTTGGGAAGATCATTGAGATCGACGATCTGCCCGTCACTGTCAAGCCGATGGCGGACGTGTACGTACTCCGGCGCTCGCCGGAAGTCCCCCTCGGAAGCGCCCACCTTGAGAGTCGGTCCCAGAGCGTTGCTCACCCTGTTGGCGGGGACCGGAAAGGTCACAGGTGCGCCCTCGCGCTCTGCCTTCTCGACCATCGGGCTGTGGGGAACTGGGCCCAGCACGCCCGATCCGTGCTCGGGATCCGTGGAGAGTTCGGCGATGCCGGCTCGCAGGAGGAAGGGCTCGTTCGCCAAGTCCTCGTCATCTCCCTCGATCCCGGCTTGCGTAAGGAGATGAAGCCTTCGCAGCTTCTCGTTCACGTGCCCGGTCGTGAGCTCGACGTTGACCTCCACCCCGGCGAGGCACTCCGGGCCACTGAAGAGCTTGTGGACCGGGACCCAGAAGCGTAGATCGGCATCGCCGCGGTCCTCGGGGGCGAGGTGGGACCACCCACCGTCGAAGTGGTGACGCATGTCGAAGTTCATGGGGCCGAAACTCCCTCGGTCGCCACGCAGCTCGACGGCCAGCCAGGGGGCGTAGCGGGCAGGGAGCACCCTCAGAACGGATGGGTCTTGCTCGTCGGCTGCCAGGAAGCCGCGTTCGGCGGCCCCGTAGCGCGCCGGGTGGGTGCCTACTCGCGCGATCCCCGTTCGCGAGAAGCAGTGGTCTGCGTGATTGCGGTGTACGGTGTCGAGGGCCGGGCGATACTCGTAGGCCATGACTGCTACCGCGAGCTCCGCATCGGGAAACTGGTCTCTCAGGTCGCGGAGGCTGCGCCTCGCCCTGGCGAAGACGTAGTTCTCGACCGCCTCCAGCTCGGCCAGCGTGGGATAGGCCGAGAGCGCAGTTCCATCGGGCCGGGCGGTCACGGCCGGGGAGGCCAGCGCGTGCAGGAGCAGGCTCTCGGCAGGCTGGCCCGGCTCGATCCCTTGCCGTCCGGCCCCCGAGAAGTCCTCGAAGCCGGCTACCGTCCGGTCAACGTTTTCGAGTGTCCGCTCGAGCTCGGCGCCGAGGTCGTGGGCCGCGAGATCTAGCCCGTGAGCGGAGAGCAGTTCGCCCCAGCCGCAGGGGGCAAGCCGCCTGCAGACTGCTTCCACGTTCTCACGCAACGTCGCCCGGCTCGAAGGTCTCACTCTCGCAGTGTGTCAGGGGCGGGACCCCGCAGGCCGCTCGGCCCAAAAGGGCGATGCTGACTCGGGTCCTTGAGCGTCGCAGGTCCCCTCGGCGCCCGGCGCGCCCTCTGCGAAGCTCTGCTCCCGGGGTCCCCGCGGGAGCAAGCGTCACCTGCTTGAGGTTTCTACGCGGCCTGTGGCAGACGCTCTGCGTCGACGGAGCGCTGCAATGTTGCAAAGTGCTCGAGCGACACGACTACGGCTCGCATCCGCCCGCGCTGAGTGAGCACAAACTTCTCCGCATCCCCACTCTCCAGGCGGTCGACGAGGCGGTTCAGCTCCCGCATCGCGTCGCGCACCGTCCGCAACTCGTCGTTGGAGACCTCGACTCTGCCCACGCACGCTCCTCAGCCAGTTGATTTCATAGTCCGCCAAACCTACGGCGCGCCGCGGACAGCGGGACGGAGGCTACGACGCTCATGTCGTACTTTCCGTCCGGTCGGAGGTCTACCGTGACCGCTCAATGTGCGTCCGACGAAAGGCGGCGAGACCGCAATGAGCAGAAGCCACCGCACGACGCCCCGCGGCCTTGGCCGGGTGGCCCAGGCGCCCTCGCATGAGGGACGCTTCGGCCGCATTTTTCGCCGCCTGCCGACGTTCCAGCAGAACGACGAGCGGCTGGTGGAGATCGCCAACGCGATGCGGGAGGGCGACGGAGCCGACCAGGACAACGCCAACATCCCCGCGGGCTACACCTACTTCGGGCAGTTCGTCGATCACGACATCACGTTCGACCCGGCATCCTCGCTCGAGCGCGCCAATGACCCGGACGCGCTTGTCAACTTCCGCACTCCGAGGTTCGACCTCGACTCGCTCTACGGGCGCGGCCCGGCCGACGACCCGGCGCTGTACAGCCGGGCCGACCCCAACAAGATGCTTCTCGGCAAGGGCCGGGCCGCCGAAGGCCAGGACCAAGCCGGCACTGAGACCGGCGAGGATGACCTGCCTCGCAACAGCGAAGGGACAGCGATCATCGGCGACCCGCGCAACGACGAGAACATCATCGTCTCGCAGCTGCAACTCGTGTTCCTCAAGCTGCACAATCGTGTCGTCCATCAGATCAGGGAGCAGGAGCCTGACCTTGAGGGCTCGGCTCTGTTGAAGGAGGCTCAGCGCGCGGTGCGCTGGCACTACCAGTGGGTGGTGGTCAACGACTTCCTGGTGCGAATCGCTGGCCAAGAGGTCGTCGATTCGATTCTGGTCGCCGTCGACCCGAACAACCCGGCCCTGGGCAAGCGGGTTCGTACTCGCTTTTACCGGCCTCGGCAGGACGCATTTATGCCGGTCGAGTTCTCTGTGGCTGCCTACCGCTTTGGGCACTCGATGGTCCGCCCGACCTACACGATCAACGATGTCGTCCCCGAGCTGCCCATCTTCTCCCAGGCCGAGGAGCCGGCGCCGTTGGAGGACTTCCACGGGGGGCGGCACTTGCCAGCTCAGTGGACCATCGCCTGGCAGCGGTTCCTCGACTTCAACGGTCCGGGCACCGCAGGCCAGCCCTCGCGGAAGATCGACTGCAGGCTTGCCGAGGGCCTGTTCAAGCTGTCCGGCGAGCCGCCGGAAATGGAATCGCTGGCTCTGCGCAACCTGCGGCGTGGCAAGGCTTTGGGACTTCCCTCAGGCCGCAGGGTCGCCACTGCCATGGGCGTCGAACCCCTGTCGCCGGACGAGATTGGCTTCTCGGGGCCAGCGCCGCTGTGGTTCTACATCCTCAGGGAGGCTGAGGCCCGACAGCAGGGCAAGCGCTTGGGCGAGGTCGGCGGACGGATTGTGGCGGAGGTCCTGCTGGGTCTGCTCGCCCACGACCCGCTCTCGTACGTCCGCGTCGAGCCCGCCTTTCAGCCGATCCTCCCGGATGTCGATGGCGACGGGCGGTTCACCCTTCCCGACCTCGTGCGTTTCGCGCTCGGTGAGGCGCCGCCCTCTCCTCCCCCGCCCGGAGGGTGGGGAAGTTGAGTCCATGGCCTCTGGGCACTCTCGTCCGGATAGATGACAAACCAGGCGGTCAATCTCGTGTAGACGCGGGCGAGCTCCGAGAGCACGAGCGCGCCGAGCGCGCTCTCGAAGAGGTGGCTGCAGGTTCACGAGCAGAGCCGTCCTTGAGGGCCCTACTCATAGACCAACCCGGTCGCACTTGGACAGTCCGGCAGTTGGAGGACCAGGCTGCGTAGGTGAACATCGCCTTCGAGTGGCCGTCGCCGAGAGTTTTACGGCTCGGCCCTCCTTGTCACTTGAGGGCTTGCGTCAGAGGCGCGCAAACGGCACAGCGAGCTGCCGGCAGTCGCTGTCGCTTCCGCGAGAAAGGCGACAGCGAATCAGAGCGGAAGACGAACGGCTCCAGCTGCCTACCTCAGGCGCTCAACGTCAACTTCCTCGGTCCCTGCCGGAACCCCGCCTCCACCAGCGCCCCCTCGGCCGCCGAACCCACCACAGGCTCCCCATCAAAGCGCTCGACCGCAAGCCGCTTGAGCCCTCCGCGCCGCACCGCCTCCGCCAGCGCGTCCAACGCCTCCGCGAGCCACGACGCTGGCCCCTCACCCCCCACCTCGATCGGGTCGCGCAGCGCCACCAGCCCCTTGCCGCCCTTCTCCACGAACAGCACCGGCTCGGCGTCCAAGGTCACCACGTACGCCCCCGGCGCCCGAGCCGCGCGCCGCCGTCCGCCGCCGCCGTCCTCCTCCTCGCGCTTCGGCCACGGCAGCGTCGCCCCGTACGGGTTGGCCGGATCGGTCGCGGCGAGCACGAGCGCACCCGCCGGCTCGTCCGAGCGCAATCCGCGCAACCGCTCGACCGCACCTCCCAAGGCGAACTGCGCGCCCCCCAGCCCCTCGACGAAGTAACCGCGTCGCGCCGTGCCGAGCGTCTCGAGGTTGGTCAGCTCGCCGTAGAGCGTCGAGAAGCCGCCGGGGATCCCCTCGGCGAGCACCGACTCGCGGGTGAGCACCCCGTGGCGCTCGAGCAGTAGCTCGGCGAGCGCGCGCGTGCGCGCGCCGTGCCCGGGCGAGTCGGCGATCAGCGGCGCCGTGAGCGACCAGCGGCCTTGCGTCTGCGGCGCCGCCGGCCCGCGCCGGCGCGAGGCGAACCGCCGCCGCGGCTGGGCGCGCTGTCGGGCGAGCGAGAGTCGGCCGGCCCGCAGCGGGGCAAAGGCGTCGTTGGTCGCCTCGCCGGCCCAGGCGAGGTCCCAGAGAGCCTCCTGGAGCTCGACCGGCTCGATCGGACGGCCCTCGGCCTCGTTGGTGACATCC
>Ga0136617_10005657_pt1 | contig 11194 bp, 10 predicted proteins | sample AntDrymUQ3222106_2_FD_129672 | JGI IMG/M metagenome (GOLD analysis project Ga0136617, IMG submission 129672) | Polar desert sand microbial communities from Dry Valleys, Antarctica - metaG UQ322 (21.06) | ecosystem: Environmental > Terrestrial > Soil > Desert | place: Antarctica: Dry Valley...
AAGGGGATCAAAGGTTTATTCCCATCTAAAGGAATTAGAACAATTGGAATTTATTGCTACAAACAGTGCTGGAAGGCTAAAGATTTATACCACTACAAAAAAATTCCAAAACTATTTTGGCATAAACGATCTAAAAGCCTTAAAAAGTTCCCTTTTATCCCCTGAACCCAAAAAGTTACTCGATGGCAAAAAGGTTGATAGATAGAAATTAACGCTTTCTGATTGATAACATAATCCAATTTGGCTGAAATGATTTTTTGTCGTTTTATCCAAGTTACTTTGAATAACAAAAACATCAAAGAAAAACACTTAATTATCGTTTTACTGACTTTTTATTGTGCGTAAATCCATAGAAAACTTGGGCGGCCGAAAATTCACTGGTGGAAGAATAATCCCAAATAGAATTCGAAGAAAAGCTGAAATAGACAGGTACCCAAATGAAGCAGTCTCAGGACCTACAAAAAATATAGCGAGACGAGTAAGAGGAAACAACATTAAAATTGCTTTTAAAACATGCGACCACGCAAATATTACTGATCAAGACAATAAGAAAACTCTAAAACTAAAAATTATTCGTGTAACCAAAAACCCTGCAAATAAAGATTATGAGAGACGGGGTGTCATTACTAAAGGAGCATTGTTGGAAACTGAAATTGGAATTGCTAAAGTTGTGTCACGTCCAGGTCAGGATGGGGTTGTTAATGCAGTTTTAATAAAGCAATAAAAACCCTTATAGTTTTAAACAGAAAGACAAATACAAAGAAAAGAATAAGAATTTATTAAATAGGCGACAATTTACTTTATTGGTAAAGATAGGAGTTACCGTTTTTCCAGGAAGTAATTGTGATCGTGATGTCTATAACACATTTAAAACAAAACTACATTGCAATGTTAGCTATATTGAAGAGAGGAACAAAATAAAAAATTTTGATGCAATTATAATTCCAGGCGGTTTTACTTATGGGGATAGATTAAGGGCAGGGGCAATTGCCGCCCACAGCCCAATGATGGATAAAATCAAGGAAATGGCTGAGGATGGAATCCCAATTTTGGGTATTTGCAATGGCTTTCAAATTTTGGTCGAGTCCGGGCTGCTACCTGGAGCCTTAATGCCCAATAAAACGCTAAAGTTTGTTTGCCGGTGGATTGATGTGATCATTACCAATAACAAAACCCCATTTACAAATTTGTATAAAATTCATCAAAAGATACAAATTCCAATAGCTCACGGGGAGGGGCAATACGTTATCGATAAACAAACATATACTGAGGCAAAAAACAATAATCAAATAATTATGAAATATGACGAAAGAGAAAATCCAAATGGCTCCATGGATAATATAGCCGCAATATGTAATTTAAGGGGGAATGTAATGGGAATGATGCCCCATCCTGAGCGAGCAAGTGATAGTGATCTAGCACTGAATGGTTTTTCAACAAATGCGGTATTTGTTTTTAAATCCTTGATCAATTACATTAACAGAAATTAGACATAGAAATTAATATGGTTATTTTAAACAAATTTGAGTTTGAATATTTAAAAGAAAGATTAAATCGAGAACCCAACGAATTAGAGCAAAATATCGTAAATGCGGAATGGTCGGAGCACTGTTCATATAAGTCCTCAAAAATACACATAAGGACTCTACCCACTGATGGGGACAGGATAATCAAAGGACCCGGGTTTGACGCAGGTGTTTTGGATGTTGGGGACGGCTATGTCATTACAGTTCATATAGAAAGTCACAATCATCCCTCAGCGGTCGAACCATACGGTGGCGCTGCCACTGGAGTTGGTGGCGTCCTTAGGGACATTCTTTCTATGGGAACACGACCGATTGCTCTTTTAAACGCTTTGAGGTTTGGAAATGTCGATAGCAAAAACATCTCATTAAACAAAAAAAATCAATGGTTATTGAAAAATGTTGTAAAAGGGATAGCAGATTATGGAAACTGTATGGGAGTTCCGACTGTGGGAGGAGAAGTCGAATTTGACAGTTCTTTTGATAACTATTGTTTGGTTGATGTTGCGTCCATTGGTCACGGAAAATTGAATAATCTTGTCAAAAATAAAGTGAAAGAAGATGACATTATAATTTTGGCTGGGAATTCCACAGGCAAGGATGGTATTAATGGGGCGTCTTTTGCCTCATCAAATTTGGAGGAAGAAAACCGCTCGGCCGTCCAAATTCCGGATCCTTTTTTAGAAAAAATCCTGCAAGAGTGTGCCCTTGAAGGCATAGAAAAAAAATGCGTTAAGGCTATGAAGGATCTTGGTGGTGGAGGGTTATCTTGCTGCCTGTCTGAAACTGCAGATAATCTAAAAAAGGGATTTGAAATTGAGTTATCAAACATACACCTAAAACAAAAAGATATGACCGATACTGAAATAATGATTTCAGAATCACAGGAAAGGATGTTGTTTATTACTAGTAAAAAAAAGAAAACAAAACTTTTTGATTTATTTGAAAAATATGGCATAAGGTATTCGGTAATTGGAAAAGTCAATGATAACAAAAATTTATTGATAAGAAAAAATGGACAAGTGATAGCAACAATGCCTGCTAAACTAGTTGCCAATGCCCCATTGTTGGATAGATCCTCGAGGAAACCACATTATTTGGACAATATTGGTAAATTGTTTAAAGAGCCGAGAATTCCCAAGGATTTCAATAGGTTAATCCTTTCTATGATATCAAATCCAAATATTTGCAGCAAAAAATGGATTTACCAGCAATTTGATCACGAGGTTGGCATAAGAACAGTACTGAAACCAGGGTTTTCGGACAGTTCGGCGCTGAAGTTGGACAATGGGAAATACGTTACTTTTAACCTTGACGGCAACTCAAAGCACTGCTATCTTGATCCTTACCAAGGCACATTAGGCTGTCTTGCTGAATCAGTACGCAATACAATCTGTGTGGGCGCAACCCCAATAGGTATCGTGGATCATTTGCAATTTGGCAATCCCGAAAATGAACAAATTTTTTGGACTTTTTTGGAGAGTATAAGAGCCATCAGGGATTTTTGTTCATTTATGAAAATTCCTGTTGTTGGGGGAAAGGTTAGCCTCTATAACGAAACCAAAAGCGGCGGTATTAAGCCAACTCCTGTAATTGGTGCAATTGGCCTGATAGATGACAAAAGTTTAATCAAATTGCCCACATTTGATATTGACGAGGGTATTTTCATTATAGGCATGACATTTGATGAATTAGGGGGTTCTGAATATTATGAATATTGCCATAAAATCATAGGTGGAACGGTACCAAAAGTAAATCTAGGCAACCAGAAAAAAATTGTGGAAACCGTCAAAATGATGGTCAGAGCGAATTTGGTTTCTGCAATACATGATTGCTCTAAAGGTGGGCTGATTGTTTCATTAATGGAAATCTCAATTCAAAGTAATTTGGGTTTTGTTGTTGATATGGATAAAATACCTACCTCTTGTACAAGATTAGATCATACATTATTTTCAGAAAGTCATGACAGGTTTATAATCTCAACAAAACATCATGAAAAAGTTAAAGATTTTTTGATTCAGAAGAAGATACCATCTGCTGAAATAGGACTTGTTACAGGTGACAAAAAGTGTAAATTAAAATTGAACAACAAAATAGTTATTGATTTGCAATTGTCAGAAATTATTAAAAATCATGAATGTTCTCTTTTAGATATTTTGGAAAAAAATGTCAAAGAGACAACCTGATGTGTTGCTTTGTTAACATCATCGATTGTTTCACCCATATTAAAAACTAAATAAACCGTAAAACTAATGTAATTTGTTCTTATGGTCCATGAAAATTGTGGTGTGGTAGGTATTTTTTCTCTTGGAGGATACAATGTGATACCCTATTTAATAGATTGTTTAAGGTCCCTGCAACATAGGGGTCAAGAGTCATGGGGCCTAGCAATTCCTAATCGACTGCCTTTCAAAAAAACCGGCCTAATTTCCAAATCGGCCGATGAATTCAACAAAATAGTTGGAAAATATTCATCAAATATTGCCATAGGGCACGTGCGTTACTCCACATCCGGTTTTAGTTCTTTAGAGAATGCCCAACCGTTAAAAGTTAAAGATTTGTGTGTGGCCCACAACGGAACAATAACAAACGCAGAACAACTATCCAATATGGTTGGTGGTTGTACATTTTCACCGCAGAATATGACAGACACCCTAGTTGCGGCCAAAAGACTCGTGGGGCATTTAAAGGACAATGACGATATGGCAAAAGCTATGAATATTCTCAAAAACGAAATGGTTGGTTCCTATTGTTTTACTTTTTTGTCAGATAACAACACAATATATGCAGCAAGGGATCCTAGAGGCTTTCGCCCTCTTGTACTTGGCTATCACAAAGACACTCAAACATATGTGGTTGCATCCGAATCATGTGCTCTATCCTCGATTGGAGCTATCCTTTTAAGAGATGTTGAACCCGGAGAACTTTTAAAAATAAACCAAAACGGTATATCATCCGAAAGATTTTCCGAACAAACCCAGCATGCCCATTGCTCTTTTGAATTTACCTATTTCGCTCATCCAAGTTCCATTATGGAGGGTATTAATATCTATATGGCAAGAAAAAAAATTGGTGAATACTTGGCAATAAAATATCCTGTGGCAGATGCTGATGTAGTAATCCCAGTCCCAGATTCATCTAGACCCGCGGCATTGGGTTTTTCTTTGAAATTAGGGCTGCCTTTTGAGGAGGGTTTATTAAAAGACAGGTACAGTAAAAAGGGTTCGATGAGGAGTTTTATTGAACCCTATGCTGAAGATAGAAAAGAAATAAACCAAAGCATATTACCTATAAAAGAATTAATCTACAACAAACATGTTATAATAATTGATGATAGTATTGTTCGAGGAACCAGCTCTGAATCCATAATAAAATCAGTGAGAAATGCCGGTGCTCGAAAAATCACAATGGTAATAACTTATCCCCCAATAAGATATCCTTGCTATGCAGGGATAGATTTCCCATCCCAAGAAGAACTTTTGGCCTTCCAATACGCAAAAAATGAAGCCTCAATTGAAAAGATAGGTGATAACATAGCTAAACAGATAGGTGCTGATAAGGTGATCTATAACGACACCGAAAACTTGGCATTAGGAATAGGGTTAAAAAAAGGTGAGCTATGTTTTTCATGCTCTAGCGGAAACTATTCTTCTCTTGGAATAACACCGAATTTCAAAACAAAATACCAGACCAAAGAACAACTTTTAGCTAAATAGTTTAATATTTAAATTCCGTGGATCTGTATAATAATGCGTGTTGAGTTTAGAGAATTTAAGAGATAAAGCGTTTTTTCAAAATTCTATTGATGTTTGGATAATGTTATGCGAAGAAAAAAAATGGGAATATTCTGAAATAAAGAATTATTTAAAATTTATAGATCATTTGTTCTCACACGGCATCAAAATTCAACGGTTTCCTCTGTGTATTAAAGAATCCGGTGGCATGTATGAGCGTGGGAAGGATAAAACAGCTTTTCTGGAAAACCTCTCCAAAGTCCAGTCAGATAATGCCTCTGCATTTACGATAAAGTTAACTGAGGAAAATATTTCTAAAATCAGAAGTTTTAAAATCAATTGATTTTAAGCATGCTTTACCTGTTTTTAGATGACCAATGAGTAGAGTTTTGTACCCTCCATCTCAAATAATCTTCTATAATCATTTTATGATCAAATGCATAGGTGTTGTTTTTAATATCGTTTAAGCTTACCCAACAAATATCACTTGCATCGTCTCCAGCTTTGCCTTTTAGGTTATCCATTATCAAACAAACAAAAACAGTACTCATGATATGACCTCGTGGATCCCTATTAGGATCAGAATATACCCCAAGTATTTCTAAAGGCTCTATATTCAGAGAGGTTTCCTCTTTAACTTCTCTTCTTAAAGCATCCTCTATCCTTTCGCCATAGTTAACAAACCCTCCTGGCAATGATAAGTGGTTTTTGAAGGGATCGTTTTTTCTTTTTATAAATAGCACTTGATTTTTTTCATTATGAACAATCGCATCAATTGTTGGGATTGGATTTCTATATTTTTTTTCTGACATCATTGCTATAGAAATAGTCTCTTTATATATTCAATAACGGTTGGTGGTTTCTATGGACCAATAACAATAAATTGTAAAAGAAAATCAACGCGGAAAAAAGTTGTTCAGTTCTTTTTTTGAGATGTCCTCCACCCACAAAAATTTTCTTTGTAATGTTGAGGTATATATTCTTGTCCACTGTAGATCCATGTAGTTCATCCATGCTTTGAAAACCCTCGGATCAATATAATTTCTCAATGAAGTTCCCAGGTTATATTCCCTAGTTTCCTTATGAAGTTTTAATTGAGACTCTAGTTTTTCTAATCTCTCCTCCATTTTGATTTTTTGTTTCTCTGATTTCCATTTATTTGATACAATGTCTTTTTTTATTGTTTGTATGGCCATTTTTTTATTTTTAACGGATATCTCAAACTTTTCCAATGATATCTTGTTTGCGGGGTTTGTAGGGTCTATGCCTTTTTTGTGGTTGCATGTAATGGCGGCCTGTAAGTTTGCAAATTTTGCAACATATATTTTTTTAGCTTCTGGGGAGTGAGGATCTACCTTAAGGGGTGGATTCTTCAGGACTTGCTTTACTACTCTTGTGGCAATGTATGTTCTGAAAACTTTGGCGGTAAGGCCGGGAACATTTTTTGGATCTATGTTACGTAAAAAGTGATTTACTTTCATAGAGTTGATGTTGTCAAAAATTGGATCAGAGTGTGATTTGTTTTTCATAAATAACCTCAAGTTATTGTACAACGTTTCTATCTCCTTGGAGTCAATTTTAATGGTTTTTTGCCAAGGCACACTATCTTTGCCTAAAAAATTAAACTCAATTGTATTTGTCCCGGTTTTATCGTTTACAAAATGGATATGCTCTATTCTTAAGGTTGATGCCCCAACGGTATCGGATTCATCAGGATCCTTTTCATCACCCACTCTCATTGCTAGCTTAAATATGAGATAACAAACTGTAGCTATTCTTTTTTGATTGATGTCCTTTGATGACATTCTTTTTATTATTTCGTTTTGAATTTTTACAATATATTTTTCTAAATTTTTTGCCTTATCGTATTTTGCCTTATCATAGTTTTGCCTTATCAGAGAAGAATCATGCAACCAAACATATTTTCTTTTTCCCGTGAGGGTTTCAATCCAAGATGCCAACCATGTTGAGGAATGATCATGAACGATTTTTTGCCAAGCACCCTCAGGAACTGGAGCATCCTCCCCCAAATTTAAAATAACATCCCTAGGAAAAACACGTGGTTTCCATCTCCCCCTAAGTGGGTGCTGTCCACGTCCCATGAATAATCCCGGTGGCTCCACTAGCCAATTCGCAACATCTACTTCGATCCCATCAATAATTGCTTTTCCGTAAAAATTCCTTAGCTTTTCCTTTTCCTTTTTTTTTCCAAGAGCAATTTTCTTTCTTTCTTCTATGGTCAGATTCCTTAGCTTTTCCTTTTCCTTTTCCTTTTCCTTTTTTTCATTATCTACAAACCTAAAAAAATCCGTGAAATCTATTTGATCAATTGATTCTAGGGCATTACAATATTCTTTTGGAAGGAATTTTTTAAAATCATTTAGGAAATTCCGTTGAAACACCGCATCGTTCACATAATGTGTATCTTTCTTTTTAGCCCAGGAATAAATGAGTTCCTCTTGATCCCTGTTTAACAAAAAAGTTTCCCCATTTATCTTACAATTTAGCCCTTTCAATTGATAATCTGGTGGAAAACAGACTCCATTATGGATAAGGGTACTCCATTTAACCTTATTATTGTCATGATTTATTGAAGTTAATCTTTCACCCGAAGTAACTGAAATCGATGGTGATGGTGATGGAGAAGAATAGGACATTTATTGTAAAAATTAATTAATATTAATATATAAAACTATTCTGAGTGGTTCTCCAAAGTAAATTTGACCCTTTTCCAAAAAAATAAAAAATCAAATGAAGATAAACTTTTTTATGGATTGAAATAGAACAAATAAAAAGCATTGGACTATAACATGCCAACAAAAATAGGTGGAATCGAATTGAAAAATCCAATTATTGTCGCATCAGGGATTTTGGGGTTATCTCAAAGCATCTTTAACAGGCTACATCAAATGGGTGCTGGTGCTATAGTTAGTAAATCAATCAGTCTTTTTCCGAGAGAAGGTTATAGAAACCCGACTATTGTATCAATTAAAGATAACAGTTACATAAATGCAGTAGGGTTGGCAAATCCAGGATTGGAATCCTTCACAAGTGAAATTTCTGATAATAACGCTCCGTTGATTGTTAGCATAGTGGGTTCAACTGTCCAGGATTTTACCGAGATAGTAAACAAGTTAAAAAACCTGAATATTTTGGGGTTTGAGTTAAACTTGTCATGTCCCCACGTCGATAAAATGGGTATGGAGATAGGTGATGATCCAAAAGCAGTTTATGATATTGTTAAAAACATAAAAAATAATTCAAGCAAACCATTATTCGTAAAGGTGGGAATAGGAAATTCCAGTATCATTAAAACTGCCAAGGTAGCAGAAGAAGCCGGCGCCAATTGTATAACAGCAATAAACACCATACGTGCAATGAAAATTGATATAGAAACAGGTTTTCCAATTCTAGAAAACAAGATAGGTGGTTTGTCTGGCGCGTCAATAAAGCCTATAGGTGTTAGATGCGTGTATGAGTTGAAAAAAAACATAGGCATTCCAATTATTGGCTGTGGAGGCATCCTTTCCCATGAAGACGCGATTGAATATTTAATGGCAGGTGCATCCGCTGTACAAATAGGGAGCATTTTGGGATTTAAAGGGTTGAATTCGTTTAATGAGATTTTAAAGGGTTTAGACAAATACCTTAAAATAAAAAGATATAGCAATATTGAGGATCTTGTTGGAATTGCCCATAGATATTAATTCCACAGATTTGTGACAATTGAATCAAAATCACAGTAACCCCTACAATGAGGAAATTGTTAATAAAGGACAAATTGGGCAATTAGCCAAATCCAGCAAGCTCTTAATGGTTTGGATACGGGGACAAAAGAGCCTGCTTTGGGTATCATGATTATCGGAGAGGAACCATGCCGCAATTACCATCAGAAAACATGATTATGGTTCATCTAAACTATTTGATAAAAAAAAGGCGAGACACGAGTGGTATTAGATGGCAATATGGAAATTATCTTTGCCTCAAAGAAAAATACAAAAACATATTTTTCGTAGGCGGATGCACACTATTAAAAATTATGGTATAAAGAAACAGTGATAATTGGCTTAAAGACCAGGCAATAAATTTTTTTTGTTGATTAAATTACCATAATATGGCAGCAGAAAATAAAACCTAAAAAATACTGATTCAATGGAGGGTTGTTCCTTTTGGAAAAAGGGCATCCCTATGATTTACAAAGTGGTATTCTTTTGGAGGGTAAAGATAATTTTAGTATTGTGTATTCATATGGCCTAAAGTTAATGGTGAAAAAAATATTTTACATTGTAGTTGATAGAAAATTGCTATTCTGGATTGACTAAATGGTCATATTAAAGGCGTAAAGGAACATGGTCTTAATTTTGCATTATTGACAAGACAGAATGTTATGTTGGAACAATATTTGATAAAGGACAATTAAAAATTCTACCTGAATTTGGATTTAATCTCAGGGACAAAACAAGAATTTTACGAAAATACAACCTAGAATAACCCATATGGTAAAATTTTCCTTTTTTACACTAAAAGATATGCTATATAAAACAAACCTATTTGGGGTTTGAATCCTTTTAAAGAGGGTTTTGTTGGTCTACATTTACATATTAAGCTTAATCTGAATACTCGCTAACCTAAAAGAAAGTTATTGCTCTCAGCATTTAACCAGGAAACCAAAACAAGTATAAATTTTATTGGGATTTGCTGTCAAATGTATCTTGAGGGAAGCCTTATTATTCATAAGGCAAGAAAATCCATCTTTTTTATGATGCTTTGCGTCGAATATTTACAATTATATACTTTTATTAATTTAGATATTACAAAACAAACGGTGGTCAATCAAAATAGCATAACACCGTAAATAAATGAAGATAATGTAACTAATAGCTATCTATCGTATAGGATGCAAAACGCTATTGACTAGTAAAGTAAGCAAAGACGCAAAATAGCTAAAGGATAAATATTAGAAATAAAATAGTTATATATGAGCGATACCGAAAGTATTGATTCAAGTTCACTTTTAAATAAACCTGTCGAATCAATTGTAAAAACCGATATAGTAATTTTTGAAAGTGACAGACCAGTTGACGAAGCAATAAAAACACTGCAGCAAAAAAACTGTAGAAGTGTTTTGGTTTCTCATAACAGGGAAATAATAGGAATTGTTACTAAATCTGACATTTTATTTAAGGTTATGTCTAAAGGAAGAAACCCATCCAAGATAAAACTTCGAGAGATAATGACTACCCCCATTATTGCTGTTAACCCAAAAGCATCGATTCAGGATGCTATCAACATTATGAATAAAAACAATATTCGACAAATAATCATTAGCAGCAATTCTAATGTTATTGGAGTTTTGAGCAGAGAAACCATTTATGATAAAATACATTTAATAAATACAAATGTTACAACCAACTTAATAAGTGGAGGTCCTGTATGCATTATAAATCCAAAATCAATTGCTTTAACCAAAACCCACGAAGATACCCATATACTATCTTGTCCTTATTGTTCATCCCCTTTTGACACAAAAGAATCATTATCAAAACATATTGATAGATTGCATTTGGGATCAGGTGCTTTAGAGGGGGATAGGAGACGGCTTTATGAATAGAATATATAATGCGTGTATTTTAGTTCAATTGCTTAAATAAATCAGAGCTGAGCTTGCCGGGGTAGCTCAGCCTGGTCAGAGCGTTCGACTCATAATCGAAAGGTCGCGGGCTCAAATCCCGCCTCCGGCATTTTTTTCTGAGATTGATCAAAACAAATGATTTTGTTCCCATTTATATTCACTATTGTCCAATCCAATAATATCACAACTAGTTCGCATAAAAAAAGTGGTGTAAGACTGATATCATCAGATGGTTATACTTTAGAATAAATACAAAAATAGGATAAGAAAATCCTTCGGCAGTAATATAGATCTCTTGCATAATT
>Ga0136617_10005658_pt1 | contig 11192 bp, 9 predicted proteins | sample AntDrymUQ3222106_2_FD_129672 | JGI IMG/M metagenome (GOLD analysis project Ga0136617, IMG submission 129672) | Polar desert sand microbial communities from Dry Valleys, Antarctica - metaG UQ322 (21.06) | ecosystem: Environmental > Terrestrial > Soil > Desert | place: Antarctica: Dry Valley...
CGATCCGGCCGAAGTTCTTGCGCGGCTCGAGCGTGCTCACCGCGAGGACGTACTCGCCCTCGGCGGCCGGCCCGTCGGGCGTGAAGCGCTCGTCGACCGCGTTCCCGATCACCCGGACGCGCTCGGCGGGGACACCGAGCAGCTCCACGGCCTCGCGCTTCGTGAACTCTGAGACGGCGAGGACGCGGGTCGCGGCGCGGGCGACGGGGCCGATCGCGAGCCTGCCGCTCGTCCGGTGCCAGCGGGGGAAGAGCTCCGGGTGGCGGACGAGCCCGAGGTCGTGGATCGTGACCGTGAACGGCGCCGGCGAGCGGAGCGGGCCCCGGAAGGTAGTGCAGTGGAGGACGTCGACCCCGCGTGCCGCGCGTGGCAGGCCTGCGAAGTACCACGCCGTGTCGCGGACGACCGACGCGACCCGTCCGGGGCCGCCCCACGCGAGCGTGCGCACCTCGACGTCGCCGCGCCGGGCGAGCGCGGCCAGGAGGCCGTTCACGTGCCGGGCCGTCCCCGCGCCGGTCTGGCGGAGCGGCGAGACGTCGACGCCGACCTTCACCTTGCAGCGTCCTCGTAGGCAGCGAGAAAGGTCTCGCCGACCGAGCGCCAGGAGAACGTCGCCGCGTGGGCAAGCCCCTTCTCGACGAGCTCGTCGCGCCGGTCGAGCGCCTCCCGGATCGCGGCTGCGATCGCGTCGGCGTCGTCCGGGTCCGCGCGCACCGCGGCGTCGCCTGCGGCCTCGTCCATCGACGGGTGCGAGGAGGCGACGACCGGGACGCCGCAGGCCATCGCCTCGACGATCGGCATCCCGAAGCCCTCGAAGCGCGACGGGTAGACGGCGATCGCGGCCCCTCGGTAGAGTCGCGCGAGCTCCTCGTCGGAGACGAAGCCGAGCCGAACGACGTCCGAGCCGGCGAGCAACGGCTGCTCGCCCCAGCCCGAGCCGCCGGCGGCGGCGAGCAGGAGCTCACCCCCGAGGCGGCGGTGGGCCTCCGCGAGCGTGCCGAGGTTCTTCCGCGGCTCGAGGGTGGCGACGGTGAGGACGTAGGGCCTGCCCAGGTCTGAGCGCTCCCCGTCGGCGCGGAACTCGGGCTTGAGGCCCGGCCGCGCCACCTCGACCCGGGCGGGGTCGACCCCCAGCCGCTCGACTACATCGGCACCCGTGTAGGTGGAGTTGACGAACACGAGGTCGCAAGTGCGGGCGGTGTCGGCGTACTTCGCGCTGTGCATCGAGCGTGTCTTCGCCGTCGTCCATTCGGGGAAATGGAGCGGCACGAGGTCGTGGATCGTCGTCGCGCGAACGCCTCCGGCCTGCGGCGGGAACATCCAGTCCGAGTAGTGGAAGACGTCGAAGTCGCCGACGACGCGCTCGAGCGGGGGTCGGCCGAGCCGGCTCCAGGCGTCGCGCCAGCGCTGCGACGCCGGCAGCGGCACAAGCTTCAGCTCGATGTCGAGGCCGGCTAGCGCGGCGGGGATGGTCCTCCGTCCGGCGAAGCTCGTTGGCGCGAATGCGACGAGCTCGTGTCGCCCCGCCGCGACCTCGACGAGCCCGCCGAGCGAGCCCCGGATGTAGTTGCCGACTCCCGTGAGCGGGTGCGACAGCGGGCTGACGTCGAAGACGATCCTCAAGGCGTCTCGTAGTCGAAGGCGCGGAAGTGCACCCCGAGCTCCCGGTCGTCGCCGTTGCCCGGGACAGCGGTCGGCGAGACCACGAAGCGAGCTGTGCAGATTCCGTCCACGGCTGACAGCGGTACCGACACCCGTACCGATTCCGAGGGCTGGAGCCGGGTGATCACACTCTGATCGAAACTCGACGCGTCGACGGTCTGTGGCTTATCGAACAAGCCGGGATCGCTTTCGAGCGTCACCGTCAGCGTCCCGCCCTCGCAGCGCACTCGGCGGTAGGTGACCTCCGGGCCCGACCACTGGTCGTTGTAGACGCCCGTCACGCTGGTCGTCGAGATCAACGGCCCGTCCGTTCGGTAGAGCGTGAGTCCGAGGCGCTCGTCGCGGGCGACCGGCTCGCCGTCGAGGGCGACCGAGCCGTCGGTGTACGCGTACTCCGCTTGCGCAATCGCATCGTTCGGCTGAACGAGCGCGCCGGTCTCCTCGTCGACGAACACCGGTGTCTCCGGAAACCCGCCCGGCATCGGACCGCCGAGCGTGAAAACGCGACCGATCGAGCGGTTGAAGAACTCGGGTTGGTTGACGGTGAACCGGTGCGTCTTGCCCGTCCAGACCGCGGCCACCGATGCTCCTTCAGGAACTGAGCGGTCGATCCAGTTCCGCTCCGGCACGCGGATCCCCTCGAAGAGCGCCTCTGCGGAGGCGCGCTCCATCCCGTGCGGGCCGGCGTGGATCGGCTGCACGGCGAGCGCGTAGTAGGCGAGCACCACAACTGGCAGCGCGAGCGCTAAACGCCGCGGCACGAGCAGGAAGAGAACGGCGGCGGCGATCCCGGCGACGAGGACGACGTCGTCGAGCCGCGGCAGGGTGACCGAGTCCTGGACGTTCCAGAGCGGCACGATCATCAGGGTGTCCGAGCGCACCTTGAGCTGGAGGAAGCGGTCGTAGGGGATGAGCGCCGGGAGGACGGCGGCGAGAGCCGCTGCGCCGACCGCGAGCCAGCGCGGCCGGACGGCACCACGCTCGATCCAGGCGAGGAGCGCGATCAGGAGCAGGGGGGCGACGACGAACATGTTCCGCTCCTCGATCGCACCCGCGAAGCGGGATGCGAACGCCGCCACGACGACGAGCGTCCAGGTGACGAGCGCGATCGCCGCCGCGAGGAACGCCTGGGCGGGAGGATCGAGCACGCGCCAGCGCGCCGTCAGGAGAATCGCCGCCGCGAGCGGGAAGACGCCGACGTAGAGGTCGAGCTCGGCAAGGTGCCAGAAGAGGAATCTGAGCACGTCGACCGCGTCGTAGCCGCCCTCGCCGACGACCGCGTAGGCGCCGAAGAGCTCGTTCAGCGAGGCGCCACGGGCGAGCTGGCCGACGACCGCGAGCAGGGCGAACGCGGCCGCCGCGCCGTAGAGGGGCAGCCAGGGCCGGAGCGAGCGCCGCGCCACGACCCGGAGGAGGAGCGGCGCGGTCAGCGCGGCGAGAAGGAATGCGAGCGCCTGGACGCGGACGAGGCCGGCGACGCCGCAGGTGCCGATGAGGACGAGTTGCCGTGCGATCGTCGGCTCCTCGAGCGCCCGAACGAGCGCCCAGGCGACGACGAGCGTCACCGGGTAGAAGAGGTTCTCCGACATCAGCGTGCCGGTATAGGCGAGCGAGGGCAGGCAGACCGCGAGCAAGGCGGCGAGCAGCGAGCCCGGCTTCGAGAGGACGCGCCGCGCCAGGAAGTACGCAGGCAAAGCGGCGAGCGACATCACCACCGCGTTCACGGTCCGCGCGGCGGCGTACGCCTCCGGGAGCGAGTCGAAGAGCGCGTAGACGGGCGCGAGCAGGAGCGGGTAGAGGACGCTGACGATCCCGTAGGGCTCGCCGCGCACCTCGATCCCATCACCGGCGGCCAGGCTGCGCGCGTTCTCCTGGTACTGGAGCTCGTCGGTGAAGATGAAGGGCGCCGGCATCCGACTGCCGAGCCAGGCGCGGAAGACGATCGACGCGCCGACGATGGCCGCGAGCCACGCCCAAACCGAGACGCGGCCGAGCCTATCGGCCAAGCTCGACCTCGGCCAGGCGCCGCGCGAGCTCGGTCGCCTCGGGCGAGCCCGGCTCGATCCCGACCTCCCCCGCCGAGGCCGCGATCTCGCCGAGGACGGCCTTCGCGACTGCCTCGCCTCCTGCGGCCTGCTCGAGCGCCGAGGCGTAGAGCTCCGCGACGTGCTCGAGGCCGTGCTCGCGCTCAGCGAGGTCGAGCGCCGAGCGGGACATCGCGGCGCGAACGCCGCCGTCGCGGGCGATCAGCTCGAGCGCAGCGTGGAGCGCTTCGACCTCGCCGTCTCCGACCGGGATCTTCAGCGCCACCTCGTCCGGGAGCTCCGCGAACCAGCCGACGTCGCTGACGATCACCGGCTTGCCGAGCGAGAGCTGGCGGACGACGCTTCCGGAGGTCTCGCCCATCGTCGGCGCCCGGAGGTTGACGCAGACATCGCACGCGGCCATCAGCGCCCACAGACGCCGCTCGTCTACGTAGTCCTCCCGGAGGATTCCCTCGTCGGAGAGGCCGAGCCGCTGGAGGCGCCGGTCGAGATCGAAGCCTGGCGAGGTCGCGCCGACGAGGAGGAGGCGCGCGTTGGGACGGTCGCGACGGAGCCGGGCGAAGGCCTCGAGGAGTTGCGGGATGCGCTTGCTGGAGTTGAGGTTGCCGAATGAGCCGACGAGCGGGTCGCCTTCGATCCGCGCAGGCTCGATCGGCGGAACCGGCCATGCGGGGTGGGGCACGCGCCAGATCGGACCGTCGAACCCGGCTCCCCGCGCGCGCTCCTCCACGTAGCGCGAGTGCACGACGAGGCCGGTCGCCAGACCGAGCACCTCCCCCGCGAGATGGAACTCTTGCGGGCGGCTCTCCCAGAGCGGCGGAATCCGCTTGTCGAGAACGCCGTGCCCGAGCAGGCGCCCGACGACGCCGCCCTCGCGCTCCATCGCATCGAGATAGCCGTGGCCGTCGCGCCGCCCGATCGTCAGGCCGGCGACGAGGTGGTGAAGGACGAAGTCGTGGAGGACGACGACGCCCGGCCGGCGGCGAAGCGCGTCCACGATCCAGCCGTGCGCGTCCGGGTTGTTGCCGACGTGGTAGAGCGAGAGGTCGGTGCCGCGCGCGTGGCGGGTGCGGCCGCGGCGAACGACCTGGACGTCGAGGCGGCGGCGCAGTGCGGGCAGGAGGAGCGCGCTGTAGTCCGCGATTCCCGACCGCTCGGGCGGCATCGGGCTGAAGTAGGAGACCTTCACGAGAGCAGGCGCTCGATGCAGCTGTCCCAGGTGACGCGCGCGGCCAGCGCGTGCCCGGCCGAGCCAAACGCCTCGGCTTCCGCGCGGTGCTCGCGTAGCCAGCCGGCCGCCTCGGCCAGAGCAGGCGGCTCTGCGGCGGTGACGAGACCCGTGCGCCGGTCGCTCACGATCTCGAGCGGCCCGCCCGCGTCGTGCGTCGTCAGCACGGGCTTGCGCGAGAGAAACGCCTCGAAGGGGACCATCCCGAAGTCCTCGTCCACCGGCGCGTAGTAGACCGCGAGACAGCGGGCGTAGAGCGAGGCAAGCTCACCCTCGTCCGCGCGACCGGCGAACTCGACGCGGCCGTTCAGGTCGCGCTCACGCGCAATCTTCTCCAGCCGCTCGCGATCGGGCCCCTCGCCCGCAATCACGACGCGCAGGGCAGGATCGAGCGCCGCAGCCTCGATCAGGAGGTCGATCCGCTTCGCCCGGTCGAGTCTGTTGACCGAGAGGATGAAGTCCCCGTACTCCTCGCAGCGGTAGGGAAGCTCCTGCGGCGGGTGCGGCATCACCTCCGCGGCGAGGCCGGTCGAGCGCTCGATCCGGTCGGCGACGTTCTGCGAGGTCGCGAAGAGCCGCTTCGCCTCGCCGAGCGCGACCCGGTCCAGGCGTTGGACCGAGCGCCGCAACGCCCGGTCCGCCGGTTCTTCGGAGAACTGGCCCAGATCGGTTCGATCGAGCTCGTACGCTTGCCGGAACTGGTGCAGGACCCAGACCCGCTTGTTCGGATGACGGACGCAATACGAGGGGAACTTCGTCGCGATCACGAGCTCGATCGGAGCGCCGTTCGACTCCTCGAGGTCGGCGAGCCGCCAGAGGAAGGCTTGCGAGAGCACCTTCGTGCCGGGGTACCACTTGAAGGGGATCGTGACGAGCTCGGTCTCGTGCCCGCGCTCCCGCAGCTCGGCGACGAGCGTGTCCGTGAAGATCTCGGCGCCGCCGTGCACGAACGGCACCTGCGGCGCGCAGACCGCAATCCTCATGAGCGGCGCTTCAGCTCGGCTTCGAGCTGCGCCACCCGCGTCTCGAGGTCGTCGATCAGGCGGAGCGCGGCGGCGTTGAAGGAGCGCTGGTCGTAGGCGACCGGCTCGACGTACCAGCGCATCAGCTTGCGGAGGACCGCCTTCGGGGGGTTCGCCACCTTGCCGCGGAACCCGGGCCGTAACTGGAGCGAGCGGTCGGCGGACACCGGCCAGAGCCGCTCCGCGTCCCCGCGGGCCGCGAGCCGATCCTCCGAGCCGCCCGGCCCATGCTCCCCGGGGGCCGCGCCCGAGCGGCGCACCTCCTCCTTCAGCTGCTCGAAGAGCGCGGCAACATCGACTTCTCCGTTGGAGGAAATCCCTGCAGGGCGCGCATTTTCCTCCGGCTGATCGGGCATCGGTCGATTGTACCGCGCGACCGGGATAGGCTGGCTCGATGCGCGTCGGGATCAGCCTGCTGACGCTCGTTCCCGGTGCGGTCGGCGGCTCGGAGACGTACGCGCGCGGGCTTGCCGGGGCGCTCGCCGAGGTCGGCGAGCTGGAGTATTCCGCGTTCGTGCCGGCGGTCGCCCAGGGGTCTGGATCCGGGTTGCCGGAGATCGTCGTGTCCGAGTACAGGGCCGCGCGAACGATCCCGGAGCGGGTGCTCGCGATGACGCTCGCAGCCGCGCGGCCGGGTCCCGTCAGGCGTCGCTACGACGGGCTCGACGCCGTCCATTACCCGCTCACGATCGCCCTCCCGCGGCTCGGACTCCCGAGCGCGGTGACCGTCCACGACCTCCAGCACCTCGACCTGCCGCACCTCTTCAGCCGGGTGGAGCGGGCGTTCCGCCGGCGGGCGCACGAGGGCTCGGCGCGCGAGGCGGACGCGGTGATCGTGCCGAGCCAGTTCGTCCGGCGGGGCGTGGTCGAGCACCTCGGCCTCGTGCCCGAGCTAGTCCACGCGATCCCGCACGGGATCGATCATGAGCTCTTCCGTCCCGGCGACGAGCCACGCGAAGGCTTCCTGCTCTACCCCGCGAGGCCGTGGCCGCACAAGAACCACGAGCGGCTCTTCGCGGCGCTCGCGCTGCTCCGGCGCGAGCGGCCGGAGCTCGAGCTCGTGCTCACCGGGGGCGGGCACGAGGGCCGGGCGCTGCCGGCGGGCGTGACGGTCCAGGGGCTCGTCTCGACCGACGAGCTGGCATCGCTTTACCGGCGCGCGGCGTGTCTCGTCTTCCCGAGCCTTTACGAGGGCTTCGGCCAGCCGCCGCTCGAGGCGATGGCCTGCGGCTGCCCGGTCGCGGTGTCGCGCGCGGGATCCCTCCCGGAAGCGTGTGGCGACGCGGCCGAGTACTTCGACCCGAGCGAGCCCGAGGACATCGCGGCGGTGGTCGCCGCCGTGCTGGAGAGCCCCAACCGGCTCGTCGGAGCGGGGATCGAGCGCGCGGCCGGGTTTACGTGGGCGGAGACGGCGCGGCGGCACGAGGCCGTCTACCGCTCGCTCGGCTAGCGCCGGCCCATCCTCCCACGGCGGTAGTCGCGCCACGCGCGGAGGGCCGCCCAGGCGGCGCGCCGGCGGGTGGGATGGCGCAACGCCTGGAGCAGGTGGGTTCCGACGACGATCGCTCGGCGGACGCCGGTGTGCCCGCGCGCGAGAGGCCGGCGCCGCTCGCAGACCGCGAGCGTGTTGCGGCAGTGGTAGTAGATGCTCGTCGTCGACGCGGCGCCGCCCGTGGAGGCGGAGACGCGGTGCCAGGCCCGTAGCGAGGGGACGAAGACGACGCGGAGGCCGGCGTCGCGGATCCGCAGGCACCAGTCGACGTCCTCCATGTAGGCGAAGAGCTCCTCGTCGAGGAGGCCCGCACGCTCGATCGCCTCTCGGGAGACCCCGAGCAGAGCGCCGCTTCCCCAGTCGACGTCAAGCTCATCGCCGTAGCTCCCGTCGTCGCGCTTGCCTGCGCCACGGACGCGACCGCTGTACCCGAGACGTGGCTCGAAGCTGCCGCCGGCGTACCAGAGAACGTCGGGTGGATCGGCGACGTAGAGCTTGCCGGCGAGCACCCCGGCCCCCGGGTTGCGCCCGGCCGCCGCCGTAAGCTCCGCGGCGAGATCGTCCGCGACCGTCGAGTCGTTGTTCACCAGGACGATCCAGTCGGCGCCCAGGTCGAGCGCGCGCCGGATCCCGACGTTGTTCCCTGCGGCGAAGCCGAGATTCACGCCGGCGCGGATCAGCACGACCTCGGGGAAGCGCTCCGCGACCGCCTCGGCCGAGCCGTCCGAAGAGCCGTTGTCGACGACGACGGTCTCCAGACCGCGGAGCGACTCGAGGCAAGCGAGCGTGTCCTCGCGCCCGTTCCAGGAGAGGACGACCGCGACGACGCGCACTAGGAGCGCCGAACGAAGTGGGCGATCGAGCCGGCGTCCGGCTGCCGCTCGAGCTCACGATCCGCGGCGACCTCCGTCATCAGCTTGACGACCCCCGGATAGTGGTTGCCGTAGCCTCCCGGGTCGACGGCGTCGTGGAAGAGGAGGTGACCGCCGGGCGCGACCTCCTCGCGCCAGCGCAGGTAGTCGGCGCGCGCGCCCTCGTGGGTGTGGTCGCCGTCGACGAAGACGAGCTCGCAGGGGCGCGGCGGCGGGTCGGCGACGCGCGAGTCGACGACGAGCAGGTGCACACGGTCGGCGAGGCCGAATCGCGTCAGTGCCGCGTTCAGGTCGCGATCCAGCTCCGGCCCGGTCAGGTCCGGTCTCAGCGCGACGTGCAGGTCGTAGGACCAGAGCTCGGCCCCGTCAGGGAGCGCGCTCGCGAGCAGGAGCGTACTCCCGCCCTTGAAGCGACCGATCTCGACGACCGCCGCACCGGGAGTGACGTTGCGCGCGAGCCGGTAGAGGAGCGCCGCCTCGTCGAGCTGGAGTGAGACGATCCCGTGGCTGAGTTGGTTCGAGGAGAAGAGAAAGGCCAGATCCTCGAAGCCGTCGAGCCGCTCCGGCCAGCGCTCGACCGTCGAGTAGAGGGCGCGTCCCGGATCCTCGAGCACCGCGGCGTGAATCAGGTTCTTGCCGGCGGTGCTGCGGCCGGCGCGGGAGACCGCGCGCTTGATCGCGTCCCGGAGCATCGGCGGCGACTCTACCGAGGGAAGCTATTCGAGGGCCCGCAGGTAGGCCCACGCCTGCTGGAGACCGAGGGAGCGCGTGACCAGCAGCAGAGCGACGAAGACAGCGAGCCCGAGTACGGCAGCAAGCACGGCGCCGAGGACGAGATCCAGGACGCCGAAGGCGACCGCCGCGAGGCCGCCCGTCGCCAGCGCGGCTAAGCCGAGTCCGCGCCCTGCAGCTTTGAGCACGCCGGAGGAGAGGAGAGCGAGTACCGCGACGAGGACCGCGAGCGTCGTCACGGTGAGCGCCAGCGCCGCGCCGTCGAGCTCCCAGGCGCGCACGGCCGCCCAGGCGAGCGCGACGTGCAGCGCGAGCGCCGCGACTGCGATCGCCGGCAGCAGCCGCTCCCGCGCGGCCACGAAGAGAAGCGGAAAGCTGATCGTGACGCCGACGGATGCCGCCATCCAGAGTCCGAGGAGCGCGATCAGCCGGCCGAGCTCGTTCCCCGTGTCGCCGGAGTAGTCCGAGCCGAGCACCGAGCCGACGACGCGGTCGCCGACGAGCGCGAACACACCGGCCGCAGCGGCGACCGCGGCGAAGGCGAGCCACGAGGTGCGGACGATGTGCTCGGCCGCCCGCCGATCGGTCAGCGCGCCACGCGCGAGCGGGGCGCTCGAGACGAGCCCGAGCGACGACGCCGTGACCGCAACGAGCCCCGCCGCGACGAGGTAGGCGTAGGTGAAGCTTGTGACCGCACCCGTGCCGAGCTCGGAGACGAACCGGACGCAGACGACGAAGAGGCCCTGGAGCACCAGCGGCAGCGAGACCGCGCTCGCGAGCTCGACGAGCCGCCCACCGACCGCGTGGGCACGGAGGCTGGAGAGCGGGGCCCGGCGCGCGAGTACGAGCAGCGGGATCGCGAGCGCGATCGCGCCGTTCAGGAGCATTCCCCAGGCGACCGCGGAGATCCCGTGCTCGTCCACGAGGAGCAGGATCAGGGCGAGACCGCCGATGCTCCCCGCCGCGTAGCCGGCGGCGGCGCTGCCGTAGCTGTCGTATGCGGCGAGGGCGCTGGCCGCGAGCGCGGCGTAGATCTGAGCGATCGCCGCGGGGATGACGAAGCGAAGCGTCTCTGCGGCGACGGCCTGCGAGACGTCCGGGAGCCCACCTGTGAGCAGGCCGGCGACCCAGTCGTCCGCCAGCAGGGCCAGGAGGAGCGCCGGGATCGTGAGCACGGCGAGCGCGGCGGCGTACGATCCGAGCTCGCGCCCGAACGTGCCGGCGGTGCGTGCGCGTGCGAGCGGTGGGATCACTGCGACGCGCATGGCGGTCCCGACGAGAACGAGCACGAGGAAGACGGAGTAGGCGGCGAAGAAGCCGTCGGTCTCGGGGCCACGGCCGAACTCGCGCGCGATCACGATCCCGATGACCGCCGAGAGGCCGGTCACGACTGCAAGTGAAGTTGCTGTAAGGAAGCCGCTGGCGAGCGCGCTCCGGCGGGGCGAGGCGGTAGGCTCCATCGACCGCGAGCTTACGCTCAGCGCGCTCGAAACCATGGCAAACGACCCGATCTGGTCCGAGAAGTCCCTCGCCGAGCTGCGGCGTGAGTTCGCTGACGTCTACGGCGGCCGGACTGTCCTCGTCACCGGTGCCGACGGCTTCATGGGCTCGCACCTGACCGACGCTCTGGTCGAGCTCGGCGCGAACGTGCACGCCTTCGTGCGCGCGACCTCGAGCGGCGCGGTCAACAACATCGGGCACCTGCGCGGCCGGCTCAAGGTGCACTTCGCCGATCTCACCGATAAGACATCGATCGACTACTTGGTCAAGGAGCTTCGCGACACCGTTTCCGACCGGCCGTATGTGTTCCACCTTGGCGCGCAGGCCCATGTCGGCGAGTCGTGGCACCGCCCCTACGAGACGGTGATGGCGAACACGATCGGGACGTTGAACCTGCTCCAGTCGGTCGTCGACTGGGGTCTCGAGCTGGAGAAGTTCGACACCGCCGGCACCTCGGAGGAGTACGGGAACGTGCGCGAGAACGTCGCGCACCAGCACGACTTCGACGAAGCAGGCGGCCTGATCCTGCACGAGCGCTCGCCGATCAACCCGAAGTCGATCTACGCGACCGCGAAGGTCGCCGCCGACTTCCTGACGATGAACTACCACGACGCGTTCGGGATCCCCGGCGTCGTCACG
>Ga0136617_10005659_pt1 | contig 11192 bp, 11 predicted proteins | sample AntDrymUQ3222106_2_FD_129672 | JGI IMG/M metagenome (GOLD analysis project Ga0136617, IMG submission 129672) | Polar desert sand microbial communities from Dry Valleys, Antarctica - metaG UQ322 (21.06) | ecosystem: Environmental > Terrestrial > Soil > Desert | place: Antarctica: Dry Valley...
CACGCCGAAGATTTTCGAGATGCTTCTGCTGCTCGTCCGAAACAACAATCGAATGCTCTCGAAAGACGAAATTATGGAAACCGTCTGGGCGGCTTCGTTTGTCGAGGAAACGAATTTGACTTCAAATATTTCTCGCCTGAGAAAAATTCTTCACGCGGGCGGCGAGCAGTTTATCGAAACCTTTCCGAAACGCGGCTATCGTTTTTTAGGAGACGTAAAAGAAAGTACGCCGGAAACCGAAATCATTTTGACGCGCCGCGTCAGAACGCAAATCCGGCAAGTTGTCGAAGAAACAAATGAAGCGGAAACGTTGGAAAACGCTCGGTTAAATCATCTTTTGGCAACCGTTCCGAACAATCTTTCCGCCGCGCAAACTCCGCTCGTCGGGCGCGAAAAAGAAATCGCGGAAATCGAAAGTTTGCTGGAAAAAGCCAGACTGATAACTTTGACGGGTGTCGGCGGCACAGGCAAAACACGCCTTGCGCGTGAAATCGCCCGCCGAATGCTGGAAGAATTCGCCGACGGCGTTTTCTTCATCGCGCTCGCCGACGTTCAAAATCCCGAATTCGTCGTCTCGGCAATCGCCCAACCTTTCAGCGTTAAAGAAACGGGCAATCAATCTTTGGTTGAAACTTTGAAAAATTTTCTCAAGGATAAACATCTTCTTCTTGTCATTGATAATTTCGAGCAAGTAGTTTCCGCCGCGCCAATTTTGAATGAAATTCTCAAATCCGCGCCGCGATTAAAAATTCTGGCGACGAGCCGCGCTTTGTTAAGGCTCGCGCCGGAACGCGAATTCGTCGTGCCGCCACTCGATTTTCCTACAGATTTTAATCGCTCAACGTCAGAAAAATTAGCCGAAAGCGAATCGGTCAAACTTTTTGTCGCAAGAGCGCAAACTGCCAAACCGAATTTTGTTTTTAATGATGAAAACGCATCGACCGTGGCGGAAATTTGCGCCCGTTTGGAAGGTTTGCCGCTGGCGATTGAGCTTGCCGCCGCGCGAATCAAAATTCTTTCGCCGCAGCAAATTTCCGCGCGACTCGAAAGTCGCCTCAAATTGCTGACCGGCGGCGCGCGCGATTTGCCGACGCGCCAGCAAACAATGCACGGCGCAATCGAATGGAGTTACGATTTGCTCGATGAAACCGAGCGCGTTTTATTCGAGCGATTGGCAATTTTCGCAGGCGGATTTACCGTCGAAGCCGCCGAAGCGATTTGTAATAACAACGAATCAAACCAAAACCAAAGACCAAAAACCAAAAACCGCCTTTAGACGTTTTGAACGGTATTACCTCTTTGGTCGAAAACAGCCTGCTCGTTCAAGCGGAGACGGCTAATGGCGAATCGCGTTTTCGCCTGCTCGAAGTCGTCCGCGAATACGGTTTGGAAAGGCTTGATGACGACGGCGAACTTGAAGAAATGCGGCGCAGTCACGCCGAATTTTTCCTTAATTTGGCGATGACGGCGAACCCTAAACTGAATGGCGCGAAACAAACGAAATGGCTGTCAATTCTGGAAACCGAACACGATAATTTGCGGGCGGCTTTGGCGTGGAGCGTTGTAACGGACGCGGAAAAGGCTTTGCGGCTGGCTCATGCACTCTGGCAATTCTGGTATGTGCGCGGACATTTAAGCGAAGGCAGCCAGAACTTGCGCGAAGTTTTAAGCCGCTCGACCAATTCGCTCAGCGCGGCGCGCGGCGCGGCTCTGGTCGTCGCGGGAATTTTAGAGCAACGGCGCGGTAATTTCGACAGATCGCATCGGCTTTTCACCGAAGGACGAGCGGTAGGCGAAAAAGTCGGCGACACTGACATCATCGCTCCAGCGTTAAACGGTTTGGGCATCGGCGCCGCCGCCGAAGGCGACGAACGGGCGGCGCAGGTGTTTCTCGAAGAAGGTTTGCGCGTCAGTCAGGCGGCGAAAAATCAACGCTACATCGGACTTTTTTTCAACAATCTCGGCGAACACGCCCGGCGGCGCGGCGATTACGCCGAAGCGCGTCGGCTTTACGCCGAAAGTTTAACGATTCAGCGCGAACTCGGAAATACGCGCATCGTCGGCATTGCGCTCGGAAATCTGGGGCGAGTTTCATATTTGCAAAACGATTTTGCCGCCGCGCGAGAATTTTACGCGGAAAGTCTGGAAATCAGCCAATCGCTCGGCGATTTGCACAGCATCGCTCAACTGCTCGACGGTTTTGCAGGTCTCGCGGCGAACGCGCAGCCCGAATGCGCCGCCGAACTGCTCGGTGCGGCAAACGCTCTGCGCGGTAAGGTCGGCTCGGATTTTGACATCGCCGATGCCAATTTTTATGAGAGAATTTATCAAACGGTCGAAGCCAATTTGGAAAAGGAAACTTTGACGAAACACTTGAACCTCGGCGGCGCGTTAAAGCTGGAACAAACAGTTTCGCTGGCTCTCAATGTTTAATTTTGCGAGATTGGTTATTTTTCCGTAATTTCTTTTTCGTTTTCGCCATTTAGAATTCCATCCGAAAACTGTTAATTTTATAAATTATGACAAACCCGAAGGAAGCAAAAACAATGAAAGTTAAGCCGGATATTCGAGCGATTACCAAACTCGTGCCGCCGAGCGGTAATCTCGTTCAAGGACAATCGGAACTCCCGATTGACCCGAAACTCGCTGCCAAAGCCGCGAGTATTATTGCCGCCAGCCAGAATCATTACGGCGCGGCGGAAGGCGTTGCGGAACTGCGCCGCGCCGTTGCCGAGAAAATACGCGCCTTTAACGGAATGCCGGTTGATGCCGATGCCGCGAAGCTGGAATTGTTAATCACGCCGGGCGGAACGGGCGCGTTGATTGCCGTCGCGCAAACATATCTGAGAGATAAATCGGTGCTGGTTTTTGAGCCGTATTATCCGTATCACCGCCGGATTATCGAAGAATTCGGCGGCAAAACCGAAACTTTTCCTTTGCAGGCAGATTTGACTTTCGACAAAGACGATTTGCGTAAGCGGTGCGCGGGATTAAAAGATCGCAGCGATTTTCCGCTTCGGGCGATAATCGTTTGCTCGCCCGCCAATCCGAGCGGCAAAGTGATGACCGCGACCGAACTCGAAGCGATTGCCGAAGTTTGCCGGGAACTCGATTTGCTTTGCATTTCCGATGAAGTCTATGAGCATTATGTGACGGGCGAACAGCCGCACGTTTCAATCGCTTCGCTTCCGGGAATGTGGGAACGGACAATCACCGTCAATTCATTCTCGAAATCGTGGAATATATCCGGTTGGCGACTCGGTTATGCCTACGGCGACAGCAAAATCGTCGCGCCGCTCAACAACGCCGTCAACGTCATTTACGTTTGCGCGGCAACGCCTTTGCAGCTTGCGCTCTCGAGAGTTTTGATGGCGGATGCGAATTATTACGACAAGCTGCGCGACCGATTTGACGAAAAGCGCGTTTTCGCCTCAAACGCACTGCGCGAACTCGGCTTTGATATTTACAATTCCGGCTCGGCTTTTTATATCTGGGCGCGCATTCCAGAAGATTTCGACGACGCTCTGAAGTTTAACGAAATGCTGATGGAAAAAGCCGGTGTCGGAGCAGTTCCCGGCAGCGCGTTTGCCGACGGCGACGATTGGGATTCGTATATGCGAATCTGCATTGCCCGCGAAGATTCGGTTTTGCAGGGCGCACTTGAAAAAATGCAAAACGCTTTAAGATAATGCTTTCACCGCCGAGGCGCAGAGTGCGACGCAGAGAAGCGCGGAGAAATCTCTGCGAAACTCGGCGTAATCTCTGCGCCTCGGCGGTGAAAAATTCTTTCAATATTATTTTCACTTCCCTGCCTTTTATGAAAGACTCAGCAACCGTTTATACAATCGGACACGGGCGACACGCTTGGAGAGATTTTCTGGCACTTTTGCACAAATACGAAATCGCTTTTTTGTGCGATGTTAGAAGCGCGGCGCGTTCGCGCTGGGTGCAGTTTAACGGCGCAGTCTTGTCGGAGAATTTGCGCGAAAACGGCATCGGTTACGAGCAGCTTCCTGAATGCGGCGGCAAAACGATTGCTAAAACAGAAGATTTGGAACGCGGAATTGAAAGAATTTTGGAATTAGCGGCGGAGATGAAAACGGCGATTATGTGTTCGGAATCGCAGCCTTTGACAAAACACAAAGTTCCTCGCGCAAATTGTCATCGCGTCGGTTCGTTGTCTCCGATTTTGAAAGCCAAAGGCGCGTCTCGAATCGTTCACATTTTACCGAACGGCGATTCGATTGAGTTTGACGAAAGCACGGTTGATTCGATTTGGTAATTTTTCAAAAAATTAGTTCTTTTTCTCTTCCCTTTCACGAATTTCTTCGACTTGAGCGCGAATTGTTTCGTTGGTTAGCTCGATTCGCGGATTCAAAATCCGGTCGGCGACGGTTGAAAATTCGCCGCAAATTGCTTTGGCTTTTCCGTCTTCAATTTTTAACACAGGAAAATTCATCTTTGCCGAAAAATCACCGATGAAACTTTCGAGCGTTTGCCAATCGCTGCGATTTTCGTAAAAAATCTCGATTTGATAAAGTCTGCCGTCGAAAAATCTCAAATAAATCGCGCGAACTCCATTCAGAGAATTCGGCGCGGGTTTCTTGATAAAATTTTGGAAAAAAGTGCGTTGACCTTTTTTCTTGACTTTGACTTTTAAGTCTTTACCGAAAACGCTTCCGGCTTGTTCGGGCAACATTCCCAATCTTAAACCGAGCAGCGACGTATTAGACAAATCGCAATTTTCCTGCGCCGCGCACGGCATCGAGCAGAAAAGAAAAAGTAAAATTAAGACAATTGATTTCATAATTTCAGATTTGGCGAAACTGCCGAAAACTTGCCCCGACAACTCGAAATTATCACAAAACAAATTTGAAAAGCGAGCTTTGGATTTTATTTGATGCGCCCAACCATCTAAAATAAATCTTTTATGATTATTGCGCTCAACGAAGAAAAACTTGTCGCGGCTTGCCTGACGTTAGCCAAACAAGACGAAGATTTGGCTAATATTTTTCAACGTTTCGGAAAGCCGCCGCTCTGGGCGCGTGAGCCGGGCTTTGCAACGCTCGTTCACATTATTCTTGAACAGCAGGTTTCGGTCGCTTCGGCAAAATCAGCATTTGATAAATTAGTGAAATTCGTCGAAATCTTAACGCCCAAAAATCTCCTCAGATTAAATGACGCGGAATTAAAAGCAGTCGGTTTCAGTCGTCAAAAAACCGGTTATGCACGCGGTTTGGCGGAAGCGGTTTTGAATGGGAAAATTGATTTGAAGGCTTTGGAAAGTTTGCCTGATGCAGAGGTCAAAGCGGAATTGAAAAAACTAAAAGGCATCGGCGATTGGACATCCGACATTTATCTGCTGATGGCTTTAGCGCGTCCCGATGTGATGCCGAAAGGCGATTTGGCTTTGCACATTGCTTGGCAAAAACTCAAAAATTTAAAGCTGCGCCCGACCTCGGACGAGTTTTTGCTAATTGCCGAAAGATGGAAACCATTTCGCGCGGTTGCGGCAAGATTGCTGTGGCATTTTTATTTAAGCGCGAGAAAGGTTTAGGATTCAGGATTCGGGATTCAGGATTCGGGATTCAGGATTCAGGATTCAGGATTTAGGATGTAAAGCTCGATATTTTTTGGGGCGGATTTTCCTATTCAGTTCTTCGGTTGAATTTTGCCGCTTTCAGCAGCAATATAGAAACTTGAATCTTCAATTCTGAATCCTAAATCCTGAATCTTGAATCCTAAATCCTGAATCTTGAATCCTAAATCCTGAATTATGTTAGAAAATGAGCTTGAAACCGCGATTGCCTTATCAAAAAAAGCCGGTGAAAGTATTTTAGAATTTTACGAAAGCGGCTTTGAAATCGAAGAGAAAATTCACGCCGATAACTTTTCAGAACCCGTCACGATTGCCGATAGAACTGCGAGCAAAATAATTGTTGAAAATTTAGCGATAGCTTTTCCGAATGACGGAATTTTGTCGGAAGAAGAATTTGACGATAAAGAGCGACTCGGCAAACAGAGGGTTTGGATAATTGACCCGCTCGACGGCACGCAAGGTTTTATCAATAAAAATGGTGATTTCGCCGTGCAAATCGGTCTGACTGAAAACGGCGCGAGCGTTCTCGGCGTTGTTTATTTGCCGACGGAAGATATTTTGTATTTTGCGTCGAAAGATAACGGCACCTGGATGGTTGAAAATGAAGAAATGCCGGAGCGTTTGCAGGTTTCGGACGAAACCGATTTTGCGCGGATGAATTTAGCGGTCAGCCGAAATCACCGTAGTCCGCGAATGTCGCTCGTCGCGGAAAGTTTGGGCTTGAGAAAGGAAATCCGGCGCGGTTCGGTCGGTTTGAAAATCGGGTTGATTGCCCAAAAACTTTGCGATTTTTATATTCATCTCAGCCCGCGCACGAAGCACTGGGACACTTGCGCTCCCGAAATTATTCTGCACGAAGCAGGCGGACGAATGACCGACCTTTTCGGCGAAAAAATTATTTACAACACGCCGGATGTTCATAATCACAACGGCGTTTTGGCAAGCAACGGAATCGCTCACGATTCGGCAGCCGCAAAATTAAGACCGTTATTAACGGGGTTTGGGCGTTTGAAGGTAAAAACGCAAAAATAATTCACAACCTTTAGAAACTTCTGTATAATCGGCAGTGTATTTGCCGTCTGCAAATATCTGCAATCCTTTTTTGGCGGCTGTGCATCTATTTACCGGATTTGATTCTGCTTTTGTCTGAAGCGGTCTCAAAAACAATTTTCGCAGATTCTGCGCCTGTAAAATTCTTTCCCAACTTAAATCAATCCTTCGGAGGAAATATGCTGATAAAATCAAAAATTACTCGCGTTGTTTGCGCTGTATTTTTAACATTTTCGATGACGATTTTGGCTTTTGCCGATACGATTCGTTTCAAAGACGGAAGCGTTATCAAAGGTAAAATCGTCAGTTTCGGCGGCGGTAAATTTACGGTTGTGATCGGGGACGGAACGCGCACGCGCCAATTGAATTTTAATGCCAGCGAAGTCGAATCTATCTTATTTGATTCAGATATAAACGGCAGCGGAAATTCCGGCAGCGGCGCAACGACCGGCAATGCCGGACAAACAAATAGAATTAACCTTCCGCAAACCTCTTCGCCCAGAACAAATGAGCCGGTCGGCACAAACCGGACAAATCAAACATCGAATGATTCTGCCGCGAAACCGGAGCCGGTAAAGGTCAATGTCAAGGTTTTAGCCGACAACTCTTCAAACGGCTGGACAAATTCCGGTTGGGTAGTTCAAAAGGGACAAAAAATCAGAATCGTCAGCAGTGGTCGCGTTTCCCTGGGCGGCGGGCGTTTTGCGGCTCCGGGCGGCGTAGTTTCGCTGCCCGATACGGGCAAATTGATGCCGAATGAAGCTACCGGCGGGCTGATTGCCGTTGTCGGCGACGACAACAACGAATTTATTTTCGTCGGAGATTTCCGCGAATTTACCGCGACGCGCGACGGCGCGCTTTTTCTCGGCGTGAATGAAGGGAATTTAGCCGATAATTCAGGCGTGTTTGACGTGAGAATTGAAATTGATCCTGGTAAGTGAGCGGTGAGCGGTGAGCCGTGAGTAGTAATAAAATGTCTTCTTGTAGTTCTGACTTCCAAGTCCTGAATTCTTGACTGCTCACCGCTCACTGCTGACTTCTTCCTTGATTTCTACCAACCAAAAGAACACAATTTGTATCTAACGCTAAAAGAGTTTCAGGAAGGGCAAAATTTATGCAAATTGTTTCGTCGAATCGTTTCTCGAAGATATTCGTTTTGTTGATGGCGTTTTTCTTCGCGTTTAGTGCGAACACTTTCGCGCAATCTCGCCGGGAAACCCCGGATAAGAAAGGCGAGAATAAAAGGAATCAGCGTCCTGCTCCTAAGACAGAAGAAGAATTAAGAAAAGAACAAGAGCGGCTCAAGCAGGAAGAAGAAGAGAAAAATGTGGTAGTTGACGATGAAGTTACGAAAATCAAAACTAATATCGTCAATGTTGACGCGGTTGTTTATAACAAGAAAACCGGTCAAATTATTACGGGTTTGAAAAAGGAAAACTTTGCCGTTTTTGAAAACGGAATCAAACAGGACATCACGAATTTTGCCACGCCCGAAGCTCCGATTACCGTTTCGGTAGTTGTCGAATATAGTAAATGGTCGGAAGTTTTCGGCTCTTACGCCAGCCGCGGACAAGAAGCCGGCAAGCTTGAAGTAATTCGTCCCGTCGCATATTTTCTTTCCAAATTTATCAGACCGCCCGACGATTTCGCATCGGTGATTGCCTTCGATATTCGCCCGACACCGATTACCGATTTTACAAACGACCCGAATCGTCTGCGTCAAACCGTAGATATTCTGCTTAGAAATAATCCGGCTTTTCGTGAAAATAATCTTTTCGACGCGCTAAAATTTGCGCTCGTCGGCGGCAAAGGCGACTCGGTAGTTTTAGAAAATTCAAAAGAGCGCACGGCGCAATACGGCGGTATGATAAACGTGCAGGCGAAACGCCGCGCAATTATCCTTGTCGCCTCCGGCATTGACACTTTCAGCCGAATAAATTACGACGAAGCGCGCAAAATCATCCAGAATGCCGGAATCCCGATTTACATTATCAGTACCGGCAATCTTTTTTATAAGTTGTATGAAGACAGACTGACCGCCGCCGGAAGTATCAGCGGGATGCCTGGAAGAATGGATTTTCTGCAGGCTCAAAATGCGATGAACACCTTTGCCAGGGAATCGGGCGGACAGCATTTTCCGGTAACTTTTCAAGGTGAAATTCCGACAAATTTGCAGTCAATCAATGCTCTCCTGCGAAATCAATACAGCATCGCTTACGATGCCGACGAAATACGCGAAGCAAATAAAAAATATAAACTCGAAGTCAAGGTCGATGTCAACGGCGACGGTTTGTATGAAGGAAAGGAATATGTCATTCAACATCGTCCGTTCTTTATGACACCGAAAGAGCCGAAAGCGAAGTGAATTTTTAGTTTGAAAAATAAAAAGGAGAGTTTAGCAATCTAAACTCTCCTTTTTATTTCTAAAGCATTAACCGGTGTCTCTCCAAATTCCCGGCTGAATTGTTTCCATAATTGTGACGGCTTTTTCTTTGTCCCATTAAATAAATCGTCCATAAATTTATTTTGAATTCTTTCCAAATCTAACTTATTTAACTTTCTTTTAAATCTTCCATTTCCTCATCGTCGCCGAACAAGCGACTGACCGGCGTGTGGGGCGGCGGTAGAAACTCTCGATGTTCATTCAAATACTTCTGCAATTTTGCCACTGCTTCGGCGGCGCGTTCAAAATCATCACGCGCCAATTTCAAAGTGATTTTACCGTCCTTATTCGGCAGTTCGCTCAATTTTGTAAAACTTTCAAGACGGATTTCGATTTTCGCGCCGCGCTTGAGGATGCCTTTGCGAAATTTTACGTCTAAAATTTCATCGAGCGCGATACGCGATTCTTTCACGCCGCTTTTGATAATTCCGAAAAGTTTGCCTTCGTATTCCAGCACAATTCCCGCCCGGCTGAATTTCCCGACACCGGCAATCTGCGTGAAATTGTCGTCTATTTTGAACGGAACGCTGATGAAATTTGTTTTAGACATTATAAATCCTGCGCTCTGGTTTCTTCTTCTTCGGGATGAATTTCTAATTCGTTCATTTTCTCCTTTTCGCTCACATAGTTAAACGCCGCCGGTGCCGTCGTGACGAGCGCAATGGCGATGCCGTAATAAAGTGTGTTGAGCGCGCTTTCGCTTTCCAGAAGTTTTTGCAGAAACTTAACCGACATTACCGGAATAACGACAAAACTAAATTTGGCTTTCAGTTCGCCGAGATCGCGCACGCGATTTTTCAATTATCCACTTTATCTATTTTTCCAAAATTCTGCGCTTAAACGCCGGACTCACAACTCGATTATCAAATACATCATACGCCGCCGAAACTCCTTCGGGAAACGGCGCGGTTTCGGCAATGTCGAGTTCGGCTTGCAAATAGCTTGAAATCTCGGCAACCGTTTTATCCAAATCCGCTTGCTCCGCATATTTTTCCTCGATTAAAAATCTTTCAAAACGGTCAATCGGGTCATTATTCTCTGCCCAAAATTCGATTTCGCCTTCGGGAACATAAGATTGATTGTCGTGTTCGGCGTGACCTTTGCGGCGGTATGTGTGCGCTTCGATTAAAACCGAGCCGCTGCCGCTTCGTGCATATTCAACCGCCGTTTTCATCGTTTCAAAACAGGCGACAATATCGTTGCCGTCAACCGACAAACCTTTGATTCCGTAACCGATGGCTCTATCAACAAAATTCGCGGCGGCGGTTTGCAGACGGGTCGGCGTTGAATAAGCGTAACCGTTATTTTCGATAATCGTAATCAGCGGCAGCTTCTGCACGGCGGCGAAATTCACGCCTTCGTGAAAAGTTCCGGTCGAAGTCGTGCCGTCGCCGACATAGGCAACCGCCACGCGATTTTCCTTTTTCATCCGCGCGGCGAGCAAAACGCCGGTCATCACCGGAATCATATCGCCGAGATGCGAAATCGGACCGACAAAGCCTTTTTCCAAATCGGCAAAATGAAACTGCACGTCGGTTGCGCGGCTCGGCGCATTTGCGCGTCCCAGATACTGCGCGAAAATTGTGCGCGGCAAAATTCCTTTGACAAAAACCGCGCCGATGTCGCGTATCAAAGGCGCGATAAAATCCTGCGGCTCAAGCGCGAAAGCCGTTCCGACGGCAGTTGCTTCCTGACCTAAAGATGTAAAAACGCCGCCCGTCAGTTTCGATTGACGCTTGAGCAGAACGGTTTTTTCGTCAAACATTCTGGTTAATTTGACGAAGCGATACATTTGCAAAAGCTGCTCTTTGGTCAAAGATGTTTCCGCCGTGCAGGAAAGCGGTTCGGTTGATTTTTTCAAGTTGGTTTTGGCTGTCATTTAAGATTTTCAGCCACGAACAAACACGAAAGAAGACGAAAATTTAGTTTAATTTTGTTTGTGGCTGTTCGTGGCTATTCGTGGCTAAACTCCCCTTTTCAAAAAATATTTGCCGATTCCGTAAAGACTAATCAGCACCCAAAAAAATTCTACGATGAAAGCCGAGAAGTTAAAACTGTAGATGAGCGAAATCAAAACCGCGCCCGCGCCGACTGCGTTCA
>Ga0136617_10005660_pt1 | contig 11190 bp, 10 predicted proteins | sample AntDrymUQ3222106_2_FD_129672 | JGI IMG/M metagenome (GOLD analysis project Ga0136617, IMG submission 129672) | Polar desert sand microbial communities from Dry Valleys, Antarctica - metaG UQ322 (21.06) | ecosystem: Environmental > Terrestrial > Soil > Desert | place: Antarctica: Dry Valley...
CCGCTCGCGAGCCGGAACAGCAGGCTGTAGCCGATCTGGCCGGCGGCACCGGTCACGGCCACCCTGAGGGGACCCTGGAGATGAGAGGTCACGACGTACTCCTTGACACTGGGTGCGGGACGGGGCCGCATGGGACCCGGGTCCGACGCTAGCAGCGGTGCGACATGCTGTGGCCATGGCCCAGTCCTGCGCCCCGCGTCCCCCCGGGCGCCGACGTGCGCTGGCCGCTGTGCTGCTCCTCCCGGCCCTGTCCGGGTGTGCCTCGGACCCCCCGACCGTGGCGCCGGCGGGGGTCGACATGCTCGAGATCCCCACGCCCTCGCCCGATGCCGGCGACTTCGTGAGGACCATCGACAACCCCTGGCTGCCGCTGCTGCCCGGCGCGGAGTGGGTCTATGAGTCCGCCGACGGGGAGACGGTCACGGTCACGGTCACCGACGAGGCGCGGGAGGTCGCCGGCATCACGACGGTCGTCCGCGACGTCGTGACCGAGGAGGACGGCGACGTGGTCGAGGAGACGTCCGAGTGGTTCGCCCAGGACCGGGCGGGCAACGTCTGGTACTTCGGTTCCGCTGGGTCGTGGGAGGCCGGTGTCGACGGCGCCGAGGCCGGGATCGCGATGCTGGCTCGGCCGCGGCGCGGCGACGGCTACGAGCAGGAGTCCGCCCCCGGCGAGGCCGAGGACCGGGCGACGGTCCTCTCGCTGGAGGAGTCGCTGGCGGTGGGGTCCGAGTCGTACGACGAGGTCCTGGTCACCGAGGTGACCACGCCGCTCGAGCCCGGCCTGGTGGAGCTGAGGTACTACGTCCGTGACACCGGGTTGGTCTTCGAGGAGACGGTGTCGGGGGGCAGCGGCGAGGCGGAGCTGGTCGGGTTCACCCCTGGAGCCGCGGCACGATAGTTTCGGGGGCGTGACCCACTCGAAGGCCGCTGCCGGCACTCCCGGTTCAAGGATCATCTACACCCTCACCGACGAGGCGCCGCTGCTGGCGACGTACTCGCTCAAGCCGATCATCGAGGCGTACGCCGCGAAGGCCGGCGTGGACGTCGAGACCCGCGACATCTCGCTGGCGGGCCGGATCATCGCGCAGTTCCCGGACCGGCTGACCGAGGAGCAGCGGATCGACGACGCCCTGGCCGAGCTGGGTGCGCTGGCGACCAGGCCCGAGGCCAACATCATCAAGCTGCCCAACATCTCCGCCTCCCTCCCGCAGCTCAAGGCCGCGGTCAGGGAGCTGCAGGAGCAGGGCTACGACGTGCCGGACTACCCGGAGAACCCGCAGTCCGAGGAGGAGCGCGACGCCCGCGCCCGCTACGACACGGTCAAGGGCTCGGCGGTCAACCCGGTGCTGCGCGAGGGCAACTCCGATCGCCGCGCGCCCGCGTCGGTGAAGAACTACGCCAAGGCCCACCCCCACCGCATGGGTGAGTGGTCCGGCGACTCGAAGACGTCCGTGGCGACCATGGGCGACCACGACTTCCGGTCCAACGAGCGCTCGGTCGTCGTCGAGGGCGACGACACGCTGCGCATCGAGCACGTCGCCACCGACGGCACCACCACGGTCCTCAAGGAGGAGGTGGCGGTGCTCGCCGGCGAGGTCGTCGACGCGACGTATCTGGACGTCGCCGCACTGCGTCGCTTCCTCACCGAGCAGATCGCGCGCGCCAAGGCCGACGACGTGCTCTTCTCGCTCCACCTCAAGGCGACGATGATGAAGGTCTCCGACCCGATCATCTTCGGCCACGCCGTGCAGGCGTTCTTCCCGACGCTCTTCGAGCAGTACGGCGAGCAGCTCTCCGCCGCCGGCGTCTCCCCCAACGACGGGCTGGGTGCGCTGCTCTCCGCGACGGCCGACCTGCCCGACGGTGCGGCCGTCAAGGCGGCCGTCGAGACCGGCCTCGCCGACGGCCCGCGGCTGGCGATGGTCGACTCCGACCGCGGCATCTCCAACCTCCACGTCCCCTCCGACGTGATCATCGACGCCTCGATGCCGGCGATGATCCGCGGCGGCGGCCACATGTGGGGCCCCGACGGCGAGGAGGCCGACACCCTCGCGGTGATCCCGGACTCCTCCTACGCCGGCGTCTACCAGGCCGCGATCGACGACTGCCGGACCCATGGCGCCCTCGACCCGGCCACGATGGGCACGGTCCCCAACGTCGGCCTGATGGCCAAGGCGGCCGAGGAGTACGGGTCTCATGACAAGACGTTCGAGATGCCGGCGGCCGGAACCGTCCGGGTCGTCACCTCCAGCGGCGAGGTGCTGCTCGCGCACGAGGTCCAGCCCGGCGACCTGTGGCGCGCCTGCCAGACCAAGGACGCCTCGATCCGGGACTGGGTCAAGCTCGCCGTCACCCGGGCCCGGGCGTCCGGTGCGCCGGCCGTCTTCTGGCTCGACGAGACCCGTGCCCACGACGCGCTCCTCGTCGAGAAGGTCACGACCTACCTCCGCGATCACGACACCGACGGGCTGACCCTGGAGATCATGGCGCCGGCCGAGGCCACGACGTACTCACTGGAGCGGATCCGCAAGGGCGAGGACACCATCTCGGTCACCGGCAACGTGTTGCGCGACTACAACACCGACCTGTTCCCGATCCTCGAGGTCGGTACGTCGGCCAAGATGCTCTCGATCGTGCCGCTGATGAACGGCGGTGGACTCTTCGAGACCGGTGCCGGCGGGTCGGCCCCCAAGCACGTCCAGCAGCTGATCAAGGAGAACTACCTGCGCTGGGACAGCCTGGGTGAGTTCTTCGCGCTGGCCGCGTCGTTCGAGCACCTCGCCGAGCGCGAGGACAACGCCCGCGCCCAAGTGCTCGCCGACACCCTCGACCGGGCGACCGGGACCTTCCTCGAGCAGGACAGGTCGCCCACCCGCACGATCGGCGGGATCGACAACCGCGGCTCCCACTTCTACCTCGCGCTCTACTGGGCACAGGAGCTGGCCCAGCAGTCCGACGACGCCGAGCTCGCCTCGTCGTTCGGGGACCTCGCCGAGCGGTTGGCCTCGCAGGAGGAGACCATCGTCGGGGAGCTCAACGGCGGCCAGGGCGAGCCGGCCGACATCGGGGGCTACTACCGCCCCGACGGCGACCTGGCGGATTCCGTGATGCGGCCGTCGGCGACGTTCAACGAGGCCCTGGCCTCGCTGTAGTGGGGCTGCCGGTTTCCCCGGCCGGCCGGGGAAACCGGAGGTTTGTGACTGATGCATCCGTCACAAACCAGGAGACTCGCGCACGAGCCTTCGCGGCGTGGCGGACCGGCGCAGCCCGGGCACCAGCGCCAGGCTGACCAGGAGCGACGCGGCCGCCATGATGGCCATCGCCCGGCCGGCGGCGTCGGGTCCGACGCCGAGCAGGTCGGCCGTCGCGCCGGCCAGCAGCGCGCCGACGGCCTGACCGGCTCCCAGCCCGGCCGCCCGGAGGCCGAGCGCCTGGCCGAGGGTGTCGTCGGGCGTGTGGGCGACCAGCCGCTCCTGCAGCGGGAGGCTGTCGGCGTACCCGATGGCCGCCACCAGCCCGAGCGCCATGGCCAGCCAGATCGAGGGGTGCCACCAGAAGGCCAGGAACGGCACCGCGAGCAGGAACCGCAACGGGTTGACCAGCCGGTCGCGCACCCGGTGGGGGACGAAGCGACCCAACACGATGTCGTCGCCCAGCATGCCCGCCGCCGTCGCGGCCAACAGGTAGCCGGCCCGCTCGCCGGCGTAGGGGACGTAGAGCGCCTCGCAGCCCACGATGAGACCGTTGGGCACCCACGACGAGAGGTAGAGCGGGCGGAGCACGCGAGAGCCGAGCAGGGTCCGGTTGACCTCTCGGGTCCGCCGCACCACCGGTCCGGTGGCGCGAGCGGGGTGGTCGCCGATCCGGGTGCGCAGCAGCACTGCCGCCAAGGCCGAGCAGGCCGCCGCAACGAGGAAGAGACGGCTGGGGGACAGCACGAGCAGCAGCAGGCCACCGACGCCGTAGCCCACGATCTGCATCGACCCGACGGCGATGTTGAGCGTCGAGCGCCCCAGCACGAACGCCTCGCGCGGCAGCAGGTCGGCCATCAGCGCGGTTCCTGCTCCTGCGGACGCCGAGAGCACCAACCAGGTCAGCGCGAGTAGGCCGAACCGAGCGGGCCACGGAAGACCGGGAACGGCCTGCAGCAGGTTCGCGAGCGCGACGGTCGCGGCCACGAGGGTCATGGCCCGGCGGGGCCGGACGATGTCGGAGGCCGAGAGGACGAAGGACGACGCGAGCAGCGCCACGAGCGGTCCCCCGAACATGCTGAGCCCGGTGAGGACGGCCGAGCCGGTCTCCGCGTACGTGATCGTCCCCAGCGCGAGGCCCGCGGTCGCGCCGGCGATCATCGTGAGGCACTGGGTCACGAACAGCGTCCGGAACTCGGCCACCCCGAACAGCTCCCGGTACGTCCTCACGGCGCCCATGATGGGGCGATCGGCCCTCGGGTCGGTAATGTTTCGCGAGGAGGCGAAACATGGGTGACTGGCAGATGTCGGCCGACCTGCTGGCGCGCGCCCGGTTCGTGGTCTCGCCCATGGCCGACGTCGTCGCGGCCCTCGGGGCGCTGGCGGAGCCTCGCGACCCGACCGACCGGGCGACGGCGGCGCTGCACGGAGTGGCGTTCGCGGCGATGCTCGCGGAGCATCCCGGCCGCGCGGCGGTGCTGCGCTGCTCGGCCCGCCCCGGGTGGCGGGCGGACTTCCTCGGCATCCCACCGGCAGCGGACCCGGCGACCTTCGCCGACGAGCTGGCGCTGGTCGAGGCGCTGGGCGACGAGCGGATCCGCGCCGACCTGGCCGAGACGATGCGGCGGCCGCTGCCTGCGGTGCTGCTCGGCCCCGGGGTGGCGGCGGACGCCGTGGGCCTCCTGGAGTGGGTCTGGACCCACGTGGTCGCCAGCGACTGGCCCCGCCGCGAGCGGGTGCTGCGGGCCGACATCGTCTCGCGCACCGCCCGGCTGGCCCGGTCCGGCTGGGAGGCGGTGCTGCCCGACCTCGGACGGGACCGCGCCTGGCTCGGCCACGGTCGGCTGCGGATCAACGTCTTCGACTACCCGACCCGCGACCTGGACGACGCCCGCGAGCTGTCCTTCATCCCGCACCACAGCGGTGGCAGCCACGTGGGCTGGGACCTGCCGTGGCGCTACGCGCTCTACTATCCGGTCACCGGGGTGCTGGCCGAGCGCCCCACGTCGGACCCGGTGTCCGACCGGAGGGGTGGCCGGGCCACGGCGACCGCCCGGCTGATCGGCGGCAACCGCGCACGGCTGCTCGCCGCCCTGGAGAGCCCGGCGAGCACCACCGGGCTGGTGGCCCTCACCGGGCTCCCGCTGGGGTCGGTCGGCGCCCATCTCCGGGTGCTGCTCGACGCCGGGCTCCTCCAGCGCCGTCGGTCCGGCCGCGAGGTGCTCTACTGGCGTACGGCACTGGGCGACGCCCTGGCTGCCGTGTGAGCGATGAGAGAGATCTGACATCGCATCGTGGAATCAACCGTGCCGCTCACTGGTTGCCGCCCGACGTGACCCTCACCGACACCGGCTCCGACTCTGGCACCGCGTCCGCGGCTGCCCGCTCGCGCCACGTCACGGTGGCGCTGGTGGCCCTGGCGATGGGCGGCTTCGCGATCGGCACGACCGAGTTCGTGTCGATGGGGCTGCTGCCGCAGCTCGCCCGCGGGGTCGACGTGTCCATCCCGGCCGCCGGGCACGCGATCTCGGCGTACGCCCTCGGGGTGGTGGTCGGTGCACCCACCGTCGCCTTCCTCGCCGCCCGGCTGCCCCGGCGGGGACTGCTGGTCGGCCTGATGGCGGCGTTCGCCGTCGGCAACGCCGCCTCCGCCCTCGCGACGTCCTACGGCGCACTGCTGGTGGCCCGGTTCGCCGCCGGGCTGCCGCACGGCGCCTACTTCGGCGTGGCCTCGCTGGTCGCGGCGAGCCTGGTCACCGCCGACCGCAAGGGCCGCGCGGTGGCCTCGGTCATGCTCGGGCTCTCGGTCGCCAACGTCGTCGGTGTCCCGGCCGCGACCTGGCTGGGGCAGAACCTCGGGTGGCGTACGGCGTACTGGCTGGTCGCCGTCCTCGGGCTGGTCACCGTGGCGCTGGTCGCCGCCTTCGTGCCGAGCTCGGAGGGTGACCGCGGGGCGACCTGGAAGCGCGAGCTGACCGCGCTCGGCCGCCCGCAGGTGCTGCTGACGCTGGTCGCCGGTGCGATCGGCTTCGGCGGCATGTTCGCGGTGTTCACCTACATCGTCCCGACGATCACGAACGTGGGCGGGCTACCGGAGTCGGTGGCGCCGTTCTTCCTGCTGGCCTTCGGCCTCGGCATGGTCGTCGGCACCTGGGTGGCCGGCCGGATGGCCGACTGGTCGGTGATGCGCTCGATGTTCATCGGCGGCGCCGGTCAGGGGGTGCTGCTGCTGCTCTTCAGCCTGCTGGCCCCGGCCGGCTGGTGGACGCTCCCGGTGCTGTTCGGGATCACCGTGACCGGCTCGGTGCTGGTCGTGGCGCTGCAGCTCCGGCTGATGGCGGTCGCCGAGGAGGCGCAGACGATGGGCGCCGCGATGAACCACGCCGCCCTCAACGTCGCCAACGCCCTCGGCGCGTGGCTCGGCGGCCTGGTCATCGCGGCCGGCTGGGGCTACCGCGCCCCGGCGGTCGTGGGAGCCGTGCTCGCCGCCCTCGGCCTGCTGGTGCTGGCGTGGTCCGCCGCGCTGCGCGGCCGGCACGGCTGAGCGCTCCCGATCAATCCTGGAGCGCCGCCTCGACCAGGTCGGCGGTCCGCGACACCGCGGACGGACGGCCCCGCAGCAGCTCGCCCAGCGTCGCGGCCCGCGCGACCGGCTCGGGCGCCAGCGCCGTACGCAGCGAGGACTCGAGCCGCTCGGCATCGAGGTCTGCGAATCGAAACGTCGCACCCACGCCCAGCTGCGTGACCCGGGCGCCCCAGAACGGCTGGTCGGCGAAGACCGAGCAGATGACGGTCGGCACACCCGCCGCCAGGCTGGCGTACGTCGTGCCGGCGCCGCCGTGGTGGACCGCCCCCCGGCAGCGCGCCAGCAGGGCGTCGTGGTCGACGTCACCGACGACCGTGACGTCGGCGTCGTCGGGGTCGAGGGCGGCGAGACCTCCCCAGCCGGCGTTGACCACCGCTCGCACGCCGAGCCGGCCGGCCACGCCGGTGATCATCTCGACGGCGGCCCGCGGGTCGCGTACCGGCATGCTGCCGAAGCCGAAGAACACCGGCGGCTCGGCCGCGTCGAGCCAGGCCGTGAGCCCGGGCGGCAGAGCGCCCTCGCCGAGCCGCTCGCGCAACCCCGGGTCCGGCGCCAGGAAGCCGACCAGCGGGCGGCGGTCGCCGTACTCCTGCTCGAGCCCGGGCACCACGGCCGGGTCGTAGGCCTGCAGTGCCACGACGCCGCGTTCGTGCATCTGCCGGTGACTGGGGACCGTGGTGGGGGCCAGCCCGACCACTCCCCGGAAGCGGTTGATCTCGTCGCGGAACCCCTTCCACCACAGGCTCTCGAAGAGCTTGCCGGAGGCCAGGTTGAGCGGCCGGGGCAGTTGCCTGTTGACCACGAAGGGATTGGGGTAGACCCGGTTCGGGTCGAACGGGAACGAGTGCAACGCCACCATCGGGACGCCGAGCGCCTCGGCGTGGGGCAGGGCCAGGTCCTGCATCAGCACGCCCGCCACCAGCAGGTCGGCGCCGTCCCCGGCGGCCAGCTGTCCGGCGCGGGTGAGGTCGGCGGCGCGGGCAGACAGCTCCGAGAGCTCCTTCATGAACGCGCGGGTGTTGCCGGCCGCCAGCCACGCCCGCCCCTGATCGGACTCCATGAGCTGCTGGGTGTCCGGGCCGAGGTCGTGGGTCTCCACCCCGGCGCGCCGGCCGAGGTCGGCCACCTTGGGCGGCAGCCCCAGCACGGCCTCGTGGCCGCGCGACTGCAGCTCGCGAGCCAGCAGGACGAGCGGCTGCGCGTCGCCGCGGGTGCCGGACGTGACCAGGGCGACGCGCACGGCGTGCCTCCCGAGCAGGGTGGGCCCGCTGGCCCGGAGGTGGACAGCGTATGCCCGGCGGCGACCCGACCTGTGGCGCGACGTCCCCGCTTTGACACAATCCCCGCATGCCAGCCGTGACCGAGTCGCAACCCGCCGGCGCCGCGCCGGGCGGCACCCGCCCGCGCGTGGTCTCGGGCATCCAGCCGACGGCCGACTCCTTCCACTTCGGCAACTATCTCGGCGCGCTGCGGCAGTGGGTCGACCTGCAGGAGCAGCACCAGCCGTTCTTCTTCATCGCCGACCTCCACGCGATCACCGTCGAGCAGGACCCGAGGCAGCTGCGCGACCGCACGCTACGGGCCGCCGCCCAGCTGCTGGCGATGGGCGTCGACCCGACCCGCTCGGCGATCTTCGTGCAGAGCCAGGTGCCGGCCCACGCCCAGCTGTCGTGGGTGCTGCAGGGCCTGACGGGCGTCGGCGAGGCGCGTCGGATGACCCAGTTCAAGGACAAGTCGGCCAAGGGTGGTGAGGGCGCGGCCAGCGTCGGCCTGTTCACCTACCCGATCCTGCAGGCGGCCGACATCCTGCTCTACCGCCCGCACTACGTCCCCGTCGGTGAGGACCAGCGCCAACACCTCGAGCTGACCCGCGACCTCGCCCAGCGGTTCAACCACCGCTACAAGAAGACGTTCCGGCTGCCGGAGCCCTACATCCTCGGGGCGACCGCCAAGATCCGTGACCTGCAGATGGTCGAGAAGCAGATGTCCAAGAGCATCGGGGGAAACGGGTGCGTCTGGCTGCTCGACGAGCCCGGGGCCAGCGCGAAGAAGATCCGGTCGGCCGTCACCGACTCCGGGTCGGAGATCCGCTTCGATCCCGAGGGCAAGCCGGGGGTCAGCAACCTGCTGACGATCTACTCCGCCCTGACGGGACGCTCGGTCGGCGATCTCGAGGCGGCGTACGACGGGCAGGGCTACGGCGGGCTCAAGGCCGACCTCGCCGACGTCGTGGTCGAGTTCGTGACGCCGTTCCGCGACCGGGCCCTGGAGCTGCTCGAGGACCGGACCCACCTCACCGAGGTGCTGCGCCGGGGTGCCGAGGAGGCCGGCGCGATCGCCGAGGCGACGCTGCGCGACGTCTACGAGCGCGTCGGCCTCGTCGCGGCCGGCCGCTAGGGTCGAGGAATGCCCACGATCGGCGTCGCCCTCGCCATCCCGGAGCCCTGGGCCACGCAGCTCCAGGACTACCGAACCGCCCTCGGGGACGAGACCGCGACCCGGATCCCGACCCACATCACGCTGGTGCCGCCTACCGAGGTCGACGAGGCCGACCTGGTCGGGATCGACGACCACCTCCAGCACACCGCCGGCGAGACTCCTGCGTTCGGCATCCACCTCCGTGGCACCGGCACCTTCCGACCGGTGTCGCCCGTGGTGTTCGTGACCCTCGCCGAGGGGATCGCGGGCTGCGAGCAGCTCGCCCTCGCCGTACGCCGAGGACCGCTCGAGGTGCCGCTGCAGTTCCCCTACCACCCCCACGTCACCATCGCCCACCACCTCCCTGACGCGACGCTCGACGGGGCCTTCGAGGAGCTGGCGAGCTTCGAGTGCGAGTTCCCGGCGGACGAGTTCCACCTCTACCGCCACGAGGACGTCGCCGGCTGGCGCCCCACCCACGAATACTCCCTCGGAGGCGGCGGCTGATGCCCACGATCAAGGAACGCCTCGAGGACGTGCGCCGCCGGCGTCCCGTCGTCGATCACCTGGTGCGGATGATCGCGCACTACGGCCGGGTCAAGGGCAACCTGCAGGCGGGCGCGGTCACCTACTTCGGCTTCCTCTCCTTCTTCCCCGTGATGGCCCTCGGGTTCTTCGTCGTCGGTCTGGTGTCGACGGTCTACGGCGGCGCCGACGACGCGCTCACCTCCGCGTTGCAGTCGCTGCTGCCGGGCATCATCGGTGACCGTGAGGGCGAGATCTCGGTCGACACGTTCCAGCAGAACGCCGGCACCGCCGCGCTGATCGGTCTGGCGGGTGTGCTGTACGCCGGACTCGGCTGGCTCTCGGCCATGCGCGAGGCGCTGATGGTGGTCTTCGAGATGCCCGCCCACGAGCAGCCCAACATCGTCTTCGGCAAGCTGCGCGACCTGCTCAGCCTGGTCGTCATCGGGGTGACGCTGGTGCTCAGCGTCGTCGTGGCGGGCCTGATCAGTGGCTTCGCCACGCTGCTGCTCGACCTCGTCGGTCTCGACAGCACCCTGGAGCCGCTGATCCTGGCCCTCGGCTGGGTGCTCGGCTTCGGTGCCAACATGCTGCTGTTCTTCACGCTCTTCAACCTGCTGGCCCAGCCCCACACCCCCAACCGCTCGCTGTGGTCCGGGGCGCTGCTCGGCGCGCTCGGCTTCGAGGTCCTCAAGCGGCTCTCGTTCCTGCTGCTGGGATTCACCCAGGCGTCGCCGGCGTTCCAGGTGTTCGGGATCGCGCTGATCCTCGTGGTGTGGATCAACTACTTCTCCCGCGTCGTCATGTACTCCGCATCCTGGGCCCACACCGCACCGGCCGCCCGGTCCCAGCAGGAACGCGAGGTGCTCCACGGCGACCGGACCGACCAGCAGATGAAGGAGATCGCCGAGGTGCCGCTGCGTGAGACCCCTGCCGGGAGTGGCGACACGAGGGTCCCCTCGGGCGCTGCCTTCGCCGCGGGCGGTGCCTCGATGCTGGGGCTGGTCGCGCTCGCGCGGCGCCGGAAGCACAGGTCCTGATGCGGTTCGAGCGCCGTCACGGTGTACTGCTGCTCGCGGTGGCCGCCTGGAACGTGCTCACCTTCGGCATGTTCGCCCGCAACCTCTGGGCGGCGTACGCCTCCGGCGAGGACCGCGCAGCAGGCTACTGGGTCGCGCACTCGGTGCTGATCGTCGTCAATTTCGCCATCGCGGCGCTGCTCGGCTCGCTCGGCGTCAAGGTAATGCGCAACCGCTGACCGGTCAGGCGGCGAGGTCGGCCAGCAGGTGCTGGATCGTCGTCACGACGTACGCCGGGGAGAACATCACATGGTCGTAGCCGAACCGGAGCACCCGCCAGCCCGTGACGGTCAGGGCGTTGTAGCGCACGCAGTCGCGCTCGTGGTCCGACCGAGAGGCGTGGAAGCCCCAGGAGTCCGCCTCCAGCACGATGCCCCGGACAGGATCG
>Ga0136617_10005661_pt1 | contig 11189 bp, 16 predicted proteins | sample AntDrymUQ3222106_2_FD_129672 | JGI IMG/M metagenome (GOLD analysis project Ga0136617, IMG submission 129672) | Polar desert sand microbial communities from Dry Valleys, Antarctica - metaG UQ322 (21.06) | ecosystem: Environmental > Terrestrial > Soil > Desert | place: Antarctica: Dry Valley...
CGCCTCCAGCGCTTCGCCGCAGTGATGGCAGACGCGCACGCGGCGGCCGTTGTCGAGCGTCTGGTGGCCGATCCGGGTTGGCTTGTCGCACTTGGGGCAGACGAGCATCACCTTGCCGACCGCGACGGGCTGCGCGATGTCGAGGATGCCGCCCTGCTGGACCTTGGGCATCCGGTCCGTCGAGCTGGACGTCTGGCGCGGCTTGGTGTGGCGCTTGGCGATGTTGAGGCCCTCGACCACCACGGACGTGCCGGCGACCCCGGTCCCGCGCCGGTAGACGCTCCGGGAGCCGGCGGGTCCGGCCGCGGTGCGGATGACGCGCTCGACCACGCCGCGCTTGCCGGCGTCCTTGCCGGCCAGCACGACGACGGTGTCGCCCTTGCGCAGCTCGGGCACCTTGGTGGTGCGCTTGACGTCAGCCTGGCGCGCCATCACAGGACCTCCGGCGCGAGGGACACGATCTTCATGTAGTTCCGGTCCCGCAGCTCGCGGGCGACCGGTCCGAAGATCCGGGTGCCGCGCGGGTTGCCCTGGTTGTTGATGAGCACGGCTGCGTTCTCGTCGAAGCGGATGTAGCTGCCGTCCGGCCGGCCGTACTCCTTGGCGGTGCGGACGATGACCGCCCGCACGACGTCGCCCTTCTTGACGGCGGCGTTCGGGATCGCCTGCTTGACGCTGGCGACGATCACGTCACCGACACCGGCGCTCGTCGCACGCGAGCGGCCCATGATCCGGATGCACTGGATCGTCCGGGCGCCGGTGTTGTCGGCGACCTTCAGACGCGACTCGGGCTGGATCACGCGTCACGCTCGCTCGACGTGGCGGCGGCGTCGGGATCCTCGGGCGTCGCGGTGGCGTCCGAAACCGGCGCATCGGCGTCGCGGTGGCGGCCCGGGTGGGCGGCGGCGTGGATCACCTCGGAGGTCGCGGCCTCCTCGGACACGATATCGCGCGCCGAGGCATGGTCGCCGGCCCGCTGGACGATCTCGATCAGCCGCCAGCGCTTCGTCGCCGAGAGCGGCCGCGACTCCTCGATGAGGACCGTGTCGCCGATGCGGGCGTTGTTGGTCTCGTCGTGGACCTTGAACTTCGTGCTCAGGCGGATGACCCGCTTGTAGAGCGGGTGACGCGCCAGGCGCTCGACGGACACGACGATCGTCTTGTCCATCCGGTCGCTGACGACGCGTCCCGTCTTGGTCTTGCGCTTGCCCTGCACGGGACTGGTTACCTCTGTCATTGGGACGCTCCCCTCACGCGGTCCGGGCGGGCTCGGCGGGCTGACCGGTCGAGCGCTCGCGCTTGACGGTCAGGATCCGCGCGATCGAGCGCCGGGTATCGGGGATGCTGCTGTAGTCCTTGAGCTGCCGGGTCGACAGCGCGAACCGGGCCTGCCACAGGTCCTGCTTGGCCTCACGGAGCGCATCCTCGAGCTCCGAGTCCGAGAGCGTCCGAACCTTATCGATGTCCATCGGACGTCTCCTTGACGTTGTCGCGCATGACTACGCGGGTGGACACGGGCAGCTTGTGACTGGCCAGGCGCATGGCCTCGACCGCCTCTTCGTGACCCACGCCGGCCATCTCGAACAGGATCCGGCCGGGCTTGACCACCGCGACCCAGTGGTCGGGCGCGCCCTTGCCCGAGCCCATCCGGGTCTCGGCCGGCTTCTTGGTGGCCGGCTTGTCCGGGAAGATGCGGATCCAGATCTTGCCGCCGCGCTTGACCGAGCGGGTCATCGCCCGCCGGGCGGCCTCGATCTGCCGGCTGGTGATCCAGGCCGGCTCCTGCGTGGCCAGGCCGTATTCACCGAAGGACACGGTGTGACCGCCCTTGGCCAGCCCGGACATGCGGCCGCGCATCACCTTGCGGTGCTTGACGCGTCGCGGCATGAGCATCGGTCAGACCCCCTGCCCGGCGGCCGCCGGAGCCGCGAGCGCGTCGCGCGCGGGCGTCCGCTCCGGGATGATGTCGCCGCGATAGATCCAGACCTTGACGCCGATCCGGCCGTACGTCGTGTGGGCGTGGATCTGGCCGTAGCTGATGTCCGCGCGGAGCGTGCCCAGCGGGATGCGACCCTCGCGGTCCCACTCGCGACGGCCCATCTCGGAGCCGCCGAGACGGCCGGCGACGGCAATCCGGACGCCCTTCGCGCCGGCCTTCATCGAGCGCTGGATCGCCTGCTTCATCGCCTTCTTGAAGGCGATGCGGCGGGTCAGCTGCTGGGCGATGTTGGCGGCGACGAGCGTCGCGTCGAGCTCCGGCTGGCGGATCTCCTTGATCTCCAGCTTGACCTTGCGGTTCGTGAGCTTGCCGATCTGCTGGCGCAGGATCTCGACGTTCTGGCCACCCTTGCCGATGACGATGCCCGGCTTGGCCGTGTGCACGGTCACGGTCACGTGGTTGATGCCGCGCTCGATCTCGACCTGGCTGACGCTGGCGTTGGCCAGCCGGATCCCGACCAGCTTCCGGATGCCGATGTCTTCCTTGAGCAGCGAGGTGTAGTCCTTGTCCGCGTACCACTTGGCGGTCCAGGTGCGCGAGACACCGAGCCGGAAGCCGTACGGGTGAACCTTGTGTCCCATCTCAGGCCTCCCGGTCCGCGACGACGATCGTGATGTGGGTCATGGGCTTGTGGATCGGAAACGCGCGGCCCTGGGCGCGCGGCCTCCAGCGCTTGATGGTGGGCCCCTCGTCCGCGACGGCGTCCGCCACGACCAGGTCCTCGGCCGACAGGTTGTGGTTGTTCTCGGCGTTGGCGGTGGCACTCTTGAGCACGCGGGCGACGTCGCGCGCGGCGCTCTGGGGCATGAAGCGCAGCAGTGCCGACGCCTCCTCGACCGGCCGGCCCTTGATGGCCGTGGTCACGAGGCGGGCCTTGCGGGTCGAGCCGCGCAGGTATCTGGCGGTGGCGGATACACGCATTCGGGTCTTACTTGAGCGACGTCGACCGCTCGGTGTGCTTCCCGTGCCCGCGGTAGTTGCGGGTCGGTGAGAACTCACCCAGCCGGTGGCCGACCATGTTCTCGGTCACGTAGACCGGGATGTGCTTCTTGCCGTTGTAGACGGCGACCGTGTGGCCGATGAACGTCGGGAAGATCACCGACGCGCGCGACCACGTCTTCACGACGCGGCGCTCGTTGCGCTTGTTCATCTCCTCGATGCGACCGAGGAGCCGGGCCTCGATGAACGGGCCCTTCTTGACGGATCGGGACATGCTCTCCTACCTCCCCGCTACTTCCGGCGCCGCGATCGGACGATCAGACGTCCGGTCGTCTTCGACCGCCGGGTGCGGTAGCCCATCGCGGGCTTGCCCCACGGCGTCTTGGGCGGCATCCCCGTGGGGGACTTGCCCTCGCCGCCGCCGTGCGGATGGTCGCGCGGGTTCATGACGACGCCCCGGACCTCGGGCCGCTGGCCCATGTGCCGGGCGCGGCCGGCCTTGCCGAGGTTCTGGTTCTCGTGATCGAGGTTGCTGACCTGGCCGACGGTGGCCATGCAGCGCAAGGGGACGCGGCGCATCTCGCCGGACGGCAGCCGGACGGTCGCCTGGTCACCCTCCTTGGCGAGGAGCTGGGCGGCGACGCCCGCCGAGCGCACGATCTGGCCGCCCTTGCCGGGCACCAGCTCGATGTTGTGGATCGTGGTGCCCAGGGGGATGTTGGCCAGCGGCAGCGCATTGCCGACCCGCGCCTCGGCCTCGGGGCCGGCGACGACCACGTCACCCACCTTGAGCCCGTGGGGCAGGAGCATGTAGCGCTTCTCGCCGTCGCGGTAGTGGAGCAGCCCGATCCGCGCCGAGCGGTTGGGGTCGTACTCGATCGTCGCCAGGCGGGCCGGCACGCCCAGCTTGTCGCGCTTGAAGTCGATCCGTCGGTAGTGCTGCTTCTCGCCGCCGCCGCGATGGCGAACGCTGATCCGGCCGGCGTTGTTGCGGCCGGAGCCGCGCTTCTGCGGCTCGAGCAGCGGCTTGAACGGCTTGTCGGTCGTGATCTCCTCGAACGTTGGCCGCGTCATCTGACGCATCCCGGGCGAGGTGGCCTTGTAGCTCCGAAGCGGCATCGCTCAGACCCCCTCGAAGAATTCGATCTTCTGGCCGGGGGCCAGGGTGACGATGGCCTTGCGCCACGGCGTGGTGTAGCCGCTGATCCGGCCCCGACGGGTGCCGCGCCGCTTCTCCTTGGCCTTGGTCGTCAGGACGTTGACGCTGACGACCTTGACCTTCTCGCTCTTGTAGAGCTCCTCGACGGCCGCCTTGATCTGGATCTTGTTGGCATCGCTGTGGACCGCGAACGTGTACTTGCCGCGACCGGACTCGTCGATCGACTTCTCGCTGATCACGGGCCGCAGGATGATCTCCGGAGCAGTGAGCGCGCTCATGCGGGCACCGCCTCGGGCTCGCCGGTCCCGGCGTCGGCGGGCCGGGCGGAGCGACCGCCGCGATCGCCGTAGACCTCCTCGATCCGGGCCAGCGCCGGCTGCTCGATGAGCACGACGTCGGCGCGAAGCAGGTCCACCACGTTGAGCGAGTCGGCGAGGATCACGTCCACGCCGGGCAGGTTGCGGGCCGACAGCCGGAGCCGCTCGTCGACGGCCGGCGCCACCACCAGCACGTTGCCCTTCGCGTTGAGCGCGCCGAGCACGCCGACGAGCTCGCGGGTCTTGATCGCTTCGAGCCCGAACGTGTCGATCACCTTGATCGCCTCATCGCCCAGCTTGGCCGTGAGCGCGCCGCGCAGCGCAAGCCGCTTCATCTTCTGGGGCAGGCGCTGGGCGTACGAGCGCGGATGCGGCCCGAAGACCGCCCCGCCGCCGCGGTAGTGGGGCGCGGTGCGCGTGCCCTGGCGGGCGCGCCCGGTGCCCTTCTGGCGGTACGGCTTCTTGCCGCCGCCGCGAACCTCGCCGCGGGTCTTGGTGTCGTGGGTGCCGGTGCGGCGACCCGCCAGCTGGGCCGTGACGACCTGGTGGAGCACGGCCTCGTTGACGGGCGCGGCGAACAGGAGATCGCTCAGCTCCACGCTGCCGACGTCCTTGCCGGCCCGGTCGAAGACGGTGATCTGGGGCATCGTCAGGCCTTCTTCACGAGGATGAGCGCGCCACGGGCGCCGGGCAGGGCGCCCCGCACGAGCAGGACGTTGCGCTCAGGATCCGTGCGCACGACGCGCAGCTTCTTGGTGGTCACCCGCTCGTCGCCCATGTGGCCGGCCATCTTGAGGCCCTTGTAGACGCGTCCCGGGGTCGTGCCCGGGCCGATCGAGCCGGGCTCGCGGTGATGATCGGAGCCGTGGGTCTTGGGCCCGCGGTGGAAGTTGTGACGCTTGATGTGGCCGGCAAAGCCCTTGCCCTTCGACACACCGGTCACGTCGACGAGGTCGCCGGCCGCGAACAGGTCATTGACGGACAGGCGCTGGCCCACCGCGTAGTCGTCGACGCTGCCGACCCGGAACTCGCGCATGGTGCCTGGCGTGCCGGCCTCCTTCGGGAGATCTTTGAGCTGCCCGGCGACGGGCCTGGTCACCTTGCGCCGCCGGTCGGCCGCGCCCAGCTGGACGGCTGTGTAGCCGTCCCGCTCCGGCGTCCGAAGACGGGTCACGGTATTCGGTTCGATGGCCAGGACGGACACGGCCACCATCGTGCCGTCGTCCTGGAACACCTGGGTCATGCCAACCTTGCGGCCAATCAATCCAATGGACATCGGGTCACATCTTGATCTCGATGTCGACTCCGGCCGCAAGGCTGAGTCGCATCAGGGCGTCGACCGTCTTCGACGAGGGGTCCAGGATGTCCACGAGCCGCTTGTGGGTGCGGATCTCGAACTGCTCCCGGCTGTCCTTGTCGATGAACGGCGAACGCAGGACGGTGAACTTCTCGATCCGGGTGGGCAGCGGAACTGGACCGACGACATCCGCGCCGGTCCGTTGGGCGGTCTCGACGATCTGGGCCGCCGACTGATCGAGCAGCCGGTGATCGTAGGCCTTGAGGCGGATCCGGATCCGCTGCTTTGCCATCGTGCTACTCGGTGATGCTGGTGATGGCGCCGGCGCCGACGGTCCGGCCACCCTCGCGGATGGCAAAGCGCTGGCCGACCTCGAGGGCGATCGGGGTGATCAGCTCGACCTTCATCTCGACGTTGTCGCCGGGCATGATCATCTCGGCCCCGTCGGGCAGACCGATGGCCCCGGTCACGTCCGTGGTGCGCAGGTAGAACTGGGGCCGGTAGCCGTTGTAGAAGGGGGTATGCCGGCCGCCCTCCTCCTTGGTCAGGACGTAGACCTGGGCGGCGAACCTGGTGTGGGGCTTGACGCTGCCCGGCTTGGCCAGGACCTGGCCGCGCTCGATCTCCTCGCGCTCGATGCCCCGGATGAGACAGCCCACGTTGTCCCCGGCGCGACCCTCGTCGAGCAGCTTCTTGAACATCTCGACGCCGGTGACCACGATCTTGCGGGTGTCCTTGACCCCGATCAGCTCGACCTCGTCGCCGACCTTGACGATGCCCCGCTCGATGCGCCCGGTGGCGACGGTGCCCCGGCCCTTGATCCCGAAGACGTCCTCGACCGGCATCAGGAAGGGCCGGTCGACCGCCCGCTCGGGGGTCGGGATGTAGGCGTCGACCGCGTCCATCAGCTCCTGGATCGGGGCGTACGCCGCGTCGGCCGGGTTGTCCCCAGCTTCGAGGGCCTTGAGCGCGCTGCCCCGGATGACCGGCAGGTCGTCGCCCGGGAAGTTGTACTTGCTCAACAGCTCGCGGACCTCGAGCTCGACCAGGTCGAGCAGCTCCGGATCGTCGACCGCGTCGACCTTGTTGAGGAAGACCACGATGTAGGGCACCTCGACCTGGCGGGCCAGCAGGATGTGCTCGCGGGTCTGGGGCATCGGCCCGTCGGTCGCGGCCACGACCAGGATCGCGCCGTCCATCTGGGCGGCGCCGGTGATCATGTTCTTGATGTAGTCGGCGTGGCCCGGGCAGTCGACGTGGGCGTAGTGGCGGGCGCCGGTCTCGTACTCGACGTGGGCGATGGCGATGGTGATCCCGCGCTCGCGCTCCTCGGGCGCGTTGTCGATCGTCTCGAAGGCGCGGTACTCGGAGCCGCCCTTCAGGGCCAGGTACTTGGTGATCGCCGCGGTCAGCGACGTCTTGCCATGGTCGATGTGGCCGATCGTGCCGATGTTCACGTGCGGCTTGGTGCGCTCGAACTTCTTCTTGGCCATCTGCGTGCTCCTGGTTCCTGTTCCGTGTGGGCCGGGGCCCGCTAGACCTTCGACTTCTGGACGAGCTCCGCGGCGATGCTCGCCGGGACCTCCGCGTAGTGGCTGAACTCCATCGAGGAGGTCGCTCGGCCCTGGCTCATCGAGCGCAGGTCCGTGACGTAGCCGAACATCTGGGCCAGCGGGACGAAGGCCCGCACGACCTGGGTCGTGCCGCGCGACTCCATGCCCTCGACGTGGCCGCGCCGGCTGTTGAGGTCACCGATGACGTCGCCCATGAACTCCTCGGGCATGATCACCTCGACCTTCATGATCGGCTCGAGGACGGCCGGATCGGCCTTGGGGAACGCGTCCTTGATCGCGAGCGAGCCCGCGATCTTGAACGCCATCTCCGAGGAGTCGACGTCGTGGAAGGACCCGTCGTACAGGGTCACCTTGACGTCGACCACGGGATAGCCGGCGTAGATCCCGGTGAGGAGCGCCTCCTGGATCCCCTGGTCGATCGGCTTGATGTACTCCCGGGGGATCGTTCCGCCAACGATCTTGTCGATGAACTCGTAGCCCGCGCCCTTCTCGTTCGGCTCGAGCTTGATCACGGCGTGGCCGTACTGGCCCTTGCCGCCGGTCTGGCGGACGTGCCGGCCGTTGCCCTTGGCCTCGCGCCGGATCGTCTCGCGATAGGAGACCTGGGGCTTGCCGATGTTGGCCGCGACCTTGAACTCGCGAACCATCCGGTCGACGAGCACGTCGAGGTGGAGCTCGCCCATGCCGGCGATCAGCGTCTCACCGGACTCCGGGTCCGTGTGGACGCGGAACGTGGGGTCTTCCTCGGACAGGCGCTGGAGGGCGATCGCGAGCTTGTCCTGATCGGCCTTGGTCTTGGGCTCGATCTTGACCTCGATGACCGGCTCGGGGAAGGTCATCGACTCCAGCACCACCTGGTGATCCGGATCCGTCAGGGTGTCGCCGGTGAAGGTGTCCTTGAGGCCCACGGCCGCGGCGATGTCGCCGGCGTAGACCTCCTCGATCTCCTCGCGGTGGTTGGCGTGCATCTGGAGGATGCGCCCGATCCGCTCGCGCTTGCCCTTGACCGGGTTCATGACGTAGGAACCGGCCCTGAGCGTGCCCGAGTAGACCCGGAAGAAGGCCAGCTTGCCGACGAATGGATCGGCCGCGATCTTGAAGGCCAGCGCGCTGAAGGGCTCGCTGTCGCTGGGCGTGCGGACCAGCTCGCTACCGGTCCGCGGGTCGAGCCCGATCATCGGGGGGACGTCGAGCGGCGAGGGCAGGAAGTCGACGACCGCGTCGAGCATCTTCTGGACGCCCTTGTTCTTGAGTGCCGAGCCGGTCAGCACCGGGATGATCTTCGTGGTCAGGGTGCCCAGGCGCAGACCGCGCTTGATCTCCGGGACCGTGAGCTCCTCGCCCTCGAGGTACTTGTGCAGCAGCTCGTCGTCCATTTCGGCGACGGCCTCGATCATCGTGTGACGGTGCTTCTCGGCGTCAGCGCGGAGGTCGTCCGGGATCTCCACCACGTCGACCTGGTTGCCCAGGTCGTCGCGATACAGGATCGCCTTCATCTCGACCAGGTCGATGATCCCGCGGAAGCGCTCCTCGCTGCCGATGGGCAGCTGGATCGGCACGGCGTTCGCGCCGAGGCGGTCCTTGATGGACTCGACGCCGCGCCAGAAGTCCGCACCGGTCCGGTCGAGCTTGTTGATGAAGCAGAAGCGGGGCACGCCGTAGCGATCCGCCTGCCGCCAGACGGTCTCGGACTGAGGCTCGACACCGGCCACGCCGTCGAACACGACGACCGCCCCGTCGAGCACGCGCAAGCTCCGCTCGACCTCGACGGTGAAATCCACGTGCCCGGGCGTATCGATGATGTTGATGCGGTGATCACCCCAGAACGCGGTCGTTGCAGCAGCGGTGATCGTGATCCCCCGCTCCTGCTCCTGGGGCATCCAGTCCATGGTCGCCGCGCCTTCGTGAACCTCGCCGAGCTTGTAGATCTTCTTCGTGTAGAAGAGGATCCGCTCGGTGACGGTCGTCTTGCCCGCGTCGATGTGGGCGATGATGCCGATGTTCCGCGTTCGCGCGAGCGGAACCTGCCGTGCCACGGTGTCCCTACGCTCCCGCTTCTACCACTTGAAATGGCTGAAAGCCTTGTTGGCCTCCGCCATCTTGTGCGTGTCTTCTCGTCGCTTGACCGCCGCGCCGAGCCCGTTCATGGCATCGACGAACTCGGAAGCGAGCTTCTCGCTCATGCTCTTGCCGTTCCGCTTGCGGGCGGCCTGGACGAGCCAGCGCACACCGAGCGAAAGGCGCCGGTCGCCCCGGATCTCGACCGGGACCTGGTACGTCGCGCCGCCGACCCGGCGGGGCTTGACCTCGATGATCGGCGTGGCGTTGCGCAGAGCGGCTTCGAGGACCTCGACGCCCGGGCGACGGGCGGCGGCCTCGGCGCGGGCCAGCGCCTGGCGGAGGATCCGCTCGGACAGGTTGCGCTTGCCGTTCGTCATCAGCTTCGCGGTGAAACGGTGCGTCGTCCGGTTGACCGGGACCGTCTCGTACTTGGACTTGCGCGGGATGCTCTGGCGGCGGGGCATGCTACTTGCGCCCCCCGGTCGCCGCGGCGGCCTTGGCGCCGTACTTGCTCCGGCCCTGCTTGCGGTCGCGGACACCGGACGCGTCGAGCGTGCCCCGGATGATGTGGTACTTGACCGACGGCAGGTCCTTGACCCGGCCGCCGCGGACGAGGACCACCGAGTGCTCCTGGAGGTTGTGCCCGATGCCCGGGATGTAGGCCGTGACCTCCATCTGGTTGCTGAGGCGCACACGCGCGATCTTGCGCAGCGCGGAGTTCGGCTTCTTGGGGGTCATCGTGCGCACCTGGAGACAGACGCCGCGCTTCTGCGGGGCGCCGGACACCGCCACCTGGCGGCGGTGCAGACCGTTCCAGTTCCTGCGCATCGCCGGAGCCTTGACCTTCGAGATCTTCGGCTTGCGGCCGTGGCGCACGAGCTGGCTGATCGTCGGCACGTAGAGGAGTCCCTTTCGACAAGGAGTGGTGATGAGGCGCTTGGTCGTCCAAGGGCGCGGTCTGGACGTCGATCCGCGGATCGAGCCGCCGGCGGTCCGGACGGTCGGCGTCGGAGGTTCAGGGCGGTCGGCGGGCGCCGACGGCGGGGACCCCCTCCGAGGCCACGAGCGCGGAGTGTATCAGCGGCCCGAAGCGAGTGTCAAACCTCGCGACGGGCCGCCGGACAGGGGTCTCGCGGGACCCGGAAGGTCAGGATTCCGCGTCGGCCGTGGCCTCCGCGGGCTCCTGCTCGGACTCCTCCTCGAGGAACGGATTGATCTCGGGCCGGATGGTCTCCTGGGGATCGGCGGACCGGTCCGCCTCGTCCAGGAACGGGTTGACGAACTCGTTGGCTTCGCCGTCGCCACCGGCGATCGTGGCGGCCAGCGCGAGCCCGGCCGTCTCGTCGTCCGGACGGCTGCCGCCCTCCTCGAGGAACGGGTTGTACTCGGCGCCGCCATCGTCGATCGCCTCGCCCGCGAGCGCCTCGAGCGCCGCCCGCCGGTCGCGCTCCTTGCGCGCCGCGACGTTCGCCGGCGCGCCCGTCCCGGCCGGGATGAGCTTGCCGATGATGACGTTCTCCTTGAGCCCGATCAGGTGGTCCTTGGCGCCGTTGATGGCGGCCTCGGTCAGCACCCGGGTGGTCTCCTGGAAGGACGCCGCGGCGAGGAAGCTGGACGTGTTCAGCGAGGCCTTGGTGACCCCGAGCAGGACCGTCTGTGCCGTGGCCGGCTCGCCGCCCTCGGCGAGGACCCGGTTGTTGACCTCCTCGAAGTCGAGCCGGTCGATCAGCTCGGTCGGCAGGAGGTCCGTGTCGCCCGGCTGGTCGATGCGGACCTTGCGGAGCATCTGCCGGACGATGATCTCGATGTGCTTGTCGTTGATCGTCACGCCCTGGCTGCGGTA
>Ga0136617_10005662_pt1 | contig 11187 bp, 9 predicted proteins | sample AntDrymUQ3222106_2_FD_129672 | JGI IMG/M metagenome (GOLD analysis project Ga0136617, IMG submission 129672) | Polar desert sand microbial communities from Dry Valleys, Antarctica - metaG UQ322 (21.06) | ecosystem: Environmental > Terrestrial > Soil > Desert | place: Antarctica: Dry Valley...
ACGAGGGGCCGCCGAAGTCCAGCCGGTTGCCGAGCGTCTGGCCCTCGCCGACGACGACGTCGGCGCCCTGGTTGCCAGGGGCCTCGAGCACGCCGAGCGTCAGCGGGTCGGCGGCGCAGATCGCGAGCGCCCCGTGCTCGTGGGCGGCGGACGCGATCGCCCCCACGTCCTCGATCGCGCCGAGGAAGTTCGGCTGCTGGACGACGACCGCGCTGACGTCGTCACCGAGCTCGTCGCGCAGCGCGCCGAGGTCACTGACGCCCTCGTCCAGGCCGATCTCCTCGACCGTCATGCCATAGCCGACCGCGAGCGTGCGCAGGGTCGCGCGGCTGTCGGGGTGCACGCCGCGGCTGACGAGCACGCGCGCGCGCTTGTTGGCGAGCCTTGCGAGATAGGCGGCCGCGCCGACGGCGCTCGGCCCCTCGTACACGGACGCGTTGGAGACCGGCAGCCCGGTCAGCTCGCAGATCGCCGTCTGGTACTCGAACATCACCTGCAGGCCGCCCTGGCTGATCTCGGGCTGATAGGGCGTGTACGGCGTCAGGAACTCCGAGCGCGACATCAGCATGTCGACGATCGACGGCACGTAGTGGTCGTACATCCCGGCGCCGAGGAACGTGACCTCGTCCTCGGCGCTGACGTTGCGCGCGGCCAGCTCGCGCAGCTCGGCGTAGACGGCCTGCTCGGGCTGGCCCGGCGGCAGGTCGATCGCGCCCTGCAGGCGCACGCCGGCGGGGATCGACTCGAACAGCTCCTCGACGGACCCGACGCCGATCGCGTCGAGCATGATCTCAAGGTCCCCGGGCGTGACTGCGGTGTAGCCGCTCAACTGAGGCTGCTCACGTAGTTCTCGCAGTCAAGCAAAGCGTCCTGCTCGCCCGGATCGGACAGCTTGACCTTCACCATCCAGCCCGCGCCGTAGGGATCCTCGTTGATCGTCTCGGGCGTGTCGGCCAGCGCCGTGTTGACCTCGACGATCTCGCCCGACAGCGGCGCGATCACGTCAGAGACCGCCTTGACGGACTCGACCTCGGCGTAGAACTCGTTCGCCGTGACCGACGAGCCGACCTCCGGCGGATCGAAGAAGACGACCTCGCCCAGCGCATCCTGCGCGAACCACGTGATCCCGAACGTCGCGACCTCACCATCGATCAGCGCCCAGTCGTGCTCGCAGTGGTACAGCCGGTCCTCCGGGTAGCTGGCCCCCGAGCTCATCCGAAAGCCAAGTCCTCGAGCTCAGCCATCGGTCTGCTCGTCGTGGCTGTAGAGGGGCTTGGATGCTACGACCGCCGCGCGCGTCTTGCCGCGCACGTCGATCTCGAAGCGCTCGCCGACGTTCGCGCGCTGCGCGGGCACGTAGGCCATCCCGATGCCGATCCCGAGGCTCGGCGACAGCGTGCCGCTCGTGACCTCGCCGCCACCGATCACCGGGTTGCCCTCGCGCGCGATCCCCGGCCCGCTGATCGTGAACGGCACGAGCTTCTCGCGCGGCCCGGCCGCGCGCACGGCGCGCACCGCGTCGGCGCCGACGAAGCCCGTGTCCTCGGAACAGGCCCAGCCGAGGCCGGCCTCGATCGGGCCACGCTCGATCGACAGGTCGTTGCCGTAGAGGTGAAAGCAGGCCTCGAGGCGCAGCGTGTCGCGCGCGGCCAGCCCACACGGGACCGCGCCCCGGCGCACGATGTCGTCCCACAGCGCGGACGCGTCCTCGGGATCGACGAGCAGCTCGACGCCGTCCTCGCCGGTGTAGCCGGTGCCGCAGACGAGGGCGCTGGCGCCTCGGATGATGCGCCGGCCGGCCTGCATTCGATCGGGCAGCGGGCTGTCGGAGACGGCCTGCACGATCTCTCGCGCGCGCGGACCCTGAACGGCGAGCATCGCGTAGCTCTCGCGCCCGTCGTGGATCTCTACGTCCAAGCCGGCGGCCTGGTCGCGCATCCAGGCGACATCGGCGTCGTGGTTGGACGCATTCGTGACGGTCAGAAAGCGGTCCGGCGCGATGCGGTACGTGAAGAGGTCGTCGAGGACGCCGCCCGCTTCGTTGCACAGGAGCGCGTACTGCGCGCCGCCGATCGCGAGCTTTGAGATGTCGTTGGTGAGCACGCGCTGCAGCAAGGCCTCGGCGTCCGGGCCAGAGGTCTCGACCTCGCCCATGTGCGAGACGTCGAAGATGCCGGCGGCGGTGCGCACCGCGACGTGCTCGGCGCGGATGCCGTCGGCGTACTGGACGGGCATCTCCCAGCCCGCGAAGGGCACGAGCTTGGCGCCCGCATCGCGGTGAGAATCGAACAGCGGCGTGCGCTTGAGCGTCGGAGTCGGCACCGCTCGCAGGCTAGCGAAGCGGCCGAGCGCTTCATGATGACCCGGGCAGAACCGGGACGCCTAGGGCTTGCCCTAGGGCCGGTTGCGCAGGAACGCGGGGATCTCGATCTCGTCGTCCGCGATCTCCAGCGACGAGCGCTGGCGATCGTCGATGCGCGGACCGCGATCGGATTCGCGCGCGCGGTCGCGCGCGTCCTCGCGCGCGGTGCGCGGACGCGCGCGCCCGTGGTCGAAGCCGGTCGCTATCACGGTGACGCGCACCTCGTCGCCCTGGGCCTCGTCGATGACCGCGCCGAAGATGATGTTCGCGTTCGCCGCGGCCGCCTCGCGGACGATCTCGGCCGCCTCGTTGACCTCGAACAGCCCGAGGTCCTTGCCGCCGGTCATGTTCAGCAGGATGCCGGTGGCGCCTTCGACGTTCTCCTCTATCAGCGGGCTGGAGATCGCTATCCGGGCGGCCTCGGCGGCGCGGTTCTCGCCGTTGGAGGAGCCGATGCCCATCAGCGCCGAGCCGGCATCGGCCATGATCGTGCGCACGTCGGCGAAGTCGAGGTTGATCAGCCCGGGAATCGTGATCAGGTCGGTGATGCCCTGCACGCCCTGGCGCAGGACGTTGTCGGCCGCGCGGAACGCGTCGATCATCGTCGTGCGCCGCTCGACGACCGACAGCAGCTTCTCGTTGGGGATCACGATCAGCGTGTCGACGACCTCGCGCAGACGGTCGATGCCCTCCTCGGCCTGACTCGTGCGCTGGCTGCCCTCGAACTCGAACGGCTTCGTGACGACGCCGACGGTCAGCGCGCCGATCTCGTTCTTGGCGATCTCGGCGATCACGGGGGCGGCTCCCGTGCCGGTGCCGCCGCCCTCGCCGGCCGTGACGAAGACCATGTCGGCGCCCTTCAGCGCCTCCTTGATGTCGTCGCGCGACTCGGCGGCCGCGCCGAAGCCGACCTCCGGGTTGGCCCCGGCCCCGAGCCCCTTGGTCAGCTCATGGCCGATGTTCAGCTTGATGTCGGCGTCGGTCATCTGCAGCGCCTGGGCGTCGGTGTTCGCGGAGATGAACTCGACGCCGCGCAGGCCGGCGTCGACCATCCGGTTGACCGCGTTGGTTCCGCCGCCGCCGACGCCGACGACCTTGATGACCGCGAGATAGCTGCTGGACTCCATGACAATCGTCCGACCCTTGAGTTAGCGTTGAGAGATTTTCTCCCCCCGGCCCGATGCTGCCCAAACCACAGTAAGCACGGGCTGGAACGGATGTCAACGCGATTTTGCTCGCGCATGATCTATTGCAGATCGCCCGAGTCTCGACCTTAGCAGGAGAAATGCGATTTCGCTGCCGTCAACCTAAAGTCGAGGTCGATACTGGGTCGGTGCTCGGTGTGAGGCCTCCGGCGACCGGCCGCTCGGGCAGCCGAAGGTCGATGTAGCTCCCGCCGCGCGCTCGGCTGTCGGCGAGCACCCGCGCCGCCGCCGCCCACTTCGCCGCGCGGCGCTTACCGTCGCCGAAGTAGAGCTTGGGGCCCTGGTCCATCACCGCGATCAGGTTGCGGCTCGAGTCGACGACGCGCTCCACGCGCCGGCGCAGCGCCGGCGGCGCCGCGGCCAGCAGCCGCACGGTACGACGGGTGGAGGCATCGCTGACGCGGGCGCCTCCGGGGGTCGCGCGCACGGGGACGACCGGCAGCCGAGCGGTCGCGCTGCCGCGCAGCAGGGTGCCGTCCGCGGCGACGGCCGTGCGCTGCTCGCCGACCTGCAGCGCCGCGACCGGCTCGTAGGCGATGACGGCGATCCTCAGCGTGTCCGGGTAGTCCGCCTGCGCCTCGACGCTGTGGACGATCGGGTAGGGCTCCGTCGCGCTCAGCAGGACGTCCTCGCGAACGTGCAGCGTGGTCATGTCGCGCGCCGCGGCCGTCAGCGCCTCGCGGACGTCCGCCGCCTGCGGCCCCTCGATGCCGGTGATCTGCACGTCCTTCACGCGCACGAAGGAGCCGTCGCGCAGCCACAGCCCGAGCGGGACGAGAGCGGCGATGATCACGGCGGCGATGAGGACCACGCGCATGCGGCGGCGAGCGAAGCGGGCCATCGCATGACACTTCGCCACGAGCGTCCCGGCCCCTGCTCGCAGACGAGGCTTGGCCGAGCATCTAGCCTGCGCGCAATGCCCCGCGTGCCCCCACTCAGCGAGCTGACCACGCTGCGCCTCGGGGGGCCAGCCCGGCGGTTCGTCGAGGCGCGAAGCGAGGAGGAGATCGTCGCCGCGGTCACCGCGGCCGACGCGGCGGGCGAGCCGCTGCTCGTGCTTGCCGGCGGCAGCAATCTCGTGGTGGCGGACCGCGGTTTCGGCGGCACGGTGCTGCGCGTCGCCACGTGTGGTGTCGAGCGCTCGCATCGAAGCGACGAGCGGGTGCGCCTCGCCGTCGAGGCCGGCGAGAACTGGGACGCACTTGTCGGCGCATGCGTCGGCGACGGGCTCGCCGGCATCGAGGCGCTGGCGGGGATCCCCGGCTCGGCCGGCGCGACGCCGATCCAGAACGTCGGCGCGTACGGCCAGGAGGTCTCGAGCGTCATCGTGGCCGTGCGAGCGCTCGATCGCGTCAGCGGCGAGATCCGCGAGCTGGAGCCGCGGGAGTGCGGTTTCGAGTACCGCTCGAGCTCGTTCAAGCGCCAGCCGCACCGCTGGGTGGTGCTGCGCGTCTCATACGAGCTCGAGCGCTCGGCGCTCTCCCGGCCGGTGCACTACGCCGAGCTCGCGCGCACCCTGGGTCTCGCCCTCGGCGATCGGGCGCCGCTGGGCGACGTTCGCGCGGCGGTGCTGCAGCTGCGGCGGGGGAAGGGCATGGTCCTCGACGCGGCGGACCCCGACTCGGTGAGCGCGGGCTCGTTCTTCACGAATCCGCTGCTCAGCGCCGAAGCGTTCGCCGAGCTGCAGCGGCGCGTCGCGGGCCTGCTCGGTGACGGCGTGTCGCCGCCGGGATGGCGCCGGCCCGACGGCACGGTGAAGACCTCGGCCGCATGGCTGATCGAGCGCGCCGGCTTCGCGCGCGGGCACGGCAACCCCGAAGGGATCGCTATCTCCTCCAAGCACACGCTCGCGCTGACCAACCGCGGCGCCGGCACGACGAGCGAGCTCGTCGCCATCGCCCGCGAGATCGCCGCGGGCGTGCGCGAGGCGTCCGGCGTCGAGCTCGTGCCCGAGCCGGTGCTCGTCGGGCACCGCTGGTAGGCCAGCCGCTGGCACTCGGATGCCGATCGGCACCACAGCACCTTCGGCTCCCTCGAGTGCGCGATCCACGCAATCGCGCCGCGCTGCCAGCACTGTGGCCGCAACCGACCGCTGCTGCGCCTTCAGCGCGTGGCGCGAAGCACGACCCGCACCTCCACATGTGCCGGTCGCGATGGCGCGCACAGCGACAGGAAGTCACGGACGGCGCCGCCATGAAGGCAGAACGGGCAGTTCATCGGATCCGCCGCGGCGACGGCTGCCGTCCCCAGCGCAACCGGCGCGTCGCAGATCGGGCAGGCGAGCGTTCCCGCGCCCAGGCATGAGGTGCGTGCGAGGCGATCTTCCTCGGGACGCGCGAGCCGCGTGATCGCCTGCGGGCGAAGCGGGTCAGAGCCCTCGTTGCTGCGGTGAAGCGCCACTGGAGCTCAGTGTAGGTCCGCAGCCATGTGGCAGGGTCTGCGCTCTCCGGGCAGATCTACCGATAGACGCTGCACGGCCTTTGCCTCAGCTCCGCGTGCGCTCGCCGAGCAGCCCGCGCCCGAGCTCGTCGACGTTCCCGGCGCCGAGGACGAGGCACAGGTCGCCGTCGCGCAGGCTGGCCCGCAGCACAGCCTCCGCGGCGGCGAAGTCCGGCGCCCACGCGACCGGCCGGCCGCGGGCCGCATCCGCCGCCGCCTCGGCCACGAGCAGGCCCGACACCTCCGGGAAGTCCTGCGCTCGTTCGCGCGCGGGGTAGACGTCGAGCACGCAGGCGGCGTCGGCGAGCGCGAGCGCGGCGCCGAAGTCGCGCGCCAGCAGCTGCGTGCGGGAGAACAGGTGCGGCTGAAAGGCGACGATCACGCGCCGGAAGCCGAGCGTGCGGGCGGCCTGGATCGCGGCGCGCACCTCGGTCGGGTGGTGCGCATAGTCGTCGATGACGACGGCGCCGCCGTCCGTCTCCCCCAGCCGCTCGAAGCGCCGCCCCGCGCCGCGGAAGTCGGCGAGCGTTCCTGCGAGCCGCTCGGGCGGCGCGCCCGCCATCGCGCACGCCGTCAGCGCGGCGGCGGCGTTGGCGACGTTGTGGGCGCCCGGCACCGGGAGCTCGACCTGCTGCTCGGCCCACCGAAAGCGCGCGCCGCGCTCATCCAGCACGACGTCCGAGGCGCCGAAGAACGCGGCCTCGTCGACGCCCGCGCGATCGAGGAACGCGACGGCGCCCGGAGTGTCGGCGACGACGACGCGCAGGCTCTCGCGCACGAAGGCTGCGAACGCCCGCTCGAGCTCGACGTGCGATGCGTACGTCGTGTGATGGTCGAGCTCGATGTTCGTCACGATCGCGATCTCGGGCTGGAGCTCGAGGAACGAGCGGTCGGACTCGTCGGCCTCGACGACGAGCCATTCGCCGGCGCCGAGAGCCGCGTTCGTCTGCCGGCCGGGCGAGCCCGGCCCGCGCAGCTCGCCGCCGATCAGGTAGGAGGGATCCCAACCGAGCGCGCGCAGCGCGTGCACGACCATCGACGCCGTCGTGGTCTTGCCGTGCGTCCCGGCGATCGCGATCGTGCGCCGCAGCCGGCTGATCTCGTCGAGCAGCGACCCGCGATGGCGCTCGCGCAGCCCGCGAGCGCGCGCGGCGACGCGCTCGGGGTTGTCGGCCGCGATCGCGGTCGAGACGACGACCTCGACGTCGTCGCCGGCCGGTACGTTGCGCGCGGCGTGGCCCACGACCGGGTCGATGGCGGCGGCGCGCACACGCTGCAGATAAGTGGATTCGGCCTGATCGGATCCCGTCACGTCCGCGCCGAGCGCCCGCGCCACGAGCGCGAGGCCGCTCATGCCCGCGCCGCCGATCCCGACGAAGTGCAGCCGCCGCCCGGCCCAGACGGACTCGCTCACCGCGCGCGCTCCCGCGCTGCCGCCAGCACCTCGTCGGCGATCTGCCGCGCCGCGTCGGGACGCGCCAGCCGCGCGGACGCCGCCGCCATCGTCGCCAGCCGCGAAGCGTCGCCGAGCAGCGCGCCGGCCTCCTGGCCCAAGCGCGCGGGCGTCAGCTCGCGGTCGGGCACGACGACCGCGCCGCCGGCATCGGCCATCCAGCGCGCGTTGGCGGTCTGGTGGTCGGCGGTCGCGTGCGGATAGGGGACGAGGATCGCCGGCTTGCCCGCCGCTGCGATCTCGAAGATCGATCCGCCCGCGCGTGCGACGCACAGGTCGCACGCTGCGAGCGCATCGGCGAAGTCGTCGATGTACGGGCGCAGGTCGTAGTGCGCTCCGGCGACCCGCTCGCGCAGCGCGTCGTGATCGCGCTCGCCGGTCGCATGCAGAACCCGGAACGCAGCGGCTCCAAACGCCCCGACCGCGGCCTCGTTGATCGTCCGCGCGCCGAGCGAGCCGCCGAAGACGAGCACGCACGTCTCGCCCGCGCGCAGGTCGAAGCGCGCGCGCGCCGCCGCGACGTCCCACGCTGGGGGCGGCACGGGCCGACCGGTTACGAGGTAGCGCGCGCCGGTCCTGCCCGCGATCGGGAACGCGAGGCACACCCGCCGCGCAAAGCGCGCGAGCAGGCGGTTGGAGACGCCGAGGTGGCTGTCGGCCTCGGTCAGCACGAGCGGCACCCGAGCCGCCGCGGCCGCGAGGCCGACCGGACCCGAGACGTAGCCGCCACCGCCGAGCACGACCGACGGTGCCAGCTCGCGCACGATCCGCGCCGCGGCTCCCACCGCTGCTCCCGCGCGCAGGCCCGCGCGCGCCGCGCGCGCGAGGCTGGTGCGGCTGAGCCCCTCGACGCGGATCGTGCGCAGCTCGTAGCCCGCCGCCGGCACGAGCTGAGCCTCGGCGCGCTCGCCGCCGACGAAGACGACCTCAGCCCCAGCGGCCCTCAAGCGCTCGGCGACCGCCAGTGCGGGCACCACGTGCCCGGCCGTCCCACCGGCCGCGATCAGCACTGTCAGCACGCCGGGATCCTCGCGCATCGTCGGGCAGCGCGGCGAGATGCGCCTCGCTGCGCGCCGCGACGTTCAGCAGCAGCCCCATGGTTGCCAGCAGCACGAGCAGGCTGCTCGAGCCCGACGAGATGAACGGCAGCGGCACGCCGGTCAGCGGCGCGAGCCCGAGGACGGCGAAGACGTTCAGCAGCGCCTGGCAGAGGATCAGCGAGGTCAGACCCGCCGCCAGCAGCTGCGCGAAGCGCGTCGTGGCGGCCTTCGCCGTGCGCAGCCCGGCGTAGCCGATCAGGCCGTAGAGGAAGAGAACGCCGCAGACGCCCGCGATCCCGATCTCCTCGCCGATCACCGCCAGGATGAAGTCCGTGTGCGCCTCGGGCAGGTAGAAGACCTTCTGCACCGACTCACCGATGCCGACGCCGAACAGGCCGCCCGAGCCGAGCGCGATCTGGCCCTGGACGGACTGAAACCCGATCGACTCGGAGTGCGCCCACGGATTGATGAACGCCGTCAGCCGCGCCGCCCGGTAGGGCTCGATCAGGATGAAGACGGCGACGAGCACCGCGCCGACGCCGGCCATCGCGGACAGCAGCCGCAGCGGCACGCCGGCCACGAGCAGCAGCGCGCCGAGCGTGAACGCGATGACCAGCGCCGTCCCGAGGTCGGGCTGCGAGGCGATCAGCACGATCGCGGCACCGCCGACGACGAGCAGCGGGTTGGCGATGCCCTTCAGCGTCCGCAGCCGCGCGGGGTGCCCGGCGAGCAGGGCGGCGGCGTACAGCACGAGCGCCAGCTTCATCAGCTCCGAGGGCTGGAACTGCAACGGCCCGGCGCCGATCCAGCGCTGGGCGCCGTTGATCCGCACGCCGATCCCGGGCAGCTTCACCGCCAGCAGCGCCAGGAACGAGATCGCCAGCAGCGCGGGCGTGGCGCGACGCACGAGCTCCATCCCGCCGCCGCGCGCGAGCGCCTGCATGATCACGAGCCCGACCGCGCCATAGACGACGTACTTGACCAGGTAGCCGGTCCCGTCGCCGCCGGTCTCCAGCAGCGTGCGCGCCGACGAGGCGCTGTAGACCATGACCGCGCCGGCCGCGAGCAGGCACAGCGTCGCCGTGAGCAGGATGTTGTACTCGACCGGCTTGGGGGCGCGTCTGGAGGCTGGCGGAGGCCCGGCGGCAGAGGCCATCGAGGGGCTCTTCGACGACCGTGCCGGGAGTCCTGTCGCCGCGGCCCCGTGCCGCCTCAGATCCCAGCGACCACAAGCTCCTTGAACGCCCGCCCGCGCGCCTCGTAGTCGGTGAACTGATCGAAGCTCGCGCAGGCCGGCGACAACAGCACGACGTCGCCGGCCCGCGCGGCGGCGCGGGCGCTCGTCACGGCAGCCTCGAGGTCGCCGCAGCGCTCGCCGCCTACCTGCCGTTCGAGCTGCTCGGTGGCCTCGCCGATCAGATAGACGGCGCGTGGCCGGCCGCGCAGCGCGGAGAAGTCCTGGCCCTTGGGCTGGCCGCCGAGGATCAGGTGCACGGGCGCGTCGAGGCTCGCGAGCGCGACGAGCGTCGAGGCGACGTTCGTCGCCTTGGAGTCGTTGACGTAGAGCACGCCGTCGTGCTCGGCGACCTGCTCGAGGCGGTGCTCGACGCCGGCGAAGCTGCTCAGGGCGCCGCGGACGGCGTCGGGCTCGATCCCCCGGGCGAGCGCGATCGCCGCGGCCGCGGCCGCGTTGGCGCGGTTGTGCGCACCGCGCAGGCGGATCTCGTCGTGGGCGATCAGCGGCTCGCCGTCCCACCACAGGTGGCCGGCGCGATCGGCGAGCTCGCCGGCGCCGCCGAAGCGCACGCGCCGGGCGCGGCCGCCGCGCTCACCCGCGTCCAGATCGAACGGCAAGACCGCGACGTCGTCGTCCGTCTGGCGCGCGAAGACGAGCAGCTTCGCCGCGAGGTAGTCCTCGACGGTGCCATGGCGGTCGAGGTGGTCGCGCTGCACGTTGAGCAGCACGGCGCCCTCGGGCGCGAACGCGACCGTGTCCTCGAGCTGAAACGAGCTCGCCTCGCAGACGACGACCGCGGCGGGATCGAGCTCGCCGGCCAGGCCGCTGACGGCCGCGCCGACGTTGCCGGCTACCGCGACCGCCACGCCCGCCTCGCGGTGGATGTGCCCGAGCAGCTGCACCGTCGTCGTCTTGCCGTTCGTGCCGGTCACCGCGACGAACTCGTTGGGCAGCAGGCGCCAGCCCAGCTCGAGCTCGCCGAGCAGCGGGATCCCGCGCTCGCGCGCGGCCGCGATGACGGGCGCCTCGCGCGGCACGCCCGGCGACTTGACGACCGCGCGAGCCTGCGCGAGCTGCGCGATACCGTCGGTCTGCAGGTGAGCCTCGAGGTCGCCGGGCACGTCCGGCTGGCCCGCGTCGACCGCGACGACGCGCTCGCCGCGCGCAGCCAGGACCCGCGCCGCGGCGATCCCCGAGCGCGCCAGCCCGACGACGAGCCACGGGCCGGGCGGCAGCGGCGGGCGGGCGGCGCTCATCTGACGATCCCTCGATCGACGGCGATGGCCGCGGCTTGAACGTCCGAATCAGAGCTGCGACGCGTCACGGAACGACGGACTGCTGGTACAGCGTGAAGCCGATCGCGCTGCAGATCGCGGCGACGATCCAGAAGCGCAGGATGATCTTCGTCTCCGACCACGCCATCAGCTCGAAGTGGTGGTGGATCGGCGCCA
>Ga0136617_10005663_pt1 | contig 11187 bp, 8 predicted proteins | sample AntDrymUQ3222106_2_FD_129672 | JGI IMG/M metagenome (GOLD analysis project Ga0136617, IMG submission 129672) | Polar desert sand microbial communities from Dry Valleys, Antarctica - metaG UQ322 (21.06) | ecosystem: Environmental > Terrestrial > Soil > Desert | place: Antarctica: Dry Valley...
GCCTGCGCCGTTCTCAGCTTGGGAATGGTCTCGTCGGTCTTGGCGCCGCGAATCGAGGGCGCGGGCTGGCGATGCCGCTTGCCCGGCGCGTGTGCAGGATCGGGCCGAGCCGCGCTGGCAGCGGCCGCGCCGCCAGCCGTCTTCTTCTTCGTGGGGTTCTTGAGGGGACGACGTGGCGCGCTCACCGCAGGCACAACCTGCAACGCTTTCTGACGCACATTGTCGGTGAGGCTCCGCAGATTGTCCGTCGCCGTTTTGCGGCCCTGGTCGGCGCTGTTCGTCAGGCTCTCCAACATCTCTGCGGCGCCGTCGCGCACGCGTGTCAGCTGGTCGGCAAGCGACTGGCGGTTCAGCCACGCCTCCGCCGTTCCTTCGATCGTGCCCGCAATTCGCCCAAGCTGTTCAGCCAGCGCGATCGCCTGCTGACCGAGATCTGAGGGCTTTTTCTGTTGTGTGGCCATGAAGCGTTCTCCTCCGCAGTATTTTCAGAGCAAGAAGGAGGCCAACACCGTGTAAAATATCGGCTCCCTTTCTCCTGAGGTGAACATGCGGACTGCCTGTTTCCTTCTCGCGCTCCTGAGTCTTCCCGCTGCCGCACGGGCGCAGCAGGTGCTCACGCTCGAGATTAAAGACTTCGCGACGATGCCCATCACGGGGTTGCCACTTGGCAAGACCAGCAACGAAATGCTCCTCTCGAGGGTCAACGCCATCCGTGAAGAACCTGGCGGCGCACCCCGGCTCTTCGTGACCGATATGAACGGCCCTCTCTATATTCTCGACAAGAAGACGCGGGCGTGGACGAAATACCTCGACTTCGACGGCCGCGACGATCGCCCGGGCCTCTTCCACCGCCTCTTCATCACGAGCGGATACGGAAACGGCCTCAACGGATTTCATTTCGACCCCGACTACCGGCGGACGGGCAAGTTCTACACGGTGCACATGGAAGACCCCAACTTGACCGTGTCGAATCTGCCTGACAACAGGACGCATCCCGGCCTGAATGTCACCGGGTATTCGACCACCGCGACCATGGAGACGCCCGGCACCACGGTCAACGAAGGCGTGCTCATCGAATGGACCGACACGAACCCGTCGAACACCGTCTTCGAAGGCACCGCGCGAGAGCTGATGCGCGTCCGGCTCAACACGCGGAGCCACCCGATGGGTGAGGTGTCGTTCAATCCGTTCGCTCGGGCGGGGGATCCCGACTGGCGGGTGCTCTACTGCGAAGTTGGCGACGGCGCCTCCGGAGAGTCTCGCATCGTCGCCATCCGGAACAACCCGCAGAGGCTCGACAACCTCGTTGGAAAGATCATCCGCATCATTCCAGACCTGAACGAGCATGTGGATGTGAGCACGGTCAGCGAGAACGGCCGTTATCGGATTCCAAACGACAATCCATTCGTCAAAACGAAAGGCGCGCGTCCCGAGATCTGGGCGTATGGCCTGCGTAATCCGCACAGGCTGAGCTGGGCGCCCGACCCGACTATCCCGCGTGGGGCAAAGCTGTTTGCCAACTCGGTCGGGTATCGCACCTGGGAGACGGTCAACGTCATCGAGCGGGGCAGCAATCACGGGTGGCCGTACCGCGAAGGCAATCAGGTGCTCTCACCCGACCAGCGATCGCACGGTCCACTGCCTGAAATCGACAAGATTCCGACGCAAATCGGCGACGAAATCACCGACGATGTCGTCACACCCAAGTATCCCGTCCTTCAGTACTCCCACGATGCGAAAGGCGGGGATGCCATCGGCTCCGGGTACGTCTACAACGGCAAGCTGATTCCAGAGCTGCGCGGCAAGTACATCTTCGGCGACATCACAACCGGCCGCTTCTGGTACGCCGACTACAGGGAAATGCTTGCGGCCGATGGCGACGGGTCGGCGAACACGCTGGCGAAATACCACGACGTGAGGTTCCTCTGGGACAACCCGCAGGACTCGCCCGACGCGGGCAAACAGGTGTACGACACCACGTTCCAGATTAACGTGGCGACCTACCGCTTGCGCGGAGGCAAAGAGGAACATCTCGCCTCACGCCAACGGGTGGCGAACCAGGGGCGTGCGGATGCGCGCTTCGCCATCGACCACGACGGCGAGCTCTACATCTACAGCAAGAGCGACGGCATGATTCGGCAGGTGGTCGGGGGCGGCTTCCGTTAGAGCGCACTTGACGAGAATCGCGACCCCCGCTCTCATTCTTGTCGCCTCCTCCGTCATCATCGCGGCGCCGCCGGAGGTGTTGACGCCGCTGACGATTGAAGTGAAGGATTTTGCTGAGCTGCCCATCACCGGCACGCGCGAAGCCAGCGGTCAGGTCGACGGCATGCTGGCGAGGGTGAATTCCATCCGTGAAGAGCCCGGTCGCCCCGGGCGGCTGTTCATCGCCGATATGAACGGCCCGATCTATATCCTCGACGAGCAGACCAAGGCGCTCACGACGTATCTCGACTTCAACGGCCGCGACGAGCGGCCTGGGCTCTTCGACAGGCTGTTCTACGAGGCGGGTTACAGCAGCGGCGTCAGCCAGTTTCAGTTCGACCCCGACTATCGCAGCAACGGGAAGTTCTACACCGTTCACATGGAGAGCCCGCCGCTCCCCGGCTCGCAGCGCCCTGACAACAAGCGTTTCCCCGGGCTCAGACTCGACGGCTTCGGGTACGAACCCACCGCCGCGACCGCAACGCCCGGGCCGATCCAGTACGAATCCGTGCTCATCGAATGGACCGACAGGAACTCTCGCAACGCGACGTTCGAGGGCACCGCGCGCGAGATCATGCGCCTGCAGCTGAACAACCGCATTCATCCCATGGGTGAGATCGTGTTTCATCCGGCCGCGGGGCCGGGGGATGCGGAATGGCGCGTGATGTACATCGGCTCGGGCGACAGCGGAGCCGGCGAGTCGCGCACGGCGATCCGCCCCAACCCGCAGCGGCTGGACACCCTGGTCGGCAAGATCCTGCGCATCATTCCGGAACCAGGCGAGCACGTGAAGACGAGCACGCTGAGCGAGAACGGGCGCTATCGCATCCCGAACGACAACCCGTTTGTCTCGAAGCCGGATGCCAGGACAGAAATCTGGGCTTATGGACTGCGCAATCCGCACCGACTGAGCTGGGCGGCCGATCCATCCAACCCACGGCAGCACCATCTGATCGCGGCTTCCATAGGGCTGCGCACGTGGGAAACGGTCAACATCATCCGGAAAGGCGCCAACTACGGATACTCACAGCGCGAAGGCAACGAGCGGCTGCAGCCCGACAACGTGATCGCGGCGCTGCCTGCAGTCGACAGGATTGCGGTGCAGATCGGCGACACGGTGACAGACGAAGTCGTGGTGCCGCACTACCCCGTCGCGCAGTACGGCCACGTACCCACGGGCGGAGATGCGATCGGCAGTGGATACGTCTACACCGGCAAGAGGCTTCCGGCCCTCCGGGGAAAATACCTGTTTTCGGATTTGTCGACCGGCCGCGTCTGGTACGCCGACTTCAAGGAAATGCTCGCGGCCGACGATGGGGATCCGAAGACGTTGGCGCAGCTGCACGAGGTCAGGATCCGATGGAACGGCCAGCTGTACGACACGTTTATGCCGATCGCAGAGGCGACATACCAGGCCCGAGGCGGAAAAGATCCTGATCTGCCGGGCCGCGCCACCGTGTCAGGCTCCAAGCGGGCGGATGCGCGGTTCGCGCTCGACGCCGCCGGCGAACTTTACGTTTACAGCAAAACCGACGGAATGATCCGGCAAGTTGTGCGCGCTGAATAAACGAGAGGACCCTATGCATCTGCGAACTGCCGTTGTCCCAACTGTCGCCCTGTTGCTGCTCACCTATGCCCTGCTCGCGCAGTCGCAGCGCGGCGGAGGGCCAATGACCATGCCGCCGGTCCCGGGCTCGCTGCCGGCTCATCGGTTCGAGAAGGTGGCCGAGGGCATTTACTACGCGACCGCGAGCGGGTCGATGACGATCGGCAGCAACTCGGCGGTGATCGTCAACGAGGCCGATGTGCTCATCGTTGACCCAGGGATTACAGCGGCGGCCGCCACTGCGTTTATCGCGGATGTGAAGACGCTGACCGATAAACCGATCAAGTACGTCGTCGACACTCACTACCATTACGATCACGCATTCGGGAATCAGGTGTTCGGTCCTGATGTGACAATCATCGGTCACGACACGACGCGGCGGCGCCTCGCCGGTAATGGCTCGTTGAAGGAGCGCACGTATCTCACGAACAGCACGGCGGCGATCGCGAATCGCTTTACCCTCCTGAAGCGCCAGATCTCTGAAGCCACGGATCAGCAGGAGCGGGCCATCCTGGAACGACAGCTTGGCATTCACCAGCAGTATGCCGATGAGCAGGCGAAAATCAAGCCCGTGCCCCCCGGCATGACGCTGTCGCGCGACATGACCCTGCATCGCGGAAGCCGCGAAATTCAGATTCGCTTTCTCGGCCGCGCGCACACCGACGGCGACGTCGTCGTCTTTTTGCCGAGAGAGCGGATGATTGCCACCGGGGACATGATCACGAGCGCGCTGTCGTACACAGGCGACGCGTATGTGGAGGAGTGGCCGGCGACACTGGAGCAGGTGATGGCGCTCGACTTCGATACGGTCCTTCCGGGCCACGGCAACGTCTTCAAGGGCAAGGACCACATCCGAAATCTGCAGGCATACTGGCGCGACTTCTACCAGCAGGCATCAGCGTTTCGGAAGCAGGGGTTGTCGCCCGAAGAAGCGGCCAAGCGCATCGACCTCTCGAAGCACGCCGGCGCGATTCCGGCTGCAAAGAATCCCGGCGTCGACGTCCGCGGTGTGGATCGCATCTATGACCTGGCGGCGAATCCGAACGCGGCTGTACGGTAGAAGCGTACGGTGAGCGAATCCGGGCCTGGGGCCTCGTGACCTGCAGCGCGGCCGAGATCATGCCGATACGCAATACGACATGCCGCAATCCGCGGGTACCCTCCGCTGGGTGCTCGTCTGCTTACGTCCCTACTCGCGCCCGCTGACGATTCTCGGCTCGCTTTCCCTGGCAGAGATCACTCTCCGCGTGCTCGCGCCGTGGCCGCTGAAGGCGATCGTCGATCGCCTGATTGCCGCGCGCGCCATGCCGGCGACAAGCGTCTCCGGATTCGCTGCGACCACTGCGGGCATGGCCATCATCGGCATTGCGGCAATCGGCTTGCTGCTGCAGCTCGCTCACCAGCTCATCATGCTCCATCACTCGCGGCTGCAGATGCGCATCGGCCAGCGCATCGTCTTCGATACGCAGTCGCGGCTGTTCGCGCAACTGCAATACCTGTCGCTGGGCCATCATGACGACGTGCCGACCTCGGATGCGGTGTACAGAGTCCACAACGATGCCGCCTCGCTCGAGCGCCTCGTCCTGCGAAGCCTGTTCCCGATGGCGTCTTCCGTACTGACGCTCGTCAGCATGCTCGCGGTGTTGATTCGAATCGAGCCGACGCTGGCGCTGCTCTCGATGGCGGTCACGCCGGTGCTGTTTGTCGCCCTGCGCATTCACCTGGGACGCATTCATCGCCGGGCCGAGACCGCGAAGGCGCTGGAATCGGCATTGCTGGGACGCACCCTGGAGAGCCTCGCCGCGATCCGGCTGGTGAAAGCATTCGCGCGGGAGGAGTACGAGTTGAACCGGTTCACCGGCGCTGCGCAAACCGCCATGCGGGAACGCTCGTCGGTCGCGCGGCTCGAGTCGCGCTTCTCGTTCCTCGTCGGCACGGTCAACGTCTGCGGCACTTCCCTGGTGCTCGGCGTCGGCGCGCTATATGTGGGCCAGGGCCGCATCAGCGTGGGCACCCTGCTCGTGGTCATGGCGTATCTCGGGTTCGTCTATGGCCCGCTCACGGTCATCGCGACCGCGACGGGATCGCTCCAGAACGGGTTGGCCGGCCTTCGACGTGTGCGCGAGGTGCTCGCGCTTCCGCCGGAAACGGACCCCACGGCGGGGCGCTTCTATCCGGGGCCGCTGACCGGCGCGATCGCTTTCGACAACGTTTCGTTCCGTTTCCCGAGCGGGTATGACGTGCTGCGCGACGTCAGCTTCACCGCGCGGCCCGGCGAGACGATCGCTCTGGTGGGGCCGTCGGGCGCCGGAAAGACAACGCTCGTCAGCCTGCTGGGCCGGATGCATGAGCCGGCAAGCGGCCGTATCCTGATTGACGGCATCAACATCCGCGACATGCGCTTGAAATGGCTGCGCGAACAGATTGCGGTCGTCCTGCAGGAGGCGGTTCTCTTCTCGGGCACCATCGCCGACAACATCCGCTACGGCGAGCTTGGCGCTGAGCAGGAAGCCGTCGCCCGAGCGGCGCGCGCGGCCAACGCCGAAGAGTTCATTCTGAACACAGAGCACGGGTACGACACCCTGCTGAAGGAATCCGGCGCAGGCTTGTCGGTCGGGCAGCGGCAACGGCTGAGCATGGCGCGGGCGTTCCTCAAAAACGCCCCCATCCTGATCCTCGACGAGCCGACGGCTGCATTGGACACGATCGCCGAACAGCAGGTGCTGAGCGCGATGCGCGAGCTCCGCCGGGACAGGACGACCTTCGTCATCGCCCACCGGATGTCGAGCGTCCGGGACGCGGACCGGATTCTGGTGCTCGACGAGGGCCGGATTGTCGCCGACGGCCGTCACGACGATCTTCTACGGAGCTGCCCGCTCTACGCGCGGCTCTGCTCCACACTCGTCGACGACCAGGCCTCCGCGTCCGTCGTTCCTGCCTGATCACATTGCCAAACACGCGAACACCTACGTACGGAAGATCTCGATCGGCCCGACGTGGGAACCGCCGGCCGGATCGAACCGTGTGATATCGATGGGCTCCTGGTCTGGGGTTTCGATGTCACCAATGGCCCGGACGAGCATGCGGGCGCCTTCGATGTGCCCGAGCAAAAAGTGACATTCCGTCGCCCAGGTTACCGTGTGAGCCGGACCGAAATTATCCGGCGGCGTCCGTCGCAGCTTTCCCGCCGCGCCGGTGACAAAGTAATCGATGCCACCCCTGCGCGAATGCTGGAAGTTATGCTCGTGGCCGCTAAACACCGCTTTCACACCGGCGCGCTCGAACAGCGGAATCAGCGGCTGCATGCTCTTCGTATTGTGATGCTGCGGCCCCGCGCAGTAAGGCGGGTGATGCGCGAATGGAATGCGCCACAGCGTGCCCGCTCGATCTTCCGGAAACGAGAGCTCCACGAAGTCCCGATGCTTGGGGTACTCGAACAGGCGGCGTCCGCGGAAGAAATCCTCCTTGGAGGTGTCGAGGCAGACGAACTCGATCTCGGACCCGTAGCGGAAGCGGTAAAACAAGCCGGGGCAGAATGACGCGCGGCCGGCGGCCTCTTCCCCGAGGATCCGCTCCCGGATGTAGAAATTGTCCTCAACCTGCACCCGGTCGTCGCGCTCTTCGGTTTCCTCGGCGTCGTGATTGCCGATCGACGGATAGACAGGGAGGCGGTTGATGATGTAGCGATACGGCTGAAAATACGTAAAGAACCAGTCGTCGTCTTCGTCCCCGGTGCCTCCGATGGCAATGCCGAGCAGGCGGGCACCCGCGTAGATGTTATCGCCGGTCGTGATGATGAAACGGACATCTTCGGACAGGCAGATCTTCCGCATCGCATCGGCGACTTTCTGCTGGCGGTGCGTGGGCGATGCTTTTTTGACGCCCACGCCGAAATCGCCGATCACCGCGAAGCGCAGCGACGGCGCCGGAAGCAGCGGATCGGGGTTCGTGACGAAGCGGTTGTCATACCGGTTGCCCGCCTGCACCAGCGCACTGTCTTTCGCCGACCAGTCCCACCGCTCGCCGGCGCCCCACTCCTCGTTCTTCACGAACACCTTGTAGGTGTATTCCGTGTTCGGCGCCAGGCCGGACACCCAGCAGTGGTTCGCCACTTCAGTTTTGGACACCGCCACAAGAGTGCCGCCGCGGTCATACACCTCAACGTGGGCCGGGCCGTAAGGGGCGGAAAGCGCGCCGATGGAATCCTTGCGCGGGGGATGCACGTACTTCAGATCGTGGTCGTCGATGATCTTCCACTTACCTCTCGTGTTGGTGCGGAAATAGAAAGCACCCCACGCAATCAGTGCGGATTTGTGGCTAACTGAAGGAAGATAGACATACGGTTCTGCATGAAACTCCGGCATAGGAGCACTTTATCACCAGAATAATTCTCATCGGCGTCGCGATCCTTGCCGGCATTTTCATCGTCACGTGGCTCGTATTCGCATTCTGGCGGCTGCGGTCGGAGGTGAAGCGGCGCGTCGCCGGCGCCCCCCCGCTGCAGTCGAAGCGCGCCGTGATCTGGCGCGATCCGGGTCCGGCGGAGAGCCTCGATCTCGCGGGCGGCGCCGGCGGGCACGACGGTGCGCCGTCGCCGCCGTTTCAGTTCATCGAAGAGCACTCCTCCGGGAGTAATCCGTCGATGTCGGTGCGGGACGCGCGAGGACGGGTCTGGCGCATCAAGTGGGGCGAAGAAGTCCATACCGAGACGTTCGCGGCGCGGCTCGCGTGGGCGGCCGGATATTTCGTGGAAGCGAACTACTTTGTCCCGAACGGGCGCATTGAGGGCGCCGAGAACCTGCAGCGCGCCGGGCAGTGCCTCGAGGAGGGCGGCACCTTTCGCGACGCGCGCTTCGAGCTCGATGAACCGGGCGTGGTGAAGCATTTCGATGAGCACAGCTGGGCGTGGAACGACAATCCGTTCGCCGGCACCCGCGAGCTGCACGGACTGAAGATCGTCATGATGCTGCTGTCGAACTGGGACAATAAGGATGTCCGCGACGTCGCGCGGGGATCGAACACGGCGATCTTCGAGTACCGGATGGCGCCCGAGGTGCTCGAAGCGCGCTATCTGATCATCGACTGGGGCGCCGCGCTCGGAACATGGGGCAGCAATGTGTTGAGCCGGGGGCGTTGGGACTGCCAGGCGTTTACAGGCCAGACCGAGCCATTCATTCTGGGCGTGGAGGACGACGTCGTGTCGTGGGGCTATAAGGGGCAGCGAACGGCCGACGCCGTGACAGGCATCAGCCGTAAAGATGTGCAGTGGCTCTACAAATATCTCGGAGGGATCACCGATGACCAACTCGCCGCCGGCCTGAGAGCCAGCGGCGCCACCGAGACCGAGATCGCCGATTTCACCAAGGCCTTGCGGGCCAGGCTCGATCGACTGCGATCGGTGGCACAGGGGTCTTAACCAGAAGAGCGCTTCTTATCGCGGCGTCTGTTCGTAATTGATGAGAATCACGAGATCCTCGCTGCCGACCTGTGTGAGTCCATGCGAGCTGCCGGGACGCGTCAGGACCGCATCGCCCGGTCCGACCTCGAACGCCTTCCCATCAACCGTCATCATGCCGCGGCCACTCAGCACGTAATAGATCTCATCCTCGTGCTGTAGGTGATAGCCAATCGCGGAGCCGGGTTTGAACGCGCGCTTTCGGAAGACGAGCTTGAGATTCGGGGTCTTGCCGAGAACGAGTATCCAATCGTCTCTCCGCCACCCTTGTGGGTGCCCGGTTCGTTCCGCGCGACGTCCTTGTCTTTCTCGAGGACATAGCCGCCGGGCATCGGCTTTTCCTGCTTGCCCGCCGAAGCGTTGGGCGCCTCCTGTGCGAAGGCGGGGGCAGCGGGTGCGAGCCCGCACCCGAGCAGGACGATGACCGTCAGCAGTAGAGAGCGCTCGGACACCCTGGACCTCCTATCGATATTGTGCCGCACAGAATATCAGATTCGGTCGGCGAACATCCGTTTGTAGTGCCGGTACCACTCGCTCTGAAAGCGCTCGTCGGGATCGTACTGGCGCTTCAGCCGCAGGAACTCCGGGAGCTGTGGATAGCACGCCTCCACCTGGTCGCGGCGCGCGTGGCGATGGTAGGTCAGGTAGTAGCGCCCACCACGCTTCATACCCATGTCGATAAGGTCGCGGAAGGCCTGCGCCGCGCGATCGATGCCTTCGGGAGTGTGCACGACGTGCAGGTTGAAGATAATGCACGCGTACGGCTGTTTCGCCCACGCGAGAAAGCTCTCGTCATCCTGCTCGATCAATCGGACCGTGCCGTACACGATCGGCACGCCATTCTTGCGAAAGACGTCCGCGGCCTCGGCCATGAACGACGGTAACGCGGGTCGCGGCACGTAGATCTCGGTAATCATCTCCGTCGCCCGATCCTTCACACCAAGCTGCGTGTCGAGCCGCAGGTGATAATCGTCGAGATATGTGCTCATCTGATGCGTGTCCGACCAGTAAAGTTGCCCCGAGGTGGACAGGTAATACTTCGAGTACTGGTCGAAGGCCGTCGCCTTGTTGTTGTGGGCAAGCAGCAGCAGTGCGTGCCAATCCTCATCGGCGAGCTCGCGCTGAGCATCGGGCATCGGATTGCCTGGGTCGACCGGCCGGTAACACGAGAAGACACCTTTCCTGAGAAAGTCGTCCGACGTCTCATCGACCGAAAACTGAAAGTCACCGAACATGAACCCGTCTGCGATGCGCTGTTCGAATGCTCCTGGCAGATCATCGACCATGCGAACTTCCACGACGCGCTGGATTTTCTGGCGTTCAATCAGCCGAAGTCTGACCAACGCGATGACGCCAAACAGCCCGTATCCGCCGATGGCGAGCCGGAAGAGATCGGCATTCTCGGTTCGACTGCACGTGCGCACGTTTCCTCGCGAATCGACGAGCATGAACGATTCCACGTCGGCGATAAACGGCTTCATCTTCAAGCCTCGGCCATGAACGTTCGCCGCCAGCGCGCCGCCAATCGTCAGACGGTCGGCGCCCGTCTGCTTCTGGGCGATGCCCCATTGACGCGGCCGGCCGGCCTGCGACGTGAAGAGATGATCGACGAGCGCGGGCCACATGATGCCCGCCTCCACCTCGACGATCCCTCTCGTGCGATCGAGCGATCGCACGCGATTGAACTTCGTCATATCCAGCATCAGTGAGTCGGTGGCGAACTGCTGGGCCCCCATCGCGTGGCGGCCGCCGGCAATGCTGATGGCCTGTCCGGATCCGGCGGCGCGTCTCAATGCGCGCTGAAGGTCTGTCGCGGAAACGATTGGCGCAATCTCTCGCACTCGTGCCTGGTTCAGCTGGGAGTGGATGTCGTTGACGAGCACGCCGGATTCGGCGGCTGGCCTCTGCAGTGCGAACAGGC
>Ga0136617_10005664_pt1 | contig 11187 bp, 10 predicted proteins | sample AntDrymUQ3222106_2_FD_129672 | JGI IMG/M metagenome (GOLD analysis project Ga0136617, IMG submission 129672) | Polar desert sand microbial communities from Dry Valleys, Antarctica - metaG UQ322 (21.06) | ecosystem: Environmental > Terrestrial > Soil > Desert | place: Antarctica: Dry Valley...
GCCCGAGTCGGCAAGGGCGGCCGCGAGCCGTACGAGCAGCGCATCGGTCTGAGCTGTGAAGTCCCCGGACGGCATGCCGGCGAGGTTCCGCGGTGCCCAGGCGAAGCCAAAGCGGCTGTTGCCCGCCGAGCGCAGCGCGTAGGTCTGCGCCGAGACGTAGTCCTGCATGGGCTCGGCCGGGACGCTCGTCCAGCCGAAGAAGGCGTCGTACTGCCAGGCCGCGTTCGCGAGCGGGCTGTAGGCGGCAGCGAGGAACGCTCGCGCCGCCTCGCTAGCCGCGGGCGCGCTCCGCGCGAGCGCGGTTTGGTGCTGGAGGTACTCGTTCAGCGAGTCGCGCCGCGCCTCTCGCGGCACGCCGGCGACGGCGTAGGCCCGGACGTCCCCGTAGAGCTCCTGCGACCAGTCACTCGCGTAGCGGCTCAGGTCGTCCCAGAAGGGCCCGTCCTCGTACCAGTCCTGCAGCCGTGCCTGGTAGACGGAGAGATCGGCGGTCGTCTGCGCGATGCCGACGACGAACACCGTCCCGCGCGCGGACGGCAGCACTCCGTCGGCGTCGTGCAGGCCGTGCAGGAACGCGCGCATGTTCGCCCGTGCGCTGCCGACGCCCTGCCGCACCGCCGAGGAGAGCTCGTTCAGCGCCCAGGTGTCGCCGGCAGCGACGTCGTAGCCGGCAGCCGCCATGCGCCGCCGCGCCTCGACCCCGGCCGCGTACCAGGAGTTGCCCGTGGTCGCGACCCACGAGCTCCAGCCGGTGACGTTGATCTCCGCCAGGGCGTGGAAGGCCGGCCCGAGCGCGCGGATCCGCCATGCCTGATCGGACCGGAGCTGCGTCTTGTCGGCCGCGAGCGGCGGCACGGAGATGGAGTACTGCGCGCAGGGAGAGGCGGTTGCCGCCAGCTTCGTGGCGAGGCGGAGCCAGTCGGTCGCCGCGTAGAGGACGGCTCGCAGCGGCATGCAGTCCCCGGCCGCTGACGGCCGGGGGCGCCGCCGCTGCACGAGCTCGCTCCAGAGCCGCTGGGTGGCCGCCGGGGTCAGTGACGGCACCGGCCGCGCCGGGGTCGATCGGACGGCGGGCGAGCCGGTTCTTTCCGGGAGCGTTGCGCCCACCGGTGCCACCAGCATTGCGGCAGTGGCGAGGACTCCGCAGAAGGCGAGCAACGTTCGCATGGGAACGTCTGCAGCGTAGCCGGGTTTCGCCCCGTCCCGATCCCGGCCCTGGGCCTGAGGACAGCCACGAGATCTCCGGCGGAAGAGCGCGCTGGTTCCGTGTCCCCCGGGGCAGGCCCGGACTCCGGGCAACCGAGCGGGCTGAGCCAGGCAAGCCGATCTCAGGGGGGCGATGAGTTTCCGCCGCCGCAGTCGTCGAACGGATAGACCCAGCGCTACGAACCACCATCACGAGAGGGGACGACATGCAGAAGATCACTCCATGCCTGTGGTTCGACACCGAAGGCGAAGAGGCGGCAACGTTCTACACGTCGGTGTTCCCGAACTCGAGGGTCGTGGACGTTGCCCGCTACGGGGCGGCCGGCCCTCGGCCTGAGGGAACGGTGATGACCGTGAGCTTTGAGCTGGACGGGCAGAAGTTCGTGGCCCTGAACGGCGGGCCCGACTTCACGTTCGACGAGGCCATCTCGTTCCAAGTGAGCTGCAAGACCCAGGAAGAGGTCGACGCGTTCTGGAGCAAGCTCTCCCAAGGCGGGGAAGAAGGCCCCTGCGGCTGGCTGAAGGACAAGTACGGCCTCTCGTGGCAGATCGTTCCGACTGCCCTGCCCGAGCTGCTCGCCGATCCGGACCCAGAGAAAGCGCAGCGCGTCATGCAGGCGATGCTCGGGATGAAGAAGATCGAGATCGACGCTCTCGAGCGAGCCGCGGCGGTGCAGGCGTAGGTCTCGGCACCTTCAGGCTTCGCCGCCGTCGCAGATGACGGCAGGCGGCGTCTCCCGGGGACGCCGCCTGCCGGTGATGAGGCCTACCTGGTCGGGGCCGGGGCGGAGAGGTCGTTCTGCCAGAGGCCGAACTCGTTCCCGTGCGTGTCCTTGCAGGTTGCAAACCAGCCCATGCCCGGCACCGGGAGCGGCTCGTCCGCCTCGCCTCCGAGCTCTTTCACCCGTTGGGCGCCGGCGTTGATGTCGTCGACGTCGAAATAGGCGCGCGTCCCCCGCTTGCCGGGTTCCATGTTGGTGATCGCCCCACCCGTCCCCTCGCCGATCTGGGTCATGTGGTACTCGGACGGGCCGGGGAAAGCCTCGAACTGCCACCCGAAGAGCGAGCCCCAGAACTCGCGCCCTCTCGCGGTGTCGTCCGCCGGGATCTCGAAGTGCACGATCTGTCCGGGCATGATGCCCTCCTCTCGAATCGTCGGTTCGGCGGAGGCGTGGTTCCGCCGCTGTCATTCGATAGACGTGTCGGTCGGAAGGATCTCATCGGTGCCGGACCCGGTATGGCTCGAGGCGTTGCACGAATTTGCGACTTCGCGGCCTTCCCTCACCGCGAGCACAGGAGTTGCGCGACCTCGACCCGTCAGACGCTCCGCTCTTGACCGCGCTCCTGATCGTATGGCATGGTCGCTCTGCTGTAAACGTTCTCAGTATCGACACCGACGTGGCGTATCCACGCGCCCCGACCCGGGCGGCGCAACGCCGGCCATCACCCCCACGGCCGCGCGACCGGCGAACGTCTCGGTCGCGTCGGCGTCAAGGGCGCACGCGTTGATCGTTGATCTCGAGGACCGCGGCTGGGCCGGGTGCAAAGGCCCGAGCCCGGGCGAATCTCCCGGCGCTGCTCGGCTGCCGGCGCGAGAAGACGGTCTACGTTCGCAACCCAAGGAGGCTCTCATGAAGAACCGGCTCACTCCGGTGCTGGCGGGCTGCGTGGCCCTGTTCGTGATCTTGCTCGCGCCGTCGGCCCTCGGAGGCGGTGCCGTCGGGCAAGGCAGCCTCACGGCCGCGGTCTTCCACTCGACTGCGCTGAACGAGGACATCGCTTATAACGTCTACCTGCCGGCCGGGTACGAGAGCTCCGCCCGGCAGTACCCTGTCATCTACCTGCTGCACGGGCGCGGCGACTCGAAGAGCGCCTGGGTGCGGATGAAGGGCACGCTCGACGAGTTGATCGCCGCGGGCGAGATTCCCCCGATGATCGCGATCATGCCCGACGCGCCCTGGAGCAGCCGCGCGAGCTACTACGTCGACTCGGCCTACAGGGGCCCGGATCCCGGTCGGCCTGTCGAGACGGCGTTCACGAAGGATCTGATCCCGCACGTCGACGCCGAGTACCGGACCGTGCCCACCCGCTCCGGCCGCGCTGTCGCGGGCTACTCGATGGGCGGCTACGGCGCGCTGCGCTACTCGCTCGCGCACCCCGACCTCTTCGGCGCCGCGATCGTGCTCAGCCCGGCGGTGTACTACCCGGAGCCGCCGAGCGACTCCAGTACGCGCGAGTTCGGAGCTTTCGGCAAGGGAGACCGCCTGTTCGTCGAGAGGATCTACCGCCAGCTGAACTACCCGGCCGCCTTCGGCCCCTTCGAGGCGACGGGCCTGCAGCAGCGGATGTTCATCGCCGTCGGAGACGACGAGTACAAGAACACCGACCCCAGGGACTACAAGCACGACCTCGACTTCGAGGCCCACGTCCTCTTCAACAAGGCGGCGCGGGTGGAGAACCTGACGACCGAGCTCCGCGTGGTCGACGGCGGGCACGACTGGGACGTTTGGGGCCCGGCCTTCGTCGAGGGCGCAAAGTACATCTTCCAGTTCCTCGACCGGCCACCGTCCACCGTTATGAAGGCCACCCTGACCGGGACGGCCGGCGAGGAGCGCGCCGGTGGTGTTGCAACCGACGCGGCTGGCAACGTCTACCACGCGCTAGCGGCCGCGGGATCGGTGAACGGTCAGCCCCATGCGGGAGACAAGGACCTCGTTCTGATCAAGCAAGCTCCGAGCGGCGCGACGGTCTGGACACGCGAGGTCGGGACGATCGGGCTCGAGCGGGCCTACGGCGTCGCCGTCGACCCGCAGGGGCACGTCGTCGTGACCGGGTACACGAGGGGGGATCTGGACGGCAACCACGCCGGCAATACCACGGACGACGTCTTCGTCGTCAAGTTCGACCCCGACGGAAACCGGGAGTGGCTGCATCAGCTCGGGGTTCCGGCGCTTGCCGACCGTGGCTACGCGATCGCCACCGACACGACGGGGAACGTCTACGTCACCGGGTACACCCGTGGAGACCTCGCCGGGTCGAATCAGGGCGACAAGGATGTCTTCCTGGCCAAGTTCGACCCGACCGGCGCGCAGGTCTGGCTGCGGCAGTTCGGGAGCGCGGGCGAGGACAAGGCCTGGGGCGTCGCCGCGACCGGCGGCGGCGTCACCCTGGCCGGGATGACCTCAGGGGCGCTCGGCACCCTGGTCGGCGCGCTCGATGGTTGGGTCGCGCGCTACGACGCCGCCGGCAACAGGGTCTGGCTCCAGCAGTTCGGCACTGCCGCCGACGAGGAGGTCTGGGGGTTGACAGCTGATGCCGAGGGCAACGCGTATGTCGCCGGGTACTCGGCCGGAGCCTTCGACGGACCGCTGGCCGGCGACAAGGACCTCGTCGTCGCGCGGTTCGACGCGAGCGGAGCCATGACGTGGAAGGATCAGCTCGGAACCGACCGGAACGACAAGGGCGCCGCGATCCAGCTGGACGGTGCCGACGCCCTCTACGTCGCCGGCTTCACCGACGGCAACCTCGCGACGAGCGTCGGCAAGTTCGACGCGGTCCTCGTCAAGTACGCGCGCGACACGACCCGCGAATGGACACGGCAGTTCGGCACGCTCGAGGACGACGGGGCCGACGCGTTCGCCGAAGCCAATCTCTACCTTGACACCTACGGCGGGACGGTCTACGTCTCGGGGCTCACGCTCGGCGACGTTGAAGGTCAGACGCAGATCGGGATGGGAGACGTCTTCCTCGCCACCTTCGATGCAGAGGGCGAGAACGGGTAGGGCGCGAGGAGGCCGGTCGAAGTCGAAGGTGAGCGGCGCCCGACATCCAGCCGGGCGCCGCTCGCCGAGCCGATGATCGCGTTTGGCATAGGGATCGGCGGGCGACGCCGAAGCGAACGATCCCTGAGTAGTTCAGGCCCGCGTGGTGTCGAGGCGCTGCAGGAGCTCGTGGGCAGCCAGCTCGATCTCCTTGTGCCGCCACTCGGCTGCCCGGTACTGACAGGCGATCAGGCCCATTCGATGGATGCGCCGGAAGTCGCCGTAGACAAACGCATGACGGGCCTTGGTCTCCTCGTTGGCACCCTCGGTGAGGCCGAGGTGCCAGGCGCCGTAGTCGGCCCACGAGTGGGACAAGAGGAAGGCGTTCTCGTCGTCTGCGGTCGGTTGCACGTCGCCCCAGACGCTCTCGAGCACGTACTGGCGCGAGTCGATCAGCCTTCTCGCCTGTGCGACGGCGTCCGGGTTGACCGCGTACGAGGCCACTCCTCATTCTGACTCGAGGAACACCCACGTGCTCAGTCCGGCAGCAAGGGCATCGGCTGACCCTGGTCGCGGGCGAGCAGGACTGCCCGGGTGACGGCCTTCGATCCGAACCGGTCGCGCACCTCGTCGAGCGCGGCGTCGAGGACGATGCCGCTTTGCCGGTCGAAAGGCAGGGCGAGTTGGAAGGCGCCGTCGTCGACGAGGTTGCCGACTGCGACTCCCACGAGCGTGAGGCCGCGGCGCTCGATCGTCGGCATGGCGGCTGCCAGCAGCCAGCGCACCGTTGCGAGAATCGTCTGCGTGTGTGCCGTCGCCTGAGGCAGCGTGTGCGACCGGGTCGCGCGCATGTAGTCGTCGAACCGCAGGCGGAGCACGACGGTCCGCCCGACCCTTCCCGCTGCCCGCATCCGGCGTGTCACGCGGTCGACCAGGCCGACGATCACGGCGTCGACGGAGCCTGGAGACCTCGGTTGGCGTCCGAGCGCGTGCTGGGATCCGATCGAACGCCGGCGGCGACCCACCTGTACCGGCCGCGGATCGCGGTTGTGCGCGAGACCGTGGAGGTGGCGACCGGATGCCCGACCGAGCATCGCCACGAGCGCGTCCTCGGTGATCTGTGCGACCTGGCCGACAGTCGTGATCCCCCGTCGGTGGAGCTTGTCCGCGGTCGCAGGCCCGACGCCCCATAGCCGTTCGACCGGCAGCGGATGGAGAAAGGCGAGCTCGCCGTCGGGCGGCACGATCAGGAGCCCGTCGGGTTTCGCGACGCCACTCGCCACCTTTGCGAGGAACTTCGTCCTTGCCACCCCGACCGTGATCGGCAGACCTACCTGCTCGGCGACGGCGTCCCGCAGCCGCAGGGCGATCTCGGTGGGCGTGCCCGCGATTCGCTCCAGCCCGCGCACGTCGAGGAACGCTTCGTCGATGGAGAGTCCCTCGACCAGCGGCGTCGCCTCCTCGAAGACGTTGAAGACCAACCTGCTCGCCTCCGAGTAGGCCGACATTCTGGGCGGGACGACGAGGGCCTGCGGGCAGAGACGCCGAGCTTTGCCTCCGCTCATCGCTGTGCGAACGCCGTACGCGCGGGCTTCGTAGCTCGCCGAGAGCACGACCCCCGCCCCGACGATGACTGGCCGCCCTCGCAGGCGGGGATCGTCCCTCTGCTCGACCGACGCGAAGAACGCGTCGAGATCGGCGTGGAGGATCGTCGCCTCTCTTTGCACGAACGTATGTTCGCATAGGAGCAGCTGGAAGAGAGCTCGCCGATGCCTGTCAAGGGAGCCGACGTTGCTGCCGGCTGCCGTCGTTGTTACTACCCCACGCCGTCTCCGTTCACATCAAGGACGGCGTCTGGACGGACGAAGGATTCGAGTTCGTACCGGCCGGCTGCGGTTCCCTTCCGATCGCGCGGCTGCTCGACGACCTGACCACTCGCTCCTGGGTGGGGCCGATCTACAGCGAGTATGAGGGAGCAGGCGATTTTTTGGGCGGTACGCGAGAGAGCGTTGGGTTTCTGCGCAGTGCCTTGAATCGCTGAACGCGCACAATCACGCGAGCCAAATGACAGGTCGAGCGCACAGCCGGACGCCAGGCTCATGACGAGCCGGCGGGACGGTCAGCCTCGGACTGGGTCTATCGTCACGGAGAGATGAAAGAGCGGCTGAACCCTGCCTTGAGGGCGGTCAGCGACGCCGTGCTCGCGGTCGCGGCGGAGCTGTCGGTAGACGAGGTTCTGCAGCGGCTCGTGGACAGCTCGCGCGAGCTGTCAGGGGCACGGTTTGCGGCGCTCGGGTTGCCCGACGGGGACGGCGGCTTCCGGAGGTTCCTCACCTCGGGGATGAGCGAGAGCTTGATCGCCTCGCTCGGTCCGCTGCCGCGGCAGCACGGGGTGCTGGGTGCCATGCTCGATACCCGGTTGCCCTACCGCACGCGCGACATTCACGATCATCCGCGCTTCCGCGGCTGGTGGCCGGACGAGCACCCAGACATGCGCTCGTTCCTCGGCGTCCCGATCGTCGCACCGTCGGGGGTGATCGGGGCGTTCTACCTGACGGAGAAGCTCGGCGCGCCCGATTTCAGTGATGAGGATGAGGAGCTGATCGGGCTGCTCGCGGCTCACGCGGCGATCGCCATCGCGAACGCGCGCCTGCACGAGCAGACGCGGGAGCTTTCGATCGTGGCCGAGCGGAACCGGCTCGCGCTCGACCTCCACGATGCTGTCAGCCAGAAGCTGTTCGGGCTCGTGCTCAACGCGGAGGCAGCGGCGACGCTGCTCGAGCGCGACCCGGCGGCCGCGCGCGACCGGCTGGCGAAGCTGCGGGTGCTGGCGCAGGAAGCGCTCGAAGAGCTCCGTTCACTCGTCTTCGAGCTGCGCCCTCCCGACCTCGAGCAGGACGGCCTTGGCGGCGCGCTGGGCAAGCACGTCGAGCTGCTGCGCCGGCTCGGCCAGCACGAGATCGAGCTCGTCGTCGAGGAAGAGCTTCCTGCCGACGCGGCGCGTGACCGTGAGGTTCTTCGCGTCGCCCAGGAGGCCCTCCAGAACGCGCTCAAGCACGCGCGGGCGAGCCGCGTGGCAGTGAGATTGCGCGCCGACGGAGGCAGGCTGGTGCTCGAGATCGAGGACGACGGCGACGGCTTCGACCCGAACGCGGGCGGAATCCGGTCGCGCCGGCTCGGGCTGACGTCGATGGAGGAGCGTGCGCAGCGGCTCGGGGGCACGCTCGAGATCCGGTCGGCCCGCGGCTCCGGCACGACAGTCCGCCTCGAGGTCGGTGGTGGCTGAGCCGATCCGCGTGCTGGTCGCCGACGACCACGCGGTGGTGCGGGAGGGGCTACGCGCGTTCCTCGAGCTGCAGGACGGGATCGAGGTGGTGGGCGAGGCCGAGGACGGCCGGGAGGCCGTGGAGGAGGCGACGCGTCTACGTCCCGACGTGATCTTGATGGATTTGGTGATGCCACGACTGGACGGGGTCGGCGCCATGCGCGCACTGCGCGAGACCGTTCCGGAGGCCCGCGTGATCGTCCTGACGAGCTTTCTCGACGACGACAAGCTGCTTCCGGCCGTGCGGTCGGGCGCGGCCGGTTACTTGCTCAAGAACGCACACCCGCAGGAGCTCGCGCGGGCAGTGCGTGCGGCGCACGCCGGCGAGGCGCTGCTCGACCCGGCCGTCGCCGCGCGCCTCCTCGACACGCTGGCGGCGGACGGCGGCGAGGGACCGCTCGACCGGCTCACGCCCCGAGAGCACGAGGTGCTGGTGCTGATCGGGCGGGGCTTCGCCAACAAGCGCATCGCGCGCGAGCTCGAGCTCTCAGAGAAGACGATCAAGACCTATGTCGGCCACGTGCTCGCGAAGCTCGGGGTCACCGACCGGACGCAGGCGGCTGTGGTCGCCGTCCGCGCCGGTCTCGTCGACCCGAGGTCCTAGGACCAATTGCGGCTGGCGGCCGGGACCCGGCCGCGGCCATCCTGAGCAGATCGACGAAGGGAGAACCATGAGCACACCGTGGACGGCGGCCGAGCAGATCACGGCGGAGGTCACTTCCTGGCCGGGAGTGGAGGCGGGCCTCGGCGACCGCAGCGAGCTCGCCTTCAAGGTCGACCGCCGGGAGCTCGGCCACCTGCACGGCGACCACGTAGCCCATTTCGGCTTCCCCAAGCAGGTCTGGGCGGACCTCCATGCCCAGGGAAGGATCGACTACCACCCCGTCTTCCCCGGCAAGCCGGGCTTCGCCGCACGCAGGATCGAGGACGAAGAAGACGTCCGCGACGTGATCGAGCTGCTGCGGCTCAACTACGATCGGGTGGTCGCGCGCCACGGCGTGCCGGCCGAGGTCTGAGGCGTGCAGGGGATCGTCACCGGTGCGTCGCGCGGCCTCGGACTCGCGCTCACCCGGGCTCTCGTCGAGCGGGGCTGGCGGCTGGTCGTCGATGCACGCGACGGGGAAGCGCTCGAGCGCGCCGTTGCCGGGCTCGAGGGCGTCATCGGGCTCGCGGGCGACGTCGCCGATCCCGAGCACCGCCGCAGGCTGGTGGAAGCGGCCGGTATACCGATCGACCTCCTGGTCAACAACGCCAGCGTGCTCGGGCCAACCCCGCTGCCTGCGCTCGGCGACTACAGCCTCGACGAGCTGCGCCGGGTCTACGAGGTGAACGTGGTCGCCCCGCTCGCCCTCGTCCAGCTGGCACTCCCGCGCTTCGGCGACGGCGCGCGGCTCGTCAACGTCAGCTCCGACGCCGCGGTCGAGGCCTACGCAGGCTGGGGCGGCTACGGCTCCTCGAAAGCAGCGCTCGCTCAGCTCACCGCTGTGCTCGGCGCCGAGAACCCAGGCCTCCGTGCCTATGCGGTCGACCCGGGCGACATGCGCACGCAGATGCAGCAGGAGGCGTTCCCGGGCGAGGACATCTCCGACCGGCCGCCGCCTGAGGAGAGCGTCCCCGGCCTGCTCGCCCTGATCGAGGCCGAGCTCCCGAGCGGGCTCTACCGCGCGCGCGAATTCGTCGAGGCCTCGGCGTGAGCGCGCTGGCCTTCGAGTTGCCGGCCCGACTCGAGGCGCACGAGCCGCCCGAGGCTCGAGGGCTGACCCGCGACGGCGTCCGTCTTCTGGTCAGCAGCCGAGCCGACGGCACCCTCGTCCACAGCCGTTTCTCGGACCTGCCTCGGTTTCTCGCTCCGGGCGATCTGATCGTTCTCAACACCTCGGCCACTCTGCCCGCAGCCCTCCCTGCGACGCGCGCGGACGGGGCCGCACTCGAGCTTCGGCTCTCGACGCCGGCGGAAGGACGAGACCACGACCGCTTCTGGATCGTGGAGCTGCGCTCCAGCGACGAGCCCTTCGGCGCGATCGAGGTCGGTGAGCGCGTGGCACTTCCCGCGGGCGCGTCGGCCCAGATCCTTGCTCCCTACGCGGGCGTGCGGCTGTGGCTCGCCCGTCTCGAGCTACCTCAGGCGCTCGAGGTCTACCTCGGCGTCCATGGGAAGCCGGTTCGCTACGGGTACGTGCGGCGCCGCTGGCCGCTGTCCGCCTACCAGAACGTGTACTCGCTCGAGCCAGGCAGTGCCGAGATGGCGAGCGCCGGCCGCCCGTTCACGGCGGAGCTGATCACCCGACTCGTCGCAGGCGGCGTCCTCGTCGCGCCGATCACTCTGCACACCGGCGTCTCGTCCCAGGAGCGCCACGAGCGCCCGTATCCTGAGCGTTTCCGGGTTCCCGAGCAGACCGCGAGGCTGGTGAACGCCGTCCACGGTTGGGGAGGGCGCGTGATCGCCACCGGGACGACGGTCGTCCGCGCGCTCGAGACCGTCGCCCAGCCCGGCGGCACAGTCGCTGCTGCGGAGGGCTGGACAAACCTCATCGTGTCGCGGGAGCGCGGCCTTTGGACAGTCGGCGGGCTGCTCACCGGCCTGCACGAGTCCGGTTCGTCGCATCTCGACATCCTGCGCGCGCTCGCCGGCGAGGAGCTGCTCGCACGGAGCTACCAGGAGGCCATCGACCACGGCTACCGCTGGCACGAGTTCGGCGACAGCCAGCTCATCCTCGGAGTGAAGGAGCACAGCTGATAGCCGCCGTGATCTCCGGCCTCTCCGCGTCGGCGCCCGCGCAGGCAGCGGGTGCCCGGCTTCTTAGAGTGAGGCCGCCGCGGCGACGGCGCGAGGCCGGAGCGTCTCGCCTGTCTCGGGATCGAAGAAGTGCAGGCGGGCCGGATCGAGCGCGAGGC
>Ga0136617_10005665_pt1 | contig 11187 bp, 11 predicted proteins | sample AntDrymUQ3222106_2_FD_129672 | JGI IMG/M metagenome (GOLD analysis project Ga0136617, IMG submission 129672) | Polar desert sand microbial communities from Dry Valleys, Antarctica - metaG UQ322 (21.06) | ecosystem: Environmental > Terrestrial > Soil > Desert | place: Antarctica: Dry Valley...
CTCTCGCCGCCGCGAAGGCCGAGGGCCTCGGTCATGAAGGCGACGATGTAGGGCTGGGAGATGGTCTGCTCGTGGCCGATGGGCAACGGGCTGTCCTCGTACGCCCTCGCGCGCACGCCGGCCGGCACGAGCTCGTGCCGCGGGACCTTCCGCATGGCGGCGAGGGTACGGGGGTCGCGGACGTCGCGTGCCTCGATCTGCTCGCGGACCATGCGCTCGCGCGCGGCGGCCTCGTTCGCGGTCTGCGTACTGACCGTTGGCGCCGGCGCCGGGGGGTCGGTCTGCGGCGGTGACTGCGGTGCGGAACGCGGTCCGCAAGCGACGAGGGCAAGGGGCAGGACACGCATGAGAAAGTTCAGCATGGGCGCCTCCGGTGACGGATCTTAGCGTGAGCGCCGTCTCTACCGGCGGCGGCGCTCGTTGCCGGCAGGACAAGGCTGGCGAGCCACGCCGAGGCGATGGGCAAGGCCCCACACGGACCCGCTGCATCGCGTCCCTGTTCTAGTAGGCCTGCGCGAAGTACACGTCGCGGGCGGACGGCTCGCCACAGCGTACGCATGCGCCAGGCCGCGCCTCGCCGTCGATGGGAATGACACGGACGGTCGCCCGCGTCTCCTCCTTGATGCGCGCCTCGCAGGGCGCGTTTCCGCACCAGCCGGCCACGATGAAGCCGCGCTTGTCCGCCATCACCTGCTTGAACTCGTCCCACGACCCGGCCCGGGTCGTGTTGGCGGCGACAAATGTGCGCGCGCGGTCGAGGAGGTCGCGCTGGATCCCGTCCAGGCGCGAGCGCACCTCCGCCTCCAGGCCGGCGAGTGGCACGAAGGCCTTGTCGCGCGTGTCCCGCCGCACGAGCACGCACTGCTCCTTCTCGATGTCCTTCGGGCCGATCTCCAGGCGCAGCGGCACGCCACGCATCTCCCAGTCCGCGAACTTGAAGCCCGGCTGCTTGGTGTCGCGATCGTCGACGTGCACGCGCACACCCGCGCTCCGCAGACGCGCCGCGATCTCCCGCGCGCGCGGCAGGACGACCTCGTTGACGTCTCCCTTCCGGGGCGGAATGGGGACGATCACTACCTGGTGCGGCGCGACACGCGGCGGAAGGATCAGCCCCGCGTCATCGCCGTGGGTCATGATCAGGCCGCCGATCATCCGCGTGGACGTGCCCCACGAAGTGGACCACGGCAGCGCGCGCTCCTCGTTCTTGTCCAGGAACTCGATCCCGTAGGCGGTGGCGAAGTGCTGGCCGAGGTTGTGGCTCGTCCCCGCCTGGAGCGCCTTGCCGTCACCCATGAGGGCTTCGATCGAGTAGGTCCGCAGGGCGCCCGCGAACTTCTCGCTCTCCGACTTGCGGCCGACCACGACCGGCATGGCCAGGATCTCTTCCGAGAAGCTGCGGTACACGTTCAGCATCTTCAGCGTCTCTTCCTCGGCCTCGGCCTCGGTCGCGTGCAGGGTGTGGCCCTCCTGCCAGAGGAACTCGGTGGTGCGCAGGAAGGGGCGGGTGACCTTCTCCCAGCGCAGGACGTTCGCCCACTGGTTGATGAGCACGGGCAGGTCGCGCCAGGAGTGCACCCACTTCGCGTACATCGAGCAGATCATCGCTTCCGACGTGGGCCGGATGGCCAGCGGCTCCTCGAGCTCCGTTCCCCCGCCGATCGTGACCCACGCGCATTCCGGCGAGAACCCCTCGACGTGCTCCTTCTCCTTCTCGAGGAAGCTCTTCGGGATGAGCAACGGGAAGTAGGCGTTGACGTGGCCGGTCTCCTTGATGCGTCGGTCCATGTCCGCCTGCATCGCTTCCCAGACCGCGTAGCCGTAGGGCCGGATGACCATCATCCCCTTCACGGGGCCGTAGTCCGCGAGCTCGGTCTTCAGCACGACGTCGAGGTACCACTGCGAGTAGTCCTCGCCCTTGGGGGTGATCTCGCGGGAGACGCGAACCTGGTTGTCGGCGCTCAGCTCTTCTTCTCCTTGTCGTCGCTCTCGACCGCGGGCTTGTGGACGTCGTGCGTCATGGCCTGGTGGCCGATCGGCATCGGCATCGGCGGCACGTCCTTGTCGTGGGGCCCCTGCGGGAACACCAGCGACGCGATGATCGACAGGACGATCACCCCGAGGATCACCCCCAGCGACAGCTCGATCGGCACGTGGCCGCCCTCGAAGAAGCGGCCCAGGAACGTCATCTTGCAGCCGACGAAGATCAGCACGATCCCGAGCCCGTACTTCAGGAGGTGGAACTTGTCGATTGCCCCCCGGAGCATGAAGTACAGGTTGCGGAGGCCGAGGATGGCGAAGATGTTCGAGGTGAAGACGATGAGCGGCTCGCTGGTGAGCGCGAAGATCGCGGGCACCGAATCGACCGCGAACACGATGTCCGTCATCTCGAGGAAGAGCACGGCGATGAACAGCGGCGTCGCGTGCTTCTTGCCGTCGATGTTCACGAAGAAGTTCTGCCCGTGGAGCTCGTTGGTCACCGGCATGCGCTTCTTGAACAGCCTGATGGCCGCGTTCTCGTCCGGCGCGACCCCTTCCTCCTTGGCCAGCATCATGCGGATGCCGGTGAAGATCAGGAACACGCCGAAGAGGATGACCACCCAGTTGTACTGGATGAGGGCGGCGCCGATGGTGATGAAGATGGCGCGGAAGATGAGCGCGCCCAGGATCCCGAAGAAGAGCACGCGGTGCTGGTACTCGCTCGGGATCATGAAGTAGTTGAGGACGACCACGAACACGAAGATGTTGTCGATGGAGAGCGAGTACTCGACGATGTAGCCGGCGAGGAACTGCAGGGCGACCGTCCACGCGACGTCGGCGGCATCGAAGCCCGGGATCGCAGTCAGACGCGGATCCGTCGGCAGCTTGTGCAGGAGGTAACGGTAGAGCCCGAAGTTGAAGGCAAGGGCGAGGCTCACCCAGACGAGGCTCCACAGCGACGCCTCCTTGATGGAGACGGTGTGGGCGTGGCGGTGGAACACGCCCAGATCAAGGGCCAGCAGCACTCCGACCATGGCGAGGAAGGCCAGGTAGAACCACCAGTACTCCGAGAACGGAAACAGCTGCACGGTGATCCCGCCGGGGGCGGGTGCGGCGGCGGCGGCAAGCAGGCTCGGCATCATGTCGTGCTAGCGGCCACCGCAACCTCGATCGGCACGAGGCGGCGGTGGTCGCCCTCCAGGAGGGTGTGGCCGAGGAACCGGCCGTCGTCGGTTTGCGGGAAGTCGAGGCGGAAGTGCCCGCCGCGGCTTTCCTCGCGGAATTCCGCGGAAACCGCCATCGTCCACGAGACGTCGGCGAGGTTCCTGTCCTCGGCGGTCACGCGGTCGGTGGGCGGCGGGATCCGGCGGCGAAGGTCGTCGAGCCAGGCGACGTGCGCGCGCAGCGCGTCACCCTGACGCTCGAGGCCGAGCGCTTCCCAGTTCCGCCGGCGAAGCTCGTCGCGGGGACTGGCGAGCGACGTCGACGGCGGCAGGGGCAAAGGCGCAAGGACGTCTGCGCGCGGCTCGGGATGGCCGTCGGCGGACATGGCCTCGGCCGCGCGGGCTCCGAAGACGAGCCCTTCGAGGAGCGAATTGCTGGCCAGGCGATTGGCGCCGTGCACTCCGTTGGAGGCCACCTCGCCCGCGGCGTAGAGCCCGGGGACCGTGCACCGTCCGTGCAGATCGGTGGCCACGCCGCCCATCACGTAATGCGCCGCCGGCGTCACCGGGATGGGATCAATGGTGATGTCGATCCCGTACCGCGCGCACATCGCCTGTATCCGCGGGAAGCGGGTGCGGACGCGCTCGGCGTCGAGGTGGCCCAGATCGAGCGTGACCGGCCCGCGCCCGGCCTTGACCTCGCGGACGATCGCGCGGGCGACCTGGTCGCGCGCGGCCAGCTCCTCGGTGAAGCGCTCGCCGATGGAGTTCCGCAGGTACGCGCCTTCCCCGCGCACGGCCTCGGAGACCAGGAAGCGCGGAGCGCCTTCGACGGCCAAAGCGGTGGGATGGAACTGTGTGAATTCCATGTCGTGCAGGGCCGCGCCCGCGCGCCAGGCCATGGCGACGCCGTCGCCGGTGGCGACCGGCGGATTCGTGGTTTCGGCGAACACCTGTCCGGCCCCTCCGGTGGCGAGCAGAGTGGCGCGCGCGAGGACCTCGGTGGCCTTGCCGTCCTCGTCCAGGAACCGGCAGCCCGTCACCCGCCCGTCGCTGGTCACGAGGTCGATCGAGCAGGAAAAGGACAACACGCGGATGGCCGGGGTGCGCTGCGTGCGGTCCAGGAGCGATCGCACCATCTCCCAGCCCGTCGCGTCGCCGAGGGCATGGAGGACCCGGTTCCGCGAGTGCGCGCCTTCGCGGGTGAAGTGGAGGCGGCCCGCCTCGCGATCGAAGCGCGCGCCCCAGGCTGCGAGCTCCCGGATCCGCTCCGGGCCCTCCTCGACCAGGACCCGCGCCGCGGCTTCGGAGACCAGCCCCGCGCCGGCCTTCAGGGTGTCGTCGAGGTGCAGCTCGGTGGCGTCGTCGACCGCCATCGCCACCGCGACCCCACCCTGCGCATACCCGGTATTGCTTTCGGTCGGCTGATCCTTCGTGACCACGAGGACCTGCCCGTGGCGGGCCAGGGTCAACGCCGCGCGAAGACCGGCGATGCCGGACCCGAGGACGAGAAAATCCGCGCGGATGGTTCCAGTCATGAGCCTCGAAGTCTACCAAACATGTGTTAGCGTCCCCTCGCCTCGCGTTCGTCCCTCTCCTCCCCATCCTCTCCGGAAAGGCCGTTCTCGATGAAGGACTGGTCCCTGTTTCCCGGGGCCGTCGCGGTGTGCCTGTTCGCTGCGATGGCTCTTGCCGACGAGCGACGCGTGCCTGCGCGCGTCTACACTGACGAAGACCTCGCCCGCGTCTCGAGCCGCCGCGGCGAGACGGGAGTGGAATCGAAGCCGGGGAATCCGCCGCCGGAGGCGAGGGCGGACGCGTCGCCGGCCGCGGACGGCCGCGGTGAATCGTATTGGCGGGCGGAAGCGGCGCGCGTGCGCCAGCGCGTCGAGCCCTGGCGGGACGACGCCGCCGAGCTCCGGGTCGAGCTGTCCGTGCGACAAGCGGAGCCCGGCGTCCGTCCCTACACGGATCCCAAGGTGCGGGCGTTGCAGCGCAAGCTCACGGCGCTCGAAGCGCGCATCCGCGACGTGGAGGATCGCCTCGAGGAGCGCGCGCGACGCGCCGGTGCGCTGCCGGGCTGGCTGCGCTGACGAAGGGCTGTGGCGGCGCGGGTGTTATGCTCGCGCCGCCATGACGGAGGTAGCGGTCGATCTCGGCGCCCGCGGTTACGCGGTGCACGTCAGTCCGGGCGCTGTCGAAACCCTCCCCGCCGTCGTGGCGGCCTTAGCACCTCCGCGAGCGGTGGTGGTGTCGAGCCCGACGGTCTGGGGACTTCACGGCGGTGCAGTCGAAGCGGCCCTGGGCAGAAACGTCGCGCGCGTGCTCGTGAGCGACGCGGAGAGCCGCAAGAGCCGGCGCACCCTCGACCGCATCCACGACGGGTTCGTGGACGCCGGACTCGGCCGCGACGGCCTCGTCATCGCCTTTGGCGGAGGCGTCGTCGGAGACATGGCCGGGTTCGCCGCCGCCACCTACATGCGCGGCGTGGACTGGATCGTCGTGCCCACCACCTTGCTGTCGATGGTCGACAGCTCCATCGGCGGCAAGGTCGGCATCAACCACCCGCGGGCGAAGAACCTCATCGGCGCCTTCCACCAGCCGCGCGCCGTGATCGCCGACCTCTCGCTTTTGTCCACGCTGCCCCGGCGCGAGGCGCGCAGCGGCGCCTACGAGATCCTGAAGTGCGGGGTGATCGCGGACCCGGCGCTGTTCGCGGCAATCGCGCGGGCCCCGGCCGCGCTCGCCTCATGGCCAGGCCTCGAGGCGGCGGTGACGGCCGCGTGCCGCGTCAAGGCCCGGATCGTCGCCACCGACGAGCGCGAAGGAGGACTGCGTCGCAACCTGAACTTCGGCCACACGATCGGCCATGCCCTCGAGACCGTCACCGCGTACCGCCGGTTCACGCACGGCGAGGCTGTGGGCTGGGGAATGATCGGCGCCGCTTCGATCGCGCACGCCCGCGGCGTGCTGCCCGATGGTGCGCGGGCGGAAATCGCCGCCGCCGTCGATGCCCTGGGCCGCCGCCCTTCCCTGGCGCGTCTTGATGACGACCAGATCCTGGCCGCGCTGGCACGGGACAAGAAAGCGCGCGCGGGCCGGGTCCCGTTCATCCTGCCCACGCGGATCGGAGAAGTGATCGTGGATCCCGATGTCTCGACGGCAGAGATCCGCGACGCCCTGCGGGTCATGGGCGTCGGCACCCGGCCCGAAGTGGCGATCGCGCCCTAGCTGCCCTTCTCGATGATCACTTCCACGCGGCGATTCTGCTGTCTGCCCGCCGGGGTGTCGTTCGTCGCCGCGGGCTTCGACTCCCCCCAGCCTCTCGTGGCCAGCGCCGACGCAACGCCGCCGCGCGAGGCGAGCCACGTGCGTACGCTCTCCGCCCGGCGCTCGGAAAGCTGGCGGTTGTACTCGTCCGGCGCCACGGAGTCGGTATGTCCTTCGACCCGCATGGGCCGCTTCGCGTAGGCCTTCAGGACCTCGGACACCTCGGCGAGAGTCCGCTCGGCGTCGGGCCGGATGGACGCCGAATCGAAGTCGAAGAGCACGGAGCCCGGAAGGCGAATCGTGATCTCCGTCTGCGTCGTCTGCGCGCCCAGCCGGCTGAGCCGCTCGTCCACGGTCGTCGTCGCTCCCGCTACTGCGGTCTGCGCGCCCACGAGCCCGGTGGTCTGGCCGACCAGACTGGTCATGGACATCTGGAGACGCGTCGTCCTGTTCGCGTTCCACGAGGCGCCCGCGTTGCTCTCCGCGATCGCCTGCGCGCCCGCGGGCTCCGGATCCGTCCAGTTTCCGGCCGGCGCGCCCGGCGTGACGCCGCCGGGGATGGTGCCCGCGACGCTCGCCGCGCCGGACCCGCCCGCCGCGCTCGGCGGAGCCGTCGAGGGCGGGTTGGGCGGCCCGCTCTCGCTGCAGGCGGCGGCGAAAGCTGCGACCGTCGCGGCCACGATCGTCGCGGCCAGACGCGCCTTCACTTGTCGGTGATCGCGATGCCCTCGAACGGCTCGGTCTTGGAGAAGAGCACGTTGATCGTCTTGACCGCGGGGGGCGGCGCGGGGAACTTCATCCACAATCGCGCGGATCCGCCCGGCTCGAGGTTCTCGTCGATCCCGTAGGTGTCGCTGCCGATATAAAGATGCTCGGAAGCGAGAGAGTTCTTCTCCTTGTCCGTGAGCACGTATTACTTCGTTCCGCTCTCCTCGTCGAGGATGGTGGCCACGCTTCCGAGGGGCCGGGGCCCGGTCGTCACCTGCGCCAGGGCGCGTGGCGCGAGAGCCAGCATCGCGACGGAGGAGAGGGCGAGAAAGAGCGTTGGTCTCATGTGCAGCCTCCTGACGGAATTGGCAGGACGCTACGCCCGAAGCGGCCCGCCGTCAACGGGCCCTCCGATCAGCAGGGCAAGGACGGCCTTCTGTGCGTGCAGGCGATTCTCCGCCTGGTCGAACACGACGGATCGCGGGCCGTCCATCACCTCCGCCGCGACCTCCTCGCCGCGATGCGCGGGCAGGCAGTGCATGAAGACGGCATTGCGCCCGGCGGAGGCCATCATCTTCTCCGTCACCATGTACCCCTGGAACGCGACGACGCGGGCGGCGGACTCCCCCTCCTGGCCCATCGACGTCCAGACGTCGGTGTACACCGCATCGGCTCCCTTCACCGCTTCCATGGGATCCCGGGTGACGACCGCCGCCGGCGTCCCCGATTCCTGCGCGCTGCGGGCCGCGTGCGCGACGATGCCGGGATTCGGATCGTACCCCTCGGGCGCCGCGACGGACATCGCGACCCCGAGCTTCGCCGCCGCCAGCATGAGCGAATGGCACACGTTGTTGCCGTCGCCCACGTAGGCGACGCGGGCGCCCTCGAGGGTCCCGCGATGCTCGAGCAGCGTCATGAAGTCGGCCAGCGCCTGCACCGGGTGAGAGAGATCCGAGAGTCCGTTGATGACGGGGATGCTCGCGCAGCGCGCCATCTCCTCGATGTCCTCGTGGGCGAACACGCGCGCCATGATGGCGTCGACGTAGCGGGACAGGACGCGCGCCGTGTCCGGCACGGTCTCGCCACGGCGCAGCTGTATGTCGCCGCCGGACAGGTTCATCGCATGACCGCCGAGCTGGTACATGCCCGCTTCGAAGGAGACCCGGGTGCGCGTGGACGCCTTCTGGAAGATCATCGCGAGGGTCCGGCCCCGCAGCGTCTCGCGGAAGGCCCCCGGGTCCGCCTTCATGCGCCGGGCGAGATCCAGGATCTCCAGGATGTCGGCGCGAGAGTAGTCGCGGAGCGACACGAGGTGCTTCTGCTTCATCGAGAGAGCGGATGATAACAGCACCGCGCGCGCGAGGCGTGGTCCAATGTCGTGATGCGGATTGCGGCGGTCGTTCTCGCGGCGGGACGGGGCCGGCGCGCCGGCGGGCCCAAGGCGTTGCTTCGGATTGGCTCCTCGACGTTCCTCGACCAGGCCATCGCCGCGATGGGACGCCCTGGAGTCGACAGCGTCGTCGTCGTCCTCGGGTACGAGGCGGATCGGGTGCGGGCCGAGTCCGCGCTCCCGCGCGATGCGCTGGTCGTGGTGAACGAAGGTTATGACGACGGCATGCTCGGCTCCGTGATCGCCGGGCTCGACGCCGCCGACCAGGCGGGCGCGGACGCGGTCCTGCTGCACCCGGTCGACCATCCCCTCGTCGCTCCCGCGACCGTGGACCGCGTCGCCGATGCGGTGCGGGCCGGAGCGCTCATCGCGGTTCCCAGCTACGGCGGCCGCCGCGGCCATCCCGGCGGCTTCGCCCGCGGCGCCTGGACAGCCCTCCGCGCCGCACCGCGGACCGAGGGCGCGCGCTACGTCCTCGCTTCACATCCCGACTGGATCCATCACGTCGAGGGAGACCGCGGCTGCGTGGCGGGCATAGACACTCCCGAGGACTATCGGCGCCTCATCGGGGCCTGAGCTTCGGCGGGAAGCCGAACAGCGTCGGCGTGTCGGGATATCGCGCGGCGAGACCCGCGAACTTCGACTGAAAGTGGGCGGCCAGCTCTTCGGTGTGCCGGTTGGTCTCGTGGATCATCGAGGCGGGGTGCACGCGGTACGCGCTCAGCAGCTCCGGCACCAGGGCGCAACTTCCGCCCGCCGCGGCCAGCTTCAACCACAGGTCGTAGTCCTCCCAGCCCATCCACGCAAGGTCGGTCGAGTAGGCGTCCACGGCCAGCACGGAGCGGCGATCGAACATCGCCATGGCGTCGACATAGGGCATGCGGACGAGCTCGCGCTCGTCCCAGGGGAAACACGACGCGAGCCCGGCCGGCCCGCCGCGATCGTCGATCTTCCCGATGATCCCGTACACGGCATCGAGGGCGCGGGCGCGAATGGCCTCGTGCAGCACGGAGAGCGCGCGCGGATAGATCCAGTTGTCGGCGTCGAGGACGAAGACGTACGGCGCGCGGGCATCGCGCATGCCCACGTTGCGCGCATCGGCGAGCCCCGTGTTCAAGACCTTCCGGATCAGCCGCACCGGCGTTTCCGAGGCGGCCATCAGGGCTCGCACGACCGCCGCCGAGTCGTCCGTCGACCCGTCGTCGACGACGACGACCTCGATGCCGCCGGGGATGCCTTCCACCGTGGACGCGCACGCGCTGCGCACCGCGTCGCCGACCCGCGCCGCGTAGTCGAAGACGGTGATCAGCACCGTGACCCCGGGAAAGGCGGACTCGTTCGCAGGGGCGTTGCGCTCCTCGTGCGCCAGCGGCTCGCCGGCGAGCGCCATCCGCCGGGCCTGATCGCGCCGTGCCGCGCGCGCGAGGGCGCGGGTAACGGAGGGATCGGGGGGCACGACGACGTCGGGGCGAGCCGGCGGCGGCGTTCTGGTGAACATCCGTGCCGCGATTCCGCCCGCAGTGGCCCGGGCGCGCACGGACCAGCCCGACCCCTCCTCGGAGGCCGACGCCGATTGCACGCGGCGCGTCGGTCGGCGGCCGGGTTCAGGCACGTCGATCGACTCCAGGACGCGGCGACAAACCGCCGCCGCATCCATCTCCTTTTCCGCCCGCTCCCGCGCGCGCTCCGTCATCGCGGCCCGGAGTCCATCGTCGGCCAGCAACCGTGCGCACTCGGCGACGAGATGGTCGAGCTCTTCGATCACGAGATCCTCGCCCGCGCGCAAGGGAGCCGGATCCCCCGCCTCCGACACCACGGCGCACCCGTTGGCCACGGCGAGCAGGGTGCGGTGCCATTCGAAGTAGGCGCTTTGCTGACCGTGCACGTTCAGCAGCACTTTTGTCGACTTCAACAGGCGGTTCAGGGCGAGCCCGGTCACGAATCCCGGCGTGTGCGCGAGCCGCGGCTGCTCGATGCGCGCGAGGTGGATCCGGCAGCGCCGGGAGGCGAAGAACGCGGCGTGCCGGGAGAGGAACATCTCCCTCCGCGGCGTCAGGACGCCGAGGAACACGATGTCGACATCGCGCGCGGGCACGGGCGCCGGGTCGGCGGGAAGAGGCCTGTAGGCGAGAGGAGCGTGGATCGCGGGCAAGCCGCGGCGCCGCAGCGCCTCGGCCGACATGGCGTTGATGTCGAGCACTCCGGCGGCGTCGCGCGCGTACCAGCAGGCGCTTTCGAACCATGGGCTGCCCGGCTGCTCGACGTTCAGGACATGGACGGCGGACAGCGCGTCGATACCGTCGCGGCGGCCGTCGCGCGCGGCGAACAGCGGGTAGAACTCGTGCGGCGCGACGACGATCTGCAGGAGGCCCACGGGTGGAACTGCATCGGGGATCACGTCGGTGGCCACGTCCGCGGCCATCCCATTGGCGGCGAAGCCGGCGGCGAAGGTGTCGGCGATCTCGCGCATGACGTGGTTGCCGGAGGACGCCACGAAGAGGCGCACCGCTTCAGGCCGCGCGCGCGGCGTGGTCAGCGCAGGAGCTGCCACAACCGCTCCCCCAGCGCGTCGGGCGGCTCCGCCTTGACCTCGATCCGAGGCAGTCGCAGCGGATCGGCGCCGCGGCGGGCGGGCTGCTCGACGCACGTGACCGCGGTGGCGAGACCACACGCGCGCAC
>Ga0136617_10005666_pt1 | contig 11187 bp, 10 predicted proteins | sample AntDrymUQ3222106_2_FD_129672 | JGI IMG/M metagenome (GOLD analysis project Ga0136617, IMG submission 129672) | Polar desert sand microbial communities from Dry Valleys, Antarctica - metaG UQ322 (21.06) | ecosystem: Environmental > Terrestrial > Soil > Desert | place: Antarctica: Dry Valley...
CATGCCGCCGCGTCCGAGAATCTTCCGCAGCGTGTAGCGGCCAAAGACTTTCTGGCCGCTCGCGTACTCGCGCGCGGTGACGTCGAGCCCAGGCCCAGAGCCCTTCTCGGTCATGCTGTCAGCGTAGGAAGCGGCTACTTTGAAATAAAGCCAATTACACCGCGGGCTGCAGAAAACAGGTTTCCAACCTGTCTGAAAGGCAGGGCATTTTGCGTGCTGGCCCAGCTTCGACAGGCAAGATGCCTGTCTTCCGATAGCTTTGCCTCCCGCGCTCGTTCTTGATAAACCTTCTTCGTGAGCCAACCGGAAGAAGAGGGAGCCTGGCTCCAAGCGGCCGATGGGAAGCGTTATCGCATTCACGGCAGCTGCGCGCTCGGCCGCATCGCCGGAAATACTATCGTCCTCGAATCGCCCAAGGTCTCACGGCGTCATGCAGTGATTCACTTGCAGAACATCGGCGAATTTTGGCTGATCGATTTCGGCAGCAGCAACGGCACGTTCTTGAATAAGCGGCGCATTCAACGTCCGGTCCGATTAACGGATGGTGACCGCATCACGGTCGGGGATCACAATCTTGAATTCCATCAGCCGGAGGAAATTTCTGACGACTACAGAACGCTCGTTACCCAGCGAACTCTGCACGAAGTCGAGAACGTCCCGTGCTGGCTCCTTGTCGCCGACATTCGCAATTTTACCCCGCTCAGCCGCAACATGGAAACGGAGGGCTTGGAGGCGCTCCTCGGCGCCTGGATCTCCGCCTGCAAGGAAATCATCGAGAATCATCATGGGCTGATAAACAAATACCTCGGCGATGGCTTCCTCGCCTATTGGCCGGAGAAAGAGACCAACGAGGAGGAAATCGCTTCGGCGATCTCCGCCTTGAAGGAGCTCCAGGGCCGGAACGCGCCTGATTTCCGGATCGTGCTGCATTTCGGACCTGTCGCGATCGGAGGAGTTGCCGCGATGGGAGAGGAAAGTTTGATGGGAAAAGAAGTGAACCTGATTTTCCGTCTGGAAAAGCTGGCCGGTTCCTTAGGCGAAGCGCGTGGCCTGAGTGAGAACGCGCGCGAACGCCTGGGCGAATTGGTCGCGGCCCGGCCGCTGGGTGAACACGAGCTCAAGGGCTTCGAAGGAAGGTGCGCATTCTTCGGCGCCTAACGTAGGCCAGAAGCTTGTCGACAGTCTGAGTGAATTCGGAAAAGCGCCCCGTCTCTTTGCAGGGGGATTGAATGCATAAGTTACAAGAAGGAGCCGGCCTCGAAGTCTCAGCCGCCGACCAGACCAACTTCATTCGAGGGGTGCGGCTGCGGATCTTCCTGCTTTCTTTCACCCTGCTCTTTTTCGAGCTGCTCTGCATTCGCTGGATCCCGGCCTACGTGCGGTATCTCAGCTATTTCACAAATTTCATTCTGCTGGCGTCCTTTCTCGGGATGGGACTCGGAATTCTCGCGGCCCGTCGCGCCTCATTCCGGTTTCCGTCATTTCCGCTCCTGCTCCTGGCCCTGACCGCGGTGGTGGCCTTGAACCGTTTTGAGCTCAATATCTCGTCGACCGATGTGCTTTACTTCGGCTCGGGCACAACCGGATTCGCGCGCGCGGAAAGTTTTATTCTCCTGCCGCTGATCTTCACTTTTGTCGCGGCGGCGTTCATCCCCCTCGCCCGCTCACTAGGTTTGCTCTTCGTCCAAACCGCCCCCCTTACTGCTTACACCTACGATATCCTGGGCGCTCTCGCCGGAACGGCGGTCTTTTTCCTCATCAGCTACTTCTCGTTAGGCCCGATCGTCTGGTTTGGGATTCTGGGCGGGCTCATTCTTGGGTTGAGCAGGCGCCAAAACTTCCTGCGCTCGGCCGCGTTTGTTCTCGCGAGCGCGGGCATTGCCCTATTTCTGCAGCGCGGAACCTACTGGTCGCCCTACTACAAGATTACCCTCACGCCCGCTTCGCCGACCGGATACGAGCTCGACGTCAACAGCATTGGACATCAAAGCATGATCCCATGGCAGTTGAAGGAGCCATTTTATCACCGCGTCTACGAACTATTTCCCGGCACTTCCTTCAATCACGCGCTTATCCTCGGGGCAGGTACTGGCTCCGATACCGCCACTGCACTCGCGAATGGTGTCAAGCGCGTGACTGCGGTCGAGATCGATCCCGTCATCCTGACGCTTGGCGCACAGCTTCACCCGGATCAGCCTTACTCCGATCCGCGCGTGCAACTGGTCAACACCGACGGTCGGGTCTTTCTCCGGAATACGAAGGAGAAGTACGACCTGATCATTTTTGCGCTGCCGGATTCACTCACCCTCACTTCCAGCATCGCAAATCTCCGCCTGGAGAGTTTTCTTTTTACCCAGGACTCGTTAGGCAAAGCGCGTGATGCACTCGCCCCAAAGGGAGTGCTCGTGCTCTACAATTACTATCGCGAACCGTGGTTGATCGAGAAGCTGGCAGGAATGGTCACGCGGACTTTCGGGCGTGATTCGTTTGTCTCCACCTATGGCGGCCAGGGTCGCGGGGCTGTCATCATCAATGGTCCACGGATGGCGGATCTCGCGAACGATCGCTCCGACTCTTATCGGGAAAATCCTGTCCCGCCACCAACGAACGAATTGCGGGTCACGGGCGAAGGGTACATGAGGCCAACGGATCGAGCACCGGCCACCGACGATTGGCCCTTCGTTTATCTCCCGCGAAAATCCTTTCCGGCGATCTACCTCAAGGGTTTGCTCGCGATCGCCGCCATCTCGTTCGCGGGAATTTGGTGGATCGCGCCACGCAGCACGTTGCGCCGTTTCGACTGGCACATGTTCTTTCTCGGAGTCGCGTTCGCGCTCCTGGAGGTGAAGGCGCTGATTACTTTCGCGCTCCTCTTCGGCAGCACCTGGAATGTGAATTCGCTCGTCTTCTTCGCCATTCTCATGAGCGTCTTGATCGCAGTCCTGGTGAACGCCCGGTTTACCATCCGCCGCGTCTGGATTTTCTACCTGCTCCTCTTCGCGATGCTGGCCCTCAATCTCGCCATCCGTCCGGAGACGCTCCTGCTGCAGAACGTGTTCGCGCGTTATTTTATTGCGAGCTGCCTGGTCTTTGCGCCCGTTTTTCTCGCCAACGTCATCTTTTCGAATTCATTTCGTGAAACCGAGCACGCCGATGTCTCTTTTGCCTCCAATCTTCTCGGCATCATGCTCGGCGGAATTCTGGAATATCTCAGCATGCTCTTCGGCTATCACATGCTTCTGCTGCTCGTGATCGGGTTTTATTTCCTCGCAATGCTCGTTAGGCCGAAGGCGCGATTGTAGCCGGGATCGTTGATCCCGGCGGCGCTGATCGCGCAATTAAACGTGGCTTCCACCAACCGGCATCACCGATGCCGGCTACAGCTGGATCACGTCTGGCCCGAGAAAAAGCCTTGTGCAGTCCTTCATCAGGTCGCGCTGGGATGCAGATTGAGTTTGAGCGCATGGACGAGCGCGCCACGGGAAGACGGCAGCCTTCCGAAAAGACTTGCGAGGGCCACGCCAGGATCGCTGCGCTGCGCCCGCGCATCGTGCACGCCTGCGATGCACGCCAATTCAGTTTCAAAATGGGACAAGGCGCGAAGCGTGGGATCGCTCGCAGAGAGATAAGCAAGAGCTCGGCGCAAAAGCGCGAACAGCTCCGGCTCGTGATGATCGGATTCAGTGCAGATTTCGATCAGCTCCACGAAGTAGGAGGCGGTTTGCATCCGCAAATATGTCTGTCGAATTCCGGGAAACGGATTCTTGAGCGCGACCTCGCGCAAGGTGTGCAAGGTCGAACGCCTGCTCCGCGCGATCTGAATCTCCGCCTCGAAAAATAAATCGAGCTTACCGGCGAATGGACTCTTCGGTCGGCGCGCCCCTTTGGCTACGGTTTGGATGCAGCCGAACGACTCAGTGCACCAGGAAACGATCAAGCTCGTGTCACTGAGTTTGCGCTTACGCAACAGAATCGCGGTCGTACTTTCCATCGGGGAAGATGGGAGACAGGTTTCAAACCTGTCCTCCAGTTCAGTCGATATACTTTTGCGCGATCGGCATGCGGCGGCCAACGCCAAAGGCCCTGCTCGTCACTTTGATCCCTGGCGCCGCTTGCTCGCGTTTGTATTCATTCAGGTCGACCCGGCGCTGGACCCAGCGAACCGTCTTCTCGTCGAAACCGCGCGCCGCGATATCGCGCGCGCTTTGATTTTCCTCCACGTAAAGCCGCAAAATCTCATCCAAAATTTCATAGGGCGGCAGCGTGTCCTGATCCTTTTGATCTGGCTTCAATTCCGCGCTGGGCGGCTTCGCAATCGTCGAGCGCGGGATTACTTCGCGTCCCCGATTCATCCAGCGTGCGAGCTCGAAGACCAGCGTCTTCGGCACGTCGCTAATCACGGCCAGCCCGCCCGCCATATCGCCGTAGATCGTGCAATAACCGACCGCCAGTTCGCTTTTGTTCCCAGTCGTCAGCAGGAGGTGACCGAATTTATTTGAAAGCGACATCAACGTCATCCCGCGCAAACGAGCCTGCATGTTTTCCTCCGTCGCGTCTTCCGGCAGGCCGGCGAAAATTTGGGCGAACTGCCCCTTAAAACTGGCGAAGGCGTTGCCGATGGGAATCTGAAGACATTTCACGCCGAGGTTACGCGCCAGCGCGAGCGCGTCGTCGATACTGCCTTGCGACGAATACGGACTCGGCATGGAAACGCCGACCACGTTCTCCGCGCCGAGTGCTTCGACCGCGATCGCGGCGACGACGGCGGAATCAACCCCGCCACTGAGTCCAAGGACCGCGGACTTGAAGCCGCACTTTCGGAGATAGTCGTGCACGCCCAGGGTCAAGGCGTCCAAGAGATCGGCGCAGGTCTCGCGCTGCGGAGCGTCGATCACCTGCGATTGATCGGTATCGATAACAGTTTCGGCTTCGCGGAAACCGGGCAACTGCGAGAGCAATTCGCCGCTTCGGCCGACCGCGATGGAGTTGCCATCGAAGAGGAGCTGGTCATTCCCGCCCACGGCGTTGCAGTAACAAATCGAGACGCCGTGAGTTTTGGCGAGGGAGGCGACCATCTCGCGACGCACTGCAGGCTTGCCGAGGTTGAAAGGCGATGCGCTGAGATTGGCAATCAACTCAGCTCCGTGATCGACTAACGAGCGAACCGGCTCGAGGTCGTAATAGGGACGGGACAGATAACGCTCGGTCCAAATATCCTCGCAGATGGTGACGCCAATCTTCCGACCGCCAAGGCTAAGCGGAGCGACGCGGCAGGCTGGTTCGAAATAGCGATCTTCGTCGAAAACGTCGTAGGTCGGAAGAAGCGACTTGTGCGCTTTCTGCATCGGCGCCCCGCGCTGCAACAAGGCTGCGGCATTATGAAATGCCTTCCCGCGGCCTTCGTTCCGATCCACGAAGCCAACCAGCAGCGCGGCCTCACCCACCAAGCCTTGAAGGCGCTCGAGCACCTCAAGATTTTGCGGAACAAACTGCGACTTGAAAACGAGGTCCTGCGGAGGGTAGCCCGTGATGGCGAGTTCGGGGGTTATAATTAATTCCGCGCCCGCGCGCGAGAGATTCTCGTAAGCAGCGGCGATCTTCTCGAAGTTGCCTCGAAGGTCGCCGACGGTGGGATTGATCTGGGCGTAACCGATCTTCATCCGTTCACGCAGATTATGCGCGATGGGGCGACCGGCAATCGCTTTCCGCCAGCCTAACGACCGTTAGCGGTCTTAACCGGTGCGGTCTTCTTGTAGCCGGCGTTGAGGGCGTCATCCGCGCCGGTCACGAAGACTACGCCCCACTGCCAAAGGCAGGCGGCAAAGAACCCCGCGATCATGCAAAGAATCACCTTCTGGAGAAATGTGGCCTGCATCCCCGAATTTTAAGCAGATCGAGTGCCAGTAAGGGCTTCCGTGCTCTCCCCTACATGCACCTGCACTTTAACCTACACTTACACTTCTTCGGAGGGCGGAGGCGGAGTGTAGGTGTAAGGGAAAGAGTAAGTTCAAAGTGGGGATGCCGGTCCGCCACTACCAGAAGCCCCACTGTCTGGTCAGCATGATCCACACCCCGAGGAGAAGATTGGTGACTGCGTGCACAAGGACGCATGAGCTGAGGCTTCTGGTGCGGTAAGCAACAAAGTTGTAAAGCGCTCCGGTCACGGCCGCGGCGATCCAGTCGGCCCTGGAGTGTGCGAAGGTAAATCCGAGTGTGACGACGCTGAAGGAGAGCCAGGAAAAAGTGCCGAAGGGAACGGTGTCGAATTTCTCGTTGATAAAATAACGGAGAAGAAATCCGCGCCAAAAGATCTCCTCGACCAGCGGAACGATCACGACGAGGCGCAGGAAGCGCAGGAGAACCGTCGCCCAGTAAGCGAACGGTTGTGCAGCGAAGAGATCGGGATTGAACCCCTCCGTCCGTGGCGCAAAACCGAAGAAAGCTTGCGGCGAAATCCAAAGCAGGAAAACCAGGACGGCGATGGCGATGACGAAGCCGACCCGTGCGAGGCGGTGAAATTCATACTCCCGCCAAAACCAAGCGAGGAGCGCGGCGCAGCAAAGTGTTTGCAGCGGGTAAAGCCAGTACTCCGGTGCCGCGAGCCAAAAGGCACCGCTTGGATTCTTCAGAACACTACCGAAACCCAGGAAACCGAGGAAGGCCGCCATGGGCAGGACGTAGGCGAGGAGCTTGCTCCGGGCGCGGGGGTTGCTTACAGAATCCATTTGGTCTTCGCGATGAATAGCTAATGTTCCCGATCATGAGCGAGGGCAATCGCAAACCGGAAGGGGGAGACGTCGATCCCGAGAAAATGGCGCGGCAGCTCGAAATAGAGTTGATGCTGAAACGCTCCTCCTGGCAGCAGGCAAAGGCGCGCCGGGGAAGCTTTCGGGCTCTCAGCTTCGCTTTTCTTTTCCTGGTCGTGATCGGCGCCCTCTTCGGCTTTTTCTTCCTTATGTCTTCGGACAACGTGCAGGAGTTGAGAGCGAGCGCGGCGGAGCGGGAGCAGGCAACGCCTTCACCGACTGCATCCCCAAGATAGGATTTACTTGATTAGCGTGCATCGATACAGGCTTATCCCTGCACTTACACTTTAGCTTGCACTCTTCGTCCTCCAGAGGTGTGTAGGTGCGAGAAATCCCCCGCTATCTGGGCAAAGCGGAAATCGAACTCACTTCTCTCATATGAACGCGCTGGAAATCGTGCACTTGGAAGAGAGCGATCTCGATGCCGAATTGGTCCGCGAGCAATTGCAGAGCGGTGGATTCGAAGCGCATATCGTCCGCGTGCAGACGGAGAAAGGCTTCCGAAAAGAGATCGGGCGGCGGAGGATCGATCTCATCCTGGCCGACCAGGATTGCCCGGGCTGTGACGGCTCCCGAGCCCTGGCGATCGCGCGCGAGGAACGGCCGGACATTCCTTTTGTTTTTGTCTCGTGGAGAATGGAGCAGCGCGACACGACCGATTCGCTCAGCGCGGGCGTCACCGATTTCGTCTCCAAGAAACATCTGGCGGATTTGATTCCGGCGGTCCGCCATGCGGTGCAGGAATCGCGCACGCGCCTGGAATTGCGCCGCGCGCGCCGGACTCTCACGGCCCAAGCCGAGCTCCTCGACCAGGCGAGCGCCAGCATCATTCTCTGTGATACCGATGAGAGAATCACTTATTGGAACTCTGGCTCGCACCGGATCTACGGATGGAGCCAGGAAGAAGCGCTCGGGAAAAAGGTTCACGAGCTTCTGCAGACGCGCTTCGGCGACGAGGCGGGCGATCCCGAGAAAATGCTGCGCGAGCAATCGAATTGGGAAGGCGAATTGCAACAGGTGCGGCGTGATGGCGCGACCATCTATGTGGCCAGTCACTGGACGCTGAAAGATGCGGGCGACGAGTCACCGCGCCTCCAGATCAACACCGAGATTACCGCACAGAAAAAAGCGGAAAATGCATTGCGCGAAAGCGAGGAACGCTATCGCCGCTTCGTGGACGAGGATTTCACCGCCAACCTGATCATGCGACCGGACGGCGGAATTGTGACCTGCAATCCGGCCTTCGTCCGCATTTTTGGTTTCGCTTCCGCAGAGGAGGCGCTGGCCGCGAACTTCATGTCGCTCTTGCGCACGCGGAACGACGGCGCCGGGCTGCTCGCACTCGTTCGCGAGCAGGGCGCGACGGAGCGGCATGAAATGGAGATGCGACAGTCGGGCGGCGAAGCGGTTTACGTGGTGGCGCGATTCGTCGGAACATTCGATAACGAGCGAAAGTTAACGCAGATCCAGGGATATTTGTTTAACGACACGAAGCGGAAACGTCTCGAGCAACAGCTCGTTCAAGCGCAGAAAATGGAGGGACTCGGCACGCTAGCGGGCGGGATCGCGCACGACTTTAATAACATCCTCACCATCATTCTTGGCTACACCAGCCAGCTCGAAAAATGGGAGACGCGCCCGGAGTTGATTCCGGCCGCGATGAAGGTAATCAAAGAAGCGGTGGAGCGTGGCGCCGCACTCGTGCAGCAGTTGTTAACCTCGGCCCGGCAGACCGAAGCCCATCTCTCCTCGCTCGATCTGAACGCGCTCGTTCGCGAGCTGGGAAGAATGCTGCGGGCAACTTTCCCGAAGATGATCAATTTCGAGACGAATTTGCAGCCGAAGTTCCCGCCGGTCACGGCGGATCGCAGTCAGATTCACCAGGTGCTTTTAAACCTTTGCGTGAATGCGCGCGATGCCATGCCGAAGGGCGGCACGATTAAGCTGGAAACGTTGCTCACCCCGGGTGAAGCGCTGGCTGAATTTTTCACCGGTGCAGACGCGAAGAACTACGCCACCATTCGAGTCAGCGACACCGGCTCAGGCATGACCCCGGAGGTAAAAGCGCACATTTTCGAGCCGTTCTTCACCACCAAGGAGCGAGCGAAGGGCACGGGGCTCGGGCTCTCGGTGGTTTATGGCGTGGTCAATAATCACCGCGGCTTCGTCCAAGTGGATAGCGAGCCAAACGTCGGCACCACTTTTTCTATTTACCTGCCGCTCCTTGCCACCCAGGCACAATCATCCAGTGGGCCTGACACCTCCGAGCCACAAAAAACGCGCGAGCCCCAAACCATCCTTTTCGTGGAAGACGAGGAGATGCTGCGCGATCTCGGCGTCCAAATTTTGGGAGCCGAGGGCTACCGCATGCTGGCAGCGAAAGATGGCCTCGAAGCGGTCGAGATGTTTGAAAGGCATCGCGACCACATTGGTTTGGTCGTTTGCGATCTGGGTCTTCCGAAACTCGGAGGCCGGGAAGTCTTTTTCAGAATGAAACAGAGCAAGCCGAGCGTGCGCGCGATTATCGCCAGCGGCTATCTGGAGCCGGCAGTGCGCTCAGAAATTCTGAAAGCCGGCGTGATCGAAACTATCCAAAAGCCGTACGACTTCCGGGATCTGGTGCAAATAATCCACGGGGTAATCGGCAAAGCGCACAGCGAGGACGATCATCCCCAGCTCTTCTAGGAAAGGCGACGCTCCGGTCACCGCGCTGCGGTCTCTCGCACTTACACGTTCACTTTAACTAACACATCTTTTGGCGGCCTAAGAGTTTAAGTGAAAGTGTAGGTGGAAGTAGGAATGCCGCCCAGATTGCGATACCCGTCGGGCGACAAGAGTGTCGCAGTCTTAGCGTGGCACAATTTCGACCGAAGGCTTCCGTCCCTGCGCAACGCCCAGGACACTCTTGCGCTGATTCATCACAAAAGTGTTGTTGTCGCCGTACTTGGCCCACGGCCCGACAGGGACATCTTTAAAATCGACGAACTTCCAGTCCGTCACGTCGGTATCCTGCAGACCAAGAAAATCACGCACTGCCGGGGAAACGTCGAGCCCGGCGCCCCGGTTCAGATTCGGTTTCGGCCTTTCGTTTCCAAAGACGTATTGCCAATGATCAGTGCGGAAAGGACCGGCGTCTTCCCATTGTGCGTAAGCGGTCTTGTTGCCATTACGGATCGCGAGCCAGCGACCCTTGCAAGTGGAAACGGCAGGACCCTGATACGCTTCCTGGAACCATGGCACTACCTGCGGAGCTTCCGACCGGTGACCGTTGGTCGATTTGTCATTATAGGGCAGCGCACAGTAAAACGGGTTCTGTCGCGGGGTGAAATTGACCGGGATCAAATCGCGCCGTTGCGCGGGATTCGGATTGTCGAACCCACCGTAGTTCTTCGTCCAATTCTCGTCCCAGGAACTGGAATGGTTAGGCGTGGGATTGTTCGCGGTCGGTTTTTCGCCAATCCAGAAAATCGTCGTGACGATATTTGTTTTCCACGGAAATTGACGGCTGGAACCGGGAGCGAGCCCGACAGTTCTCGTCGTGGGTGCAAACACACTCGGCCCAGCGCCGATCGTTTTGCGATCAGATTTATTGTTAGGCGTGACCTTGGTGAAGGACAACTCCGAGACAGCGGACTGCGAAAAGACGGCCGTAACCGTCGATAACAAGACTGCGACTGTGTGTATGATTGTGCCCGGTTTCATCAGGAAAGCCCCGACGTGGATCGAGGCAGAAACGACTACCTTTGATTCGAGTTACGACGCCGAAATGCGTGCCACCCGGATAAGGTTCGTTGAACTGTGGTCGCACAAGAGACCAGCTTTCCGGAGCGAGTCAACTAATTCTTCCGCAGTAGCGGCGGCGTAGCGGGTCACACATCCCGCGCCATTGCGATCGCTCCGGTGATATCTTCCCAACCGTTCCGAAGCCAAAATTCACGGCCCACCGGATTGTCCTCCGCAACCAGGATGATCGCTCGCTCAATTCCCGCCCCACCCAAGCCACGGACGCAGTCGTTCAACAGAAGCCGCCCCACGCCCCTGCCCCGGAACGCTGCTCCCACCGCAAGGTGATAAATGAACCCGCGCCGTCCATCATGTCCGCAAAGAACCGCTCCCGCCATCGTTCCACTCTCTTCCGCTACCCGGCTGAGGCCGGGATTGCGCTCGAGGTAGTTCTCTAATTTGGAACGCGAATCGCCTTCGCAGATCTCCACACCCTCCACCTCATTCCAAAGAGCGACCGCCCGGTCGTAATCCGAAATCATAAATTCTCGCGTCGTGATGTTTGCCCGGATCATGGTTTTGCCTAACGAGTGTTGGAAAGGCTTTCCTTGCACATACACTTTCACTTTAACTTACACCTCCGGGTTTGCTGACGTGA
>Ga0136617_10005667_pt1 | contig 11187 bp, 10 predicted proteins | sample AntDrymUQ3222106_2_FD_129672 | JGI IMG/M metagenome (GOLD analysis project Ga0136617, IMG submission 129672) | Polar desert sand microbial communities from Dry Valleys, Antarctica - metaG UQ322 (21.06) | ecosystem: Environmental > Terrestrial > Soil > Desert | place: Antarctica: Dry Valley...
CGGCGTCCATCGAGGCCCCTTGGGTCGGCGCTGGGTATTGAGCAGCGCCGTCTTCGACCTGTCTGCGTTATGTCCCCCTCACGTCCACAGCCCGACCCAGGCCGTGGAACGACTCATCTAGGCGCCGATCGTCAGCGCAACGAACGGAGTCAGCGATGAACATTCTGGCCATCGGAGCCCATCCCGACGACGTCGAGCTGGGCTGCGGCGCGACCCTCGCCGCTCACACGGCGCGCGGGGACAACGTCGCCATGCTGATCATGACGACGGGTGAGCAGGGCCCGCAGGCGGGCTGCTCGCGCATCCGCGAGCAGGAATACGCCGCCGAAGTGCTCGAGGCGCGCCTCTTCTGGGGCAACTTCCGGGACGGAGCGGTGCCGGAGGAGCGCGAGACCGTCGAGCTGATCGACGCGGTGATGGGCGAGGTCGAGGCGGACCTCATCTACACCCACTCGACGGACGACAGCCATCAGGACCATCGGGTGACCGCCCGCATGAGCCTGTCGGCCGGGCGGCGCACACCGCGCTTGCTGACCTACGAGGCGCCGACGTCGCGGGCGTTCGTGCCGTCGCTGTTCGTCAACGTGGAGGGCTTCATGGACAAGAAGCTCGCGGCCCTCCGCGCGCACCACTCGCAGGTGCTGAAGAACAGGCTCGTCGACCTCGAGGCGATCGAGGCGCAGGCGCGCTACCGCGGCTTCCAGTCGCGGATGCGCTGCGCCGAGGCGTTCGGCGTCGAGCGGTTCGCCTGGGACCTGTTCCCGGCCCCGCCGCAGGCCGACGGCGCAGATCGGCTGCTGGCCGCGATCGGCGGTGGTCTGGCGTAGTCGCGTTCGCACGGCGCCCGGCGCCGCGCTCTGGCAATGGCGGGCCGCCCCCACGGGGGCGGCCCGCGGCTAGCATCAACCGCGACAGCGACGGGGGTGGCAGCGATTGCGACTGAAGAGCCGCCGGCCAGATGAACCGCAGCCGCATCGGGTTGGCGACGCGCGGGCCCAGGGCGCGCCGTGGGTCCTGGTCACGTTGCCCGGGCTGGCGCTCACGTCGGCGGGGACGATCGGCGTCGGCGCCACGATCACCGTCGTCGGCATCGGCCTGCAGGTCGTCTTCATCGCGTTCTTCGCGCGCCACCTCGCCTTTGCCATCTCCGCCCTGCACACGGCCCCTCGAGACCTCGAGGCCGAGGTCGTCGACACGGGGTTTCGCCCGCCGGTCGCCGTGATCGTCGCCTGCAAGAACGAGGAGCAGGTCATCGGCAAGCTCGTGGCCAGCCTGCTGGCGCTGGACTACCCGCCGCAACTGCTGCAGCTGCTCGTGGTCAACGACGGCTCGACGGATCGCACGGGCGAGCTCCTCACGTCGCTGGCCGCCGAGCATTCACACCTCGACGCCGTCCATCGGGCTCCCGCCGAGAGCAATGGCAAGTCAGCTGCGCTGAACGCCGCGCTCGCACAGGTGACCGCGGAGATCGTCATCGTGTTCGATGGCGACCATCAGCCGCGTCCAGACGTCGTGCGCCGGCTCGTGCGGCACTTCGAGGACCCCGCGATCGCTGCGGTGCAGGGACGCTGCCAGATCTCCAATCCCGACGACTCGCTCATCTCACGGCTCGTCGCGATCGACTACCTCGCGGGATACCTGGTGAACGAGTACGGACGCCAGTCGATCTACCGGCTGCCCGCCTACGGCGGGGCGAACTGCGCCGTGCGGACGACGAGCCTGCGCGAGCTGGGGGCTGGAACGTCGGGAGCGTCACCGAGGACACCGACCTGACGATCCGCCTCACGCTGACGGGGCAGCGCGTGCGCTATGACGTGACCGCCGTCGACGAGGAGGAGGGCGTCATCACGGTCGGCCGCTTCTGGCGCCAGCGCTACCGCTGGGCGCGCGGCCACCAGCAGGTCTGGCGCGACTATCGCGGCCCCGTCTGGCGCTCGGCGATCTTCTCGCGGATGGAGAAGGTCGAGATGATGATGTTCCTGCTCGTCTTCCACGTCCCGGTGCTGTCGGGCCTGGGGCTGCTCGTCCTCGCGCTCTGGGGAGCCGGCGTGGCGCCCGTCGGCCAGGATCCGGTCAACCTGTTTCTGCTGTGGACCCTGCTGCTGCTGGGACCGCTGCTCGAGCTCAGCGCCGGGCTGCTGCTGGCGCGCGCCGACCGCCGCGAGGCACCGATCCTCCTGTTCTTCCTACCGCTCTTCCTCGTCTCGATCGCGTTGTGCGCGAAGGCGTGGTTCGACGGGATCCGCGGCAGCGGGTACTCGTGGGGCAAGACCGTGCGCGCGGATGATGCGCCCGCGGCGGGAGCGTCGGCGTGAGCACGCCCGCACGCCACGCGTTCCTGCGCGTGTTCGCGGTCCTGTTCGTCTCGATCGTCGGCTTTCTGCTGATCGAGGGCCCGTTTCGCGTGGGCGAATCGCACGCCGTCGCGGCGGTGCTCGCCACCGCCGGCGCCGACGGCACGCGCGTGCCCTACGAGTCCGTGATCGAGATCTTCCCGGCCGACGGGCCGTCCCTGCTGGCCAGCATCACGATGTCGTGCTCGTCGCTGTCGTCGCTGCTGGCAATCGCCTGCCTGGCCTTCCTCGGTCCCGATCGCCTGCGCCGGCGCTGGTGGTCGGCGCTGGGCATCGCACTGACGGTGGTGGCGCTCGGCAACGTGCTGCGGATCGCGCTGTCGCTGGGCGCAGGGCTGCTCGCCGGCCGCGACGCGCTGATCCTCTTCCATGATTGGGTAGGCGGCCTGTTTGCGTTCATCTACACGCTGGGTGGCTACATCCTGTTTCTCTACATCGTGCTCCCGCGGCACGGCCGGCCGCTGAGCCAGAGCCATGACGCTCTCGCTTGAGCTCTGGCTTGCGCCGCTCGTCGCGGGCCTGGCGCTGCTGCTGCTGGGCGGGTTCTGGCGCTTCGTGGCGCGCGACCGGGCGCGGCGTCGCGCGCGGGTGCTGCTGCACGCGGCGCTGTCGGATCCCAATCCGCTCGGGCGACTGGCCGCCGTACAGGTCGCGGTCCAGCAGGGCATCGCGCCGGTCGCCGGGGTCCTGCTCGAGGCGACGCGCAGAGAGCAGGATCCGGCCGTCCTGGAAGGCATCACCGAGGCCGTCGCGCGCCATCAGTGGGAGCCGTCGCTGGAGCCCGAGCTGCTCGAGCTGCGCCTGTGGGCGCAGCGCCGGCTGCTCGAGCTCGGGCAGCCGCCGCCCGGGCGCCCGCCGCAGAGCAACGGCGTGGCACACGAGCCCCGCCCCACGGGCTCCCCGGCCTGCGCCGCCTCGCCAGCTCCCGCGGCCCCCGCGACCGGTGGCGTGATCCGCCGGCTGCTCGGCGACCGCTCCGAGCACCCTGACCGGCACGCGTAGCGCACGATGGTCGGCGCCGGCACACACACGCATCAGCCGACCGAGCTGACGACGATCGTCACCGGCGCCGGCGGTGCGGCCGGCGTCGCGGTCATCCGCGAGCTCACCGCGCGCGGCGTCGACGTCGTCGCGGCCGACGCGGACGAGCACGCCGTCGGGCTGGCGCTGGCGAGCGCCGCCGCGACACTGCCGCGCTGCGATGACCCGCAGATCGTCGATCGCCTTTGCGAGCTGGCGGCGCAGCACGGCGCGGGCGCCCTCGTCAGCACCGTCACCGAGGAGATGGCGGCGCTCGGGCGCCACGAGGAGCAGCTCGCGGCGGCGGGGCTGAGAACCTGGCTGGCGCCACCGGAGAGCGTGGAGGCGTGCCGCGACAAATGGCGCTTCGCGCAGCTGTTGAGCACCGCGGGCATCGCGGCTCCCGGCACGTCGCTGGGCTCCGCCGACGGCCTGCCCGGGCCCTGGATCGTCAAGCCGCGCTTCGGCCGCGGCTCACGCTTCGTCGTCGCCGCCGACACCCGCGCGGACATCGTCTGGGCGCTCGGCCAGGTGCCGCAGCCGATCGTCCAGACGCGCCTGCGCGGTCGCGAGTTCACGGTCGACTGCCTGATCGACCGCGACGGCACGCTGGCCGCCGCGGTGCCGCGCTGGCGGATCGAGACGAAGGCCGGGATCTCGACGAAGGGCCTCACGTTCGTCAGCGATGCCGTCGTGGCAGGCGTGCGGGAGCTCGTCGCGGCCGTCGGTCTGCAGGGGGCCGGCAACGTGCAGGGCTTCGCGGCCGACGACGGCGCGGTCTCCTTCGTCGAGGTCAACCCGCGCTTCTCCGGCGCGCTGCCGCTGTCGCTCGCAGCGGGCGCGGACCTCGTCGGCGAGTATCTGCGCGGCGTCGCGGGGCACCCGCTGCGGCGCGACCGGCTGACGTTTCGCGCCGGCGTCAGCATGGCGCGCTACTACCACGAGATCTTCCAGGGATGAGGATCCTCGTCGCGATCGGGACGCGGCCGGAGATCATCAAGCTCGCGCCGGTCGTGCGCGCGCTGCGCAGCCAGCCCGACACCGAGGTGCGCGCCGTCGCGACGGGCCAGCACTACGACCGCGCGCTGGTCGACGTGCTGCACGAGCGCATGAGCCTGTGCCTGGATGCCACCTGGCGCCTGCAGGGTGACGAGGCACAGCGCCTGGGCTCGATGCTGACGCGCGCGCTGGGCGAGGTGCAGGCCTGGCAGCCGTCGGTGGTGCTCGTGCTGGGCGACACCAACACCGTCCCGGTCTTCTGCCTGGCGGCCCGGCGCCACGGCGTGGCGGTGGTGCACCTGGAGGCGGGGCTGCGCTCCTTCAACGCGCGCTCGATGGAGGAGGTCAACCGCCGCGCCGCGGGCGCCATGGCCTCGCTGCACCTCGCGCCGACCGCGCTCGCGGCCCGCTTTCTCACCGACGAGGGCATCGCGCCCGCGCGCATCCACGTCGTCGGAAACCCGGTCGTCGACGTGTTGCGCGAGTCGGGCGTGACGGGCGTGGCGCCGGCCGAGCGCGCGGGCGTCGTCGTCACGGCGCACCGCCCGACCAACGTCGACGACCCGCAGCGGCTGGCGCAGCTCGTCGCGCTGCTCGAAGGCCTCGCGTCGCGGCTGGCGCCCGTCACGTTCGCGCTGCATCCGCGCACGCGGGCGCGGCTGGAGCAGGCGCAGGCACTGGCTGGGCTGCATGCCGTCGCCGGGCTCACGCTGGTGGAGCCCCTCCCCTACCTCGAGATGCTCGAGCTGATCGCCCGCTCGCGCGTCGTCGTGACCGACTCGGGCGGGCTGCAGGAGGAGGCGTCCTGGCTCGGGACCCCGGTCGTCGTCCTGCGCGCGTCGACGCCGCGCTGGGAGGGCGTCCAGTCCGGCACGTCGGTCCTCACGGGCCTGGACGTCGAGCGTGCGCTCGCCGCGGCGACGACGTTCGCGACGCCCCACGAGCAGGCGCGCGTGTTCGCGTGCCCCTGCCCCTACGGCGATGGGTTCACGTCGCAGCGCGTCGTCGAGATCCTCGCCGATCCCGAGATCGCGCCGCTCCTGCGCCTCGACGAGCCGGACCTCAGCGCGGGGTGGGTTCCGGCGTGATCGCGGCCGTGCTGTTCGACCTCGACGACACGCTGTATGACCAGGCGCGCTGGCTGGCGCCGGCCTGGGCGGCGGTCGCCGCAGCCGCCGCGCGCCACGGCGTCGACCCGGCGGCGCTGGAACGGGAGCTGCGCGCGGTCGCCGCCGAGGGCTCCGACCGCGGCCGGATCATCGACCGCGCCCTGGCGCGCGTGGGCGCGCCCGACGACGTGCCGATCGCGCCGCTGCTGGCGGCGTTCCGGTCATCGGTCCCGCGCCGGCTGTCGCCCTACCGCGGCGTTCGCGCGGCGCTGCGCGCGTTGCGCGACGAGCTGCCGATCGGACTCGTCACCGATGGCGACGTGGCGATCCAGCGCGCGAAGCTGCGCTGCCTCGGGCTCGAAGACGCCTTTGACGTCGTCGTGCTCTCCGACGAGCTCGGCCGCGAGCGCCGCAAGCCTGACCCTGCGCCGTTTCAGACGGCGCTGGCGGCGCTCGGAGCGCCGGCGCAGGACGTCGTCCACATCGGCGACCGGCCCGACAAGGACGTGCGCGGCGCCGCCGCCGCCGGGCTGCGCGCCATCCGCGTGCGTACCGGCGAGTACTGCGCCCTGCCCGACGAGCCCGCGCCGTGGCGCAGCGCGCGCGACGTGATCGAGGCCGTGTCGATCGTCCGCGAGCTCGGCGTCAGGGTCCGAGCAGCCGGGTGAGCGTCTCGCCGGGGCGATCGCCGAGCATGACCAGCTGACCGGCGTCGGCCGGGGTGAACGGCCAGACCCGCCCGGCCCGCAGCGCCGCCGCGCGCAGCCTGCCTGACGCCCGCCGGCTGCGGCGATCGTCTCCCACGCGCGCGAACGCCCACGCCGCCGGTGCCCAGTAGCCGACGGCCCGGAGCGCCCAGCCGCCCGGGCGGCGAAAGCGCGCGATCGAGCCGGCCCGGTCCCAGCGCGGCTGCTCGCGGGCGAAGCGGCGCATGAGCGCCTCTGCGCGCGCGCCGCGGACGAGCCCGAACGCGACGGCCCACGTCTGCTGTATGGCGTCCGGATACAGGACGTTCCAGTTGGTCTGCTGGCGTGCCCCGTCGCCATGCTTGGCCCAGGCGTAGGCGCCCCGGCGCGGGTTCCACAGCCGCTGCACGCCGGCGCGCACGCGCCGGGCGGAGGTCGCCGCGCGCGACTCGAGCCCGGCGTTGGAAAGGGTGCGCGCGAGCGTCGCCGCCGCCCGCAGGCCCGCGTACGCCTCGGCCTGGTCCATCAGGTACTTCACGCGCGCGGTGGGCTTGGCCCAGGTCAGCCCGTCGGAGGTCTGCGTCGCCTCGATCGCCGCGACGGCGGCCACGACGCCGGGCTCGAGCTCGCGCAGTCGCGGCAGGTCGCCCGTCGCCTGCCAGGCGGCGTTCACGGCGATCAGGAAGGTCCCGGCATAGGCGTCGGTCGAGTCCATGTCGCCCGTGCTGGAGGCCACGCCCGCGTCGACCTGGTAGTCGCTCACGAAGCCCGACGCGTCCTGGTGTGACCGGTACCAGCTTAACCAGCGCCACGCCGCGTCGCTGTAGCGCGGGTCCGCCGTGATCTGGCCGGCGCGGGCGAGACCGATCGCCGCGAAGTTGCTCAGGTAGGGCCAGATCATCCGCTGGTCGAGCTGGCTGGCGATCGCGCCGTCGGGCAGCTGCGCGCGCAGGATCCACTCCGCGTCCGCGCGCGCCTCGTCGACGGCGCTCGCCTGCGCCGGCGCCGGCGCCATCAGCAGCGCGGTCGCGGCGAGCAGGACGACGGAGAGATCGACCGCCCTGCCGCGAGTCGTGGTGGAAGGTGTGTGGAGAGACATCGTGGTTCGCCGTGCTTCATGGTGCCCGCTCGGCCCCCCGGGCGCGCAAGTCACGGACAAAGAGACAATCGAGGCTTCTCGATCCGTCCCTCGGCGCCGGGACCGCCAAGTACCCTCGGTGCCATGACAGCCGTCGCCACCGCGGAGCGTTCGGGCCGCACCTACGCCGACGACGAGGAGCTGCTGGGCGGCATCCTCGACGAGGTCATTCGCGCCGTCGAGGGCCCGCAGGCGCTGAGGCTGCATCGTGAGGCCATCGAGCTCGGCGAGCGCTCGCGCGGCGGCGGGGCCGCGGCGGCAGAGCAGCTCGCGCAGCTCGTCGCGGGGCTCGAGCTGGAGCAGATCGTCCTGCTGATCCGCATGCTGACGCGCTGGTTTCAGCTCATGAACCTCGCCGAGGACCTCGACCGCGTGCGCCGGATCCGCAAGCTCGACGCGCAGCCCGGCCCGCGCCGCGGGTCGCTGCACGCGGCCGTCGCGCAGCTCGCCGCCGACGGCACGACCGCCGCGGAGCTGGACCAGACGCTGCGCGAGGCCGAAGTGCGGCTCGTCCTGACCGCGCACCCGACCGAGGCGCGGCGCTACACGACCGTCAGCAAGCTTGCGCGCATCTTCGCGCTGCTGCGCGAGCTCGACGAGCGCCGGCCGGGGCACGGCAAGCAGGAGCAGATCCGCCGTCAGATCGCCGCCGCCGTGCAGGAGATGTGGGGCTCCGACGAGCTGCGCGCGGTGACGACGACGGTGCTCGACGAGGTTCGCGCCGGGCTCATCTACTTCAGCTCGACGCTCGCCGAGGTCGTGCCCGATGTCTACCGCGACCTCGAGTCGACGATCCGCGCGACCTACCCGGACTTCGACGTGCGGGTGGCGCCGCTGCTGAGCTTCGGCTCGTGGATCGGGGGCGATCGCGACGGCAACCCGAACGTCACGCCGCAGATGACCGCTGCGGCGCTGGAGCTCATGAAGGACTCCTGCCTGCGCCATCACGAGGCGCGCGTCCGAGCGCTCGCGAGCCGGATCACCCTCTCGGCGCGCGTCACCGGCGAGCCCGAGCAGCTGCGGGTCCTGCTCGACGGGCTCGAGCAGCGCTTTCCGGACGTCGCCGCGCTCGGCGTCAAGCGCAGCCCCGAGGAGCCCTACCGTCGGCTGTTCAAGCTCCTGGCCGCGCGACTGCGCGCAACGCGCAAGGGCCGGGAGGGCGGCTACCACGAACCCGGCGAGCTGCTCGTCGACCTGCGCGTCGCCGAGCAGGCGCTGCGCGACCAGAACGCATCGTTCGTCGCCGAGGACGCGCTGCGTGACGTGATCCGCCAGGTCGAGGTGTTCGGGTTTCACTTCGCGCTGCTCGACGTACGCGAGAACTCCGACGTCCACTGCGCCGCGCTCGACGAGATCCTCGGCGTGCTGGGCGTGCAGGCGGGCTACGCGGAGCTTGACGAGACCGAGCGCGTGGTGGTGCTCGCGCGCGAGATCGCCGACCGCCGCCCCCTGATCCCGCTGGACATCAGCGGCTTCAGCGCGGCGACGCGCGAAGTCGTCGAGACGTTCCGCACGCTGTATGAGCTGCTGCGCGGCCCGCATCCCGGCACGATCGACTCCTACGTCGTCTCCAACACGACCTGCCCGGCGGACCTGCTGGAGGTGCTGCTGCTGATGAAGGAGGTCGGGCTGGCCCGCGCCGGCGGCCGCGACGCGCAGCTGCGCATCGTGCCGCTGTTCGAGTCCGGCGAGTCGCTGACGAAGTCGGCCGAGACGATCCGCGCGCTGCTCGAGACGCCCGTCTACCGTGCGGCGCTGGACGCAGTCGGCGAGCAGCAGCTGATGGTCGGCTACTCGGACTCCAACAAGGACGTCGGCTACGTCGCCTCCGGCTGGCACATCTACCGCGCGCAGCTCGAGATGGCCGAGGCCATGCGCGGCGCCGGCGTCCGCTGGCAGTTCTTCCACGGCCGCGGCGGAGCCGTCGGCCGCGGCGGCGGGCCGAGCTACACCGCCGTCCGCGCGCAGCCCTCGGGCACGGTCGCCGGGCGCCTGAAGGTCACCGAGCAGGGCGAGATGCTGTCGGCGAAGTTCTCGCTGCGCGAGATCGCCCACCGCGAGCTCGAGCTGACGACGAGCGCCGCGCTCGTGACGACGCTCGACCGCTCCGCGAGCGAGCACCCCGAGCGCCAGCAGCGCTTCGAGGCCGTCGTCGCCGACATGGCCGAGGTCTCGACCGCCGCCTACCGCGCGCTCGTCTGCGGCGACGCCGACTTCGCGGACTTCTTCCACGCCGCGACGCCGGTGCGCGAGGTCTCGCGGCTGCAGCTCGGCTCACGCCCCGCCAAGCGCCAGGCGACGGCCCGGATCGAGGACTTCCGCGCGATCCCGTGGGTCTTCTCGTGGACGCAGTCGCGCTCCGTGCTGCCGGCCTGGTTCGGCCTCGGCACGGCGCTCGAGACCGCGCGCGATCGTCACGGCGTCGAGCTGCTGCGCGAGATGGAGCGCGACTGGCCGTACTTCGCCGCGCTGATCTCCAACGCCGAGATGGCGTGCGTGAAGGCCGACCTGGACATCGCGCGACGCTACGCCGAGCTGTGCGACGACGACGAGATCCGCGAGCGCATCTGGGGCACGATCGAAGTCGAGTTCGGGCGCACCGTGCGCGAGATCGGCGCCGTGCGCGACGAGGAGCAGCTGCTTGACCGCGAGCCGATCCTGCAGCGCGCGATCGCGCGCCGCAACCCGTTCATCGACCCGCTCTCCTTCGTGCAGCTCGAGCTGCTGCGCAGGCTGCGCGCCCCGGGCGGCGATCCCGACGACGCCGACCTCGTGCGCGCGAGCCTGCTCGCGATCAACGGCATCGCCGGCGGCCTGCGGAACACCGGATGACGCGCGTCTACGTCTGCGGGCACCGCAACCCCGACACCGATTCGATCGCGGCCGCGATCGGCTACGCCGAGCTGAAGCACCGCATCGACAACGGCTCGACCGAGTACGTGCCCGTCCGCCTGGGCGTCGTCAACGCGCAGACGCGGTGGCTGCTGGATCGCAGCGAGGCACCGGTCCCCCGTCACCTCGCCCACGCCTACCTGCGCGTGCGCGACGTCATGCGCACGAGCTTCCCGGTCGCCGGGCGCGGCGACCCGGTGCGCAGCGTCGGCCTGCTGATGGCGTCCGAGGGGATGGACCTCGTGCCGATCGTCGACGAGGACGGCGTCCTGACCGGGCTGCTGACCGAGCGCGCGCTGGCGCGGCGCTACATCCGCGAGTCGCGCGAGGCCTCGCGTCTGGACGTGCCGACGCCGGTCTCCTCGATCGTCGACGTGCTCGAGGGCGAGCTGCTCGCTGGCGACGCGTCGGTCGAGATCAAGGGCCGCGTCTGGGTGCAGGCGATGCACTCGACCTCTGACAGCAAGGTCCAGCCCGGCGACGTGGTCGTCATCGGGGACCGGCCGACGGCGACGAAGGCGGCGCTCGCCAACGGCATCGCCCTGCTCGTGCTCAGCAACAGCAGCCGGCCGACGGACGAGGTCCTCAGGATCGCCGCCGCGCAGGACACGTGCGTCGTCGTCTCGCCGCTGGACACCTACGTGACGGGCCGGATGATCACCCTCTCCGAGCCCTGCCGCGCGCTCGCCGAGGAGGACCCCCTGACCGTCGCCCGCGACGACCTGGTGCGCGACATCTCCGAGGAGATCAAGAACGTGCACTACCGCGCCGCCGTCGCGGTCGACGGCGAGGGCAGGCCGATCGGCGTCGTCACCCGCTCGGACCTCGTCAACCCGCGGCCGCGGCGCGTCCTGCTCGTCGATCACGGCGAGCGCGCCCAGAGCGTGCCGGGCATCGAGGAGGCCGAGATCGTCGAGATCCTCGACCACCACCACATCGGCTCGATCGAGACGAAGCTGCCGGTGACCGCGATCTTCGATCCGGTCGGC
>Ga0136617_10005668_pt1 | contig 11187 bp, 12 predicted proteins | sample AntDrymUQ3222106_2_FD_129672 | JGI IMG/M metagenome (GOLD analysis project Ga0136617, IMG submission 129672) | Polar desert sand microbial communities from Dry Valleys, Antarctica - metaG UQ322 (21.06) | ecosystem: Environmental > Terrestrial > Soil > Desert | place: Antarctica: Dry Valley...
ACAAACGCAATATCCGCCACACGCCGGCACGCGCACCGTATTCGTAGAGAGACTCCATCGACAAGTGCCGCGCCGGAAACGCTTGCGCGCCAATGATTTCCGACAGAAACGTTTCGGAAGCGGCGTCGCCATGCAACACACTGTTTTCCGCGCCTTCCTCGTAGTTCAGCACGAACTGCACGGCCAGTCGCGCATTGCCGGGCCAGCGCGCATGCGGCGGCTGCGCACCGTATCCGACAAGATCGCGCGGATACGCGGGCTCGAATGGAGAAGCACTCACGGTAACGATAGGCTATCGACGGTATTGCCAGATGCGCGCACGGCGCGCGCAGCATACAATGCGGCGCGCACACGTAGCAAATGCGTTCCGGTGCGAGCGATTTTGATGTGCCATCCGATGGGCCGCCTGACCACACACGTTCTCGACACCGCGCACGGCATTCCCGGCGCAGGGATGCGCGTCGCGCTGCACCGCCAACTGGGCGAAAGCTACGCCTGGATCAAGGACGACATTACCAACGACGTGGGACGCTGTACGGTACCGTTGCTCGAAGGCACCGCATTCGTCGCCGGTCGCTACCGGCTGGTGTTTGCCGCCGGTGCGTATTTTGCGGCGCGCGGCGTGACGCTGCCGGAGCCGCCGTTCGTCGACGAGGTCGTGCTTGATTTCGGCATCGCTGATGTAGCCGCGCACTACCATGTTCCGTTACTCGTCTCGCCTTGGAGTTATTCGACGTACCGAGGCAGCTAAAGATGCCGACAAAATGGCCCTTGCTCTCGTCGGATCCGGCCACGCGCGAACCGTATAGCTTGGTAATATTTTCGCGCTAGTGGTCGCGAGCCTTCGCAACAACCCCGGATACGCATGGAAGCCTACGCGAGCGAGTGGCTGCAACTGCTGATCCGCTGGATTCACCTGATCACCGGTATCGCGTGGATCGGCTCGTCGTTCTATTTCGTGTTCCTCGACAACAGTCTGTTGCCGCCAAAGCGCCAGGTGGAGGGCGCCGCCGGGGTAGGCGGAGAGTTATGGGCGGTACACGGAGGCGGCTTTTATCACGTGCAGAAATACCAAGTGGCGCCGGCGACGCTCCCCGCGCCGTTGCACTGGTTCAAATGGGAGGCGTACTCGACCTGGCTTTCGGGATTTGCGTTGTACGTTGTCATGTACTACTTGCACGCCGATGTGTACATGATCGACCGCAATGTCGCCGCCATCTCGCCCGCACTGGCAATCGGCGTCAGTTTGGCGTCGCTCATCGTCGGCTGGCTTTTCTATGACCAGTTGTGTGTCCGTCTGGGCCTGGAGCGCGAGTGGATCATTGCCTTCGCCGTGGTCGCGTTCCTAACGTTGGCTGCGTGGGGCCTTGCGCAGGTCTACAGTGGACGCGCGATGTATCTGCAAATCGGCGCGATGCTAGGGACGCTGATGACGTTGAACGTGTTGTTCGTGATCATTCCGTCGCAGCGCAAGCTGGTGGAGGCCACAGAACGCGGGACACCGCCGGACCCGCTCTACGGGCAGCGCGGCAAGCAGCGATCGATTCACAACAACTACTTCACGCTGCCCGTGCTGTTTATCATGATCAGCAACCACTACCCGATGACATTCGGGCATCGCCATGCGTGGCTTGTGCTGCTGGTCATCCTGCTGCTCGCCGCGTATGTGCGGCATTTTTTCAATCTGCGGCACCAGGGTCGGACGGTCTGGGCGATTCCGACCACCGCGGCCTTAGGCGCGCTTGCACTTGCCGTGGTCATCGCGCCGTCCCGACCGGACACAACCGCCGGTTACACGTTTGCCGAAGTGCAGCGCATCGTCGGCGATCGCTGCGTTTCCTGTCATGCACAAAGACCCCGTCATGACGGGTTCGCCGTCGCGCCCAAGGGTCTGCTGCTCGAAACGCCGGCGCAAATCGTCGCGAACGCGCACAAGATCAACGAACAAACGGTCGTCACGCGCGCGATGCCCATCGGCAACTTGACGCAGATGACCGACGCGGAGCGAGCGACATTGGCGGCGTGGATCGCGGCCGGCGCACCGGCGAATTAGCGCCGACCGGCGGTGTGAATAGCGCTGCCGAGGCAGTGCTATGCTCGTCCCATAGACGTTCCGCTTTTGACGGGGGCGCCGTCCAACCGAAAGTACCACTGTGTCTTTGCGTGCGCGCTATTGCGTAGCTGTTCTGCTGCTCATTCTCGCGGGCGGAGTGTCCGCTGCGCCGGACGTTCCCGACTATATCTTCCGTCCGGCCGATCGCCAGGAAGGAGAGGCGACGATTCCGGTACCGAAATATCTGTACCTGTTCGGGTCGCGCGCGACCTGGCAAGGTCCGCTGCGCTGGAAGTACAACCACGCCAATGCGCCAACGGCGTTCGCCGCCAACCAAGCCGCGGTAATCGCCCAGATCCATGCAACTCTCGGCAAGTGGACCGCGGTGTGCGGCATCTCATTCGCATATGACGGCGAAACGTCCGCGGCGCCGAATGCCGTCGTGGCGGATTCGCGATCGGGCGTTAGGCCTGATGGCGAGAATGTCGTGGGATGGGGGTCGATTTCCCCTGGTCGCGCTGCCGAAACCTATGGGTGGTACGAGCAGGTGCGGGGGCAACTCGCGCTCGTCGACGCCGATATCGTCTTCAGCACGACGCACGTCGTGAATTCGGCGCAGCTCGATCGCGTCAGCACGCATGAATGGGGTCATGCGCTCGGGCTCGCCCATTCCAATGACGGCAGCGCGGTCATGGCCGGACCTCCTAATTCGAAGTACAACGGGCTCGCCGATTTACAGTCCGACGACGTTCGCGGATGCCGTTGCCTTTACGGGCCGGCGGCGGGCCAGACGGCCGGTTACAGTTGTTCGTTGCCGCGTAACGTCGATTTCGGAGACGTCGCGATCGGCAGGGCCTCCACGCCCAAGAACGTTGTTTTGGCCAACAATGGCAACGCCCCGCTGACCATCGACAGCGTGCTCGTCGCTACAACCGAATTCGCGAAGACTTCCGGCTGCAGCAATGGCACAACACTCGCTCCCGGCACCAGTTGCGTCATGCAGCTCATGGCGTTGCCGGCGGGACCAGGCACGCGCGTCGCGGAGCTCCAAGTGCGGACGCCGGATGATCGCTATCGCGTGCCCCTCGTGGCGGTCGGCGCCGCCGCCCCTCCGCCGCCGGCCCTCACGGTCGACGTGATCGAGTTCTTCCACGCCAGGCTCGATCACTACTTCATGAGTGGATCGCCCGCGGATATTGAAGCGCTCGATTCAGGCTCTTTGCATGGCTGGGTTCGCACCGGTCAATCGTTTCGCGCCTACGCTTCCGCGCAACCGGGAACGAGCCCGGTATGTCGGTTCTACCTCCCGCCGCCGCACGGCGATTCGCACTTCTATTCGGCGAGCCCGACCGAGTGTGCGGAGACGAAGATCAAGTTCCCCTCATTCGTCTTCGAGGCAGCCGCCGTCGCGCACGTCGCGTTGCCGAGCAGCTCCGGCGCATGTCCGGCGGACACGCGAGCTGTGTACCGTGTGTGGAACAACCGCGCCGATTCCAACCATCGCTATACGACGGATCGCGCGATTCGCGAGGCCATGGTGGGTAAAGGCGGTGTCGCGGAAGGGTATGGGGCAGTCGGCGTCAGCATGTGCGCGAACCCGTAACGGAACGCGCTTCCGATTGCGGTAACACACTCATCAGAACAGGCGCGCCTGTTCGGGTCGCGGATTTTTTTTGCGCTTGGTCTTCGGCACTTCGGCCGGAGAATCAGGCTCAGGCTCGTGCGGGGGCGTCGGCTTTTCTTCGGCGGCGCGGTCGATGAGCTCCGGGTCTTCGTTGCGTACGCTATTCACCCGCGTCGACACCGGGTACCAGGTCACCGCGTCCGCCGGGAAGGGCTCGAGCAGATCGCCAATATCGTCGGTGGCAACGTCGAGCCAGCGTTCATAGTCTCCCGGTGCGATGATCACGGGCATGCGTTCAAGCATCACCGCCAACTGAGTATTCGCTCGTATGGTGATGATCGTGCAGGTATCGAGTGCATCGCCTTCTGGGGTCAGCCACCGATCGTAGAGCCCGGCCAAGGCAAAGGGCGCGCTGTCCGCCATGCCGACATGCATCGGTTGCTTGATCCCTCCGTTACCTGGCTTCCACTCGTAGAACCCGTCAGCCGGGAGCAGGCACCGATGACGCTGCAGCGCGTTGCGAAATGCGCGTTTCTCGGTGAGCGTTTCCGCGCGTGCGTTGATCATTTTCACCCCGATCGATGGATCCTTCGCCCAGCGCGGAACCAGTCCCCACCGCATCTGCGCAAGCTCCCGGCCACCGGCTTGGTTCATGCGAATCACCGGCACGTCCTGCATCGGGGCGATGTTGTAGCGCGGACGGATTTCGGGCGGATAGTCGAGCCCGAACGCCAGCGCCAAGGCCGCCGGATGGCTATGCAGTTCGTAGCGTCCGCACATGAGCGATGGCTCAGTTGGCTTTCAAATGGGACAACGTAACGCGGGACAAAGGATCAAGAGCGCTCCGCTTCAAAAGTTCGATCATCGTCGGCGGAAGTCGTGAGCAAGCGCCGCGCGGTTCTCGCGACTTGCAACGTATCCCAGTATGCGTAGGCGCTCACCGCGGCCGCGCCGGCGAGAGGAACCCAGCGGCTTGCGGCTCTGCCGGTTAAGCGCCGGGTGACGTTGGCGCCGATTTTGGTGACCACATGTTTGAGCGCACCCGCGGAAAGCTGCTGCATCATCATGCGCTGACCCGTCCGCACGGCAACATCGCGCAGCACCTGACTCGCCGCGTGCCGGAATAGGCAGTACAACATGTGGACGCGGGTCAGCTCCGCCGTGCGGCCATACAGCCCGAAAATGTCGGCGACCATTTGTCGCTGTGTCTTCCAGATGAGATAAAGATCCGGCAGTACCGTCAGCATGCCGAACGGGCCAGGGGGCAACGCGAGCGCTCCCGAGAGCATGGCGGAATGTTTCGCCGCTTTTCTCGCGATCAAGGCAGCCTGGCGGTCGGGATCCGCGACCGCCACTGTTTGCGGCTTGGGGACTGACGCGATGACGCGTTCAATCATGCCGTGGACATCGCTCGCGGATTTTTCCTGCGTTGCGGGGATCAGCGAAGTGCGGTCGCTCATGGAAGTCTCGTTCTAAGAGTGCAGGACAAGGAAAAAGACTACGCGCAAACGGGCAACGCTACAATCGGCTTTGGGTACCACTACCCGGGTCTCTTGCCAAGTCTTTCCAGGGATTCCAACCTCACGTTAGAGCCTCGATGCGGATCGGCGTTCCGCGCGAATGCAAGGATGGGGAGCGGCGCGTCGGTCTCACGCCGGCAGGAGCGCGCGCGCTGATCGTCGATGGGCACTCGGTCGCTATTGCGCCCAATGCCGGTGCGGTCGTCGGCTTCGCCGATGCCGATTACTTGCGAGTTGGCGCCGAGATCGCCGCATCGCCCGAAGCACTCTGGTCGTGCGAGCTGATCGTCAAGGTCAAGGAACTACAACCGTCCGAATTCGCCCTGCTCGTTCCCGGTACGACGGTGTTCGCGTTCGCCCAATTGCATGGCGATCGCGCGCTTTGCGAGGCTGTGCTCGCCGCGCGTATCCGGATCATCGCGTACGAAACGGTGCGCGATGCGGCGGGTGCGCTGCCCTTACTCGCGCCGATGTCACGGATCGCCGGTCGCCTGGCGCCATTCGCCGGAGCGCAGTCGCTCGGGACCGACCGCGGCGGGTCCGGCGTGCTCCTGCCGGGGGTAGACGATGTGCCCGGCGCCAACGTGGTCATTGTTGGCGCTGGCAGCGTGGGCTCCGAGGCGGCGCGGGTCGCTGCACAGATCGGGTGCCGGGTTTGCGTCTTCTCTCGCGGCGAAGCGCGGCGCACGGCGCTCCAGCGCTCGCTCAAGGCGTTCGGCCACAGCGTAGAAGCGTATCCATTGTCAGGGGTGGACGATGCGCGATTTTGCGCTGCGGTGATCGACGCCGATCTCGTCATCGGCGCGGTACTCGAACCCGGGAAGCTGTCGCCGAAGCTGTTGCGGCGCGCCCTCGTTAGATCGATGCGGCGCGGTTCGGCGCTGGTCGACGTCGGGATCGACCAAGGCGGAATCGCCGAAACCTCGCGCCTGACCAAACTGTCCGCTCCGACGTACGTCGACGAAGGCATTGTTCATTACGCAGTGCCCAACATGCCCGCGCTGGTGGCGCGGACGGCAACGCTCGCGCTGACCCAGGCAACGCTGCCACACGTTAGGGCGTTGGCCGGACGCGGGATCTCCGCAGCGCTGGCAGCGGACCCCGGTCTCCGCGCTGGGGCAATGGTGTGGCAAGGAGCCGTCATTCACGCGGGACTCGCGGCCGATGTTAATGTGCCGCTTGCCCCTGCCCCTTGGGCGCATTGATCGCCAGCGGCACGCGACGGTTCCGTTTTCTAGCGAGGAGGGGCCGTTTCCATACTCGCTTTCGAGAGCATTCCATGCGCATCTTTGGCTTCGCCGGATGGTCCGGCAGCGGCAAGACAACGCTGATCGAGCAACTCATCCCGCGCCTGACTGCCCGGGGTCTTACCGTATCGCTGATCAAGCACGCGCACCATTCGTTCGAAATTGATCGGCCGGGCAAGGATTCCCATCGGCATCGCGTCGCCGGCTGTTCCGAAGTGCTGATCACCTCGGGCCTGCGGTGGGCGCTGATCCACGAACTGCGCGGGGAATCCCAACTCACGCTCGCCGCCGCGCTCGCGCGGCTTTCCCCGTGTGACCTGGTCCTCGTCGAAGGCTTCAAAGCCTCCCCCATACCCAAGCTCGAGGTTTGGCGCGAGTCCTTGGGCAAGCCGCTGCTCCATCCGGAGGACCCTTACATCGTTGCCGTGGCGACTGATGCGCCGTTGGAAGTGCGGGACGCCGTGCTGCCCGCCTTCGGTCTCGATCACCTCGATGCAATCGCCACATTTTTGCTCGAAAATTCGACCGTGTGTCGGTTGGCTGATTGACTTCGCGGGCGCGCGCAGGTAGGTTGAACTTCTGCGGCATTCGTGTTGCCAAACGACGACATCCTACATTTCCTGTTGATATAGACCATGATAAATCACATACTTACAGCGTTAATTGCATGTACTGCTGCAAGTATTGCATTAGCCTCTCCCTACGCGCGCGCGCAAAGCAGTTCGACCCCGGTTTCCGGCTTTTATGGCGGGGTATCGTTGCGCGATGGCGCCGCGGCGGGATCGGGCATTACCTACGGGCATCTGACGTCGGCCTGGAACAAATTCGCGCCGATGGTTGCGGAGGACGATGCACCCAATTCGCTTGCCTACGGCGGGTATCGTTGGGCGAATGACCTCCGCCTTGAAGCCTCGGCGGCCACTGCCGACCAGTACGCCCTGTCGGCGGCCGGGCTAGCCGCTCGGCGCGGTGTTGGGTTGACCTTTTCGCCGGGAGAATGGAACCCGCGCTCGTGGAACGTCGATGTCTATACCGGCTGGGGTTTGATGAAGAGCCTGACTCTGTACGGCCGCATGGGGTATCGCCAGAGCGACCCGGACGTGGGTTACGCGGCTTTTGCGTCCGCCGATGCGCGTCGGCACACTCGTGACGGCGTCAACTATGGCGTTGGCTTGCGTTATGACATGACGCCCGCGTTCGGCTTGCGCCTCGAATATGCGCGCTTCGAGCGTCAGCCCGGCGAAGCAGTGACCGGGGTTCTACCGGAGTCCGATCAGGTCCAGTTTGGCTTGCAATTGCGGTTCTGACCGCTAACGCCGCTTCGGAAGCCTATCTCGGAAAGCTGCCGTCGCGGCGGGCGCGCGTCCTCTAGAGGTTCCATGCAGGCGCACCGGGCTACAATATCGGTGTTCGCGTGCCCAGCGCTGCGGCAGTTTCCTATCGCGTCTTGAGTTTCCCACCGGGCTTACCGCCGTTTCCCATGCTCGCTTCGCCTTCGGTCCTTGCCGCTTCGACGACCATCCGCACCGTGTATCTCGCTCGCTTGCGCGAGGTGCTTGCGTCGAGCGGTGAAGCGCTGACCTTCGCAGGCAACGTTGTTACGGTCGCCGACATGCTCGACGCGCTGCGCGCCCGGGGCGGCGCTTGGGCGATCGAATTGGCAACAGACCGCGTCGTGCGCGTAGCCGTGAACCATGCGCTCGCGACCTCCGCTACGCGCGTCCGCGATGGGGACGAGGTTGCGTTGTTCCCGCCCGTGACGGGCGGTTAGAAACGCTGCGATGCCTGTTCGCGTCCAGACGAGCGACTTCGACGCGGGGCGCGAGATTGCTGCATTGCGCGCCGGCGACGCGCGCGTGGGCGCCGTCGCGTCGTTCATCGGCACCGTGCGCGAGGTCAACGACGCAGGCCGAGTCTCGGCGCTGATGCTCGAACACTATCCGGGCATGACGGAAAAAGCGCTCGAGGATATCGTTGCGGATGCGCGGGCGCGGTTCGAGATCCTCGATGTGCTCGTCATTCATCGCGTGGGTGAACTCAAGCCGACCGACCAAATCGTCCTCGTCGTCGTGACGAGTGCGCATCGCGGTGAAGCGTTCGAGGCGTGCCGCTTTCTGATGGATTATTTGAAGACCAAGGCTCCGTTCTGGAAAAGAGAGAGCACGGCTGCAGGCGACCGCTGGGTGGAAGCGCGCGCCAGCGACGACGACGCGGCTGCACGCTGGGATACAACGCGCTGACGGCTTGATCGCCGCCGGCCGAGAAGGTCCGGCGGGATCGCAGCCCCAAGGTGGAATGGCAAGCGAACATGGTCACCGCCGCGCTCATCGCGCTTGATTGGGGTACCACGGCGGCGCGTGCGTATCGCGTCGACGCGCACGGCAACGTGATCGATGCGCACAGCGCGCCGTTGGGCCTCTCGCAACTGGGTGATACAACCTTTCCTGCCGCGTTTGCGCGATTGCTCGGCGAGTGGACGGACGACCCGGTGCCGCGGCTCGCCTGCGGCATGGTGGGGAGCCGCGAAGGCTGGCGCGAGGTGCCGTATCTGCGGTGTCCTGTCTCGTTGGAGATGCTCGCCACCCGACTTGCGGAAATCCCGGCAGCGCGGCTCAAGATCGTTCCCGGCATCGCGACGCGCGATGCGGCGGGGCTGCCTGACGTCATGCGCGGCGAGGAAACCCAGATCGCCGGGGCGATCGACGCGGAGGAGGAGCGCACTTTGGCCGTCACTCCCGGCACGCACAGCAAGTGGATTCGCGTGGAACGCGGCCGCATCGTTGACTTCTTGAGCTTCATGACGGGCGAGTTGTACGCCGTGATGATTGCGCACAGCGTTCTCGGGCGATTTGCGCGCACCTCCCTGCCCACGAGCGAAATGCCCGGACCGGCATTCCTGCGTGGTGTCGATCGCGGTTTGGGTAACGGCTTTCTGGTGCACGACATGTTTGGTGCGCGAACACTGGTGCTGCATGGCGAGCTCACCGGCGAGCAGGCTCCCGATTGGCTGTCCGGCTTACTGATCGGCCGCGAAGTGCGCAATGCGCGGACGTGGGCGCATCGGCACGGTGATGATGCCGCGAAGATTCGCTTGATCGGTGCGGACGCACTGGTTGCGCGCTACGCTGCAGCGTGCGCGCGCGCCGAGATTGGCGTCGAACGCGCACGTCCAGACGCCGCCGCGCGAGGCTTGTGGCAAATTGCCCTCGAAGCCGGCCTCATTGGCCGCGCGCTTTAGGCCCCATTGAAAGACGCTGCGTTCGTGAATCCGCTTCTCCGCTTTCTCGACCCTCTGCCGTTGATCGCCGTGCTGCGTGGCATCACGCCCGAGGAGGTGGCGGCCGTGGGGGCCGCGTTGGTGGCGGAGGATTTCCGAATTCTCGAAGTCCCGCTCAATTCGCCTCGCGCATTCGAATCGATCCGTTTGCTGACGAGAGCGCACGGTGAACGCTGTCTCATCGGCGCCGGGACCGTACTCGCGCACGCCGACATCAATCACGTCCGTGAGGCGGGCGGGCGGATCATCGTCACGCCACACTGCGATACGGCGCTCATCAGCGAAGCGAAACGTCAGAGGCTCGTGTGCGTACCGGGAGTCGCGACGCCGACCGAAGCCTTTGCGGCGCTTGCCGCAGGCGCGGACGCGCTCAAGCTCTTTCCCGCGGAGGCTCTGCCTCCGGCAGCGCTCAAGGCGTGGCGCGCAGTGCTTCCAGCGGAAACGCTGGTGTTCGCGGTCGGCGGCATCAAGCCCGACACGATGAGCGCCTATTGGCAGGCGGGCGCCTCCGGCTTCGGCACAGGGTCGAATCTGTATCGGCCGGGTGTACGCGCGGACGAGGTACGGCACGCCGCCGCCGCCTTTGCCGCGGCGTTTCGCGCCTTGCCGGCGCAGTGACTTAAGGCACGCACGTCTATGGCGAACTGCGAGTTCGTGGTCGTGGCAATCGGCGAGCCGCTCATCGAGTTCAATTGTCGCGAGAATGGTGACGCGCGCACGTATCTGCAGGGATTCGGCGGCGACACGTCGAATATGGCGATCGCTGCCGCGCGGCTGGGAGCGCGCGTCGCTTACGTCACGCGCATCGGTGACGATGCGTTCGGTCGCATGTTTCTCGATCTCTGGCAGGAGGAAGGTGTCGACACCCGGTTCGTGGTGACCGATGTCCTCGCGCCAACAGGGGCGTACTTTGTGACCCACGCGGTGAACGGGCACCAATTTTCGTATCTGCGTGGCGGGTCGGCAGCCAGCCGGATGGAGCGCGACACGTTGCCGGTCGAAGCCTTTCGCGCGGCGGCGATCGTGCACGTATCCGGTATCACGCAGGCGATTTCCGCTTCATCGCGCGCTGCGGCGTTCGCTGCGATGGAGGCGGCGCGGCAGGCGGGGGCCCGCGTCTCCTACGACCCCAATCTTCGCCTCAAGCTATGGTCGCTCGATGAAGCGCGGGAGACGGTTCTCGCGTCGTTTGCGCTGTGCGATTGGGCGCTGCCGAGCTTTGAGGACGCGCGTTTGTTGTTCGGCGACGACGATGCGCACGCACTCATCGACCGATGTCATCGCGCCGGGGCTCCGACCGTCGCGCTCAAGCTTGGCCACGACGGCTGCATCGTGTCCGACGGACAACGATTGGAGCGAATCCCAGGACACAGCGTCGATGCCGTCGATGCGACGGGGGCGGGCGATTGCTTCGACGGTGCGTTCGCCGTACGACGCAATGCCGGCGACGACGCATTCGCGGCGGC
>Ga0136617_10005669_pt1 | contig 11186 bp, 11 predicted proteins | sample AntDrymUQ3222106_2_FD_129672 | JGI IMG/M metagenome (GOLD analysis project Ga0136617, IMG submission 129672) | Polar desert sand microbial communities from Dry Valleys, Antarctica - metaG UQ322 (21.06) | ecosystem: Environmental > Terrestrial > Soil > Desert | place: Antarctica: Dry Valley...
ATGATCGCGACGACCAACAATGCCGGCAGTGCCTGCGGAACGGGCAACAGCGCTGGCGCGACCTGCCGCGCGGCATCGTTGAGGGGCACACTGAACGGGGCAAAGAGACTTCCTTCGAGCGCAAACAGGATGATTGCCGCAATGACCAGGAGGACGAGCCGCCGCCGCCGCTGGGCGAGCTCCGCGACTGCCCCATTCCAGAGCGCACCGTCGGAGAGAACGACGAACGTGGCAAGGCATCCAAAGATGACGCCGAAGTCGACCCAGGGGTTGGACCAGAGCGGGGGTAGCTCGCTTGTGCCCAACAGATAGCCCGCCACGATTAGCCCGACCGCCCGTACCGGAAGTGACCACCGCGAGAGGTCATCAGGTGCTCGGCCGACGAGCTTTAGCAGCGCGGGCTTCGCCCACAGCGCAAGCGCCACGAGCAGGCCAGGCGCGAGCAGCAGCTGCGTTGCGGTCGGCTGGATGAACGGGCATACGCCTACTTCGAAGGCGACGACCGTCGCAAGGAGGAAGAGGACGGTCGGAACACGCTGCAGCGCGGAGTACCGGTGGTTGAAGTGCGGGACGCCGTGTCGCTCGAACCACGGATCGACGCTGGATCGAAGGGCCGCAATCGCCGCGGCGCGCTCATCGGTGGAGATGGTCAGATCCTTGACCACACGGCCTCACGCGAAACGCGTTGTGTTCTCCGGACGAGACGCGCGGTCGACCTTTACGCCAGCGCACTCCTCGTACGCAATCGCCTCCCTGTTAGCTCGCCCCTCCATGGGCTGCGACCGTACCACCCGCGCCGAGGCCTGTGCGGCTTCCGGCGCCTTTACAGTTGAGCGATGGACGCCTTCGAAACCCCCGCCCCGCCGCCCGCCGCGCCCGGCTGGTATCCCGATCCCGGCGGGGGTGGCAGCCATCGCTATTGGGACGGAACGCGCTGGACCGACGCCGTATCCTCCGCGATCCCGCCCGCGGGCCCGGACATCAACCGCGACGACTCGCGCAACTACGCGCTCGCCGCGCACCTGTCAGCGCTGCTGAGCCTCTTCGTCGGCTTTCCGTTCATCGGCCCGCTCGTGATCTGGCTGATCAAAAAGGACGACCCGTTCGTTCGCGCGCACGCCGCCGAGGCGCTGAACTTCAACCTCTCGGTGATGCTGTACGGCGTCGTGCTGTTCATCGTGGGGCTGATCCTGGTGATCGTCCTGATCGGGATCCTCGTGTGGCTGCTGCTGATCCCGCTCGGCATCGTGTGGCTGGTCTTCATCTGCATCGCCGCGGTCAAGGCTGGTGGCGGCGAGCCCTACCGCTACCCGCTGACGATCCGCTTCGTCAGCTAGCTCCCGCGCCGCCCCAGTGGTCGGCGAAGAACTCGCGCGCGGGACCGACCTCCACGTCGAGCCCGATGTCCGCGAGCTGCCGGGCCGCGGCGTCGACGATCGCCCGCGGCGCCGTCAGGTCGGCGTCGCCGCCGCTCGGCGGGTCGTCGTCGTCCGGATCGCCGTCGTCGTAGGTGAACCAGCGCAGGTAGAAGGTGTCGTTCTGGTCGCGCCAGGCGCGCCGCACGAGATCGTCCTCGGGGCTGGAGCGGCGCAGGGCGGCGCCGTCGCTCAGCGCGCCGAGCAACTGGTCCCAGGTCGCCTCGTAGGCCATCGAGATGTAGCCGTCGTGCTCGTGCCAGTCCTCGGTCGTCTGCAGCGCGCGCTGCTCGACGTAGGTCTCGAGCACGGCGACGATCACCTCCAGGGCTTCGCACAGGCGCCCCACCGCCAGCAGCGGCGTCCAGAGCGTCAGCCCGTCGAACGGCGGCGCGCCGTCGCGCCACAGCTGCTCGGTGTGGGTGTCCATGCGGGCAAGCTAGCGTTCGCACCATGCCCTCTTCCTGGCCGGCGCTCCCCTACGACGAGTGGCGCGCGACGTGCGAGACGCTGCACGCCCACACGCAGGTCCTCGGCAAGCTCGCGGCGAAGCTCGCGCCGCCCGAGCCGCAGCTCCAGCACGCGGCGCTGCGGCTGACAGCCCGCGGCTGGGAAACCCTCCCGCTGCCCGCTCCCGACGGCTCGGGCGCGCTCGTCGTGGCGCTTGACCTGCGCGCGCACGAGGGGCTCGTCGAGCACAGTGACGGGCGCGTGGAGCGCGTGGCGCTCGCGCCCGACCGCTCGGTGGCCGCCGTGACGAGCGAGATGCTGGCGGCGGTGCGGGCGCTCGGCGGGCCGGTGCAGATCGACCTCACGCCGCAGGAGACGCCATGGACCACACCGCTGGATGCCGACGAGGAGCATGCCACCTACGACCCCGGCCAGGTGCGGACGTACGTCGCGGCGGCGACCCGCGTCGCGCTCGTGCTGGCGGCCTTCCGCGCGCCCTACCGCGGCCGCTCCACGCCGGTCAACGCGTGGTGGGGCTCCTTCGACCTCGCCGTCAACCTCTTCTCCGGGCTGTCGGCCAAGCCGCCGTCGGAGGACTTCATCATGCGCAACGCGATGGACGCCCAGGAGGTCGCCGTCGGCTGGTGGCCGGGCAGCCCGGCCTATCCGAAGGCCGCCTTCTACGCCTACGCCCACCCCGCGCCGGAGGGCTTCGGCGACGGCTCGCTGGCGCCGGCCGCGGCGCGCTGGGCGGCCGATCTGGGGGAGTTCGTGCTCGAGTGGGACGACGTCGTCGCCAGCGACGATCCGCACGCGACGGCGCTCGAGTTCGCCCGCTCGGCCTTCCAGCACGCCTGCCTCGTCTGCGGCTGGGACCACGCGCTGGCCGCCAGTGCCGAGGGCACGCCGCCGCCGGTCGCGTAACGCGCCGGCCGGCCACACACCCGCACGCCTACCGCAGGAAGGGCGGGATCTCGATCTCGTCGTCGGGGATCTCCAGCGAGGAGCGCTGGCTATCGTCGATGCGCGGGTTGCGATCCATGCGGCGGGCGCTCTCGCGCGTCTCCTCGCGGGCGGTGCGCGGGCGGGCGCGGCCGTGGTCGAAGCCGGTCGCGATGACGGTCACGCGGACCTCGTCGCCCTGCACCTCGTCGATGACCGCGCCGAAGATGATGTTCGCGTTGGGAGCCGCCGCCTCGCGCACGATCTCGGCGGCCTCGTTGACCTCGAACAGGCCGAGGTCCTTGCCCCCGGTCATGTTCAGCAGGATGCCGGTCGCGCCCTCGACGTCCTCCTCGATCAGCGGGCTGGAGATCGCGATCCGCGCGGCCTCGGCCGCCCGGTTCTCGCCGTTGGAGGTGCCGATGCCCATGAGCGCCGAGCCGGCGTCCTGCATGATCGTGCGGACGTCGGCGAAGTCGAGGTTGATCAGGCCGGGGATGGTGATCAGGTCGGTGATCCCCTGCACCCCCTGGCGCAGGACGTTGTCGGCCTCGCGGAAGGCGTCGAGCATCGTCGTGCGACGCTCGACGACCGACAGCAGCTTCTCGTTGGGGATGACGATGAGCGTGTCGACGACCTCGCGCAGGCGGTCGATGCCCTCCTCGGCCTGCCGGGTGCGCTGGCTGCCCTCGAACTCGAAAGGCTTCGTCACGACGCCGACCGTGAGCGCGCCGATCTCGTTCTTGGCGATCTCGGCGATGACCGGCGCGGCGCCGGTGCCCGTGCCGCCGCCCTCGCCCGCGGTGACGAAGACCATGTCGGCGCCCTTGAGTGCCTCCTTGATGTCGTCGCGCGACTCGGCGGCGGCGCCGAAGCCGACGTCGGGGTTGGCGCCGGCGCCGAGGCCCTTCGTCAGGTCGTGGCCGATGTTGAGCTTGATGTCGGCGTCCGTCATCTGCAGGGCCTGGGCGTCCGTGTTGGCCGAGATGAACTCCACGCCACGCAGCCCTGCGTCGACCATGCGGTTGACGGCGTTCGTGCCGCCGCCGCCGACGCCGACGACCTTGATGACCGCGAGATAGCTGCTGCTGGATTCCATGACGAAGGCGTCCGACCCTTGAGTTAGCGTTGAGAGATTTCGCTCCCCGGCCCGATCGTGCGGAAACCACAGTAAGCACGGGCGAGAAGGGATGTCAACGCGAAGTCTACCCGCGCAAGAATGATTGCAGAACCCCGGACTCTCGACCTGTGCAGGAGAATCGAGCCGCGGGTGCCATAAAGCTAAAGTTGAGGTTTAAGGTTCCCCGGGCGAGGCTGCAAACCGCCGGCCACCGGACGCTCGGGAATGCGCAGATCGAGGTAGGCGGCACCACGCGAAGTGTGATGCGCGAGCACCTGAGCGGCCGCCCCCCACTTCGCGTCGAGCCTGGCCGCGCCGCCGAAGTAGAGCTTCGGGCCGCTGGACAACGTCGCGGCGAGTCCCCGCGGGCCGCGATACACGCGACCGACCCGCAGGCGCAGCGCGCGCGGTGCCGCGGCGAGCAGGGCAACCGCACCGCGTGTCTCGCCGCGGCCGAGACGCTCACCGCCAGGCGTCGAGCGCACGCCGACGATCGGCAGGCCGCGCGTGCTGGCGCCGCGCAGCAGCGTTCCGTCGGCCGCGACCGCGGTCAGGCCCCCGCCCGACGCGCGCAGCGCCGCCACGGGCTCGTATGCGTTGACGACGATCCGCAGCCCGTGCGGGAAGTCGGTGTCAGTGCGCAGGCTGCGCACGACCGGGTACTGGGCGACGGCCCTGAGCAGCGCGCCCTTGCGCACGTTGAGGGTTGTCATGTCCATGCCCTCGGCGACGAGGGCGTGCCGGACCTGCTCGGCCTGCGGACCCTCGATGCCCTTGACGGAGACGTCCTGGACCCGGACGAGCGAGCTGTTGCGAAGCCACAACGCGAGCGGGGCGAGCACCACGACCAGCAGGGTGATGCCGAGGACCACGCGCGTACGGCGGCGGGCGAACGGGGCCATCGCTGAAAGGTTCGCCGCGGCTGGGCCGGACCCTTCCCGGCCATCTTCTAGGGTGGCCTGCCGATGCCCGGGCCGCCGCTCTCCGAGTTGACCACGCTGCGCCTCGGCGGACCCGCGCGGCGGATGCTCCGCGCCGACAGCGAGGATGCGCTGCTCGAGGCGGTGCGGGCCGCGGACGCCGACCAGGAGCCGCTGCTCGTCCTCGCGGGCGGCAGCAACGTCGTCGTCGCCGACGACGGGTTCTCCGGAACGGTCGTACGGGTCGCGACGCGCGGCGTGGACTCCTTGCAGATGAGCGATGGGCGACTGCAGCTCGACGTCGCCGCCGGCGAGAGCTGGGACGCCCTCGTGGCCGCCTGCGCCGAGCAGGAGCTGTCGGGCATCGAGGCGCTCTCGGGAATCCCGGGCAGCGTCGGCGCGACGCCGATCCAGAACGTCGGCGCCTACGGCCAGGAGGTCGCCGACGTCGTCGTGGGCGTCCGTGCGCTCGACCGCCTGACGGGCGACATCCACGACCTCGACAACGAGGCGTGCCTGTTCGACTACCGCACGAGCGTCTTCAAGCGCGACCCCAACCGCTGGCTCGTGCTGCGCGTGCGCTTCGCGCTCGAGCGCACGCCGGTGTCAGAGCCGGTCCGCTACGCCGAGCTCGCGACGCGGCTCGGGGTGGCGCAGGGCGAGCGCGCCGCGCTCGGCGAGGTGCGCGAGGCCGTGCTGGCCCTGCGCCGCGGCAAGGGCATGGTGCTCGACGCCCACGACCCCGACACGGTCAGCGCCGGCTCGTTCTTCACGAACCCGATCCTGCGCGCGCGCGACTTCGACGCCTTCGCGCAGCGCGCGGCGCAGCGCCTCGGCGACGACACCCGCCCGCCGGCCTGGCCGGTCGCCGAGCGCCTGGTGAAGACGTCGGCCGCCTGGCTGATCCAGCGCGCCGGCTTCACCCGCGGGCAGGGCAACCCCGTCGGGATCGCGATCTCCTCCAAGCACACGCTCGCGCTGACCAACCGCGGCGCGGGGACGACGACCGAGCTGGTCGCGCTCGCGCGCGAGATCGCAGGCGGCGTGCACGAGGCATTCGGCGTCCAGCTCGCGCCCGAGCCGGTGTTCGTCGGGCACGACTGGTGACTCAGCGCTTCGGCTTCGCCGGGTGCGCCGTGCCGGCGCTGATCTGTGTGACCTTGGGAGTGAGCATGGAGACGATCCTGCTCCGACCACGCCCCCGTGACATCGGGGTGGGGCCCTGATCCCACCCCTGATCGTTTCCGGCCCTACCCTGCCACGAGCCGGCGCCCGAGCGCGCCCACGTCGCCGGCGCCGAGCACCAGGCACAGGTCGCCGTCGCGCAGCGTCGCGCGCAGCAGCTTCTCGGCGGCATCGAAGTCGGGCGCCCATGCCACCGGGCGACCGCGCGCCGCGTCGGCGGCGTGCTCGGCGATCAGCCGCCCCGTCACACCGAGAAAGTCCTCGGCGCGCTCGCGCGAGGGATAGACGTCGAGCACGACGGCGGCGTCGGCCTGCGCGAGCGCCGCACCGAATTCGCGCGCGAGCAGCTGCGTGCGCGAGAAGAGGTGCGGCTGGAAGACCGCGACGACGCGCCGGTGCCCGAGCGTGCGGGAGGCGGCGATCGTCGCGCGCAGTTCGGTCGGGTGGTGCGCGTAGTCGTCGACGACGAGCGCGCCCGATCGAGTTCGGCCGAGACGCTCGAAGCGCCGGCCGGCGCCGCGGAAGTCGGCGAGCGTGCCGGCGAGCTGCGTTCGCGGCGCACCGGCAATCGTGCAGGCGGTCAGCGCGGCGGCGGCGTTGGTGACGTTGTGCGCGCCGGGGACCGACAGGCTGACGACCTGCCCGGCCCAGACGAAGCGCGAGCCGCGGGCGCTCAGCTCGATGTCCGAGGCGCCGGAGAACGCCGCCTCGACGATCCCGACCCGGTCGAGGAACTGCTCGGCCTGCGGCCCGTCGGCGACGACGCGGCGCAGCGCGTTGCGCAGAAACTCGCCGAACGCCTGCTCGAGCGCGACGTGCGAGGCGTACGTCGTGTGGTGGTCGAGCTCGATGTTCGTGACGACCCCGATCTCCGGTGACAGCTCCAGAAACGAGCGGTCGGACTCGTCGGCCTCGACGACGAGCCACTCACCGCGGCCGTAGGCGGCGTTCGTGCCCGGTCCGGCCTCCCCCGGCGGGCGCAGATCGCCGCCGATGACGAACGTCGGCTCCCAGCCGAGCGACAGCAGCGCGTGCGCCGTCATCGACGCCGTCGTCGTCTTGCCGTGCGTGCCGGCGATTGCGATCGTGCGCCGCAGGCGGCTCAGCTCGCCGAGCAGCGCGCCGCGGTGGATCTCCCCCAACCCCCGCTCGCGGGCGGCCGCACGCTCGGGGTTGTCCGCGCCGATCGCCGTCGACACGACGAGCTCGACAGCGTCGCCGCCGGGCACGTTGTCCGCGTCGTGTCCGACGACTGCCGGGATGCCGGTGGCGACGACGCGCTCGAGGTACGGCGACGGCGCCCGGTCAGAGCCCGTGACGGTCGCGCCGAGCTCGCGCGCGATCAGGGCGAGGCCGCTCATCCCCGCCCCGCCGATCCCGACGAAGTGCAGCTGCCGTCCCTGCCACTCGTTCATCGCGATCGCTCCCGCGCGGCGGCGAGAACCTCGTCGGCGACGGCCTGCGCGGCGTCAGGCCGCGCCAGCGCCGCCGCGGCGCTCGCCATCGCCCCCAGGCGCGAGCGGTCGCCGAGCAGCGCGCCGACCTCGCTGCCCAGGCGCGCCGGGGTGAGCTCGCTGTCGGGCACGACAAGCGCCGCGCCGGCCTGCTGCATCCAGCGCGCGTTGGAGGTCTGGTGGTCGGCGCTCGCGTGCGGATAGGGCACGAGGATGGCGGGCTTGCCGGCGGCGGCGATCTCGAAGATCGAGCCGCCCGCGCGGGCGACGCAGAGCTCACACGCGGCGAGCGCCTCGCCGAAGTCGTCGATGTACGGGCGCAGGTCGTAGTGCTCGCCGTCGACGCGTGACGCGAGCGCCGCGTGGTCGCGCGTCCCGGCCGCGTGCAGGACGCGAAACGGCGCCGCCGCGAACGCCGCGACCGCCGCCTCGTTGATCGTGCGCGCGCCGAGCGAGCCGCCGAACACGAGCACGCACTGATCGCCGTCGTGCAGGTCAAAGCGCGCGCGAGCGGCGGCGACGTCGGTCTCCGGCGGCGGTACGGGCCGCCCCGTCACGCGGTAGCGCGGGCCGTCGCGACCAGCGATCGGGAAGGCGAGGCAGACCCGTCGCGCGCGCGGGGCGAGCAGCCGGTTCGTGATGCCGAGGTGGCTGTCAGCCTCCGTCAGCACGACCGGGACGCGCCGCGCGAGCGCCGCCAGCCCGACCGGGCCGGCGACGTAGCCGCCGCCGCCGAGCACCGCCGCCGGGCGCAGCTCGCCGAGGATCCTGCTCGCGACGGCGACCGCCGCGCCCGCGCGCGCCGCCGCGCGCGCGGCCCGCAATGGGTTGGTCCGGCTCAGCCCCTCGACGCGGATCGTGCGCAGCTCGTAGCCGGCGGCCGGGACGAGCTCGGCCTCCGCCCGCTCGCCGCCGACGAAGACGACCTCAGCGCCCGCCGCGCTGAGCCGCTGCGCCACCGCCAGCGCCGGTACGACGTGGCCGGCCGTCCCGCCCGCGGCGATCAGCACTCTCAGCACCGCGTGATCCTCGCGTATCCTCACGATCGCCGGCCGGCTCCCCGGGCAGCGCCACGAGATGGCTCGTGCTGCGCGCCGCGATGTTGAGCAGCAGCCCCATCGTCGCCAACAGCACGAGCAGCGAGCTCGAGCCAGAGGAGATGAACGGCAGCGGCACGCCCGTCAGCGGCGCGATGCCGAGCACCGCGAAGATGTTCAGCAGCGCCTGGCACAGGATCAGGCCGGTCAGGCCGGCGGCGAGCAGCTGCGCGTAGTGCGTGGCCGCCGTCTTGGCGGTGCGCAGGCCCGCGTAGCCGATCAGGCCGTAGAGGAACAGCAGGCCGCAGATGCCGGCGATGCCGAGCTCCTCGCCGATCACGGCGAGGATGAAGTCCGTGTGCGCCTCGGGCAGGTAGAAGACCTTCTGCACCGACTCGCCGAGGCCGACGCCGAAGAACCCGCCCGAGCCGAGCGCGATCTGGCCCTGCACGGACTGAAAGCCCACCGAGTCCGCGTGCGCCCACGGGTTGATGAAGGCCGTCAGGCGCGCTGCGCGGTAGGGCTCGACGACGATGAAGAGCATCACGAGCACGGCGCCGATCCCGGCGATCCTGCCGATCAGGCCGAGCGGGATCCCGGCGACGAGCAGCAGCGCGCCGAGCGTGAAGGCGATGACGAGCGACGTGCCGAGGTCCGGCTGTAAGGCGATCAGCAGGATCGCGGCGCCGGAGACGAGCAGCAGCGGTCCGGTGACGCCCTTGACCGTCTTCAGCCGTGCGGGCGTCGTGGCGAGCAGCCCCGCCGCGTACAGGACGAGCGCGAGCTTCATGAGCTCGGAGGGCTGAAACTGCACCGGGCCGGCACCGAGCCAGCGCCGCGCGCCGTTGACCTCGATGCCGATGCCGGGGATCGTCACGGCGATCAGCAGCACAAACGAGAAGCCCAGCAGCGCGGGCGTGAGGCGCGGCAGCAGCTCCAGGCCGCCGCGCGCGAGCAGCTGCATGACGACGAGCCCGACCGCGCCGAAGCCGACGTACTTGACGAGGTACATCGTCCCGTCGCCCTGGCCCTCGAGCAGGCTGCGCGCCGAGGAGGCGCTGTAGACCATGACGGCGCCGGCGGCGAGCAGGCAGAGCGTCGCCGTGAAGAGGATGTTGTACTCGACCGGCTTGGGCTTGCGCCGGGACTTCGAAACCGGGGAAACGCTCGTCGGCCGGGCGGCTGGGGCCATTCGGGGCGCTTTCGACGCGCCCGCGGCTATTCCTGTCGCGGACCGAGCTACGTGGTGGTGGGCGTGGCGCCGCCGGTCGCCGGCGGGGCCTCGGCGTCCTTGTCCTTCTTCATGACCGCGATGATGACCTTGTCCTTGCCGGTGCCGTAGACGTGCAGGCTGCGATCGTCGCGCTCGACGAGCTTGAAGACCGCGCCCTCGCGCGGGCTGCCGTCGACCTGATTGAGGTAGTGACCCTTGTCGGCGCCGTTCTCGACACGGGAGTACGGATGGCCCGCGACCTTCTTCGTCCGCTCGTTGTCGGGGCGTGTCGCGGCCTTGACCGTATCGGGCGCGGTGCTCGCGGACGAAGCGCTCATGGGCGCGGTGCTCGCGGACGAAGCGCTGATGGGCGCGGTGCTCGCGAAGCGCGCGAGCTCGCCAGCGAAGCTCGTGCCGCGGGCCGCCGTCGACCTGCCTGGCGAGGTGTTCGTGTGCGACAGCCGGCTGGCGTCGGCGACGCTGGCGATCTGGATCGGGTCGATCATCACCCTGGTTGTCGGACCGCGCGGGAGATTCTTGAGTCATCGACACGCGGGCCGCCCTGTCTGCTGTCCGTCGCGTGGGTACCGCGAAGCGCGCGCCCGCTCGCCCGCCCAGCGCGCGGCGCAGTACGTTCGGCACGTGAGCAGACGCGACCTGCGCGACCGCCTGAGCGCCCTCACGGGCTTCGCGGTCCCCCCGTCGTAGCCCTCGTCGCGCCGCGCCCGATGCTGCTGTGCTCGGCCAGCCAAGACAAGTACTCCAGGATGCCGGCCTGAATGCTCAGGCGGCGGTCCATGCCGACGCCGAGGCGGGCGCGACCAAGGACCTCAGGCACGCGCGCTGTGTCAGGGCGGCCACGCGCTCACCGCGGAGCGATATTCGCCGTCATCGTGGACTGGGTGGTCTGCTGCCAAGTCACAGCCGAGTGACGAACGCTCAGGCCGCGCGCCCGACGTGCGCCGCCTGTGTCGCGACTGCCCGGTGCGCCGCAAGACGACCCCCAGGTAACCACGCAAGTGCACGGCCGCGCTCTGTGTCGCACCTCACCACCGCGGACGCACCGAATGCCATAGTGGATCGGTGCCGATCGCGATTGTGCTCGCCGGCGGAACCTGGGCCTTCCTGGCCTTCCTCGTGCTCTTCTTCCTCGCCGTCTCGCACGGCTACTACTCCCGCAGCGGCAGCGCGATCAACCAGCGCCCGTACAACAACGGCGGCGGCGACGCACCCGGCGCCGAGATCCCCAGCACGATCGGTCGCGACATCGACCGCCGCGACTACTCGCGTGGCACCCGCTAGCGGAACGTTGCGCCGGACATGCCGCGATGCCGGCGCCGTCTGGCCAGGACGCAGGAGCGAAGGTGTGGCTCTGCCACATCGAGATCCGAGGACGCCGCCAGGCGGTGATCGGCGCCCGGCATTTCAGGTGGAACGCCGTGAGAAGGCC
>Ga0136617_10005670_pt1 | contig 11185 bp, 9 predicted proteins | sample AntDrymUQ3222106_2_FD_129672 | JGI IMG/M metagenome (GOLD analysis project Ga0136617, IMG submission 129672) | Polar desert sand microbial communities from Dry Valleys, Antarctica - metaG UQ322 (21.06) | ecosystem: Environmental > Terrestrial > Soil > Desert | place: Antarctica: Dry Valley...
CCGCTGGGGACAGCGGACGCTACAGCACTCCACGGTTTCAGCGCTCCACAGTTCCAGGGCTTCAGGGTTTCTTCGCCGCGTCGCGCAACGCTTTGACCCGATCGTGCGCCGCTTTCACGTCCGTATATTGACGCGAAATGATGTCGCGCGCAGGCGAAGGCAGCTCTGCCTCCATCGCCTTCTTGTATTCAGCAACTGCAGAGTCTTCGCCCCGCTCGCACTCAGAGAGGATGGCGTGGTCGTCCTGACTGGTGATCGCCGATTTCATGTTGATCCAGGCGCGGTGCAACGCTCCCGCGGTGCTGCTGGAATCTTCCGGGTCCGATTCCCCCATTTGGATTGCATGACTTTGCAGTTCACCGGCGAATTTCGAACGCTGCAGCGACAACTCACTGAAGGTTGACTTCAGTTGAGAATCTTTCACGGCTTCGGATGCCTGACGGAAACCTTCCTGACCATCCTTCAAGGTTTCGATCAGGCTGTTGAGTGTGGAAATAGCTTCTTTGGTTTGGCTCATATACTAACCAATACGGATGTCGCGGTGAAACGGGTCTTCATCCTAGCCACTTTTCCGCCGCGCACTTTGCTCGGGCCTGATTCGGCCTTAGCGTCGAGGCATGAATAACATTCGCTCAGGGAAAGATTTGACCAAGGAAGTGCCGCGCAGCCCGCATACCCGCGTCGGCAACTATGCGATTCTTGGCCGCACGATCGATAAATGCCGCGCACTTCTCTGGGGCAACATTGGCGAATACCATTTCGATTGCCCGCTCGACAACATGCTTTTCGGATTCAAAGGCGTGACCGGGGACGATTTCAAAGCGGAAATCGAGCGCGGCGCGAGCGATGAAGAGATGGCCAGCTGGCTCGACACCCACGGCGAAAAGAAAACGGCGGAAGAAGTACGGCAGTGGGGCAATGAGATGGACGCGGCCAATCCCTATAACAACCCGGAGAAACGCGAGTGGTTCATCGAGCAGGTCAGACCGTATGGACTCGACCCCGCCACGACGACGCTTTTCCACTGGCTCGACGTGGACGACAAGGCGAGCTACGCGATGGCGAACGCTTAGGCGCGCCGTGCGCACGGGGCCGTTCGGCCTTGCAGTTACGTTTTAAGAGATGCTGGCTCCGCGCTGACGCGGCCACCGGCATCTCTTTTCTTTTATGGGCATCTCGCTAAAAACCGCAGCATCTCAACCGCTGCCGGCAGGCAGATCGCCTGGCTCTTCGCGAAGTACGGCCGCTCAGATCTGGTCAAGCAGACGGGTCTCGACGAAACGCTCGAAGCCGAACAACGCGCGACGCCGAAAGAACAGGCGAGGGCGAGCGACCTGGCGGACGATCTCGAAAAGCTCGGGCCCACCTTCATCAAGTTGGGGCAGCTTCTCTCGACCCGCGTCGAGCTGCTGCCCCAGGCCTATCTCGAAGCGCTCACGCGTTTGCAGGACAAGGTCGAGCCCTTTGGTTTTGACGAGGTTGAGAGAATCGTCAGCTCAGAGCTGGGCGTGCGTTTATCGAAAGCGTTCTCAGATTTTGAGGTCGCGCCCATAGCAGCGGCATCGCTCGGGCAGGTGCATCGCGCGCGGCTGCGGAGTGGCCAGCAGGTGGCGGTGAAGGTGCAACGCCCCGGGATTCGCGATGCGATGCTGGAGGATCTCGAGGAGATCGCGAACAACGAAATGAAGATTTCAGTGGACGCGATCGACGAGAAGACGCTGGTCGTAGGATTTCAGAAGGTCGCGAATCGCATTACGGTCGGGCTGATCATTGCGGCGCTTATTGTGGGCGCGGCGATGTTGATGCAAGTGGAGACGACGTTTCGGATTTGGGGTTATCCTGGCCTCGCGATCCTGCTCTTTCTCGCGGCGGCCGGCGCCGGGGTCGTGCTCCTGGTTAACATTCTTTTTTACGACAAGTCGGAGAAGGATTGAGCTGGAGCGCGACGCTCTGTCGTCGCGATGATTCATCTCCCCGGCCGGCCTAGCTTTGACCCGTCGAAGAGAAGCGCCTACGTTCGCGTCATGCAACCGGGCGCTTCGCCAGGAGAAAGCCTTTCTCCGGAACAGCTAACCCTGTCACGCGAGGCATTTCGCCAGTTTCGCACGCAATGTTTTTGGTTTCTGCGGCCAGACCTCGAGGTCACCCCCGCGCATTTGCCGCTGATCATCCGCGGCCTGCGGCTCAATGGCGGACATGCAGGCGTTGCTATGGCAGCACGCCTATGCCGCTAACGGCTTTTCAGCAGGAGGTCCTCAGGCTCCTGGCACGTTTTCGCAGCCCGGAAAGTTATTTGGCGGGCGGGGTGGTGGTGAATCAGGGCGCGGACACTCCCCGGTTCTCGGACGACTTCGATATCTTTCACGATGCGGAGGCTGAGGTCGCCCGCTCCGCGGAAGCTGACGCATTTGCTCTGACCAAAAACGGATTCGAGGTCGTGTGGGATTTACGCCGGCCAGCTTTTTACCGTGCGCGCGCGATCAAAGGCGACCAATCCGTAAGGTTAGATTGGGCCATCGATTCTGCTTTCCGCTTTTTCCCGATTGCGCCCGATAAGGAACTCGGATACCGCCTCCATCTCGCCGATGTGGCGATGAATAAAGTGCTCGCGCTCGCCGGAAGAAGCGAGGCGCGGGACTTTGTCGACCTCCTCTATCTCCATGCGACCTACTTGTCGTTAGGCGCAATCGCCTGGGCAGCATGCGCCAAGGATCCCGGCTTTACCCCTGAATTGCTTCTCCAGGAAATGGGACGAAATGCAACATTTCAGCCAACTGAATTCGAAGCCCTTGCCTTGGCACAGCCGTGGAACCCGGTGGCCGCAAAAACAACGTGGTTACAGGCAACCGCAGAAGCCCGTTCCCTTTTCGAGTCGCTCCCAGCGAGCGACCTCGGTTGCCTCTACCTTAAGAATGGAAATCCGGTGACGCCGCACGGGCGCGAAAAGGCCGAACATTTGCTGCGGCACCGCGGTTCCATTCGCGGTGCCTGGCCAACCATTGCCTAACAGCCGCGCCCTACGGCTTGATCGGAGGCGGCAGAATGTCTTCGGTGTCGCCGGTGTCGATGCCGTGCTGCAGCCTGCTGTGGCTCTTGCCGTAAAACAGGTAGATGAGAACACCGAGGCCAAGCCAGATGAAAAATCGAATCCAGGTCAGGATTGGCAGGCTCAGCATCAGGGCCCCACACATCAAAACCCCGAGAATCGGCAACAACGGCACCATTGGAACGCGGAACGGCCGGCGGCGGTTTGGATCGGTCTTGCGCAAAATAATCACGCCGATGCAGACGAGGCTGAAGGCAAAGAGCGTCCCGATGTTGGTCAAATCTGCGAGCGATCCAATGTCGGTAAACATGGCTACGCCACCGACAGCGATGCCGGTCCAGATCGTCGTGATGTAGGGCGTACGATAGCGCGAGTGAAGCCGCGAGAAATAAACCGGCAGCAATCCATCCCGAGACATCGCCATGAAAATACGCGGTTGGCCTAACTGGAAGACGAGCAGGACTGACGTCATCCCCGCGAGCGCGCCCGCGCTGACGAGGGCCTGCGCCCACGGCCTGCTCGCGAAGGCCGACGCCACCGCCGCGGAGTCGCCGAGGTAGTCGGTGTAGGGGCGGATTCCCGTGAGCACACCCGACATCAAAACATAGAGCACGGTGCAGATGATGAGGCTCGCGATCATGCCGATCGGCAAATCGCGTTGCGGGTTTTTCGTCTCCTCAGCCGTCGTCGAGACGGCATCGAAGCCGATAAAGGCGAAGAAGACGATCGCCGCCCCGCTCATCACGCCAGCGAAACCATTGGGCAAAAAGGGAGTCCAGTTTGGTGGATTGACCATGAACGCGCCGAAGGCGATGAAGAAAACAACAACGGCGACTTTGATGATAACGATGGTGGTGTTCGCACGCGCACTTTCCCGGATTCCATAAATCAAAAGCACGGTAACCGCTGCGACGATGAGCGCTGCCGGCAGGTTCAAGGCGAAAGGATGGCCGGCGATGGTCGGAAGCGTGGTCGAGGAAAAGCCCTGGAGCGCTTCGCCGCCTTTGGCGAGAATGCCTTCGGCAGTCTTCGTATCGGTCACGGCCCAAAGCGGAAAGTGCAGTCCGAATAAACTGTGACAGAGCTTAACGAAGTAACCCGACCAACCCACCGCGACGGCCATGTTCCCGACCGCATACTCCAAGATCAAATCCCAGCCGATAATCCAGGCCACAATCTCACCGAGGGTGGCATACGAGTAGGTGTAGGCCGAACCGGAGACCGGAATCATGGAAGCGAGTTCCGCGTAACAAAGCGCAGCAAACCCGCACGCTATCGCGGCGACGATAAAGGAAAATACTACCGCGGGCCCAGCTCCGGGCCGGCCCAGAAGCACGTCCGAATTCGTGGCCCAGGATTGGATGAAGTTGAGGACCGGGGTCCCCAGCTTTGATGCGGCCTCGGTCGCTTGTTCCCCAGCCGCGGCGGTGCCAGTGAGCGCGAAAATCCCCGTTCCAATGATCGCTCCTATGCCTAGGGCAGTTAAGTCGAGCGCGGAGAGAGTACGCCTCATCATGCGCTCCGGCCGTTCTGCTTCCCGGATCAGCAGTTCCGGGCTTTTGGTTTTGAAAAGTTGCGAGGCCATCTTTTATTCTTCGTTCGTTAGGCTCCGAGTGCGCGGGTGAACCTGACGAACTTCGCGGAATCGTGGCATCCCGAGTTGCGCCAGGTCAATGCTTTGTTAGGGCCGCACGCGTCCCGCCGACGGGCCTTGACCTTGGTGCGCTGGCAGGACTGATACTTCGGCCCGGTGCGCTTGTGATGCTGACGTGCGCGTGCTAAACCGGCTGCATGGGTCGCCAATGGCTGCATGCGAAGCGCGAAGTCGCGGGCTTAAAGAAGGGTCAGGTCACGGGCAAACTCGTGAAGGAGATGATGGTCGCGGCGAAACTGGGCGGCGCAGATCCAAACGGCAACGCGCGCCTCTTTGCCGCGATCGAAAAGGCCCGCCGAGCGAGCGTCTCGCGCGACGTGATCGAACGCGCGATCAAGAAAGGCGCCGGTATCGGTGGCGAAAAGCTGGAATTGGAGCACATCGTCTTCGAAGGCTACGCGCCCGCGAAAGTCGCCGTCATCGTCGAAGTTCTCACCGACAACAAGAACCGGACTGCTCCCGAGATTCGCGTTCTCTTTAAGCGAGGACAGCTGGGCGCGCCCGGGAGTAACAAGTTCCTTTTCGACCACGTCGGCCTGGCGGAAGCGCATCATCCAGACGCAGCGGCGGACATCGAAGCTGCGGCGATCGAAGCCGGCGCGCAGAATGTCGAGCCCCTTACGCATCGGGAGAGCGAAGACATTCCGGAGGGCACGGCGGGCGCGCGCTTCACGACGGAGCGGACCGATCTTCATGCAGCCTCACAATGGCTGGCCTCGAATGGCTGGACTGTAGTCACGAGCGAATTGGGCTATATCGCGAAGAGCTTTCCGAAGCTGAGCGACGAGGATCGTGCGCAGGTGGGCGAATTCTTGCAGACGCTGGAAGATCACGACGATGTGCATCGCGTCTGGGCCGCGTTGAAATGATGTTCGGATGGACGGCTGCGGGTAGGTTTCTGTAACTTCAGCCCCGAAATGGCCGACGAGACCACACCGCTCATTCTCGGTGACGCGGCCGCCGACGCTCTCGGCGAACGGAGAAAACGGCGCTTCTTTCGTAGACGCCCAAAGCAGAAGCATCGGCTGACGAACTGCGAGAATTGCGGCACAGCGCTGACCGGTGAGTATTGCTCCGCCTGTGGGCAACACGCGATCGACTATCGCCGCTCAATGGGACGCGTTTTCGTCGACGCGTTGGACTCGTTTCTCAACTGGGATACCAAGTTCCTAAAAACGGTGGGCGTGCTCCTGGTTCGACCGGGTAAGCTGACCAACGACTTCAACGCGGGCCGCCGCGTGCGTTACGTGCATCCACTGCGACTCTACTTGCTCGCCAGCATTGCCTTCTTCCTCATCGCGAAGCTCGTCAACTTCACCGGTTTCAAAGACAACCGACCGATGGACCTTACGGCCGAAGATCGGGCCGACGTCGATGTTGCCCTCGCGCGATTGACCGGGCCGGACTTCCCCCTCACGCCTGAACAGCGGGCCCGAATTGACGCCGCACGAGCGCGGTGGATTTCGCCTGATCCTGCAACGCCGGAGGACAAGCGGGCGAAATTCGAGAAAGCGATGCTGCGACTGAACGACCTCGCGGAGAAGAAGGAACTCAAACCCAAAGACCTGGAGAAGCTCGATGTGACGCTTGGAAGGATCGATGCAGTGGATGCAAAACCCGAAGATGCTGCGCCCGGGAACGCCGCCAGTCCCAATGCGCCGCCGGCCATTCCATCGCCGCCCGCCGTTCCAGAGTCGACCAATGTCCCGATTATTCAGTTCGACGCGAGCGACGACAACAAACCAAAAGAGCCCTTCGAGGCCTGGCTGGAAACGCGGGTCAAAGACAAGATCGGCGAAGGCGGCACTAAAGCTGAGCTATTCCTCGATACGCTCCGTAAGCACGTCCCTACGATGATGCTCTGCTGCGTGCCCTTGTTCGCGTTCGTGCTCAAGGTGCTCTACATCCGGCAGCGGCGTTACTACGTCGAACATCTTGTTTATGCGCTGCACATCCACACCTTCGCGTATGTGGCCGTGGTGGTGATCACGCTCATCGGGATGGCGGCCCAACGGGGCTTGCCCTCGTTCCAGCCATTGCTGGTCTTCATATTGTTGTCTGTCGCGGTGGGGCAGGTGTTCCTCTCGATCCGCCGAGTCTACCGGCAGGGATGGTTCATGACGGCGTTCAAGTTCCTGCTCGGCGGCGCGATCTACTTCACCGTGATCATATGTGCGCTCGCCACCACGGCGTTCATCACGCTGCTGCTGCCGTAACGGACGCGCCGCTCAATCCGCCTTTGACTCCACCAACGCAACCATCCCAAGCAACGTCTGCTCGCTGGCTAACGATTTCCGCCGCGCTTCGAGGTCGTCCACCCAGGTCTGCTTTTCAAGTTGACGCGCAAAGTATTCGCGCGCCGCATCGCGTCCCGACCGCTCCGGTTTAAGATCGAACGTCACATCGGTAGGACCGCTCGGATTCGCCATCAGCCAAAGCGAGTTGTTGTAGGACCGAGATGACGGAGAAAGCCTTCACGACGACCCGATTAGCGTCCGCGCGTGGGCCAGTGCCTCATCAATCTTAGAAGGATCCTTGCCTGCGCCGCGCGCGCTGTCGGGGCGTCCCCCACCCTTGCCGCCCACGATCGGCGCCACCTGCTGGATTAGTTCGTTCGCGCGAATTGTCGCTGTCGAACCTTTCGGCACCACAGCGACGAGATCGACGCGCCCGTTGCTCGTGCCAGCGAGAAGAATCGGCACTGAGATTTTTGTCTTCAACGCGTCGGCGATCGCCTGCAGTAATGCACCGTCAGCCTCGGGCACTTCTGTAATGCATGAGCTCGCCTCAGCATGGGACGCCGCCAACTCGCCGGCAATCGTCGCCGCCCGTGCCCGCAACTCCACCTCCGCAGCTTTCGCGTGTTGCTTCTCCCACTCGTGAACTTCGGCTTCGAGCTGTTTTAGATGCGAGGCGCGCGTTTCGATTGCTCGCACCGCAACGTCGCCATCTTCGCTCTTTGCAAAACTGGGGAGCGCTGTGATTCCCACTTTCTTGCGCGCCAACATTTCGAATTTCTCCTGCTGCCGCGCGGCTTCGGCTTCCGCCCAATTCAGCACTTCGTCCCCAGATACTGCCTCGATTCGCCGGATTCCTGCTGCGATCGCGGACTCGCTCACGATTTTGAACCGGCGAATCTCGCCCGTCCGTCGGACATGCGTACCACCGCAAAGTTCCATCGAGTATCCATTCAAAGCCTGCGCCTCGCCGCCGATCTGGACCACGCGGACGGTGTCCCCGTATTTATCACCGAAAAACTGCTGGATATCGGAACGCTTCTTCGCTTCGACATAGGGAATTTCCACCCAGGAAACGATCTCGTCCTGCGCGATGCGTTCGTTCACGAGCTTCTCCACTTCGCGCACCTGCTCATGGGTCAGGGCTGCGCTCAAGAAATCGAAAGTCAGCTTCTCCGGCCCGACATAGCTCCCCTTCTGCACCGCCTCGCGTGAAACGATTTCGTGCAACGCCCAATGCAGCAGATGGGTCACGGTGTGGTGGCGCTCGATCGCGCGGCGGCGCGGAACGTCGACAACTTGCCGAAACGGAACGTCGTCGCCATCAAGGAGGTTGGGTTCAGCCAATCGTAATATGTGAACGCCACCAGGACTCCGATTCGTAGCGAGAACGGGGATTCGTGCCCCTTGCGCGGTCTCGACAAAACCAGTGTCGCCGACTTGACCGCCCATCTCAGCGTAGAATGGCGTTAGTTCAACGAACAGTCGATCATCCTCGAGGATATACTTGCCTCCGACGGCTTCGAGGCTGTGGAAGCCGACAAAGCGAGTAGACCCCCAAAAGGAATGAACGTTCTTGATCTCGATGGTCTCCTTTTTTTGCGCCGCGCGAGCACGGGCTCGCTGCTTGTCCATCATTCGCTCAAAGCCTTCTGTGTCGACGCTGAGGCCCCGCTCCCGCGCCATCAACTCCGTGAGATCGAGCGGAAATCCCTGCTCGTCGTACAAACGAAACGCGAACGCGGCTGAGATCTCCGTCTGGGTAGCGCGCGCGTCTCGCGTGCTGGTCGCTGCCTCTGGCGGCGACGAACTTCCCTCTCGGTCAAACTCACTCTCCGGCGTCCAAACCCAGGGATAATCTTCGTTCACCTGCGCCACTCCGGACTCCCACGGATTACGCAGAACGTATTGGAACTTCTCCTCCAAATCCCGATCGGACCGAACGTAGCGGTCGAACCGCTCCTTTTCCCAAACCGATCCGCTCGTTCGTTCCGCCTTATTAATCTCGTGCGCGGTGAATGACTTGAGCGACTGCATCAATTCCGACAACGACCAGAAAATTGGATCGCCGACCGTGTTGTCCTTTTTCGGATGCGGACGAATGATCGCATGGACATGATCCGGCATGACGCACGCGGCGATGAGATCGTAGCGGCTGCCGTGGAAATGGCGAAAGGCGTCGAGCACGATCCCGCGGGCGGATGGCGACAATAACCGGCGTTTGGCAGCTGAAATGGTAAGGGCGTAGATCGCCCAAGGGAGTTCGAAGTGCGGGAGACGGCGCTTGGCATAGTGCGCGCCGGCAGAGGAAGTCCGCGATGGCGGGACGCCATCGCCAGCACGCCAGACGCGCGCGCTACCCGGACCTGTTATCCGCTCCGCCTCGGCCTCGAAGAGCGCGATGCCTTTATCGAGCGTCTTGTTGAAGGATTCTTCTTCGCGGCGCAGCGTTTCTTTGATGACGCTCTGCTTCGCCAGAAGTTCGGGGAAGACTTCGCTCATCGTGTGGACAACCACGTCCACCAGTTTGAAGAAAAATGGCTCGTGCAAACCCAGGGTGCGGCTATACCGCACCGCCCGGCGGAGAATTCGGCGCAAGACATATCCGCGGCCTTCGTTGCTCGGTTGGATGCCGTCGGCAATTGCGAAGCTCAGGGTGCGGACGTGATCGGCGATCACCCGAAACGCGACGTCGATCTTCTCCTGCTCCGCGGGGGCGGTCGTTGCCTGGGTAGCGCGCGCGTCTCGCGTGCTGGTCGCTGCGTCCCGCGGCGACGGACTTTGGGAAGTTCGCGATCGCGAGACGCGCTCGCCAGCAGGCGGGACGCCCGCGCTACCCGATCCGGGAAGCGTCGAGCCGTAGCGCTTCCCACTCAGTTTCTCGATCTCGTCGAAAATCGGGCGAAAGACATCCGTTTCGTAGTTTGAAATAGGGCGAGAGAAATCGGTAAAGTTTTTCGTTCCTTGCAGCATCGCGGTGATGCGTTCGAAACCCATGCCGGTATCCACATGCCGCGCAGGCAGGGCCGCAAATGTCCCGTCCGCATTCGCATTGAACTGAATGAAAACGAGATTCCAGATTTCGATACAGCGCGGATCGCCCAGATTCACAAGCGAGCCACGGGTGTCGCCGTTCGGAGTCAGATCGATGTGCAGCTCTGAACAAGGACCGCATGGCCCCGTGTCGCCCATCATCCAGAAGTTGTCTTTCTTGTTTCCGTTCACGATTTGGATCGCGGGATCGAGTCCGGCTTTCGTGAAGAGCCGCGCCCAGTGGTCGTGCGCCTCCTGGTCGAACTCGCTCGGCTCGCCCGGTCCGGGATTGTAGACGGTGGCGTAGAGGCGCTCTGGCGGCAGCTTCCACCGCTCGATCACCAACTCCCACGCCCACTCGATCGCTTCTTTCTTGAAGTAATCGCCGAAGCTCCAATTGCCCAGCATCTCGAAAAACGTGTGGTGATAAGTGTCGAGCCCGACGTCATCGAGGTCGTTATGCTTCCCACCGGCGCGAATGCATTTCTGCGTATCAACTGCACGCGGAGGGTTCCATCCGGGCTTTTGCTGGCCCAGGAAAATCGGCACGAACTGGTTCATGCCGGCGTTCGTGAAAAGCAGGTTGGGCGAATCGGGAAGAAGTGACGACGACGGCACAATGGCGTGCTCTTTCTCGCGAAAGAAATCGAGAAAGCTTTGGCGGATCTCGGCGGAGGTCATTGGTCGAGAGCTGACCTTAACCGCATTCGTGCAGTTTTCACTCTGCTCACGTTGTAGGCGTTGGTGTCAAACGCCTTTATGATGCGTTGGGCTGCGCCCGGTGCTTGACACAAGCACCGCTACAACGAGCGGCTATTTCTTCTCTTCGTCGAGCTTCGCTTTCACCGCGGTTTCGATTTCCTGGTAGAGCGCCTGATCGCTCTTCAAGACATCCTTTGCTGCGTCCCGTCCCTGCGCAAGTTGAGTGCCCTTGTAGCTAAGCCAGGAGCCGCGCTTCTCCACGATCTGCTTCTCCAGCGCGAGATCGAGCAACGCTCCCGTGGAGGAGATGCCTTCGTTGTACATAATGTCGAACTCGGCTTCGGTGAATGGGGGCGCGACCTTGTTCTTCACCACTTTCACGCGGGTGCGATTGCCGGTGACGACGCCGTCGGTCTGTTTGATCGCGCCGATGCGGCGAATGTCGATCCGCACGCTGGCGTAGAATTTCAGGGCCTTCCCACCGGGCGTGGTCTCCGGATTGCCGAACATGAC
>Ga0136617_10005671_pt1 | contig 11184 bp, 11 predicted proteins | sample AntDrymUQ3222106_2_FD_129672 | JGI IMG/M metagenome (GOLD analysis project Ga0136617, IMG submission 129672) | Polar desert sand microbial communities from Dry Valleys, Antarctica - metaG UQ322 (21.06) | ecosystem: Environmental > Terrestrial > Soil > Desert | place: Antarctica: Dry Valley...
CATCGGAACCGGCACAGGGATTGTTCCGAGGACCCTCGGTGCTCGCGTGCGTCAGCTTGCGGGCGTGATCGGCTGCGACCGCTCAGCCGGCATGCTTTCCTTGGCGAGGGCCACAAGGCCCCCGTTACGGGTGCTGGCCGCCGAGGCCACCGCCCTACCCTTCCGACACTCCATCTTCGACGTACGCATCGCCGGGACCCTGGTGCGTCGATTCGTCGTACTGCCTCACGGGCGGCGGCAGGGCCCGATCCGGCGGAAGTGAAGGAATTCAGCGCGCGAACGACGAACCCGGAGATTTGGCAAACCCCGATTGGCATCGCGAGCCTCCTGCCTCGTTCCGCGGATACCCTTCGCAGCTTCCGTCAGAACGCTTACTAAAGCGTCGGCACATTTGCGCCGCGCATCTGTCGGCGCGCCCCACAAAAGACTGCACATACGGCGGTTAGCCCCTCTGGCCCGCTGCCGGCAGCGAGGATCACCGCTTGCACCAGGGAGCGACGGGGGCCGTACGGCTGTCGTGCGTCGCGAGCCTCCAGGTTTGTCTCCAAAACGGAAAGGCACTGGTGACGCGGTTGATCCTTGGCGTGAGCGGGGTGGTGTGGGTGGCGTCGCTCGCCGCCGGCATTTCCGTCCTCGGCAGCTACGCAAACACGTCCGGTACGGTCGCGCACGCGGCGCCGGCCGAGTGGCCCTCATCCAGCCGTCTCACCCGCGCCCCTGGTCATCCCACCCTCGTGATGGTGCTCCATCCGCATTGCCCGTGTGCAAAGGCGATCATCGGCGAGCTCGCCGTTCTCCTGGCCCGGACGCCGCCGATGAAGACGACGCACGTGCTGTTTCATCGCCCTGCGGGAGTCGCTCACGACTGGCATCGGACGCCGCTGTGGTCAGAGGCCGCGGCGATCCCCGGCGTGACCGTCTCCGTCGACCAGCACGGTGTCGAAGCGCGCCGCTTCGGCGTCGCGACTTCGGGCCACACGCTCCTCTACGACGGCCAGGGCCGTCTGCAGTTCTCCGGCGGCATCACCGCATCACGCGGTCATGCGGGCGACAACGTGGGGCGTGCCTCACTCGTGGCGCTGCTGCAGCAGCGTCCGGCCGCACGCCAGGTGACATCGGTGTTCGGTTGCTCGCTCATCGAACCGCCCACCGCCCCAGGCGCCGTCGTCCAATGATCGCCGCCGCCGCCGCCGCCTCGGCTCCCTGCCCGTCGCTCGCGCCGCGAGCGGCCGCGCTGCTGCGCGAGCAGCAGGTGCGGATCTGGACGCAGACTGACCGGCTGTTCGCGGCCCTGTTTCTCATCCAGTGGGTGGCGGGCATCTACGTTGCGCTGACGCTGTCGCCGCGCGCATGGTCCGGCAGCCAGAGCTCGACACACCTGCATGTCTGGACGGCAATCTATCTGGGCGGCGCGATCACTCTCTTTCCATCCGCGCTCGCGCTCGCGCGTCCGGCGCGCACCTCGACCCGTCACGTCATTGCCGTCGCACAGATGCTGATGTCGGCACTGCTGATCCACCTGACCGGGGGACGGATCGAAACCCACTTCCACGTCTTCGGCTCGCTGGCGTTCCTGTCGTTCTATCGTGACTGGCGCGTCCTGATCCCCGCCACGATCGTCGTCGCCGCGGACCACTTTCTTCGAGGATGGTTCTGGCCGCAGTCAGTGTTCGGCGTCCAGATGGTCAGTCAGTGGCGCTGGGTGGAGCATGCGGGCTGGGTCCTCTTCGAGAATTTTTTTCTGACGATTGCCGGCGTTCGCTCCCACCGGGAGATGCTGCAGGGGGCGGAGCGCTCTGCCGAGCTCGAGGTCAGCGAGGAACGTTACCGTTCGATCATGGAACAGGCCGCCGAGGGGATCTGCCTCCTCGACCCGCACACGAAAAAGGTGCTCGAGTGCAATCGCGCATTCGAGCAGTTGCTCGGTGACCCGAACGCCGGTGACGTGCACAAGGCCACCGCCCATCTGATTGCGACCGTCAGCGCGACAACGTCCGCGAGACCCCGGGACTTCCAGGTGGTGAAGGCCGACGGCTCGACGCTCGATCTCAGCGTCACCGTCAGCCGCATCTCCTTCGGCGCCCGGGAGACCCTCTGTGCGAGCGTCCGCGATGTGACCGAGCGCCGCCGGGCACAGGAGGCTCTCCGCCAGAGCGAAGAGCGCTACGTCCGCGCCGCGCGCGGCGCCAACGACGGTCTCTGGGACTGGGACCTGACGACCGGGGAGATCTATTTTTCGCAGCGGTGGCAAGCAATGCTCGGCCTGACGGGTGACCAGCAGGGAAGCCTCGATCAGTGGCTGAAGCGCATCCACGTCGACGACCACATGTCGTTCCTCGCGTCCGTGCGGGCGCACCTCGGCGGCCGCACCGAGTACTTCGAGCACGAGCACCGCATGCTGCACCTCGACGGCGGGTACCGCTGGATGCTCTGCCGCGGCCTGGCCGCCCGCGACGAGTTCGGCGTGGCGTCGCGGATGGCGGGATCGCAGACCGACGTGACCGACCGCCAGATCGCGGCGGAACAGCTGCGGCACGCCGCGCTGCACGACGCGCTCACGCGCCTGCCCAACCGCGCGCTCTTCACCGAACTGCTGGAACATGCGGTCCTGCGCGCCCGGCGTCACGAAGAGTATCGATTCGCCGTCCTGTTTGTGGACATCGACAGGTTCAAGACCATCAACGACAGCCTTGGGCATCTGATCGGCGACCGCCTCCTCCAGGGCATCGCCGATCGCATGCGCGAAAACCTGCGCGCCGGCGACGTGGTCGCCCGCTTCGGCGGCGACGAGTTCACCATGCTCGCCGACGATATGCAGGGGGCGGAGGATGCGCAGGAGGTCGCGGGGCGGATTCAGGAGGCGCTGAAGGCCCCCTTCACGATCCTCGGGCACGAGATCCGTGTCACCGCGAGCATCGGGGTCGCCGTGGGCTCGTCTGAGTACGAACGAGGTGAGGATCTTCTCCGCGATGCCGACGTCGCCATGTACCGCGTGAAGACTCTCGAACGGAATCAACAGGGGGACTTCGACACCGCGATCGAGCCGGGCCACGCGCTCGGTCCGCACATCTCGGCCGTGCCCGGGTCGACCGCCTTCACTCCGCGCGTAGCGTGATCGCCGGATCCACGGAAGCCGCCTTCCACGCGGCCAGGACCGTCCGCACGGCGAACTCGGTCCGGGTGCCTGCCGCCCGGGCGAGAACAAGATTCGCCCGATTGGCGCAGGCGATCAGCAGCACGAGGGCGCAGAAGGCCTGCAGCCATGGAAGCGCCGGACGCAGAATGCCGAGGGCGTGGTCACGCAGCAGGACAACGGTGAAGGTGCGGGCCGGCTACTGAGACACGCCCGATGATCGACGGATCGCTGCCGAAATCCCGTTCCCACCTCTCGTACGCGAGCATCATCGCGGGTGGCCCGCTCGCGGTCATGTGCCGCGCGGTGAAGCGGTCCCCGAGGGCGGGTCTCACGCCGAGCACGTCGAAGAGCGTCGCGGTGACCCGCAGCCCCCCTGAAGTCGATGGGGCGGTTTCCTTCCTCGCGGATGAAGTTGCGGCCACCAATCACTGCCACGACGTCGAGCGATCGCATCCGCGCGAGCGCGTTGGCTTCGTCCCACGAAACCGTATCGCCGAAGATGCCGAGCTCCCGATTCTGCGTCTGCAGCCACGCGAGGCGATCGCCATGTTCGAACGCGAGCGGCTGGAGGAGCAGACCGCGAACCGCGCTGAACACCAGCGTGTTGGCGCCGGTGCCAAGGGCAAGCGTCACCAGAGCGGCCGTCGTGAACGCAGGAGCTGCGAGAAGACGCCGGAGCCGAGTCGCAGATCGTTCATCGGCGCATTGTAGCGAGCCTCCAGAACTGTTTCTCGTCGAGCAGCGTAATGCGGTGACCTTTTTCGCGCAGCCGCTTGATCTCCATCAGCTTCAAACCGCCATCACGCCCGGCCGCCTGCAACGGATTCGGCTTGCCGCGGACGATCACCGTCGTTCGCGTCGAGGCGCCGGGATGGACGACGGCGCCGGCGCGCCTGGCTGCCCTGGTGGCCTCGCTCCGCCGCCGGCTCAGGATGCCCGTGAACGCGAGGTGGACGCCTTTGAGCGAACGGAGCGCGCCAGCCTTCAACGCTTTGGGCGGGTGGCGAAGCGCCTCGATCAGTTCGTCCGCGCTTTCGTACCGCTTGCGGCGCTCGCCGATGCAGCGGTAGATGATTTCCTTGAGGTTGTCGGTACAGGTCAGGCGGCGCACGTCAGGCGTTCGCATGCGCGACCGCGCATCTCCCCTGATCAGCATCCCGAGCAGCTGTCCTACCTGGTAGACGTCGTCTCGCGCCTGCCACTTGGGGACGGCGCGAGCGAGGATGTCGCTCGGGGCCGTCATCGCGTTCATCGTGCGCGCGGTGACTCCCCGCTGATCGCTCTGCTGGCGGGCGATGCCGAAGTCGCCGAGTTTCAGCCGCCAGCCGTCGCACACGAAGACGTTCATTGGCGTGAGATCGCGATGGAGCGTCTGCCCGCGGTGAAGTTTGCCCAGCACCTCGAGCACCCCAGCGATCTCGCGGCGCGCCGCGGATTCGGTCCATTGCTTCTCGCCGCGAAACAGGAACGCGCTGAGATCGCCATGACATGCGTACTCCAGCGCGAGGCAATAGATGACCACACCACCAGGATGGACCAGCGGAAAAACGTCCAATACCCCGATCGCGCGCGGATGATCCTTGAGGAGCTGTCCGAAGTACGCCTCGCGAAGCCATCCGTCGATGTGCGGGCTCGCTTTGATGCAGACCGTCTCGGGGACGCGCGCCGAGCGGCCCCGCGTGGTGGCAAGGTACGCCTGTCCGAACCCACCCTCGCCGAGCAGCCGCTCGATGCGATACGAGAGCCGCGTTTCAGGGCTTGCGATGACGTCTCCCGGCCGAAGCAGGAGAGCACGGGTCCTGCGCGATGCCGCCTGGGCGGCGGTGGCAGTCCTCGTCAGGTCCATCAGTCTTTCGCCGGGGGTCCGCCGGCGGCGGGCTGGATCTGTCGAATGGCGGCGAGATGATATGCGAGGTGGGCGACGCTCGCGATCGTTTCGGTCAGGCTCGCTCTGGTCCACTCGCGCGGTTGATCGATCGCCTGGCTCCAGGCCGTCGTCTCGGCGGCCAGGGCCTCGCGCAGCTCGCGCCACTGCTGTTCGGTGACGTGAACGCGCGCCCAGCTCGCGGAAAAGTCAGCGTCTCCCCACGGGTCGTCGCCGAGTGCCCATCGGTTGAGCAGGCTGAGGCCATACCGCAGGTGATCCACATGTGCGGCCACCGACCCACGGCCGTCCGGGGATGCGCTGGCCTGAGCGGCGGACAGCTGCGCGAGGGATGCGAGCAGACCCCGGTCACCCCGATTCAGCATGAACGAGGCGTCCGGCGCCGGGCCCTGCAGCAGTTCGCGCAGCAGGCGGCCGAGCGCCTCCCGAAAACGTGGTTCGTCGATCATACGTGTCAGGCCGGCTGACCTGTCCGCCGGAGCCTTGCGAAGGTGGAAGCCGGCCTCTACCGGACTGCCGCGGACGTGGCGTTAGTCGTCGAGTACGAAGGTCACCGCCATGTTTACCTGGTACTCGGTGATCCGGCCGCCTTCACACCGCACCTGCTGTTCCTTGATCCAGGCGCTGCGAATATTGCGAAGGGTTTTCGACGCCCGCGCCAGGCCCTGTGTGACCGCGTCTTCGAAGCTCTTCGTTGACGTACAGCTGATTTCCGAAACTTTCGCGACCGACATTGCTGCCTCCTCGGTGATCTGCGCGCAGGATGCGCCCATCGGGCAGCTTACAACGAACCCCGCCTCATTGCTTCCTGAAGCGGAACACCTGCGGCTTCTGTTTCTCCGTGCCGCTGACCACCGCCTCCAGCGTCCCATCGTCGCCGAGCGTGTAACGCACCATCTTGGGGAAGTCGTGTGCAGGGTTCTCGAAGGTGACGCTCTTCGGTTCGATCCTGGTGAGCGTGAAGTCGGTGGCCGGCTGGCGGCCGTTCGGCATCGCCGTGTACACCAGGCCACCGTTGCGCTGGACGATGCAGATGAATTCGAAGGAGTTCATGACGCCGTTGCGGAGCGACCGCGCCACCGCCAGCATCGACCCGCCTCCCGGAGGCGTCCAGCGTTCTTCGAACGCGCTAGTGCCGGTCGTGCCGATCCACGTCCCCGACAGCCACTCGATCTGCGAGAGCGTCGCCGGGGTCGCGGCGGTGACAGCAGCGACGGGCTGAGCTGCCGCCGGTCCTATCTTCTTGTAGGTCGTCGAGACGACCCGGGGCTCGGCCGATCCCGCGGTGCGGAACGTGAGCTCCACCGTCAGCGTGTCCGCGGCGGTCGCGCGGAAGGTGGCCTTCACGTCCATCTTCGTCGGCGCGGTTGCGCCCGGCGGAATTGCCCCGATGAGTGTCGTGACGACGGCATTGTCCTGCCAGGCGGCCGTCCAGACCGATTGCGAATCCCCTTCGCACAGCCGGCCCGGCGTCCGGCTGCGCGTCTCGACTCCATCGAGCGAGTGAGTCACCGCGACGCTGCCGGCGGAGAACACGCGCGTGACCGTGAAAGTGTTTTCGTCGTGCCAGATCGTGATCTGCGAACCGAACCCCGGCGCCACTGCCGGTTTTCCGCTTGGTCCGACCGCGGCGTCGGCGGGGAGTGTCCACGTGCCGCTGAAATTCGGACGCTCCTGCGCGGTGGCAGTTGAGAGGATGACGGCGTACGCAACAGCTAACGTGGAACAAAAAATTCGCATGCGGGGACTGTAACGCATAAGGAGGGGCTGGAATCGAAGCTGTCAGTCGCAGGGACCGACCATCTACAAGGATGGATTCTTCTACGGCTTCGCGGGGGGAATGCTCGTGTGCGCAGACGCGGCGACCCCCGACGTGAAATGGCGACACCGCACGTACGATGGATCTCTCGTGCGGCTCGGCGATCGGCTGCTGCTGCTCGGGCGCGGGTCGGGCGAGCTTCGCGTCATCCGCGCGTCGCCGGACGGCTACAGCGAGCTGATGAAGACCACGGTGTTCACACCAGGCGCAACGTCCATCACTGGACCGTCGGTATCGGGCAACAGGATCGTCCTGCGAAACGTCGAGGAGATCGTCGCCTTGCAGATCGAGGGCTGAGCCGTGCCAAAAACATCGCCAGTTGTCGCGCACCACAGAGTCACGGAGTTCACAAAGCTCTTCATGGACGAGTTTGTCTGTGTTCTCTGTGACTCTGTGGTTCGCAGTCATCGGCGCGCAGGGCGGTGCGCTGAAAGCGCAGTCGCAGGACTGGCCGCAGTTTCTCGGCGCGAACCGCAATGGCTCCATTGACGTGCCCATGCCGGCGCCGCCTAAACTCGTCGAAGCATGGCGCAAGCCCCTTGGCGCCGGCATGTCCGCGATCTCCGTCTCCAAAGGGCGCGCGTTCACGCTCTACACCGATGACACCGACGATTACCTCGTCGCACTCGATGCAGCGACCGGCGCGGACGTCTGGAAGGTCAGCTCGGGCCCACCCACGCCGACACCGTGACCAACGGGCCCGGCTCGACCCCCGCGATCGCCGGCGAGCTCGTCGTCGCGCTCGGATCCGGTTGCCGGCTGCAGGCCTTCTCGAGCGCGGATGGCAAGCCCGCCTGGGACGTCGACGTCGCCGGCTCCTACAAAAGCCGGTTCGCGACCCGCGGCGGCTGCAGCATTCCCCCGGTCGTTCACGGCGGCCTCGTGGTGTTGCCGACCGGTGCGACCGACGGTGAACGGCTGGTGGCCTTCGATGCCGTGACGGGCAAACCCGTGTGGTCGGCCAAAGGGGTCGAGCGGTCGATCAACACGAACCCGTCGTTCTGGGACGCGGCCGGCGGCGCACAGCTGCTTTACCACTACATGAAGCCGCCTGGAGAATCCGGCGTCACCGGGGTGAACCTGAAGGACGGCTCAACGGCATGGTCTGTCGCTGCAGCATCCGGGATGTCGAACACGGCGCCGCTGCCGCTTGGCGCCGGCCGCCTGCTGCTTCAGATGTGGTCCGGCAGCGGCGTGTTCGAGACCTCAGGAGCCGCCGCACCGCGGCAGGTCTGGAGCAACGACGCGCTGACCGCTGCCGCCGTCCCTGCCGTCTTCGCGGACGGACACTTGTACGGTTTCTGGGGCAACTCGGGGGAGTTCTTCAAGTGCGTCGATGCCACAAGTGGCACCGTGAGGTGGAGCACGCGGATCTATCGGGGAACTGCGATCGTCGCCGGCCGCACGATCGTGATCCAGTCAGAATCCTCAGGTCTGCTCCGGCTGGTGGCGGCGGACCCCGCGGCCTATCGTGAACTCACGAAAATGACCGTTCTAAAGCCGGGCGCGGCGACTTTGGCCCCACCTTCGATCGCCGGCGGCCTGATCTTCGTCCGGGATCTCGAGGAAATCGTCGCCGTCCGTATCCAGTAAAATAAGGAAGGGCGAAGCTGGCGTATATCTTGCGATCCAGCTCATTAATGCCGTTCCTTGCCTCCCTCAACGCCTGGCTTCAAGCAATTCTTACCGGCCGCCCCCGACTGCTGACAGGGTTGGTGTCCGGTCTGGCGCTCTGGGTGTTCCTGATTGGGGGATGGATCGTCTGGTTCAGCTACGACGTGACTGCGGGGCTTCCCGATCGCACGGCCGTACGTGGCATCGGCGACTTGCTCCAGTCGACGACGCTGTTCGATTCGAAGGAGCGGCCGGTCTCCACGATCTTCAAGGAGCAGCGCATCGAAGTGCCGCTCGGGAAGATGTCGCCCAATCTGATCAAGGCGGTCGTCTCCATCGAAGACCAGCGGTTCTTCGAGCACAACGGGGTGGATGCGATCCGCGTCGCTGCCGCGGCCGTCCGGAACATGCGCGAAGGGCGCCGCGCCGAAGGGGGCAGCACGATCACCCAGCAGCTAGCCCGCCAGAGCTTTCTGAGCGCCGACAAGACCTACCGGCGCAAGCTGAAGGAAGTCATCCTCGCCGCCAATATCGAGAACATTTACGACAAGAGAGACATCCTCGAGATTTATCTGAACAAGGTGTACCTGGGTGAAGGCTTCTACGGGGTGGAAGCTGCCTCGCGCGGGTACTTCGGCAAGACGGCCGCGACGCTGAACGTGGAAGAGGCGGCGCTCCTCGCTGGCCTGATCCAATCGCCGTCGAACACCGCGCCCACCGTGAACATGGACCGAGCAATCTCGCGACGTAACGTCGTGCTGCAGGCGATGGTCTCAACGCGCACGCTCGAACCGGCCGCGGCCGAGCGCTATAAGCGCGCGCCCGTGCAGCTGAAGAACGCGCTCGAGGTTCGCGAGACGTACGGCCTCTATTTCAAGGAGGAAGTGCGCAAGGCGCTGGTCGAGCGCTTCGGATGGGAACGCGTGTATCAGGGCGGCCTTCGTGTCTACACGACGCTCGACTCGGACCTCCAGCGCGAGGCGGAGACGCTGGTGGAAAAGGGCCTCGTGGACATCGAAAAGCGGCGCGGGTTCCGTCACCCGAAACGTGGCCTGGTGGCTCTGAAGGAAGGTCAGCTGCCCGAGTATCTGCAGGGCGCGCTCGTGTCGCTCGACCCCTCCAACGGCTACGTACTCGCGCTCGTCGGCGGCCGCAACTTCCGCGAGAGCCGCTTCAATCGCGCGACCCAGGCGAGGCGGCAGGCCGGATCCGCGTACAAGCCGTTCGTCTTTGCGGCGGCGCTCGAAGCAGGCTATTCACCCGCGACGGTGATCACACGTCTCAACGATCCCATCCAAACGCTGCAGGGAGCGTGGGTCCCTGAAGACGAACACAGCACCGCGAGTTCGATGACGCTGCGCACGGCGCTCAAGACATCCAGCAACCGCGCGGCGGTTCAACTGCTGAAGTCCGTCGGCATCCCCTCGGCCGTCGGGCAGGCGGAAAAGCTCAACATCGGTACACCTCCGAGCGTTCCGTCACTCGCGCTCGGCGCCGGCGAAGTCACGCTGGCGTCCCTGACAGGTGCGTATGCGGCGTTCGCGAACGCGGGGATCGTGCGTCCGGCCGTCCTGATCAAGCGGGTCGAAGACAAGGACGGAAAAGTCATCTACCGCGACGAACAGAAGTCCAATCGCGCGGTCAGCGAAGCCACCGCGTTCATGATGTCCAGCATGCTTGCCGACGTCGTCAACCACGGTACTGGTCACCGCGTGCGCCAGTCGGGGTTCACGCTGCCGGCAGCGGGCAAGACAGGGACGACGAACGATTATGTCGACGCGTGGTTCGTCGGCTACACTCCGCGCGTCGTGACCGGCGTGTGGGTTGGCTTCGACCAGCGCACGACCATCATCGCCAACGGCTACGGCGGCGAGCTCGCCGTGCCGATCTGGGCCGGGTTCATGAAAGCGGCGACCAGGCGGCACGACTCGGCCTGGTTCAACCGTCCAGCCGACGTCGTGGGCGTCACTATCTGCCGCGTATCCGGCAAGCTCCCGAGCGGCGGCTGCTCGAACGTAGAGGTCGTCAGCAGCGACGGGTGGGTGGAGGCTCGCTCGATGCTCTACACGGAGTTCTTCCGAAAGGGTACGCAGCCGACGTCGTATTGCCCGATCCACTCTGGCGGGTACATCGATACGTATGCGGGCAATACCAGGGGGGAGACACCGCGCGCGGGGTCCGACGAACACGGCAGCCCGATGCCCCCTGCGGCGACGTCCGGCCGCCGGATGCCTGAGAGGTCGGGGCCTGGGTATCGGCCGCTCCCGCCGCCCGAACAGGTGCGTCCGGAGGAACCGAAGAAGAGGCGCAGCTTCTGGTCGCGCGTCTTCGGCATCGACAAGAAGGACAATCGCAAGAAGGATGAAAAGAGGAAGCCGGGCGGAGGGTAGGTGATAGGATCGACCCGCTGATGCCATTTCGCGACATCATCGGTCACCAGCACGTCCTCAGCCTTGTTTCCCGCGCGGCGATCGGCGGAACCCTGCCTCAGAGTCTCATCCTCGCCGGCCCATCGGGCGTCGGCAAACACATGGCCGCCATGGCGCTCGCGCAGCTCGTGAACTGCGCCGCGCCGATCGAATCCGCCCGCACCGGGTGGGACGCCTGCGGCGAGTGCGCGGCGTGCCGGCGCATCGGCCGCCGGGTTCACGCCGACGTCCTGTTTCTCGAGCCCGGAGACACCGGGTCGATCAAGATCGAACAGATCCGCGAAGCGATCGAAAGATCCGC
>Ga0136617_10005672_pt1 | contig 11180 bp, 11 predicted proteins | sample AntDrymUQ3222106_2_FD_129672 | JGI IMG/M metagenome (GOLD analysis project Ga0136617, IMG submission 129672) | Polar desert sand microbial communities from Dry Valleys, Antarctica - metaG UQ322 (21.06) | ecosystem: Environmental > Terrestrial > Soil > Desert | place: Antarctica: Dry Valley...
CCGCCGGCGACCGCGTCGAGCGTGTCGCCGCTCGCCGCGAAGCGCTCGCGGATGCGGCTGAGCAGGAACACCTCGTAGTCCATCGACAGGCCGAAGACGACCGCCAGCACGAGCGGCGGCGTGACGGTGTCGACGTGCCCGAGCGACTGGAAGCGCAGCAGCCCGTCGACCCAGCCCCACTGGAAGACGGCGACGATGACGCCGTAGGCGGCGCCGACCGACAGCAGGTTCATGACGACGGCCTTCAGCGGCAGCACCGCGGAGCGCAGCAGCACGAGCAGCACGACGTAGCTCAGCGCGAGCACGAACAGCACGATCTTCCACATCGAGCCGCTGACCTTGTCGTTGAAGTCCACCAGGCCGCCCGTCGAGCCGCCGACGTCGACGTGCAGCCGTTCGCGTGCCGCCGGCAGGCCGTCGCGCAGGCGTTCGACGAGCGCCTTCGTCTGCGGCGTCTCCCCTGCGCCGCGCGGCGTGGCGGCGAGCAGCGCGGCGTCGTTGCGCTTGGACGCGACCGGCGCGGCGACGGACACGACGTCGCGGTCGCGCGCGATCGCGGAGCGCAGCGAGCGGACGGCGGCGGCGTTGGCGGAAGCTGCGATCGTGCCCTCGCGGGCGCGCGCGACGACGATCACCGGCGCCGTCGCGCCCGCGCCGGCCTGTGCAGCGGCGGCCTGGAAGCCGGCGCGGATCTCGTGGTCGGCGGGGAACTGATCGAGCGCGCCGTCGGCGGTCTTCAGGCTCAGGGCGGGCACGCCGAGCGCGAGCAGCACGCCGCCGGCAGCGACGATCGCGACGACCGGACGGCGCATGATGCGCGCCGTCCAGCGCTCCCAGAACGGCGCGCGGGGCGCGCGCGGCGACCGGCGCGAGCGGGTCGCGGTCGCCAGGCGGCCGAGCAGCCGGCCCGGCTCGTACGCGCGGTGGCCGAGGAGCGAGATCAGCGCGGGCAGCAGCGTCGAGGCGGTCAGCACGGAGACGGCGACGACGAGGATCGCGCCGAGCGCCATCGAGCGCAGCGCGGTCGTGTCGACGAGCAGCAGGCCGGCGAGCGAGGCGATCACGGTCAGGCCGCTGAACAGCACCGCGATGCCCGACGTCGCAAGCGCGATCCCGCGCGCCTCGCCGGGCGCGCGCCCGGCGGCGATCTCCTCGCGGTAGCGCGCGAGCACGAACAGCGAGTAGTCGACCGCGACGCCGATGCCGATCATCGAGGCCATGTTCGTCGTGAAGACCGACATCTCCATCGAGCGCGACAGGAAGTAGATGAGCGCGCCCGTGACGAGCACCGAGACGGCGCCGAGCGCAAGCGGCAGCGCCGCGGCGGCGAGCGAGCCGAAGACCACCAGCAGGATCAGCGCGACGATCGGGAAGCCGACGCTCTCCGCCATCGCGAGGTCCTTCTTGGAGACCTCCTGCAGCCCGGCCCAGAGCGCCCCCTGCCCGATGAGGTGCGTCGTGACCGCGCCCTCCGAGCCGCGCGGCGTCCCGATGCCGAGCGCCGTGCGCATGTCGGCGGCGGCGTCGATCGCCTTCCATTCGTTGACGTCGACGCGCAGCGGGATGATGACCGTGCGGGCCTCGGTGCCGGCGGCCCGGGCGAGCGCCGTGGGGGCGACGGCGACGTGGTCGACGCGTGTGGCGGCCGCGCGCAGGCGCTCCAGCGCGGCGCGCTGGTCGGCCGCTGTGGCGCCGTCGCGCGCGATCAGGACCACGCCCAGCTTCGCCCGCTGCGTCGCGTCGAAGTCGCGCTCGAGCGATCCCTGTACGGCGTCGGACTGCGAACCGGGCACGGCGAATCCGCCACCCGTGAGGTTGTCCGCCTGGCGCGCGGCGAACGGCAGCGCTGCGATGAAGAGGATCGCCCACGCGACGAGCACGAGGCGGCGGCGGCGGCGAAGCAGTCCGTCGAGAGAGAGCATGAACGCCTGCATGGCGCGTGATCATGCCAGTCGGCTGGCTGGCCAGCCAACTGTGCGATGCGTCACACAACGGGCCTCCCGGCGCGCCGGTCAAGATTTCCGGCGAACGGCCTCAAACGGCCGCTCGCCGCCGTGCCTCAGCGCCCGGTGAAGAACAGGACGAGCGCCACGATCGCGAGTGCGAACAACAGCGGGTGGATGATCGCGCCACCGGCGATGGCGATGATGAGCAGGACGATTGCAACGATGAGCAGCACGGCGTCTCCTTCGGGCTCGCGGGGCGTTCCCTACCCGCGGGCGTTCCTACCCGGCGCGGCGAGCGCGCATGCAGGACGGCGGCCGCCGTGCGCGCTCACCCAAACGGCCGGCGGCGGAGACATCCCGTTTTCGGTAATGCCGCTCAGGCGACGTCGTCGAGCAGCGCTCGCACGCAGTGCACGGCGGCCGCGATCGTCGGCCCGAAGTCGCGCTCCTCGGCGAGCATCCGCAGCCAGATCCCGTCGGCGAGCGAGAAGAGAACGTCGACGACCGCGTCGGGCTCGGCGCTGAGATGCAGCACGCCGTCGGCCTCCTTGGCGCGCAGCAGCGCAGCGACCTGCTTGCGCGGGCGGCTCAGCAGCTCGCTGAACTCGGCGGCGACATCCTCGTGCCGGCGCGACAGGACGAAGAGCTCGAAGAGCAGCGTCACGAGGCCCGGCTCGTTGCGCACGACGTCCTCGAGCTCGCCGACGAGGACGGCGATGAAGTCGTCCGCCGTCTGCGCCTGCGCGAGCGCGGCGTCGAGCGCCGCCATGCGCACGTCGCAGTCGCGGCGCACGACCTCGACGAGCAGGCGCTCCTTCGTGCCGAAGTAGTAGTGCAGCAGCCCGCGCGAAACGCCGGCCGCACGCGCGACCTGGTCGAACGTCGATCCCGCCGTGCCGCGCTCGGCGACCGACGCGCGCATCGCGTCGACGATCCGCGCGGCTTTGTCCCCGGCGAGCTGGCGCTCGCTAGTCGTCGCAGCTTCCATGCACCATCACCTCCGAAGGAGAGTAGCTGGCCGGCTGGCCAGCTACGAAGAAGGCGCCCCATGTGGGACGCCTTCAAGCACGCGGTCCGACGTACGGCGCGCGATCAGGTCGCGGGCGCGGCCTCGGCCGGCGCCACCGGCGTCGTGTTGGACGTGTAGTCGAATTCCTCCTCGGCGCCGAAGAGCGCGTCGAGCACCTTGTTGCGCAGGCCCTCGCTGACGGCGATGGCGACCGCGCCGCCGATGATCGCCACGAGCAGCAGGCGACCGATGCCGCCCCTGCGCTTCTGCTTGGCCGGGTTGCTGTGCTTCGGCGCGTCGCGCAGTGCGGCGGTCGCGTCGCGCAGCGCGTCGGCGGAGCGCTTCACGTCGGCGTGCAGCTTCTTGTCCTCGACGAGGTTCTTCGCCGGCGCCTTGCCCTTGTTGAGCCGCCCGTAGGCGTTGCGCGCGGCCTCAAAGGCCACGACCATGTTGTCGCGCAGATCCTCGTCATGGATGATCCGCTGCAGGTACGGATTCTCCTTTGCGGTCTGGGCGGCTGCGGCGGCCTTCGCGGCCTTGTCCTTCGCTGCCATCTGGTTTCACCTCGGGTTGCTTTCAGTGGGCGCTTCCGCCAGCATATACCCGACTTCCGTCCCTGCCAGACGCGTCCATCGGCTCCAGCGCGGCCTCGAGCACGTCGCCGATCTCGCTGACGAAGCGAAACTCGAGCTTCTTGCGCAGGTGCTCGGGGATCTCGTCCGTGTCGGGCTCGTTGAGCTCGGGCGCGATGATCGTCGTGATGCCGTTGCGCTGCGCGGCGAGCGCCTTGTCCTTCAGCCCGCCGATCGGCAGGACCTGGCCGGTGAGCGTCATCTCCCCGGTCATCGCGACGTGGTCGCGCACGTGGCGGCCGCTCAGCAGCGAGACGAGCGCGGTCGCCATCGTGATGCCCGCGCTCGGACCGTCCTTCGGGATCGCGCCCGCCGGCACGTGGATGTGCAGGTCATGCGTCTTGAACCAGTCCGACGGGAGACTGGGCGCGAGCGCGGCGAGATGCCCGCGCACATAGGAGAGCGCCGCCGCCGCGGACTCCTTCATGACGTCGCCGAGCTGCCCGGTGATCTGCAGCTTGCCGTCGCCGTCGAAGGCCTGGGCCTCGATGAACAGCACGTCGCCGCCGACCGGTGTCCACGCCAGGCCGGTCGCGACGCCGGGCAGGCGCGTGCGCCGCTTGGCCTCGGAGTGGTAGCGCTGGCGGCCGAGCAGCTCGCGCGCCCGCGCCTCGCCGATCGAGCCCTTCGGCGTGCGGCCGTCGGCGACCTCGCGCGCGATCTTGCGGGCGATCGCGCCGATCTGGCGTTCGAGCTCGCGCACGCCGGCTTCGCGCGTGTAGTCGCCGATCACCGCGCGCAGCGCCGCGTCGGTGATCCGCAGCTGGCTGCGCTTCAGTCCGTTGCGATCGGCCTGGCGCGGCACGAGGTAGCGCTTGGCGATCTGCAGCTTCTCGTCGGCGGTGTAGCCGGCGATCTCGATCATCTCCATGCGATCGCGCAGCGGGCCGGGGATCGTGTCGAGCGTGTTCGCGGTCGTGATGAACATGACGCGCGAGAGGTCGAACGGGAGGTCGAGGTAATGATCGCGGAAGTTCTCGTTCTGCTCGGGGTCGAGCACCTCGAGCATCGCGCTCGCCGGATCGCCGCGAAAGTCCGAGCCCATCTTGTCGATCTCGTCGATCATGAACAGCGGGTTGTTGGAGCCCGCGTCGCGCAGCGCGCGGATGATCGTGCCGGGCATCGCGCCGATGTACGTCCGGCGGTGGCCGCGGATCTCCGCCTCGTCGCGCACGCCGCCGGCGCTGATGCGCTCGAACTCGCGCCCGAGTGCGCGCGCGATCGACTTGCCAAGCGACGTCTTGCCGACGCCCGGCGGACCGACGAAGCTCAGGATCGTCCCGCGCGCCTGCGGGTTGAGCTTGCGCACGGCGAGGAACTCGAGGATGCGCTCCTTGACCTGCTCGAGGCCGTAGTGGTCCTCGTCGAGCACAGCGCGCGCGTGGTCGAGCTCGAGGTCGTCGACGGTCGACTTGTCCCACGGCAGCGAGGCGATCCACTCCAGGTACGTGCGGATCACGCCGTGCTCGGCGGCCGCCGGCGGCAGGTTCTCCAGGCGGCCGAGCTCGCGGTCGGCCTGCTTGCGGACCTCCTCGGGCAGGTCGATCGCTGCGAGCTGCTCGCGCAGCTCGTTGGCCTCGGCGGCGGACTCGTCGAACTCGCCGAGCTCCTCCTGGATCGCCTTGAGCTGCTGGCGCAGGATGAACTCGCGCTGCGTGCGGTCCATGTCGGACTGGACCTGGCTCTGGATCTCCGAGCCGATCGAGATGACCTCGAGCTCGCGCGCGAGCGCTTCGGTCAGGCGGCGCAGGCGGCGCGCGACGTTGACCTCCTCCAGCAGCGCCTGCTTCTCCTCGGTCCCGAGCCGCAGCGAACCCGAGATGAGGTGGCTCAGCGCGCGCGGGTCCTCGACGTTGGCGACCGCGATCTGCAGCTCCTCGGGCAGGTACGGGACGGCCTCGACGATCTGCGAGAACGTCTGCTGGACGTTGCGCATGAGCGCCGTCAGCTCGGGCGACTCCTCGAGGACGTCGGGCTGCTCGGAGATCTCGGCGACGAGGTAGGGCCGCTCGCTGCCCCAGCGCTCGACCTTCACGCGCTGCGCCCCCTGCACGAGCACGCGCAGCGTGCCGTCGGGCACCTTGAGCATCCGCGCGATGACGCCGACGACGCCGACGTCGTAGAGCTGGTCGGGCGCCGGCTCCTCGATCTCCGGCTCGCGGCTGGCGACCATCACGAGCATGCGATTGCCGGCGAGCACGTCGTTGACGAGCTGGACCGAGCGCTCCTGACCGATCGCCAGCGGCGTCAGCGTCTCGGGGAACGGGACCGTCTCGCGCAGCGGCAGCACGGGCAGCGTGCCGGGCAGCTCCTGGCGCATGCCGACTTCGATCTCGTGCGCGGCGTTGCCGTCGGTGACGACGTCGATCATCGCTGTTCGATCTCCGCTGGGCCGCCGCGCTCGATCGGTACGTTGCGCGTGCGCGACTCCGGATCGGCGAGCGGCAGCTCGACGCGCAGGATCCCGTCCTGGTACGTCGCCCGCGCCTGCTCGGCGACGACCTCCGCGCCGAGCTCGATCGTGCGCCGGAATGGGCCGTGCTCGATCTCGAGCTGCTGGTAGACACGGCCCTCCGCGTCGGCCTCGCGGCGATGGCCGGTGAGCGTCAGCGCGCGGCCCTGGATCTCCAGGCCGAGATCGCCGGCGTCGATCCCCGCGAGCTCGGCGTGGACGATCGCGCGCGGCGGGTCGTCGGCGTAGAACACGTCGACGGCGGGGCTGAAGCCCGTGCGCCGCGACGCGAGCCCGGCGCTGCCGAACACGTCGCCGAACAGCTCGTCCATCTCGCGACGCATGCGCTCGAAGTTCGCGAACAGATCGCGCTCGGGGGGCATGGCCAGGCAGCGTACCCACTGCTGGGCGCCGGACGTACGCCTGATCTCAGATCTCGTAGACGGCGCCCTCGCGCGCGACCTCGACGGGGCCGTCGAACGCCCGCCGCGCCTCGGCGAGCGCCCACTCCCAGTCAAGCTCGTCGGAGATGTGCGTCAGCACGAGGCGGCCCGCGTTGCAGCGCGCGGCGTGCTCGCCGGCCTCGCAGGGCGTGAGGTGGCCGCGCGGGCCGTCGCGCTCCGGGCGCCGAAGCGTCGCCTCGAGGATCATGAGATCGCTGTCGTCGGCGAAGCCGTCCAGTGCGTCGGTCGGCCCGTGGTCGGCGCCGTAGGTGAAGCGCCCGCCCGCGCCGCAGCGCACCTGGATCGCGTTGGACGGCAGGAAGTGCGGGACGGGCTGGAAGCGCACGCGCAGCGAGCCGACCACGACGGTCTGGGACGGGTCGTACTCCGACATCGCGAATGCCTGGTCGAGCAGGCAGGGCTGGCCGCCGGCGCTTGTGATCGTGTGCAGGACCTCCGTCGCGCCCGACGGGAGCAGCAGCTGCGGGCAGGCGTGGCCGTCGGCAGCGGCGCCGCGCTCGACGGGCGCCAACCGCTGGCGCGGCGCGTAGGTCAGAGCGCACGCGAACGGGATCAGGTCCAGGAAGTGGTCGGCGTGCATGTGCGTGATGACGACCGCGTCGACCTCCGCGTAGTCGCGGAAGCGGCGCAGCTTGGAGAAGACCCCGCTGCCGCAATCGATCAGCAGGCACGAGTCGCCATCCTCGACGAGGTAGCCGCTGCATGCTCCGTCGGCGTCCTGCCATGCCGGCGACTTGCCCAGCACCGTGATCCTCACCATGCGGACTCTAGGGGTCTTCGCCCCGCGTGACAGACCAGCCGGTCAGTGGGCGTGCAGCGTGGCCTGCTCCTGAGCGCTCGGAAACGCCCACGCGGCCTGCGTGCGGCGCTCCTGGCGAAACGCGAAGCGCAGCTGCTGCGGCGGCCGCAGACCATCGGGGCTGTCGGGCCGAAACGTCGGGCACGGGTCGTCGAGGTCCAGCGCACAGAGCATGTTGCAGCGAAAGAAGCAGTCCTCACACGCCACCTTCTTCGTCGCCCGCGTCGTGACCATGCCTCCCAACACTCCCTTGTCGAACACCGGATCGCGGCTGCATCAGAGCACGCGACAACGACCGGCTGCAAGGGGTGCGAGAGCTGCTTCCCGCTCGTATCGGCTTTTTGGATTCGGGCTCTCCGCAAATGCCGAACGAAACCGATCTGCTTCCCGCAGGAGGTTGCCGACAAGCAAATCTCGCCCCTCGCGTTGTGGTCGTTCGCGCACTTTGGGGACACTTCGTTGCAGATGCCCGCCGACAGCTACGACACCCTCATCGTCGGGGCCGGCATCATCGGGCTCGCCGTCGCCCGCGAGCTGCTCGCGCGCCAGGGCGGTGGGCCAGGATCTCGCGTGCTCGTCGTCGAGCGCGAAGGCGCTCCCGCCGCGCATCAGTCCGGCCACAACAGCGGCGTGATCCACGCCGGCGTCTACTACGCGCCGGGCTCGCTGAAGGCCCGGCTGTGCGTCGACGGCGCCGCGCGCATGTACGCGTACTGCGAGCGCCACGGGATCGACGTCGATCGCATCGGCAAGCTCATCATCGCCCTCGGCGACGACGAGCTGGCCGCCCTCGAGGAGATCGGGCGGCGCGCGAACGCCAACGGCGTGGCGGGCCTGCGGCGGTTGGACGCCGACGGCCTGCGCGAGATCGAGCCGCACGCGACCGGCGTCGCGGCGCTGCACTCGCCGAACACGGGGATCGTCGACTTCGGCGCCGTCTGCGCGCGGCTGGCGCAGGACGTCCGCGACGCCGGCGGCGAGCTGCGCTTCGACTGGAAGGTCACGAGCGTTGCCACGACGGCGCGCTCGATCCGCCTGCGCGCCGCGGGCGGCGACGAGGCCGAGGGCGCGCGCGCCGTCTTCTGCGCGGGGCTGTGGTCCGACCGCCTGGCGGTCCTCGCGGGCGCCGGCCCGGACCCGCGCATCGTCCCGTTTCGCGGCGGCTACCTGCGCTTGGCGCCGGGACGGCGTGACCTCGTCCGCGGCCTGATCTATCCCGTGCCCGATCCGAGCCTGCCGTTCCTCGGGGTCCACCTCACGCCACGCATCGACGGCGAGGTGCTGCTCGGCCCATCGGCGCTGCTCGTCGGCGCGCGCGACGGCTACAGCCTGAGCACGCTGCGCGCGGCCGACATCCGCGACACCGTGACCTGGCCGGGCACGTGGCGGATGATGCGCCGCTGGTGGCGCACCGGCGTCAGCGAGCTGCACCTGGCCGCCAGCCGCGACGCCTTCGCCGCCGAGGCCAGCCGCTACGTGCCGGGCGTGCGCGGCGACGATCTGCGGCCGGCGTTCGGCGGCGTGCGCGCGCAGGCGGTGTCCCGTGACGGGCGCCTCGTCGACGACTTCCTCCTGTCGAGCACGCCGCGCGCGATCCACGTGCGCAACGCGCCCTCGCCGGCCGCGACCTCGTCGCTGGCGCTCGCCGGGAGGATCGCGGACGCCGCCGACGAGCTCTGAGCGACGATCGCCGGCGGATGGCCGGGTGCGCCGACCGCGGGCGGGGTAACCGACCGCGAGACCCCTCTCCGCGCGCCAACGCGGGTTTGCCCGCATCCGCGATGGGCGACGATGGTAGGTCGATGCGCATCCTGCTCACCGGTGCCAGCGGCTCGATCGGGGCTGCGCTCGCCCCGGCCCTCCTGCGCGACGGGCACGAGTTGCGCGGCTTCGGCCGCGATCCCGCGCGCGTGCCGGCGACGCTTGAGTTCGTGCGCGGCGACGCGACCAGCGGCGCGGGCCTCGACGAAGCGCTGGACGGGATCGAGGTCGCGTACTACCTCATCCACTCGATGGAAGGCAACGGCCGCGACGGCTTCGAGGACAACGAGCGCGCCGGGGCGCAGAACTTCGTCGCGGCGGCGCAGCGGGCGGGCGTGCGACGCGTCGTCTATCTCGGCGGGCTCGTGCCGCGGGAGCGTGCGCTCTCACGCCATCTGCGCAGCCGCCTCGAGGTCGAGCGGATCCTGCTCGCGGGGCTGCCGGAGGCTGTGGCGCTGCGCGCCTCGATCGTCATCGGCGCACGCTCGCGCTCGTTTCGCTTCCTCGTCCATCTCGTCGAGCGGATGAAGGTGCTCGCGCTACCGCCCTGGCGCGAGCACCGCACGCAGCCGATCGACGTGCGCGACGTCGGCGCGTTTCTCGTCGCGGCGGCGACGACACCGCACGCGCAGGGCGAGCTCTCACTCGACATCGCCGGGCCCGACATCCTGAGCTACGGGCAGATGATCGAGCGAATCGCAAGCCTCATGCTCGTGCGCCGCCACTCGTTTCGCTTCGGCGCCGACGCGACACCGATCGTCGCCCCGATCGCCGCCGCGCTCGCCGGTGAGGATCCGGGCTTCATCGGACCGCTCATGGAGAGCCTGTCCACCGACCTGCTGCCACGCGACGAGCGTGCGCCCGCGCTGCTCGGCGTGCGCCTTCACCGCTTCGACCGCGCGGTCGAGCGGGCGCTGCGAGACTGGGAGTCCCGCGAGCGACTGGCGGCCCGGTGACGGCGCCGGCACGGGCCTTGGGCCGGCGAAACGCTAGGTTCTGCGCGCCGTGTCCCTCGTGATCGCCAGCATCGACATCGACGCCCCGATGCAGGACGTGTGGGACCACATCATGGACCCGGCGAAGATGCGCTCGTGGGTGACGATCGTCGACCGCATCGACCGCGTCGACCCGGGCCCGATCCGGCCCGGGTTCCGGATGAGCCAGACGCTGCACCTGCGCGGCGTGAACTTCAAGGTGCACTGGACGCTCGAGGAGCTCGACGCTCCCCACTACGCGCGCTGGGAGGGCAGCGGGCCGGCGCGTTCGACGGCGGTCACGGAGAACCGCCTCACCGAACGCGACGGCCGCACGCATTTCGACTACCGCAACGAGTTCGGCACCCCGTTCGGTCCGCTCGGCGCGGCGGCCTCGAGGGTCATCGTCGGCGGCATTCCCGAAAAGGAAGCAAACGCCTCGCTACGCCGTTTGAGGCAGATTCTTGAAGAAGTCGAGGCCTGAACGAACGTCCAATAGTGCTGCTCCCGACCGACGAATGCTCTAGGCTCTGTGACGGTAATTGTCACTTGCCTGAACGGGGAGAAGTACATGGCAGATTTCCTGGATGAGAAGCGAAATGAGATCGGCGCGCGGCTCAAGGAGCTCAAGCCGCTCGTCGAGGAATACCAGCGGCTGGAGGCCGCGGCGGCGGCGCTGGATGGTGTGGCGCCGACGAACTCGGTACCCGCATCTGCTCGGCGCTCGTCGACGCGCGCGCCGGCAGCAAGCCGGCGCAGCAAGGGCAGCGGCCGCCGCGGGCGTCCCAAGGGCAGCGGAACGCGCGGCGCCGAGGCGCTTGCGCTCGTCCGTGGCAAGCCCGGCATCACGATCCCTGAGATCGCAGACCAGATGGGCATCAAGCAGAACTACCTCTACCGGGTCCTCCCCGGTCTCGCCGAGGACGGCCTCGTGCGTAAGGACGGACGCGGCTGGCACCCCAAGGAGGCCGCGTAGCCTGAATTCACCGAGGCTCGTCGGCTCGGTTCGTGGACCCGGGTCGCGCGGGATTCGGGTCGGGTAGCCGGGGGCATCGCAGCCCCCGGCTCCCACAGATCCCGGCGTGACAGTCTCCCGTCACCGGGCTCTTCTGACCTGTCGTTAGACGATGCGGACCCAGCGCC
>Ga0136617_10005673_pt1 | contig 11180 bp, 8 predicted proteins | sample AntDrymUQ3222106_2_FD_129672 | JGI IMG/M metagenome (GOLD analysis project Ga0136617, IMG submission 129672) | Polar desert sand microbial communities from Dry Valleys, Antarctica - metaG UQ322 (21.06) | ecosystem: Environmental > Terrestrial > Soil > Desert | place: Antarctica: Dry Valley...
GCGCGGCCGTGGCCGCCGCGGCGGCGCCGGGCGGTGCGGCGGCGGCTCCACCCGTGGCGGCCGCATTCGCGGCGGCGGCCGCGGCGCGCGCGTGGCGCTCCGCGGCGGCGAGCCCGCCCGCGTCGCGCGCGCGCCGCACGGGCGGCTGGGGGGTGGAGCCGATGACCTGCGTCTGGCCGGCGCCGAACGAGAAGTCCGTCATGTGGCGCACCGTCTGCAGCGTGATCGCGCCGCAGGCGAGCAGCCACACGGGATCGCCGGCGCGGCTCGCGCCGATCGCCAGCCCGGCGAACGCGAGGTACTCCTTCGAACGGTCGAAGATCGAGTCCAGCCACGCGCCGAGCTTGGAGAACGTGCGCGTGTAGCGGGCCAGCTGGCCGTCGACGCAGTCCGTGGTGAAGGCCGCCTGCAGCAGGACCGCGCCGGCGATCAGCCCCCAGCGCTCGCCGGTCGCGAACGCGGCGGCGGAGGCCAGGCCGATCAGCAGCGACACCGTGGTGACCTGGTTGGGCGTGAAGCCCCGCCGCGCCGCCCAGCGCGCGATGTAGCGGGAGTACGGGCTGACGAGGAAGGTCGTGAAGAAGCCGTCGGACGACTTGACGGCGGAGTCCAGCAGCACGCGGTCCTCGTCGTAGCCGACGATCCGCTCGGCCGCCGAGCCCGCGGCGGCGGACGAGAGCGGCCGCGCCCAGTAGAGCTTGCGCAGGTGGCTCACGCCCACGTGCGTCCCGCCGCGCACGAGACCGACCAGCAGCAGCGCCGGGACGTCCTCGGGCGCCGCCGCCACCCGCTCGCGCAGCCGGGCCTCGTCCTCGGGGGAGAGCTCGACGTGCTCGGGCGCGAGCGCCTCCTCGACGGCGTCGTCCTCGTCGGCGTCCTCGGCGGGCTCGTCCTCCGCGTCGCCGTCCTGCTCGGCCGCCACCGCCTCGCCGCTCGCGGCGCGCCACAGGGTCGTGCGCCACATGGCCTCCTTGCGCTCCAGCTCCTCCCGCCACTCCTCCGGGGGGGAGCCGGCCGGCGGCGCGAGCTGCGCGGCCGCCTCCGCGAGCGCCGCGCGGTCGGCGGCGGCGACCTTGAGCACGCCGAGGAACGAGCCGGTCGGCCGGTGGACCGCGTGGTAGGGCGAGGCGGCGCTGAGCACCCGGCCGCGCTTGGAGCGGATGCGGAAGGCGAACTGGCGGGCCAGCCGCCCACCGCCGATCAGGATGCCGGTGCGGATGCGGGGGTCCTTGAGCAGCCCGGCCAGCGCCTCGCCGTGGGTCACCAGGTCGGCGGGCAGCACCACCAGCCCGCCGCCGGCCTCGGCCGCCACCTCGACGACGAGGCGCAGGTCGGCGTCGGCCCCCGCACAGGTCTGCAGCGTGCTCGCGCCGCCGGCGTCGAGCGCCTCGCGCACGTCGGCCTCCCACGCCGGGCGCGTGACGAGGCGGACGTCGGCGACCCCGAGCGCCGCCAGCTGGTCGAGCAGGCGGCCGAGCAGCGTGGAGCCCTCCCACGGCAGCAGCGCCGCGGGCCCGCCGGCGGCGGCCGGCGCGGTGGCCAGGACGACGGCGGTGGCGACGGCCGCGGGGTCGGCGGGCGGCACCGGCGGCGCACCGTCCCGCGGCGCGCCCGATGCTGCGACTGCCGTGGTGTCCGCCGCGCCGCTCGTCAAGGCGGTGGGAGGGTAGCTACCAGGTCGGCGAGCAAGGCGTCCCAGGACGGGCCGATCGCGGCGCTCTCGTAGCGCCGCGCCTTCCGCCGCGCCGCGGCGGCGAGGCGGCGGCGGCGCTGCGGGTCCTCGATCAGCTCCAGCAGCGCCGCGGCGAGGGCGTCGGCGTCCTCAGGCGCCACCAGCAGGCCGTCCTCGCCGTGGGAGACGATGTCGGCCGGGCCGCGCGGGCAGTCGAAGCTGACCACCGGCAGTCCCTGGCCCATGGCCTCGACGAGCACCATCCCGAAGCCCTCGAAGCGGGAGGAGAGCGCGAACAGCGACGCGGCGGCCATCGCTTCACCGAGCGCCTGCGTGCGCCCCATCAGCGCCACCCGCTCCGTGAGCCCCAGCTCCCCTATCAGCCGCTCGAGCGCCGCCCGCTCGGGCCCGCCGCCGTAGATCTCGAGCCGCCAGTCCGGACGGCGCCGCGCGACCGTCGCCCACGCGCGGACGAGCAGGTCGAAGCCCTTCTGCGTGTTCAGCCGCCCCGCGGCCACGACGAGCCTCGCCTCCTGCTCGGAGATCCCGCCCTCCAGCGGATCGACGGGGTTCGCGATCAGCTCCACGCGCGAGAGCAGCGCGCCGTAGTCGCGCGCGTCGTCGGCCGTGAGCACGGTCAGCGCGTGCAGGCGCGGGTAGTGGCGCCGGATGTCGGCGGCCAGGCGCGGGCGGTGGGAGTGGAAGTTCATGTGCTCCTGGCCGATCACCACCACCGAGGGATGCGCGAGCCGTGCGGCGAGCAGGTTGAGCGCCGGCCGCGTCGCGATCAGCACGCCGCCGCGCAGCGAGCGCAGCCCGCGCAGCAGCGCGACGTCGGTCCACAGGCTGCACCACGGATAGGCGTAGTCCTCGGGATGCACGAGCAGGCTCGGCACCCGCCCGAGCGCCCGCGCCGATCGCCCCGGCGACCGGCGGTCCTCGAGCGCCCGCACCCGCACGCCGCCCGGCAGCGCGAAGAACGGCCGCTCGCGGCGGCGCAGCACGCTGACGATCTCGACGTCGTGACGCCGCGCCAGCTCGCCGGCGAGGTTGAGCGTCGTGCGGATGGTGCCGCCGAAGCCCCACGCGTGCGCGAGCAGGAAGCGCACCGGCCCTGGCTCGGGAACGGCCGGCGCGCGCCGCCCGGCCACCGCCGCCACCGCTCCCAGCGCGGCCCGGTGCAGCGCGACGGCGAGCGGCCCCAGCAGCCGGCGCCGCCGCGACTCGCGCCGGCTCAGGCTCAGCCTGGATCCACCGATTCCCGCGGCGCCACGGATGATCGGTCGATCCAGGCTCAGAGCGCCGCCGGCTGCGGCAGGTAGCCCCACTTGGCGGCGATCTCCCGCAGCGGCTCGGGGACCTCCTCCGGCGGCGGCTCGGGCGCCTGCACGCGGCCCGTCCTGATCTTCTCCTGCCAGTCGCCGAGGCCGGAGCGGTAGCGGCCGTGGTCCTGGTTGCCGTACTCGAGCATCCCCGGCTCGAACGCCACTTCGAGGTGCGCGCAGACGATCTGCAGCGTCGCGGCCGGGTCCGCGGTCAGGTCCTCGTAGCGGATCGTCACGCCGTCGTAGGCCCGCCGCGCGTGCTCGAGCGCCGCGCAGTAGCGCCGGATCAGCTCGACGTTCTTCTCCTGGTCGGCGTCCTCGTCCTGCACCGCCTTGCGGGAGCGCACGATCGCCGCGGGGTGGCGCAGCAGGAAGATGAGCTTCGCATCCGGCCAGCAGGTCTTGATGCGATCGGCGATGAAGACGTCGTTGGGCGTCTTGGTGACCAGCCGCGGCTTGCCGCTGCCGGCCAGCTCGCGCGCCAGCACGCGGTCCCACAGCAGGTACTCGAGGCGCTCCTGGTCGAGCGCCATCTCCTTCATCGAGCGCTCGACCCACTTGGCCTCGAGGTTCACCGACAGGTAGCGCAGGTGGACCTCGTGTGGGCAGTGGACCTCCGAGTGGCTGTCGAGCATCACGCGCAGCAGCGTCGAGCCCGAGCGCAGCGTGCACATCACGAAGCCGGGCGACTCCACCAGCCGATCGCCCGCGCGCACCCTCCGGGAGCGGGCCGGCGCGACCTTCTTCGCCGCGCGGCGATCGGTCCGGCGCAGCTCGTAGCCGCTCCTGCGCAGCGCGCCGTTCACGGAGTCCTTCCAGCCCACGCGCGGGCACTCTATCTTCCCCGCTCGTGGAATACCTGGAGTTCCTCGGCCGCCTGCACGAGGCCGTCGAGCCGCGCGCCTACCTGGAGATCGGCCTGCGCCACGGGGACAGCCTCGCGCTCGCGCGCTGCCCCGCGCTCGGGGTCGACCCGGCGTTCAGGCTCAAGGCGGAGCTGGGGCCGGAGGCCAAGCTGCTGCGTGAGACCAGCGACGAGTACTTCGGGCGCTCCAAGCCGCTCAAGCCGCTCGGTGGGCGCCGCCCGGACCTCGCGTTCATCGACGGCATGCACCTCGCGGAGTTCGCCCTGCGCGACTTCGTCGGCGTCGAGCGGCTCGCGCCCTGGACGGGCGTCGCCGTGTTCGACGACATCCTCCCGCGCAGTGTCGAGGAGGCCGCGCGCGACCGCCGCACCCGGGCGTGGACGGGGGACGTCTACAAGGTGCTCGGCATCCTCTCCCGCCACCGGCCGGACCTGATCTGCCTGCGCGTCGGCACCCAGCCCACCGGGCTGCTGCTCGTGCTCGGGCTGGACCCCGACAGCCGCGTGCTGCGCGCCCGCTACGACCTCATCCTCGAGCGCGCGGTCGTGCCCGACCCGCAGCGGGTGCCCGCCGCCGTGCTCGAGCGCCGCGGCGTGCTGGACCCCGACGCCGTGCTCGCCTCGCGCGTGTGGCCGGCGCTGCGCGACCTGCGCGACCAGGGAACCTCGCGCCGGGCCGGGCTGCGCGACCTGCGCCGGGCCGTGCGCCGCGAGCTGGGCCCGGTCAGCGCCGGCCGGCTGCGGCGGCTCTTGCCCGCGTCCGCCTGAACGTCGTCATGACCGGGCCGGGCAGCCGGCGGTAGACGCGCTGGCCCAGCCCCGGCGGCGGGGGCGCCTCGGCCCCGACGACGATGCGCCCGGGCGCATAGGTGGTCACGACGAGCGGCTCGCCCCGTCGCGGCACCGGCGCGGCGCGCGAGAAGCCCGCCACGGTCACCGCGACATGGACCGACCAGCGGCCGGGCGGGAGCGGGCCGCCGGCCGCCGCGGCCGTCGGGGCGATCGGCACCGTCGTGGCGAACCGCGGGTGCAGCCGGCCCGCGTCGCCGGCCGCCTTCAGGCGCACGCTGGTGCGGGCGGGCAGCGTGTACTCGCTGCCGTCGTCGAGGTTGCGCAGGAACGCCGCGACGGCGCCGCGGCGCAGCTCGCCGGTGACGTCGCGATCCTCCTCTCCGACCGCCGCCGCGAGGCTCTCCGTCGGCGGCACCCACAGCATCCGCTCCCCGCGCCGCTCGAAGCGCAGCCGCGCGTCCGGGGTGCCAAGCCAGGACTCGAGCCGCAGCACGACGTGCGTCCCGCCGCGCTCGAGGCCGCGGATGCGCACGACGGGGCGCAGCCGGCGCTCGTAGCGCGCCATCCGCCCGAGCGAATCGAAGTCGCCCCGCCGCAGCAGCTTGGAGCGAAGGCGCAGGTTGAACGTCAGCCGGTCGTGCACGTCGTCGGCGAAGCGCTCGAGCGCGAGCGCCCGCACCGCCTCGTACAGCTCGCGACGCCACTCGGCGTCGCGCCTCAGCCAGGCACGGCCGCCGACCCGGCCGAGCATCTTGCCGCGGTACCAGTGGGCGAGCAGCTCGTCGCGCCACGCGCCCGGCTCGGTGTGCGCCTCGACGAGGTCGAGCACCTCGCGGACGTTGTCGAAGTACAACTGCGCGTCGAACCGCTGGGAGGACGCGGTGGCGGCGCGCTCGCGCCGCATCCAGTGGTACACGGGCCGGTCGGCCAGCACGGAGATCCGCTCCGCCCTGAAGTAGGCGTCCAGCACGAACGGATGGTCCTCCAGCCGGCGCCGGCCCTCGGGGAAGCGCAGGCCGTGCTCGTCGAGGAAGGCGCGCCGGAACAGCTTGTGCGGGGCGAGCAGCCCGAGCAGCTCGGTCGCCTCGTCGAGGCGGACGCCGTGCAGGTTGCGCGCGAAGATTCCTCGTGGAACGCCCTTGCCGTGGCCCACGACCTTGCCGATCGCGATGTCGGCACGGTCGAGCACCGCCAACGCGTGCAGCCGCTCGAGCGCGTCCGCGACCAGCCAGTCGTCGTTGTCGGCGAAGAACACGAAGTCGCCGCGGGCCATGCCGAGGCCCACGTTGCGCGGCCGGCCCGGCCAGCCGGAGTTCGGGATGTGCTCCACGCGCACGTGCGGGTGCTCGGCGGCCAGCGCGTCGAGCCGCGCCGGCGTGGCGTCGGTGGAGCCGTCGTCGACGAAGATCAGCTCGAGTGCCTCGCGCGCCAGCGTCTGGCCGAGCAGCGAAACGAGCAGGTCGTCGATGTCGGGGCCCGGGTTGTAGACCGGGACGATCACGCTGACCTTGGTCATCCGGCTCGGGAGCGTAGTACCGTCACGGCCCGCCGTGAGTCGCCTTCCCCGCCCGCTCGTCCGCGCCCTGCTGCTCGTCAAGCGCGCGTTCATGCGCCTGCTGCGGTCGGCGCTGGTGCGCTACGTCCGCGTGGCGCCCGAGGAGGGCCAGGAGCCGGGGCGCAAGGTGTTCATCCTGCTCGTGAGCGCGTGGGGGATGGGCGGCACGATCCGTGCGGCGGTCAACCTCGCCGGCTACCTCGCCTCCCACCACGAGGTGGAGATCATCAGCACCTACCGGCGGCGCGAGCAGCCCTACTTCGCCTTCGGCGAGGGCGTGACGGTGACCGCGCTCGACGACGAGCGCCCCGGCGCCACCCCCCGGCACCTGCGACCCCTGCGCGCGGTGCTGCGCAGGGTCCCGAGCGCGCTCTACGACCCGGCCGACATCCGCAAGCACAACCACAGCCTGTGGACCGACGTCCGGCTGCTGCGCCGCCTGCGCGGCCAGCGCGGCGTGCTGATCGCGAGCCGGCCGGGGCTGAACATGCTCGCCGTCGACCTCGCCGCGCCCGGGCTCGTGACGATCGGCGTGGAGCAGATGAACCTGCGCTCGCACCGCAAGCTCCTGCGCAAGCGGATACGCCGCCGCTACGGCCGGCTCGACGGGCTGGCCGTCCTCACCGAGGAGGACCGGCACGAGTACGAGCGCGCGCTCGACGGCGGCGCCCCGCCGATGTGGCGGATCCCGAACACGGTGCGCGAGATCGAGCCGCCGCAGGCCGACCTCGCCGCCAAGCGGATCTTCGCCGCCGGCCGCCACACGCCCCAGAAGGGCTTCGACATGCTCATCCCGGCGTTCGCGCCCGTCGCCGCCGCGCATCCCGACTGGGAGCTGCGCATCTGCGGCCGCGGCCAGCGCACCGCGCAGCTGCAGGCGAAGGTCGAGGAGCTGGGGCTCGGCGGGCAGGTCACGCTGGCCGAGCCCTCCGAGGACATCCCCGGCGAGATGGCCCGCGCGTCGATCTACGTGCTCAGCTCCCGCTACGAGGGCTTCCCGCTGGTGCTGATCGAGGCGATGAGCAAGGGCATGGCGGTCGTGGCGTTCGACTGCCCCACCGGCCCCGCCGACATCGTCGACGACCACCGCAACGGCATCCTCGTGCCCGCCCAGGACGTGGAGCGGCTCACCGCGGGCATGCTCGCGCTGGTCGAGGACGACGAACTGCGCCGCCGCTGCGGCGCCGCGGCGATCGAGACGGCGCGCGAGTACACGATGGGCGCCGTCGGCCCGCGCTGGGACGAGATGCTGCACGCGCTCGTCCGCGACCGCTGAGCCAGGCCGAGGCGCATCGAACCCGCGGACGGCGTGTTCTGACCGTTCGTGCGCCGACTGGTCCTCTCCCTGCTGCTGCTCGCGGCGGCCGCCGCCGTGCTCCCCGCCACGGCGAGCGCCCGCACCGGCTCGTGCCTGCTGCGGGCGGGCGGGGAGACGTGCGACGTCTGGACCGGCACCGTCACCTTCGTGGCCGACGGCGACACGATCTACGTCGACGTCGACGGCGACGGCACGCCCGCGCGGCGATCGGTCCGGATCACCGGCGTGCAGGCCATGGAGCAGACCGTCTACGCCAGCCGCGCCGCCCAGCGCCGCGGTGACTGCCACGCGGTCGAGGCGACGGCGCGGCTGGAGCAGCTGCTCAAGGCCGGCCGCTTCAAGGTGCGCCTGCTCGCCCAGGACCCCGCGAGCCGGTCGGGCAGCCGGCTGCGGCGCTCCGTGGCGGTCAAGGTCCGCGGCCGCTGGCGCGACGTCGGGCGCACGCTGGTCGCCGAGGGTCACGCGCTGTGGCTGCCCAGCGGGCGCGAGCACGCCTGGAACCGCGACTACAGCATCCTCGCCGGCCGCGCCGCGCTGGCGCAGCGCAACCTGTGGGACCCCAGCTACTGCGGCACCGCCTACGGCGAGGGCGCGCCGGTGCAGCTGCGCGTCAACTGGGACGCCGACGGCAACGACAACCTCGATCCCAACGGAGAGTGGGTGCGCGTCTCCAACCCCGACCCGGTCAACGCGCTGGCGCTCGGCGGCTGGTGGGTCCGGGACTCCGCGCTGCGCCGCTACGTGTTCCCGGCGTCGGCCTCCGTTCCACCCGGTGGCGAGGTCCGGGTGCTCGTCGGCGACGGCGACGACACCCCGACGGAGTTCCACTGGGGCCTGCGGACCTCGATCTTCGAGAACATCACGCGCGACGAGCGTGCCATGGGCGACGGCGCGTACCTGTTCGACCCCGAGGGCGACCTGCGCGCGTCGATGACCTACCCGTGCCGGGAGGCGTGCACGGACCCCGCCGCGGGCGCGCTGCAGCTGTCGGCGACGCCGCGCGGGCGCGAGTCGGTGCGCATCACCAACGTGGGCGCGGCGGCGATCGAGCTCGAGCCCTACCGCCTGACCAGCCGGCCCTACGGCTACTCGTTCGCGGCCGGCTCCGTCGTGGCGCCGGGCGAGACGATGCGCGTGCGCCTGGAGTCCGAGGAGGCCGACGAGCCGCTGGTGCGCTCCTGGCCGACCTATGGCCCGATCCTCGACAACGGCGGGGACTCCGTGCAGCTGCGCCGCTACGACGACGTGGTGGTCGCCTGCACGGCGTGGGGCAGCGGCGCCTGCGCGGGCTGAGTGCCACAATGGCGGCGTGCCGTCCGAGCTGGACCGACTGACGGAGCGCCTCGAGCGCGCGGCGGCCGAGCTGCGCTCCGGCACGCTGGCGCCCGAGCGCGCCGCGGCGGTCGTGGACGACTGCGCCCGGCTCGCCGGCGAGGCGAGCGTGGAGCTGGACCGGCAGGTGCGCACGGGCGACGCGGACCCCGGCGGCGCGGGCCAGTTGGCGCTGGAGCATTGAGCCCCGATCCACCGATTCTCGCGGCGCCTCGGCACCGTGGCCCTTCGCCAGGGCCGATTGGCCGCGAACCAGGTGATCCACCACATGGAACCGCGGCCAATCGGCCCTGACTCGACCCACGGCACCGAGGCATCCACGATGATCGGTGGATCGAGGCTGAGCTCGGAGGCGACGGCCGGCGCGGTCGGCTATCCCGAGCACCTCCGCGAGGAGGTCGAGGCCTACCTCGCCGGGCTGCGCTTCGCCGAGGAGCCCGCCGCGACCGGCCTGGCGGAGGCGATGCGCTACTCGCTGCTGGCGGGCGGCAAGCGCATCCGCCCGGTGCTCGCGCTGGCGACCGCCACCGCGCTGGGGCGTGAGGCGGCCGAGGTGCTGCCGCTCGCCGCTGCGCTGGAGCTGATCCACACCTACTCGCTCATCCACGACGACCTGCCGGCGATGGACGACGACGCGCTGCGCCGGGGCCGGCCGACCTGCCACGTCGCCTACGGCGAGGACGTCGCCATCCTGGCCGGCGACGGGCTCTACGCCGAGGCGTTCCGGCTCGTGCTCTGCGAGCAGCCGGGCGAGCCCGCCCATGTGCTCGCCGCGGTCGGCGAGCTGGCCGCGGCCACCGGCGTCAACGGCATGGTCGGCGGCCAGTACGTCGACGTGCGCAACCTCGTCCCGGACGGCGCCGTGAGCCTGCGGCGGCTGCACGAGCTCAAGACGGGGCGGCTGATCGGGGCCTCGGTGGAGTGCGTACTGCTGCTCACCGGGGCCGATCCCCGGGGGACTACACTCACACACTTCCGTAGCTTCGCGGCCGAGCTCGGAGTGCTCTTCCAGATCGTCGACGACATCCTCGACGTGACGGGCACCGAGGACTCCCTGGGCAAGCCGCGCGGCAGCGACGAGCGTCACGGCAAGCTCACCTACGTCAGCCAGTACGGGCTCGACGGGGCGCGGGCGATGGCGAAGGAGTCGCACCGCAACGCCCGGGCAGCGCTCCACCGGGCCGCCGGTCACGGAGCGCACGAGCTGGAGCGGATCACCGACTTCGTCTACACGAGACCCTCATGACGCTCCTCGATCGCATCGACCGTCCGCAGGACCTGCACGGCCTCTCCGAGGACGACCTGCAGCAGGTCGCCCAAGAGGTGCGCGAGCTGATGATCGACACCGTGGGCGAGATCGGCGGGCACTTCGGCGCCAACCTCGGGACGTGCGAGATCGCGGTCGCGGTGCACTCGCTGCTGGACTCCCCGCGCGACAAGGTGCTGTGGGACGTGGGCCACCAGGCCTACCCGCACAAGGTGCTGACGGGGCGCCGCGACGAGCTGCCGACGATCCGCAAGTACGGCGGGCTGGCGCCGTTCTGCTCGATCGGGGAATCCGAGCACGACATCATGGGCGCCGGGCACGCCTCGACCTCGATCGGCTACGCGGTCGGGCTCAAGGAGGCCATGCGCCAGGGCGGCGGCGACGACGGCCGCGTCGTGGCCGTGATCGGCGACGGCGCGATGACCGGCGGCGTGGCCTTCGAGGCGGTCCACCAGGCCGGCGGCCTGGGCACGCCGATGGTCGTGCTCCTCAACGACAACGGCATGTCGATCTCGCCGAACGTCGGCGCGCTGTCGCGCTACTTCAACCGCATGCGGCTCGATCCCGGGCTGTGGAAGGCGCGCGAGGGCGTCGAGGAGAAGCTGACCAGGCTCCCGGGCGGCATCGGCTCCGCGTTCGAGCGCCTCGGACCCCAGGTCAAGGAGTCCGTGAAGGCGCTGTGGGCCCCGGGCCTGTGGTGGGAGGAGCTCGACTGGGCCTACATGGGCATCGTGGACGGCCATGACGTGCGCGCGCTGCGGCGGGCGCTGCGCGCCGCGTTCGAGGCCGAGCGGCCCGTCGTCGTGCACGTCGCCACCGTCAAGGGCAAGGGCTTCGCGCCCGCCGAGGACGGCGGCCTGGAGGGCATGGAGCGCTGGCACGCCGCCAAACCGGGGTCGATCGCCGGCCGTGTTCCGGCGCCCTCGGTCCCGAAGCCGGCCGGCGCGGTGGCGGCGCCGCCGCAGTACACGCAGGTGTTCGGGGAGGCGATCGTGCGCGAGTGCGAACGCGACCCGCGCGTGGTCGGCATCACCGCGGCGATGAACTCCGGCAC
>Ga0136617_10005674_pt1 | contig 11178 bp, 11 predicted proteins | sample AntDrymUQ3222106_2_FD_129672 | JGI IMG/M metagenome (GOLD analysis project Ga0136617, IMG submission 129672) | Polar desert sand microbial communities from Dry Valleys, Antarctica - metaG UQ322 (21.06) | ecosystem: Environmental > Terrestrial > Soil > Desert | place: Antarctica: Dry Valley...
CGCGGATCGGCGATCAAGGCAATGAGCGGCGCCATGTCCTTGGCAGGCCAGGCGGGAGCCATCAATGCCTCACGGGCCTCGGCGGCGTCCTTTGAGCGGCGGATGAGGACGATCACCTCGTCGATGTTGGCGACGGCGATTGCGAGGCCCACCAAGATGTGAGCCCGGTCGCGCGATTTGGTGAGCAGGAACTTGGTCCGCCTGGTCACCACTTCTTCGCGGAAGGCGATAAAAGCCTGGAGCAGGTCCTTGAGATTCATGATTTCGGGGCGGCCGCCGGTCAGGCAGACGTTGTTGATGCCGAAGGTCGATTGCAGCGCGGTGAAGCGATAGAGCTGGTTGAGCACGATATCGGCCATGGCATCGCGCCTGAGCTCGATCACCACGCGCATGCCTTCCCGCGAGGATTCATCGCGGATATCCGAGATGCCTTCGAGTTTCTTTTCGCGCACTAGCTCGGCCATGCGCTCGATCATCACGGATTTGTTGATCTGGTAGGGAATCTCGGTGACGATGAGGGCTTCGCGGTCCTTGCGCAGTTCCTCGGTGTGAACTTTGGCGCGCATGACGATGGAGCCGCGGCCCGTGTGGAAAGCCGACCTGATGCCGGCCCGGCCGAGGATCATGGCGCCCGTGGGGAAATCGGGGCCAAGAACGATGTTGATCAGTTCATCGATGGTGATGGCGGGATTGGCGATGGTGGCGAGGCAGGCATCGATCACTTCGCCCAGATTATGCGGCGCCATGTTGGTGGCCATGCCCACGGCAATGCCGCCTGAGCCATTGACCAGGAGATTGGGATATTTGGCGGGGAGAACCGTAGGCTCTCTAAATTCGTTCGAGTAGTTCAGTTGAAAATCAACGGTGTCCTTGTCGAGATCGTCAAGCAGCGGCACGGCGGCTTTTGCGAGCCTCACTTCGGTGTAACGATCCGCCGCCGGAGGATCGCCATCGACGGAGCCGAAATTTCCCTGCCCGTCGATCAGCGGCAGACGCAGGGAGAAATCCTGGGCCATGCGCACGAGGGCATCATAGATCGCGAGATTACCGTGAGGGTGGTATTTACCCATGACGTCGCCAACGACGCGAGCGGATTTCTTGTAGGGCTTGTCCGGCGTGAAGCCGTTTTCCTCCATGGTGTAGAGGATGCGCCGGTGCACCGGCTTCAAACCATCGCGAACGTCCGGGAGCGCCCGGCTTACGATCACGCTCATGGCGTAATCGAGATAGCTTTTCTTCATCTCCTCTTCGATGGAGATGGGCGAAATTTCACCGGGATTGGCGGGCGGAGGCGCGCCAGTCTTATCGTCGTCATCGGCCACGGAAAACCCTGCGCTTGACCTTCAAAAGCCCGCCGGACCGCAGGGAACGGAGGTCCGCGAAATCCACGATTCGGAAGGCCTCCTATTCTAGTGGGGAGGCCACGCGGGGGCAACGAAAAGCGGTGAATTTCCGGGCTATTTCTCTCAGTGGCAGGGCTTGACCCTGCCATCCATTCTGATCACCTGACCGGGCTTGACCCGGTCATCAAGGCCGCTAATGGAGAGAGTTGAGTCAGATCTTGCGAAACTTGATGCCGCGGCCTTGATACCAGCCGTTGTCGGCGACGACCGTGGAACAGGCGGATTTTCCGTGGGTCCAGGTGTTGAGCATGACGCAGAGCTTGCCGTTCTCGACCGTCCACTGCCCACTATCCTGCTTGCCGGGCACGATACCGATCAGCGTGCCGTTACCCTTCGCGGTGAAGGTGAGCTTCATGGCGCCCCGCACCACAGCGGTGAAAGTGCCGGGGAACAGCTTCTGCAATTGCGTGTGGGTGAGGGGCGGGCTGGCCTGCGCCGTGGATGCGGCGCACATAACGATCATGCCCGCCGCGGCGAGCTTAAGGGTTCGCTTCATTTGATCTACCTCTTGTCTTGAAGAGCCGTCACGGCTCAGCCGCCGGTCAGGGTTTCTAGACCCCAGGAAAGTGACGGCAGCAGGGCGCTCCGTGCCGCAGTTTGGCCTCAAAACGGCACATCGTCGTCAAGGTCGCGGGTGAAATTCTGGGGCTTGCCCCCCGTCTTGGGACGATCCATCGGACTCGACTGGCCGAATTCGCCACCGCTGCTGGCCATGGCGCCCTCGCCACCGCCGCGCCCATCAAGCATGGTCAATTCACCGCGGTAATTCTGCAGTACGACCTCGGTGGAGTATTTCTCGACGCCGGAATTGTCGGTGTATTTGCGGGTTTGTAACTGGCCTTCGATATAAATCTTGGCTCCCTTCTTGAGATATTGCTCGGCGATCTTGGCGAGGTTCTCGTTGAAGATCACGACGCGGTGCCATTCGGTGCGCTCCTTGCGCTCGCCGGTTTGCTTGTCGCGCCAGTTCTCCGAGGTGGCGAGGCTCAGATTGACAATGGCCTTGCCGTCCTGGCTGTGGCGCACCTCCGGATCCTTGCCGAGATTGCCCACCAGAATGACCTTGTTCACCGATCCAGCCATGTCAGTCTCTCCTTGTTCCGGACACCCTAATCATTTCAACGCCCCGTGCCACGGCACCGAACCGTTTGTCCACACAGTATATGTTCTGTTTTCGTTCCAGGTCAAGCACGCTATGCTCGAAGGGACAGGAGATATCCATGCTGAAGCCCATCACGACACCCAAGGCGCCAAAACCGTTTTCCAACTATTCGCTGGGGATCGAAGTCGATCCCGGCGCGCGATACGTTTTTGTGGCGGGTCAAGTTGGAGCTTCAGCTTCCGGCGATATCCCCGCCGACCCAGCCATGCAGCATGAACTTGCCTGGGAGAATGTGCTGGCGATCCTCGCGGCAGCTGGGATGGACCATCGTAACATCGTCGACGCACACGCTTACATCACCGACCGCGCTCACATCGCACTTTATCGCGAAACACGGGACCGGATGCTGAAGGGGCACAGGCCGGCGGCGACGCTGCTCGTGGTGTCTGGTCTTGCTGACCCAAAGCTGGTGATGGAAGTGTCCGTTGTGGCTGCAGCTCCAGCGACTTGAAAGGACTGTAACCCCCTCGTCCTGATCCAACGATTTGGAATCGGAACCTATCGAGTTCACGAGCGTTCAGGGAAGTTCCCAGGCAAAGAAAACATTATGAACCGCGGCCAACACGATTTCGAACAATTTATGAAGAAACGCGAGGATGCGTCGCGGGCTTATGTGAACGGCGATGCCGGACCGCTCAGCCACATTCTCAACTTTTTTTGGCCCGATGGGAGGCTATGAGCAAGGCGCCGATAAGGTGGCTTCGACCCACGAACATGGCGCGGCCCAATTTGAGTCCGCTGAGACGGCGTTCCAGATTCTCCAAATGGCAGCAAGCGGTGATCTCGCCTACTGCGTAGGTCTGCAACGGGCCACTGCTCATATGCGCGGTAAAAAGGAACCGGCTCAGTTCAACTTACGCGTCACCGAACTCTTCCGCCGCGAGGATGGCGAATGGAAACTCATCCATCGGCACGCCGACATGCTGGCCGAACCCGAAGATAAAGAAAGCTTAGGACTCGACCGGCGATCGTAAAACCGGCAAAATATGGTTGCGCTTTCAGTTGCGAGCGCGGCGGCAACGCTCTAAGCCTCGCGATACCACAGTGGATTCGCCAAGCATGGCTCGCAAGCTCTACGACTGCTCGAAATGCCCAGGCTATTGCTGCTCCTACCCGGTGATCGAGGTTAAGGATCGCGACGCCCTGCGCATCGCGCGCCATTTCGATTTGCCGTTGGAGGCAGCGGAGAAGAAATTCTTCAAGGCGGCCCACGGCTACAAACGCATTCTACGCCGCAAGGACGATACTTACTACGGCAGGATCTGCCGCTTTTTCGATACGGACGCCAGGCGTTGCACCATTTATGAAGCGCGGCCTTCCACATGCCGCGTCTTTCCCGGTGAAGGCCGCTGCGGCTATTACGATTTTCTCAAATTCGAGCGCGACGGCCAGGAAGACGACACATATATCTCCACGACCCATCACTCGGGGAATTAGAGCGCGAGCGGCTGTCGCGATAACATCATCACCGCGAAAGCCGGGATGACGCAATTAGAAATAACGCGATGAACCCGGCCATTAAATTTCTTTGCCTCGCTGATCTTTCGCGGACGGACCGAGCCGCGCTCCTCAGGCGCAGCGAGAGCGATCTTGAGCCGTATCTGGAAAAAGTGAAGCCGATCATCGAGGCGGTGCATGATGAGGGCGATGCGGCTCTTGTCCGTTTCGCGCAGCGTTTCGACAAGGCTCGGGTAGCGACCGCCGCCATCGCGGCAAGGGCTGAAGATTTTGCCCGCGCGCACCGATTGCTGGAGCCCGAGGTCGCCGAGGCCATCGCCTATGCCGCCACTAACATCCGGACGTTTCATGAACATCAGAAACCACGGGACATGGGGATGCAAGAAATCCGACCCGGCGTGTTCGCCGGTGATCGCACACTGCCTGTTGCCTCCGTTGCCTGTTATGTGCCGCGCGGCAAGGGAGCCTTCCCCAGCTCGGTGTTGATGACCTGCATTCCGGCCGCGGTGGCGGGTGTTTCGGATATCTGCATTATCACCCCGCCTGGACCCGACGGCGAGATCGACGCGGCCACCCTTGTGGCGGCGAAGGCCTCCGGCGTTTCCAAAGTCTATAAGGCTGGCGGCGCGCAGGGCGTGGCGGCTGTGGCCTACGGCACGCAGACGATCGCGAAATATGTGAAAATTGTGGGACCGGGCTCGTCTTGGGTGGCGGCGGCGAAACGGCTTCTCGCGGACGTGATCGACACGGGCCCGCCTGCCGGACCGAGCGAGAGCATCATTTTCGCCGATGCCACGATCGACGGCCGCCTGGCGGCGCTCGACCTTTTGATCGAAGCGGAGCATGGCGAGGATTCTTCCGCCTTCATCGTCACTACCAGCGAGGAGGTCGCGCGCGCAGCACTTGCCGCGATCCCGGAATGCTTGAAGCATATGGGCGCGCAGCGGGCGGCCTACACGCAGGCCGTTCTCACCTCATCGCGCGGTGGCATTCTCATCGCGCGCGACGTGGTGGAAGCCATGGCCTTCATCAACGACTATGCGCCGGAACATCTGCAAATCCTTTCGAAGGAGCCGCGTTCTTATCTTCAGCATGTGAAGAATGCGGGCGAGATTCTGCTCGGTGAATTCACACCTTCGACGCTGGCGAATTATGTGGCGGGGCCAAGCCATGTGCTGCCGACGGGGGGCTGGGCCAGGACATTTTCAGCGCTTGCCGTCCAAGATTTCATGAAACGGACTTCGCTCGTGGAAGTGACGCGCGATGGCTATGGCGAGCAAGCGAAGCATGCAAGGGTTCTTGCCGCCTATGAAGGTTTCGACGCTCACGCCAACGCGGTATCGGATATACGTGACAAGCTGATCGGTTAATGCCCCTTTACCCCTTCCCCCCTCGCGGGGGAAGGTGGATCGCGGCCACTTAGGCCGCGAGACGGATGAGGGGGGTGCTTCAGCGAGTCCAACTCTCGGACATCTGACTCGCTGAGGCAGCCCCCTCATCCGGCGCGTTCCGCGCCACCTTACCCCGCGAGGGGGAAGGGGATTAGTTGAGCGCGTTGAAGGCATGTATCTCTTTCAGGAAAATGTCGCCGAACTGCTCCAGCTTGGCGGCGCCGACGCCGTGGACTTCGCCGAATTGTCCGTGGGTGAGCGGTGCGCGGGCGGCCATGTCGATGAGGCTCCGGTCGGGGAAGATCACATAGGCGGGGACTTGGCGTTGACGCGCGAGTTTGAGACGGAGCGCCTTGAGGCGATCGAGCAGCGCTTCCTGGCGCGGATTACCGGAAGGTGGAGCAGCGAGTCGTTGCCGGGACTTCCTGCCCTCGCGGATCATGTCGCGGCGGTAACGGAATTCCTCCTCGCCGCGCAGCAGTGCCCTGCCCTTGTCGCCGATCGCCAACCCGCCATGTCCCGCCACATCCAGCGTCAGGAAGCCGCCGCCCACGAGTTGGCGGACGAGGGATTGCCATTCGGTGCGGTTGCGGTCCTTACCCACGGCGAAAACCGGCAAGTCCGTGTGCTTCAATGCGATGGCCCTATCGTTGGCCTTGCCTGTGAGCAGGTCGACGATATGCGCGGCGCCGAAGCGTTCGCCGGTCAGGCGCATGGTTTCGAAAATCTTGCGGGCCGCCTCCGTGCCATCGACGGTTTCAGCGGGAGTAAGGCAGACGTCGCAGTTGCCGCAGCCACTGGACGTTTCACCGAAATAGGCGAGGAGGGATTGGCGGCGGCAACTTGGGGCTTCGCAATAGGCCACCAACGCATCGAGACGCTTGTGTTCACGGCGGCGGCGCTCTTCGCCGCCATCCTCCTCATTGATGAAGTGCCGCCGCATGGCGATGTCCTGAAGGCCGAACACCATGTGGGCAACGGCTGGTTCGCCATCGCGGCCGGCGCGGCCGATCTCCTGGTAATAGGCATCGAGCGTTCCCGGCAGGTCGGCGTGGAAGACGAAACGCACATCGGATTTGTCGATGCCCATGCCGAAGGCGATGGTGGCGCAGACAATCACGCCCTTCTCGGTCATGAAGATATTCTGGCTATCGGCGCGCTGCTCCGCGCTCAGCCCGGCATGGTAGGGGACGGCGCGGTAGCTTTTCCCCACCAGAAAGGCTGCTATCTTCTCAACGCTTCTGCGGGACAGCGCATAGACGATGCCGCTGGCGCCGGAGTGGTCCTCAAGGAATTCGAGGAGCTGTTTCCTGGTGTTCGCCTTGGCTGCAACCGCCAGGCTGATGTTGGGACGGTCGAACCCCGCCACGAATAAATCCGCCTTTCCGCCAAATAACTTGTTCACGATGTCGCGGCGCGTGGCTTCATCGGCCGTCGCGGTGAATGCGCCGATAGGAACGCCCGGAAATGCCGTCCGCAAACCCTGCAGCGCGTTGTATTCAGGACGGAACGATGCACCCCATTGCGAGATGCAGTGGGCTTCATCGACGGCGATCAATGTTACGTCGAGCTTCTGCAAGGCGGCGATCATGCGCTCCGTCATCAGCCGTTCGGGCGCCAGATAGAGAATGCGCACGGAGCCTTCCGCCACGCGCCGCCAGATCGCGATGTTGTCCCCGCGCCCAGCGGACGAATTGATGGTTTCCGCGGCGACTCCGGCGAGCTTCAGAGCCGCAACCTGATCCTGCATCAGGGCGACGAGCGGCGAGACCACGATGGCGAGGCCGCCCTTGACCAACGCCGGCACCTGATAACACAGGGATTTACCGGAACCCGTGGGCATGACGGCCAGCACATTGCAGTCCGCCAGCAAGCTGTCGACAATCGCTTCCTGTCCCGGGCGGAAGCTTTCGTAGCCGAAGGTGGCGCGCAGCACTTCGGTTTTGGTTGCGTCACTTCGCTGTGGAAAATTTCGTGCTACTGACACCATATGACCGCCAGCCCTCGCAAGGTTCGACTCCTTGCTCATGTTCACGTTTTGATCTAGTCATACTCCATGGCCGAGCACAAGAAAATCATTTCCATACAGGGTGCGCGTGAGCACAACCTGAAAAACATTTCCGTGGAGCTGCCGCGCGACAAATTGATCGTGTTTACGGGCGTTTCGGGCTCCGGGAAATCGTCGTTGGCCTTCGACACGATCTATGCGGAAGGGCAGCGGCGCTATGTCGAATCGCTCTCGGCCTATGCGCGGCAGTTCCTCGAGATGATGCAGAAGCCGGATGTGGACCAGATCGACGGGTTGTCGCCCGCTATCTCGATCGAGCAGAAGACCACGAGCCGCAATCCCCGTTCGACAGTGGGAACCGTCACCGAGATTTACGATTACATGCGGCTGCTGTTCGCCCGCATCGGCATCGCCTATTCGCCGGCAACGGGCCTTCCCATCGAGAGCCAGACCGTTACCCAGATGGTGGATCGCACATTGGAATTGCCCGAGGGCACCAGGCTCTATCTTCTGGCGCCGATCGTGCGGGGGCGGAAAGGCGAATACCGCAAGGAACTGGCCGATCTGCAGAAGAAGGGTTTTCAGCGCGTCAAAGTTGACGGAGTCTTCTATGAAATCGGCGCCGTGCCGGCGCTGGACAAGAAATTCAAACACGATATCGATGTGCTGGTCGACCGGCTGGCGGTGCGCCCCGATCTTGGCACAAGGCTCGCGGACAGTTTCGAGACGGCGCTGAAACTCGCCGACGGGCTGGCGGTGGCGGAATTCACTGATCGGCCCCTGCCCGCTTCCGCGACCTCGGAGGCCGGCGCCAATAAATCGAAGAACGAAACGCATGAACGCATGCTGTTCTCCACGCGTTTCGCCTGCCCTGTTTCGGGCTTCACCATCGATGAGGTTGAGCCCCGGCTATTCTCGTTCAACAATCCCTTCGGCGCTTGCCCGACATGCGATGGGCTGGGTACGGAGCTGAAATTCGAGGCCGATCTGGTGGTGCCGGATACCTCGCTGTCGCTGCGCGAGGGCGCCATCCTGCCTTGGGCCAAGACCGGCAACACATCGCCCTACTATACCCAAACGCTTCAGGCCCTGGCGAAACACTACAAATTTTCGATGACAACGCCGTGGCGGGATCTGCCGAAGAAAGCCCGGGAGGCCGTGCTCTTCGGCACTGGGGAAGAAGAAATCTCTATCACCTATGACGACGGTATCCGCTCCTACAAGACGCGGAAACCTTTCGAGGGAGTGATCGGCAATATCGAGCGGCGCTGGCGCGAAACCGATTCGCAATGGATGCGCGAGGAACTGGCGCGCTACCAGTCGGATCATCCGTGCGAGGCCTGCGGCGGCTACCGCCTGAAGCCACAAGCCCTCGCGGTGAAGATCGACCGCAAGCATATCGGCGAAGTCTCGGAACTGTCGATCCGCGAGGCAAACATCTGGTACAGCGAACTTTCGGCCAAGCTCAAACCCAAGGAACAGGAAATCGCCGCTCGTATTTTGAAGGAAATCCGCGAGCGGCTGAAATTTCTTGCCGATGTCGGTTTGGACTATCTCAATTTGTCGCGTACCTCGGGCACGTTGTCGGGCGGCGAAAGCCAGCGTATCCGCCTCGCTTCGCAGATTGGCTCAGGTCTCACGGGCGTTCTCTATGTTCTCGACGAGCCCTCCATCGGCCTCCATCAGCGCGACAATGCAAGGTTGCTTGAAACGCTGGTGCATCTGCGCGATCTCGGCAATACGGTGATCGTGGTCGAGCATGACGAGGAGGCGATCCGGCAGGCGGACTTCGTGCTCGATATTGGTCCGGGTGCCGGCGTCCATGGCGGACGGATCATCGCGCAGGGTACGCCTTCCGAGATCATGTCCAATCCCAATTCGCTAACTGGGCAATATCTCACCGGCTTCCAGCAAGTGCCACTGCCGCAGTTCCGGCGCCGGTGGGAAAAGGGCCGTTCGATTCGCATCCAGGGCGCGCGCGCGAATAATCTGAAGAACGTCTCGGCGGAAATTCCACTGGCGGTATTCACCTGCGTGACCGGCGTTTCCGGCGGCGGAAAATCCACCTTGCTGATCGACACGGTTTATCGCGCCGCCGCCCGTAAGCTCATGGGATCGCGCGAGCAGCCTTTGGAGCATGACCGGATCGACGGGCTTGAGATGCTCGACAAGATCATCGACATCGATCAATCGCCCATCGGCCGCACGCCGCGCTCGAACCCCGCGACCTATACGGGTGCCTTCACGCCGATTCGCGACTGGTTTGCCGGGTTGCCGGAGGCCAAGGCGCGCGGCTATGGGCCGGGGCGCTTTTCCTTCAATGTGAAGGGCGGACGCTGCGAGACCTGCCAGGGCGACGGCGTCATCAAGATCGAGATGCACTTCCTGCCGGACGTGTATGTCACTTGCGATGAATGCCACGGCAAGCGCTACAACCGCGAGACGCTGGAAATCAAGTTCAAGGACAAGTCCATCGCCGAGGTGCTCGACATGACGGTGGCGGAAGCGGCGGAATTCTTCCGCGCCGTTCCAAGTGTCCGCGAAAAAATGACGACCTTGGAGCGCGTGGGCCTGGGCTACATCCATGTGGGCCAGCAGGCCACCACGCTATCAGGCGGCGAGGCGCAGCGGGTGAAGCTAGCCAAGGAACTTTCCCGGCGGGCCACGGGACGGACATTATACTTGCTGGATGAGCCCACCACCGGCCTGCACTTCCACGACGTTAAGAAACTCCTCGAAGTGCTGCACGAGCTGGTGGATCAGGGCAACACCGTCGTCGTTATCGAGCACAACCTCGAAGTCATCAAGACCGCCGACTGGATCATCGACCTCGGCCCCGAAGGCGGCGACGGCGGCGGCGAAATCGTGATGGCCGGAACGCCGGAGGATGTGGCGCACGAGAAGCGGAGCTACACGGGGCAGTATCTGAAGGACGTGCTGCGGCGGGGAAAGAAGGAAGCGGCGGAGTGAGTCGACCTCGGCCGCTGCTATTAGATCACCACACCGTCTCCACGTCAAACGCCTCGAACTCCCGATCACTCGTTACCAGCGGCATTTTTTCGATCAGCGATTGAGCGGCGAGCAGCCGGTCGAAGGGATCGCGATGGCTGCCATCCAATTGCCCACCGCGAATGCCGTGCGCCTGTGTAATGTCGAGTTTCAAGTAATCAAAATCCTGATAGATTCGCTCGAAGTCCCTGACTATGGCGCGCGCCTCCGGTAGCTTGCCGATACGGACCTTGGTCGCGATTTCGAAAGCGGAAACCGCGCTCACATGGATCCGGTGGGAGGTATTTTCCAGCAATTGCTTCTGCCGGTCGCCAAGCTTGTTGTCCGCAAGCAACATCCAAAGCAGAACGTGGGTATCAAGGATCAAATCCATACTTGCCTTCCCAAGCATCCAGCTCATCGTCGGGAAGAGGATCAAAGAAGCTGTCAGGCAGGGTAAATTTGCCTTTCCACGCGCCCCACCCCCGCGATTTCTTTTCCGCGGGCGCCGCCGGCATCAGCTTTGCGATTACTTTATCGCCGCGGGCAATGGTGATCTCCTCGCCGGCTTCCACTCGCTTGAGAAGTTTCGAAAGCTCGGTTTTGGCCTTATGGACCGTCACGATTGTCATGAAATGTAGTTAGCTAAGTGATTAGCTAATGTCAATTGCACCAAGGGTTTGTTTAATCTGTGTATAAAGAAGTTGCGATTCAACTCACAGAAGGCCATTCCATGACGAACACCGGCATTCTTCCCGCTTCCTGGTC
>Ga0136617_10005675_pt1 | contig 11177 bp, 9 predicted proteins | sample AntDrymUQ3222106_2_FD_129672 | JGI IMG/M metagenome (GOLD analysis project Ga0136617, IMG submission 129672) | Polar desert sand microbial communities from Dry Valleys, Antarctica - metaG UQ322 (21.06) | ecosystem: Environmental > Terrestrial > Soil > Desert | place: Antarctica: Dry Valley...
CGCCAGCGACGAGAGCGGGGTCAGCTCGGACGGCTTGAACACCATCGTGCAGCCGGCGGCGATGGCCGGGCCGATCTTGCGCGCGCCCATCGCGAGCGGGAAGTTCCACGGCGTGACGAGCACGCACGGACCGACCGGCTCGCGAGTGCAGATGATGCGGGTGCCGCCGTCGCCGCTGACGGTGGCGTCGCCGCCGATGCGGACCGCCTCCTCGGAGAACCAGCGCAGGAACTCCGCCGCGTAGCCGACCTCGCCGCGGGCCTCGGCCAGCGGCTTGCCCATCTCGGTGGTCATCAGCAACGCGAGGTCGTCCTGGCGGGCCATGACGAGGTCGAAGGCGCGGCGCAGGATCTCGCTGCGCTCGCGGGGCGGCGTACGGCCCCACGAGTGCTGGGCGCGGGCAGCCGCCTCGACGGCACGCAGGGCGTCGGCCTCGCCGCCGTCGGCGATCGAGGTGACCGGCTGCTCGGTGGCGGGGTTGAGCACGTCGAGCCGGCGTCCGGACGCCGCCGGCACCCACTCGCCGTCGATCAGCAGGTCGGTGGGCAGGTTGAAGGGCAGGTTGTCCGGCAGGTTGTCCGGGGTCATGCGTCCTCCCGACACACCTCGGCCAGCGCGGCCCCGAACCGCTCGGCGCCGAGACGTACCTCCTCCTCGGTGACGACCAGCGCCGGGATCAGCCGTACGACGTTGAGCAGCGGGCCACAGGTCAGCGACAACAGGCCGTGTCGGGTCGTGGCCTGCTGGACCGCCCTGGCCGTCTCGGGGTCGGCGGCGCCGTCGGGCCCGGTGAACTCCATCCCGAGCATCAACCCGAGCCCACGTACGTCGCCGAGGCAGGCGTGGTCGGAGGTGAGCTTCTGCAGCTCGGCGAGCAGCTGGTCGCCGCGCTCACGGGCGTTGTCGACCAGCCGCTCGTCACGGATCACGTCGAGGGTGGCGCACCCGGCGGCCGCGGCGACCGCGTTGCCGCCGTACGTGCCGCCCTGCGAGCCGGGCCAGGCCTGCGCCATCAGCGACTCGGGGGCTGCGATGGCGCTGATCGGGAAGCCGGAGGCGATGCCCTTGGCGGTGATCAGCACGTCGGGGGAGGCGGCGGAGTGCTGGTGACCCCAGAACCGGCCGGTCCGGCCGCACCCGGTCTGCACCTCGTCGGCGATCAGCAGGATCCCGTGCTCGTCGGCGCGCTCACGCAGCCCCTCGAGGAAGGCGGGCGGGGTCGGGACGTAGCCGCCGTCGCCGAGCGCCGGCTCGATGAGGAAGGCGGCGGTGTCGCGCGGGGCGGTGCGGGTCGCGAAGAGGTAGTCGAGCTCGCGCAGGCAGAACGCCACCGCCTCCTCGATGCTCCAGCCGTAGCGGTGCGCGTACGGGAAGGGCGCCATGTGGACCCCGCCCATGAGCGGGGAGAAGCCGGCGGAGAAGCGGGTGCCGGCCGTGGTGAGGGTGGCTGCCGCCACGGTGCGCCCGTGGAAGCCGCCCTGGAAGGTCACGATGTTGGGCCGGCCGGTGGCCATGCGAGCCAGCCGGACCGCGGCCTCGACCGCCTCGGAGCCGGAGTTGGCGTAGAAGATCGAGTCGAGGCTCTCGGGCAGCACCTCGCCCAGCTTGGCCGTCAGGTCGAGCAGCGGCCGGTGCATCACGGTCGTGTACTGCGCGTGGATGATCTTGCCGGTCTGCTCACGCGCCGCGTCGACCACGCGCGGGTGGCAGTGGCCGGTGCTGGTGACCCCGATCCCGGTCGTGAAGTCGAGGTAGTCGCGACCGTCCTCGCCGTGGATCCAGCTGCCGCTGGCGTGGTCGACCACCACCGGGGTCGCTTGCTGGAGAAGCGGGCTCAGCGCCGTCATGCCACGATCCTGCCAGCCGATTGCAGATTGTCAACAATTGTGGAATGCCCCTACGGTGGCGGAGTGACAGCGGCCCCACGGACCAGCCAGCGTCCCCGGCTGGTGGTGCTCACCGACGACGCGGGCACTCCCCCGCCCCGCCTCGAACGGCTGCAGCACCTCGCCGAGGTGACCCTGACCGACGCCGCCGGCCTGGCCGCGCGGCTGCCGGGCGCCGAGGTGCTGCTGCTGTGGGACTTCTTCTCCTCCGCCCTGCGCGAGGCGTGGCCCGCAGCCGACTCGCTGGCGTGGATCCACGTCGCGGCCGCCGGGGTCGACACGCTCCTCTTCGAGGACCTGCGGGACTCCGAGGTCGTCGTCTCCAACGCCCGCGGCGTCTTCGACCAGCCGATCGCGGAGTTCGTCGCAGCCGCCGTGCTCGCCCACGACAAGCGGCTCCACGAGAGCAAGCGGCTCCAGCGCGACCACACCTGGCAGCACCGCGAGGTCACCCGCACCGCGGGACGACGCGCGCTCGTCGTCGGCACCGGCGGTATCGGGCGCGCCTCCGCCCGGCTGCTGCGCGCCCTCGGCCTCGAGGTCACCGGCGGCGGGCGTACGGCGCGTGAGGACGACCCCGACTTCGGCCGTGTCGTGGCCACCGACGAGCTGGCCGACCACCTCGGCGACCAGGACCACGTCGTGCTGGCGGCCCCGCTGACCGACCAGACCCGTGGCCTGCTCGGCGCCGTCGAGCTGGCCGCGATGAAGCCGTCGGCCCACCTGGTCAACGTGGGTCGCGGCGCCCTGGTCGACGAGGATGCGCTGCTCGACGCGCTGCGGGCGGAGCGGGTCGCGGCGGCCTCACTCGACGTCTTCGCCTCCGAGCCGCTGCCCGGGGACCATCCGTACTGGGACCTGGAGCAGGTCCACGTCTCGGCCCACCTGTCCGGCGACGTCGTGGGCTGGCGCGAGGAGCTGGCACGGCAGTTCGAGGACAACCTGCGGCGCTGGGTCGCCGGCGAGCCGCCGGCCAGCGTGGTCGACAAGGCGCGCGGCTACGTGTCGGGGGGGTCGTCGTGACGGCTGTCGCCAACGCGTGCATCGGCATCGTGGCGCCCTACGACTTCGCGCTCGACCGCGAGCTGTGGCGCTGGGTGCCCGACTCACTCGACCTGCTCGTCACCCGCACCCCGTACGAACCGCTCACGGTCACCGTCGAGCAGGCCCAGCGGATCGGCGACCCGGGCGTCGTGGCCGAGGCGACGCTCGCGCTCACCACCCCCGCGCCCGCCGTGATCGGCTACGCCTGCACGGCCGGCAGCTTCGTGGCCGGGCTCGCCGGCGAGCGCGCGCTGGTCGACGCGATGCTGGCCACCGGCGTCCCGGCAGCGGTGACCACCAGCGGCGCCGTCGTCTCCGGGCTGCGCGCGCTCGGGGTCACCAAGGTCGCCGTCGCGACGCCGTACGACGAGGCGATCACCCGGCTGCTGGTCGGCTTCCTGGAGGAGGCCGGTATCGCGGTGACGGGGACGCGGCACCTCGGTCTCGACTCCGCGATCTGGACCGTGCCCCGCGAGGTGACCCTGCAGCTGGTCCGCCACGCGTGGACCGAGGACTGCGAGGCGGTCTTCGTCTCGTGCACCAACCTCGCGACGTACGACGTCATCGCGGACCTGGAGGCGGAGCTGGGCGTCCCGGTGGTCAGCGCCAACCAGGCCACCATGTGGGCCGCGGTGTCCCTGGCGGGGCTCGCCGCGCAGGGCGAGGGCCAGCGGCTGCTGCAGGAGGTGCTCTAGATCGAGATGCTCCCACCGTCCGAGCCGCCGGCGCGGCATGCCACGGCGACCTTCGAGCCCGAGGAGTACGCCGCCAGGCTGGCGGCCGTGCAGACCCGGCTGGCCGAGCGGGAGTGGGACGCGCTGGTCGTCTCCGACCCGGCCAACCTGTTCTACCTGTGCGGCTACAACGCGTGGTCCTTCTACGTCCCGCAGTGCCTGGTCGTGCCGGCCGAGGGCGTCCCCCATCTCTTCGCACGGGCGATGGACGCCCAGGGCGCCCACTGGACCGCGACGCTGCCCCGGGATCGGGTTCACGCCTATCCCGAGCGGCTGGTCCAGCACGTCGCCGAGCACCCCTACGACTGGATCACCCGCCGCGCGGTCGAGGTCGGCGTACTGCCCGACCGGCCCGGGGGTCGGGTCGCCGCCGAGCTCGACGCCCACTTCTTCTCCGCGCGCAGCCACCTCGCGCTGAGCGCCGCACTGGAGCACAGCGCGGTCGTCGACAGCGCCGAGCTCGTCAACTGGGTGCGGGTCGTCAAGTCGCCCGCCGAGGTCGAGTCGCTGCGCGTCGCCGGGCGGATCGCCGACGACGTCATGCGGGTCGCGCTCGAGGGCGTACGCGAGGGTCGCCGGCAGTGCGAGGTGGTGGCGGAGATCCAGTACGCGCAGGCGCTCGGCTCGGGCGTGCTCGGCGGCGACTACCCCGCGATCGTCCCCATGCTGCCCACCGGCGAGTCGGCCGGCACGCCCCACCTGACGTGGAGCGACGCCCCGCTCGCCCGGGGAGAGGCGACCACCATCGAGCTGGCCGGCGTCTACCGCCGCTACCACGCCCCGCTCGCGCGTACGGTCGTGATCGGGCGGCCGGCGCCGCTGTTGGCCTCGTGCGCGGCGGCGGTCGGTGAGGGGCTGGAGGCCGCCCTGGAGCAGCTGCGCCCCGGTCGCACCGGCGCCGACGCCCACCGCGCGTTCACCGAGACCATCCGCCGGTACGGCTTCACCAAGGAGTCACGCATCGGCTACTCGATCGGGATCGGCTATCCCCCCGACTGGGGTGAGCGCACGGTGAGCCTGCGCGGGGACTCCACGACCGTCCTGCGGGCCGGCATGGCCCTCCACGTGATCCTCGGGATGTGGATGGACGGCTGGGGCTATGAGACCTCCGAGCCCGTCGTGCTCGGCGACGGTGGCCCCGAACGGCTGACCACGGTCCCGCAGGGACTGACCATCAAGGAGTGACATGACGCACCTGCCCCTGGCCTCGCGGGCCGACCAGCTGGTCGGCTCGATGATCGACTCCAGCACCTCGCTGCTGGCAGCCCAGAGCCACGACATCGTCCGGTTCGCGATGGGCAGTCCCGCGGCCGAGGCGATCCCCACCAGGGTGCTCGCCGCGATCGGCGCCGAGACCATCGGCGAGGCCTCTCCCGACGCCTTCGACTACGCCGCGACCGAGGGCGACATGCGGCTGCGGCAGGCGCTGCTCGCCGAGCTCGAGGGCACCAGCGACGCCACGACGCTGGACCGGCTCACCATCACCTCGGGTGGCATGCAGGGCCTCGACCTGGCGTGCAAGCTCTTCGTCGACCCCGGAGACCTGGTCGTGGTCGAGTCGCCCACCTACACCAACGGCAGCGCGACCGCGCTGTCCTACCAGGCCGACCTGCTCGAGGTCCCGGTCGACGACGACGGGATGGACGTCGAGGCACTGGAGCGGCTGGTCCGCGAGTCCGGGCGTACGCCACGTGTGGTCTACACGGTGCCGACCTTCCAGAACCCCTCCGGAGCCACCCTCTCGCTGGAGCGGCGAGAGCGGCTGCTCGAGCTGATCCGCCACTGGGGGTCGGTGCTGCTCGACGACGACCCGTACGGGATGCTCCGCTTCGCCGGTCAGGACGTCCCGACCCTCCACGAGCTCGCCGCCGGCGACCCGCTGGTCTTCTCGGTGAGGACGTTCTCCAAGATCGTCGCCCCCGGGCTGCGGGTCGGCTGGGTCGACACGGACCCGTCGCTGCAGCCGCTGCTGATCAACGCCAAGCAGGCGATGGACACCTGCACCAACCTGCCGGCGCAGCGGCTGCTCACCGGCTTCCTCGCCGGCGGCCACCTCGACGACCACCTGGCCACCCAGCGCGGGGAGTACCGCCGCCGCAAGGAGGCGATGCAGGACGTGCTGGCCGAGCTCTTCGACGGCCAGGCCCGCTGGACCGACCCCGAGGGCGGCTTCTTCCTGTGGCTCACCTTCGACGCAGGCGTCGACACCGAGGAGCTGTTCCCGGTCGCGCTCGAGGAGGGTGTCGCCTTCATCCCCGGCAACGCCTTCTCCCCCGGCCGCCGCTTTCCCGACGCGCTGCGGCTGTGCTTCGCCTCGACCAGGCCCGACCGCACCCGCGAGGGGCTGCTCCGGCTGCGCCGCGCGGTCGACCGGGTCGGCGGGTGACCCAGCCGATGACGGGCGACGCCGAGCGGGCGGTCCTCGACCTGATCGACGAGGACGAGCTCGTCGAGCTCACCCGCGAGCTGGTGCGGGTCCCGGGGGAGAACCCGCCCGGCCAGGAGCAGGGCAGGGCGCTCGCCCTCGCACAGCTCTGCCGCGACCGGGACCTCGCCGTCGAGGTCGACGAGGTAGCTCCCGGGAGGCCCAACGTCGTGGCGACCCTCGCCGGCGGCGGTGATCCCGGGCTGCTGCTGCTCGGCCACACCGACGTGGTGCCGGTCGGCACCGGCTGGACCGCCGACCCGTTCTCCGCCGAGCTCCGCGGCGGCTGGCTCCACGGCCGCGGCAGTGCCGACATGGTGGGCGGGCTGGCCGGCTGTGTCGTCGCGATGGACGCCGTACGCCGTGCGGGTGTCGACCTGCCCGGCCCGGTGCTGCTCGCCGCGCTCGTCGACGAGGAGGACACCGGCCTCGGCATCCGCCACCACGTCGCCCGCGGCCTGCCCCCGCTCGCCGGCTGCGTCGTCGCGGAGCCGACCGACCTGCGGACGGTGATCGCCGCCCGCGGCGACAGCTATCTCGACTATCGCCTGCGCGGCCGCGCTGCCCACTCCGGCGACCCCTCCGAGGGTCGCAACGCGATCGTCGGGGCGGCTCGCGTCGTCGGCGACCTCGAGCAGTGGCACGCCGAGCTGGCCCACGATCGGCACCCGCTCGTGGGCCCGGCGACGGTCAGCGTCGGCACGGTCGGCGGCGGCCAGGGCACCTCGGTCGTCGCGGCCGAGTGCCACCTCACCGTCGACCGGCGGCTGCTGCCCGAGGAGGACCCCGACCTCGTCCTCACCGAGGCCCGCGCGCGGCTCGACGCGCTCGACCTCGCCCGCGACGACCTCACCGCCGAGCTGTCGATGACGATGGCGATGCCGGGCTTCGCGACGCCGGCCCACCACCCGTGGACGGCGCTGGTCGACGGTGCGCTCGCCGACGCGGGCGGGCCCGGCCTGCCGGTGTCCGGCTGGACGGCAGCCTGCGACGGCGGCTTCGTCGCGCGCACCGGCGTGCCCGTCGTCGTCATGGGTCCCGGGTCACTCGACCAGGCCCACCGCGCCGACGAGCGGGTCGAGGTGGCCCAGCTGGTCACCGCCGCCAGGGCGTACGCCCTCGCGATCCTGCGCTGGGCCGCCAACTGAGCCGGTCGCCCGGATGTCGGTGTTGACTCACAGGTCGCCACCCTCGTCGAGCAACCTCCTGGCCTCCCGCTGGATGAGGCCCAGCCGGGCCTCCTTGACCAGCGGGACCTCCCGGCGACGGCGGCGGACGTCGGCGAGGTCGATGTCCACGGTGAGGAGCTGCTCCTGGTGCTGTTCTGCCTGGGCGACCTGGTTGCCCCACGGGTCGACGACGTGGGAGCCGCCCCAGAACCGCAGTCCGCCCTCGGAGCCCACACGGTTCACGAACACCAAGAAGACCTGGAACATCCGGCCGTAGAACCGGGTGATGTCGTGCCAGTAGTCGTCGGAGTCGTAGTGCTCGGGGAACATGCTCTGCGAGCTCGCGGCCGGGACCAGCAGCACTTGGGCGCCGTCCTGGACGACGAGGAACGCCAGCTGCGGTTGCCAGGCGTCGTTGCACAGCAGCGTCCCCAACCGGGTTCCGGCCGGGCCGGCGTACGCCCGGAGCGTCGGACCGGGGGTGAAGTGGTTGCGCTCCTCGAACGGCCGGTACGCCGGCAGGTACAGCTTGCGGTGTACGTGCACCAGCTGCCCGCCGGCGTAGTAGGCGGTGCTGTTGTAGGTGTGCGGGCCGGTCGAGGCGGCTTCGACGAACCCCAGCGAGACGCCGGCCCCCTGGGCCGCCGCGACCGCCTTCAGGATGCGTGGATCGTCCGGTCGCATGGACAGGTCGGCGTCCACATCGCCGATGGAGTAGCCCGAGAGGAACAGCTCGGGGAACACGACCAGGTCGACCGACTCGTCTGCAGCGGCCGTCACCACCTGAGCGACGCGGTCGAGGTTGGCGTCGACGTCCCCGAGCGTCGGCTCGAGCTGGGCCATGGTGATCCGCACCCGTTCAGCCTCCTCTCTGGGCTGTGAACCCCGTCGAGCCATGTGCAGAGAGCTCCGAGCAGTGCCCGAGGAGCAGGTCGACGGCACCGCGCATCCGCCTCGGCCCGAAGCGGCTGGCCGGCCCCTGGAGGCCGATCACGCTGGCCAGCGTGCCGCCTCCCCCGAGCACCGGAGCGGCGATGGCGTTGAGGTCGTCCTCCCGCTCGCCGACGGCCTGTGCCCAGCCGCGCTCGCGGGCCCGGCGTACCTCGGCGGCGAGCGCCGCCGGGTCGGTAACGGTGCGGCTGGTGTAGGCCGGCAGCCTGCCGGTGGGCAGCACGCCGGCGTGGGCGAGGAACACCTTACCGGTGGCGGTGGCGTGGGCGACGCTCGGCCGCCCGACCTGGGCCACGCTGCGCACGGATGACGGGCTCTGCACGAAGTCGACGGTGATCGTGCCCTCCTGATAGGGAAGCGACAGCGTCGCGGTCTCGCCGGTGGTCTCGGTGAGAGCCTCCAGGTGAGGTCGGCACAGCTGTCGCTGGTCGATGCGGGCGAGCGCCAGGTTCCCCAACTCGACCAGGCGAGGGCCGAGCCGGAAGCGTCCGGTGTCGGCCGTGCGCGTGACCAGCTCGTCGTTCGCCAAGGTGGCCAGCAAGCGGGAGATCGTGCTCGGGTTCATGCCCGTGCGTCGAGCGATCTCGTTGTTGCCCAGGTCGCCCGGCGCGTCGGCCAGGGCATGCAGCACGGCGATGGCGCGCTCGACGGTGCCCATCGGGCGAAACCCTTCACTCACGGGCACCTCCGTGCTAGCGTCGCGAACAGACCGATTCTGCAACGGCGTTGCCGATATGGCAACACCTGGTGAGCCACATCCTCGATCCGAGGCGATCTGCATGTCGCAGCCCAGTGGGGGACCCGACGTCCCGGCGAGCAGCCGCTTCGTCGTGGTGGGCGCAGGCGTGCACGGTCTCTCCACCGCATGGCACCTGGCCCGCCTGCTGCGGGCCAGGTCAGCCGGCACCGGCGCGGACGTGGTCGTCCTCGACAAGACGGCGGTGGGGGCCGGGGCGTCGGGCATCGCCTGCGGCATCATCCGCAACAACTACTTCCAACCGGCGATGCGCCGGCTGATGGCGCACTCGGTCGACTGCTGGGAGTCGGACCCGGAGGCGTTCTCCTACCATCCGGTGGGCTACCTCCAGGCGGCCCCGGCCACGATGGACGCCGACGTGGCCCAGATCCATGCCGAGCAGCAGCACATCGGCTATCCGTCCACCCTCGTCGAGGGCCGGGCCCGGTGCCGCGACTACCTGCGCGAGCTCCTCGGCGACTGGCAGGCCCCCGGCATCACCAACGTCCTGCACGAGCATCGGGGCGGCTACGCCAACAACCGGGCTTCGCTGCGAGGACTGAGGGCCAAGGCCGAGGCGGAAGGCGTCCGGGTGCTGACCGGCGTGCAGGTGGTCGGCTTCGAGATGACGGGCGGCGCCGTCGCCTCGGTGGTGACCGACCACGGGTCGATCAGCTGTGACCACGTCGTCATCGCCGCCGGGCCGTGGATCCGCGACTTCTGGGCGATGCTCGACCTGTCGCCGACGCTCGACGTGCGCGCTGGCGGCACGACCCACCACGACGTACCGATGTGGACCTACCTGCTGCTGCGCGAAGGCACCCTCGGCGTCGACCCCGGCGCGTTCACCGACACCCGAGGGGGGCTGCCGCCGGTCATCCACGTCGACTCCGACGCTCCACTGACCGACCAGTCGGGTGAGCTGGTCACCGACGAGATGTGGGGCATCTACTACAAGCCGGACTTCTCCTTCGGCGGCGTGCAGGGAGGCGCCACTCCCGTCGCCGTCGACCGGGCGCCAGGTGAGGTCGCGGTGGATCCGTACGGTCCGGCGAGCACCGAGTACGTCGCGCAGCCCGACTTCGCCCGGATGTGGACCGCGGCGCTCGCCCACTGCCAGCAGCGTTTCGAGGGCACCAGCCACCTCTACAAGGACGAGAACTCCGGCGGGCTGGGATGCTTCACCCCGGACAGCTTCCCGGTCTTCGACACCTTCCGGCACAACGCCTACGTCATCGCCGACTCCAACCACGGCTACAAGATGCTCGGCGTCGGCGACCTGGTGGCCCGCGAGCTCCTCGGCGACCCCCAGGACCTCTTGGAGCCCTTCCGTTTCGGCCGCTACCGCAGCGGCGACCTGCACCCGACCAGCAGCTCACCGTTCCCGTGGAGCTGACCGCAAACCCCCTACCACCGCAGAGAGGTGATCATCGTGCGCTTCTCCTATGACGTGCCGAAGATCCACATGTACACCCGGATCCGCAAGTCGCCGTACTTCTATGCCGCAGAACGCCACGGGGTGCAGTCCTACTCGGTGTGCAACCGGATGTACCACCCGCGTCACTACGACGACCCGGTCGCCGAGTACTGGAAGCTGGTCCGCGACGTCACGCTGTGGGACGTCGGGGTCGAGCGTCAGGTCGAGATCGCCGGCCCCGACGCCCTGCAGCTCGCCGACATGCTCACCCCGAGGGACCTGACCACGTGCGCCGTGGGGCAGAACAAGTTCCTGCTCAACACCGATACCGATGGCGGGGTGATCAACAACCCGGTGCTGCTCCGCCTGGCCGAGGACTGCTTCTGGTTCTCGGTCGCCGACGGCGACGTCCTGCTGTGGGCCAAGGGGGTCGCCAGCCAGGCGGGCCTCGACGTACACATCAGCGAGCCCGACGTGGCGCCCGTACAGATCCAGGGGCCGAAGTCGCAGGCCTTGATGCGCGACCTGTTCGGGGAGGGGGTGCTCGACCTCAGGTACTACTGGAGTGCGGAGTTCGAGCTGAACGGCATGGACGTGGTCGTGGGCCGCACCGGCTACACCGGCGAGATCGGCTACGAGATCTACCTGCGCAACGCCAGCCGCGACGCGATCAAGCTGTGGGACACCGTTCTCGAGGCCGGCGTGCCGCACGACCTCGCGGTGATCGGGCCGTGCCAGATCCGCCGGGTGGAGGCCGGGATCCTCAGCTACGGCTCCGACATTGCCCTCGACAACAACGCCTACAGCGACTACGC
>Ga0136617_10005676_pt1 | contig 11176 bp, 10 predicted proteins | sample AntDrymUQ3222106_2_FD_129672 | JGI IMG/M metagenome (GOLD analysis project Ga0136617, IMG submission 129672) | Polar desert sand microbial communities from Dry Valleys, Antarctica - metaG UQ322 (21.06) | ecosystem: Environmental > Terrestrial > Soil > Desert | place: Antarctica: Dry Valley...
AGCGGCCGCCGGCGATCCGTCCAAATTGCCCTCGCTGCACAGCCCGTTCTGGGCCCCGGACGCCGACGCGGTGATCGCCACCGCCACCGAAGCGCTGACCATCGCCGCATTGGGCGTGCTCAGCAAAAGCTGAACCCTCCCATTACCTTCCGGACCGCTTGCGCTCCTCGCGCCGCAGGATCCACATCGCCAGATAGGGATCGAACCGGGCCAGCTCGTGCTCGGGCTCGGGCTCGAAATCCGGGTCCCATTCCATGCCGCGCGTGCCGTTCAGCGCCTCGGCGACCAGTTCCTGCTCGAGCCGGATTTCGGCCTCGGCCATCGCCGCGTCCCAGCCGCGCGCAAAGGCGGGCAGCCGCGCGCGCCGGTTCCACGCGCTCTTGGCCGTGAACCCCGCCGCCCGCGCCGACCCCGCGACATTCCCGGTCGCGCGCAAATGGCCGAGGAAGACGGCGTCGGTCCGCTCCGACCACCAATGGTCCCCCGCCTCTATCAGCCGCAACCTGCCGCCTCTGCCCCTGCGGATGACGAGGCCGGAACAGGCGTCGGCCTCGGGAGGGTGCGGGCCCGCGGCCCCCGCCAGCCGCGCATCCGCCCGCGCCACCGCCGCCGCCATCCGCGCGACGAACCCCGGCTCGATCCGCCGCAGCCGATAGATGCACGCCACCGAAACCCCCGCCGCCTCGGCCGCCACCCGGACGCTTCCGCTCTCCTCGAGCGCAGCGAAGAAATGCCGCCGCCGCCAGCGCGTGAAGCGAACGTAGCGGCGCCTGGGTGTGTCTGGCTGTCTGGTGGGCCTCATTTGCATCCCCGCTACGCAAAACCGACCAGCAATAGATTGAAATCCTACATTGCAAGCCCGCATTCGCCCCAGATCGCAATTTGCATGACGGCTTCTGGCCGGAAGCAGCCAGTCCGCTTTTGAACGGTGTTGATGAAAAGCCGACATTCACAAAGAGATATGAAAACTTGGCCCGCCAGAAACGGCGCGGGCAGATTGTCAGATGCCACTCCCAGAAGGCGAGGTCATCCGGTTCGGTGGGCACATCATAGTCCTAGCGAATGCGAATAAACCTTGGACTGCGGCCGTTGGGTGGAGAAGGTGGCAGACCTCAAGTACCACCTCGGAGATGCACGACGATGGCGTCGATGAAAACGCGCACTTTGGCCGACAGGCTGCGGTGGCTGGGATACAAAGCGTGCGCCTCCACCGAGCCGCAATCCTGGGCCGAAAGTACACGTACCAGCCGCCCGGCCGCAACGTCTTTGGCTGCATGAAAGTCGGGCAGCAGGCCGATACCGACATGGTCGAGCAGCATCGTGCGAAGCACGTCCGGCTCGGGAACGACAGCGCCGGGATCGAACTCAAAGTTGTGCACTTCTCTCCCCGGTGTCCGGAATGCCCAACGCTGACGGCGATCGGCATGCGCGATCAGCCGATGCGCGAGTAGATCGCCCGGAACCTCGATCGGCGGGGTACCCGCTAGATAGTCAGGACTCGCGCACGGCCACAGCGCGAAGGTCGTGAGCCGACGTGAGATGAGCTGAGAATCGGGAAGCGGACCGATCCTGATGGCGATGTCGGCCTCATCGGCCAACAGGTCGATCTGGCGGTTGTCGATACTCAGCACCACGCGCACCTCGGAATAGCGCGCGAGGAAGCTCGGCAACATCGACGCCAGCGGTCCGGCAGCGAAGGTGAACGGGACGCTGACCCGCAACGTCCCGGTCGGCTTGCCGATCAGGCCGCCGACGGCGTTCTCCGCCTCCGTCACGTCGGCAAGGATGCGTGCGGCGTGCCGCTGAAGCAGCAGGCCGGCGTCCGTCAATCGCAGATGCCGGGTCGAGCGCTCGATCAATGCGGTCCCGACCGCTCCCTCAAGCCTGGATAGCGAACGGCTGACCGAGGACTTGGGCATCCCGAGCGAGCGAGCCGCGCCGGAGATGCTGCCCAGATCGGCGATACGCGCAAAGGCGCGAAGATGAGCGAGGTCGAGCACTCGCCCATCGTTCCAGATAGGGAACGCGGTGTCCAGTTTTCGAGGACTTATCGATGCTCAGGCGAACAGCCACATGATCCTGACCAGAGTGAAGGATCACATGATGACACAGACCATTCTCCTCGCCGGCGCGACCGGCATGCTTGGCGGCCGTATCGCCGCCCACCTTTTGCAGCGGCCTGAAGCGCGGCTGCGACTTCTCGTCCGCTCGAAGAACGACCCCAAGCTGAGTTCCCTGCTCGAGCGCGGCGCGGAAGTGATCGAGGGCGACCTGGCGGATCCCGCCTCGCTGGATCGAGCCACCCAAGGCGTCGATGTGATCGTCTCCGCCGTGCAGGGGGGCCCGGAAGTCATCGTCGATGGCCAGGTCGCGCTCGCCCGTGCCGGCAAGCGCAACGGCGCCCTCCGCATCCTGCCGTCCGACTTCGCACTCGATCTGTTCAACGCGACGCCGGGCGAACACGCCGCGTTCGATGCGCGCCGCAGCGCGGACGAGCAGATCGCCGCGCTCGGTCTCGAGCAGGTCAACATCCTGCAGGGCGGCTTCATGGAATTGTTCACCCCCGGCATGGGCGCGATCGACCTGGAGAAGGGGACGGTTGGTTTCTTCGGCGACGGCGAACGCCAGATCGAGGTGACCAGCGTCGAAGACACGGCGCGGATGGTGGCGCGGGTCGCGCTCGACCGGGACGTGCCCGCTGGCAAGTTCGCCTTCGCGGGCGACCGCATCTCCTTTCGCCAGGCGGGCGAGATCGTCTCGAAGCGGACGGGGCGCGAGCTCAAACCCGTGTCGTTCGGTTCGGAGGCCGACCTCCGCGGCGCCATGGCGGCTTCGCCTCCCGAGAAGAAGGTCATGCTCGCCTACCTCCTCTACATGCTCAACGGCCAGACCGCGCTGACCGGCCTGCAGAACGACCGATACCCGGACCTCAAGCTGGAGCGCTTCGCCGACTTCGCCGCGCGCAAGCTGCCCGCGATGGCGGACGCCGCCTGATTAAAGGCCCGCCCCGCATCTTGGACGAGGTCGATGCGCTTCCCCAATCTTCCGCACGGAGTTTATCATGACCGACACCACACCCGAACTGCCCGCCGTTCCGGGCATGATGCCCTTCATCCACAATTTGGATACCGCGACCGCTTATTGGTGGCTCGACATCTATTGGGTGATCCTCGTCCACGGTGACGACACCGGCGGGCGCTACTCGCTGATGTACGAGGAGCTGCCCAAAGGCTCGGGCGCGCCGCCGCACAAGCACAGCTGGTCGGACGAGCATTTCTACATCACCGAAGGCGAGATCAGCTTTCTCGTCGGCGAGGAAATCAAGACCGGGGTCAAGGGCGATTTCGTCTACGTGCCTCGCAATACGCGACACGCATTCCGCGTCGAAAGCGAAACCGCCGCCTTCCTGAACGGCTACACGCCGTCCGGGCTGGAAATGGCCGTCGCCGAAATGGCGATGCCGGCGCCCAGCCGCACGATCCCGCCCAAGGGCGCGACGCCGCCGCCGGCCATGACTCCAGAGCTGATGCGTCGCTACGGCATGGACAACGTACCCGGCGATAACCCGCTTCCCCTGGCCCATTGAGGAGACCCGACATGACCCGCCAAGCCGACTATCTCGAGCAGCTCACCCCGGACAACGCCGCAGTGCTGTTCATCGACAATCAGACGACACTGACGCTCGGCGTCCAGTCGATCGACTTGACAATTCTGAAGACCAACACCGAAGGGCTCGCCAAGCTTGCCAAGATGTTCGCGCTGCCGGTCGTGCTGACCACCACCGGCGGCGGCGCAGGCGGTCCGTCGGGCGGACTGTTGAAGGGGATCACCGACACTTTCCCCGAGATTGAGCCCGTCAATCGCATGGGCAACCTCAACGCCATGGACGATTCGCGCTTCGCCGCCGCCGTGGCAGCGACCGGGCGGCGCAAGATCATCCTGTCGGGGATCACCACCGACTTTTGCCTGGTCTACCCGGCACTGTCGCTGATCGCCGCCGGCTACCACGTCTTCATCGCGGTGGACGCATCGGGTTCGTGGACCAGGGAGATTAACGACTGGGCGCTCCATCGGCTGATCCAGGCCGGCGCCACGCCGACCAACGTCCAGTCGATCTTCGGCGAGCTTCAGAACTCGGCGATGAACAAGGACGCCGAGGCGACCAAGGCGACCATGCCGAAGGTGATGGAGTGGCTGGGCGCCTTCACCCCGGCGCCCTCGCTGATCGGCGAGAACTTCGCCGCTCAGGCTCATTGAGCATGGCTGGTCCCGTTGTTGCGCTGGCGGGAGCCTCCGGCGATCTCGGCTTCAGGATCGCGCGCGCGCTGGTCGATCGGCGCGCGGAGGTTCGCGCCCTGATCCGCCCGGACGTGTCCGCGGCGGAGCGCGCAAAGCTCGAAGGCGTCGGCCTCACCTTGGCCGAAGCCGACCCGCGCAACCGGGACGCGATGGCCGCCGAGTGCGCGGGGGCATCCTGTGTCGTGTCCGCGCTGAACGGCCTGCGCGAGGTGATGATCGACCGCCAGAGCGTGTTGCTCGAGGCCGCTGTCCAAGCCGGCGTCCCGCGTTTCATCTCGTCAGACTTCGCGGCCGATTTCACCAAGACCGAGCCCGGTCGCAACCGCAATTTCGACCTCCGCCGGGATTTCATGGCGAGTGCGGACAAGGCACGGATCAAGGTCACATCGATCCTCAACGGCGCCTTCCTGGACATGCTGGGCGCGGAGATGCCGATCGTTCAACCGCGCATTCATCGCGTCATATATTGGCACGACGCGGACCAGCTCCTGGATTTCACCACCAAGAACGATGTCGCCGCCTACACCGCACGAGCGGCGCTGGATGAGACGACCCCGCGCATCCTGCGCATCGCCGGCGACAGCGTCAGCGCGAGAAACATCGCCGCCATCCTGAGCGAAATCTCCGGTGAGCATTATCGACCATTCTGGGCCGGCGGCCTCGGCTCGCTCGGCGTCATGATCAGGATCGCTCGGCTCGTTGCGCCCCAGCCGACGGCGGCGTTCCCGCCGTGGCAGGGCATGCAGTATATGCGCGACCAGTTCAGCGGACGCGCCAGGCTCTCGCCGCTCGACAACGATCGCTACCCCGGGATGCGCTGGACCACGACGCGCGAACATTTGTCCCACCTTTTTCAAACATCAGGAGAGCCGATATGAACAAGGTAGAGCCGTTTCACATTGATGTGCCGGAAGCCGATCTCGCCGACTTGCGGGATCGTCTGGCGCGTACGCGCTGGCCCGATGCGGAAACGGTGACCGACCCACTTTGCCGCCTCGTGCGTTGAGTTCGCAGGGCACAGGCAGGGGACTTCTTTTCGGCGATGGTTCGCTGTTGCGTTCAACCTGAACGGACGGCTCCTATCGGGATCACCAAAAAATCACTTAAGGGTCCGCTATGGCCACACACTCGCCGTTAGCCCGTGGAAACCACCCACTTTCCGCGTTGCAGCATGGGCCGCCTTGTATTTGCGCAACATCGCCCCGCTGTCGTCGCCCCCGCTGTCCTCGCCCCGGCGCAAAACGCCCCTTCAGGAAATATTTGTCAATTTGAGCGACACTGCGCAAGCATGTCGGAGAAGCTTACACATTCGCCTGAAAAAGGGCCGGGCGCGGCGCGGGCGGGGCCGGCGTCGGGGGCGGCGCGATGATCCGGCTGTTCAAACATTATGTCCCGCACACCGTGTTGCTGCTCGGGCTGATCGACTTCGCGGTGCTGCTGCTCGCCGCGGAGGGCGGCTGGCTGGTCAGCTTCTGGCTGATCGACGGCACGCTCGCGCCGGTGCTCGGGCGGGCGCCCAATCTCGTCACCTTCGCCGCCACGCTCCAGCTCGCGATGGTCGCGGTCGGGGTCTACGGGGCGGAGGCGTTGCGCTCGCTGCGGTTCGCGACGGCGCGGCTGCTGGTCGCGGTCTCGCTCGGCATCTTGTTGCTGTCGCTGATCTTCTTCCTGTTTCCGGCGCTCACCTTCTGGCGCTCGAACCTGCTCTACGCGATGGCGCTCGCTTTGCCCGGATTGGGCGCGGTCCGGCTCGCGCTCGGCCATTGGATGGGCAGCGAGGCGTTCAAGCGCCGCGTGCTCGTGCTCGGCGCCGGCCCGCGCGCGGCCCGGCTGGAGGCGCTCGCCGCGCGCCGCGGCGCGGGCTTCACCGTCGCCGGCTATGTCGGCATGAACGACGGCGCGATCGCGGTCGCCCGCGCCGTCAACCGCCGCGACATCGCCAATCTCTCGCGCCACGTCGTCGCCCTGGGCGCGAGCGAGGTCGTGCTGGCGCTCGAGGAGCGGCGCAACGCGATTCCCTTGAACGATCTGCTCCGCGTCAAGACCACCGGGGTCCATGTCAACGATCTATCCTCGTTCCTCGAGCGCGAGACCGGGCGGGTCGATCTCGATACGCTGAACCCGAGCTGGTTGATCTTTTCGGACGGCTTTTCGGCGGGGCGGCGGCTGTCGAGCGCGGGCAAGCGGCTGTTCGACATCGTCTCCAGCGCCGCGATCCTGCTGCTGACCGGGCCCTTGATCCTGGTCGCCGCTTTGATCGTCAAGCTCGAGAGCAAGGGCCCCGCTTTCTTCCGCCAGCGCCGGGTCGGGCTCTACGGGCAGGGTTTCGACATCGTCAAATTGCGCTCGATGCGGCGCGACGCCGAGGTCGGCGGGGTCGCGGTCTGGGCGCAGCGCGACGATCCGCGCATCACCCGGGTCGGCCGGGTCATCCGCAAGCTTCGGATCGACGAGCTGCCGCAGGCCTGGGGGGTGCTGAAGGGCGAGATGAGCTTCGTCGGGCCGCGTCCCGAGCGCCCGCAATTCGTCGCCGATCTGGAGGCGCGGCTGCCTTATTACGCCGAGCGTCACATGGTGAAGCCCGGCATCACCGGCTGGGCGCAGATCAACTACCCCTATGGCGCGTCGATCGAGGATTCGCGCCAGAAGCTCGAATATGATCTCTATTACGCCAAGAACTACACCCCCTTCCTCGACATCCTAATCCTCCTCCAAACCGTTCGCGTCGTGCTATGGCCGGAAGGGGCGCGTTGATGCTCGGACTGGTCGGATTCTGGAGCCATGCGCTCGCCGCGTGCCTCTACGGCGCGCTCGCGGTCTGGCAATTGCGCCACTGGAACAGCGGGCCGCACAACCGCAAGCTCGTCGCCGCCTTCGCGGTGATGGCCTTGTGGGGGATTTTCGTCGCCTTGCGCGGCCCGCACGATTTCGCCTCGGGCATCGCCGAAAGCGCGCGCAACTTCGCGTTCCTGGCCTTCATGTACGGACTGGTCCGCGGCGCGGCCGATCCGACGCGCCAGCGCGGCGCGATGCTGGTCTATTTCGCGGTGGCGGGCGTGATCGGGCTGCAGATCATCGTCGCCGGGGTGCTGCCGCGCTTCGAGGATGCGCCGGTCGCTTACGCCGCCTTGACCTCGACCGCGCAGATCATCGGCTTCACCATCTCGGCCGGCGCCCTGGTGCTGGTTCACAACCTCTACGGCCAGGCCGCGCCCGGCAGCCGCTGGGGAATCCGGCTGCCGATGCTCGCGCTGGCGGCGATGTGGGTCTATGATCTCCACCTCTACACGATCGGCTATCTGAGCCGCGCGCCGGTCGACGATCTGCTCGCGATGCGCGGCGCGATCGCGGCCTTGCTGGTGCCTTTGTTCGCGCTCGCCAGCCGGCGCAGCGCCGAATGGAAGATGCGGATGTCGCGCGCGGCGACCTTCCAGTCGCTCTCGGTGATAGCGATCCTCGGCTATCTGATCCTGATGATGTCGGCGACCCAGGCGCTGGCGTTGATCGGCGGCAATTGGGTGCGCACCGGCCAGGTCGGCCTGATTTTCGCGATGACGATCGCGGCGACGATCCTGCTTCCGTCGGGCAAGGCGCGGGCGTGGCTGCGCGTCATGCTCGCCAAGCATCTGTTCGAGCATCGCTACGATTACCGCCAGGAATGGCTGGGCTTCACCCGCACGATCGGCCTCGCCGGCGAAGACGCGCCGCCGCTCAGCGACCGCATCCTCAAGGCGCTCGCCGACATCGCCGACGCGCCGGGCGGCTTGCTGCTGCTGCCCGACGAGCGGCACAATCTCGCCGTCTCCGCCGAATGGAACTGGACCTGCGGGATCGGGCGCAGCGACGGCGCCGACGGCGATTTCGTCCGCTTCGTCGAGGCCCGGCGCCATGTCGTCGATTTCGACGCCGATCGCGAACGGATCGCGGTTCCGGCCTGGCTGACCGCCGGCGGCGGCGCGTGGGCGGGCATCCCCTTGCTCCACAACGACCGGCTGGTCGGGCTCGTCATCCTCGAACATCCGTTCGTACGCCGCGCGCTCGACTGGGAGGATTTCGACCTGTTCCGCACCGCCGGCATCCAGGCCGCTTCCTATCTCGCCGAGGCGCAGAGCCAGGAAGCGCTGGGCCACGCCCACCGCTTCGACGAGTTCAATCGCCGCTTCGCCTTCATCATGCATGACATCAAGAATCTGGTCAGCCAGCTCAGCCTGGTCGCGCGCAACGCCGAGCGCCACGCCGACAATCCCGAATTCCGCGCCGACATGATCGCGACGCTGCAAAGCTCGGTGAAGAAGATGAACGACCTGCTCGCCCGCCTTAGCCGCGGCAATTCCAGCGACGCGCAGCCTTTGCGCGCGGCGGCGATTCACCCGCTGCTCGCCGCGATCGCGCGCGACCGGCCGGTGAACGTGTCGGGCGACCCTTTGCTGAGCGCGCGCGCCGATCCGGCCGGGCTCGAACAGGCGATCCGCCACATCGTCCAGAACGGCCTCGACGCGAGCGCGCCCGGCGACCCGGTGACGATCACCTATCGGCGACGCGGCGCCGAAGTCGCGATCGCGATCTGTGACACAGGCGCGGGCATGCCCGCCGACTTCGTCCGCGGCCGGCTGTTCCAGCCCTTCGCCTCGACCAAACAAGGCGGCTTCGGGATCGGCGCGTTCGAGGCCAAAAGCCTGATCGCGGCGATGGGCGGCCGGATCGAGGTCGAAAGCCGCGAAGGCGAAGGCAGCCGTTTCACCATCTTCCTCCCCGCCGGCGAAGCGCCGCCGGCCGAAATCGAACGGATGCGCGCATGAGTGCCGATGCCAAAGCCAAGTTGCTAATCGTCGAGGATGACGAGGGACTGCAACGCCAATTGCGCTGGGCCTATGACGATTATGAGGTGCTGATCGCGTCCGACCGCGCCGGCGCGATCGACATGCTGCGCGCACACGAGCCCGCCGTGGTCACGCTCGATCTCGGCTTGCCGCCCGACCCCGACGGCGTCAGCGAGGGCTGCGCGACGCTCGAGACGATGCTGGCATTGAAGCCCGGCACCAAGGTGATCGTCGCATCGGGCCATGGCGCGCGCGAGAGCGCGCTGCGGGCGATCTCGTCGGGCGCCTATGATTTCTACCAGAAGCCGGTCGACATCGATCAACTCGGCCTGATCGTCCGCCGCGCCTTCCAGCTCCACGAGATCGAGCGCGAGAATCGCCGGCTCGAGGATCGGGTCGGCGACGACCGCACGGTGCTCGGCACGATGATCACCGCCGCGCCCGAAATGCTCAAGGTGGCGCGGACGATCGAGCGGGTCGCCAACGCCGCGGTCTCGGTGATGCTGCTGGGGGCAAGCGGCACCGGCAAGGAATTGCTCGCCAAGGGCCTCCACCAGGCGAGCGGCCGGCGCGACGGCGCGTTCGTCGCGATCAATTGCGCCGCGATCCCCGAGAATCTGCTCGAATCGGAGCTGTTCGGCTATGAGAAAGGCGCCTTCACCGGCGCGATCAAGACCACCGAAGGCAAGATCGAGCTCGCCCATGGCGGCACCTTGTTCCTCGACGAGGTCGGCGACATCCCGCTCCCGCTCCAGGTCAAGTTGCTCCGTTTCCTTCAGGAGCGGGTGATCGAGCGGATCGGCAGCCGCAAGCCGATCGCGGTCGATACCCGCATCGTCTGCGCGACCCATCAGAATTTGCCGGCGATGATCGCCGCCGGCTCGTTCCGCGAGGATTTGTTCTACCGGCTCGCCGAGATCGTCGTGAAGATCCCGTCGCTGGCCGAGCGCCACGGCGACGCGACCCTGCTCGCCAAGCATTTCCTCGGCCGCTTCTCGCGCGAGATGAACCCGGCGGTGCAGGGCTTCGCGCCGAGCGCGCTCGCGGCGATCGACGCCTGGCCGTGGCCCGGCAACGTCCGCGAGCTCGAGAACAGGATGAAGCGCGCGGTGATCATGTCCGACGGGAAGCTCGTCACCGCCGAGGATCTCGATTTCGGCGCGGGCGCGGAGGAAGCGCTGCCGGTCAATCTGAAGTCGGTCCGCGAGGAGGCCGACCGCAAGGCGATCCGCCAGGCGCTGTCCCGCACCGACAACAATGTCTCGGGCGCGGCCAAGTTGCTCGGCATCAGCCGGCCGACGCTCTACGATCTGTTCAAACAATACGGGCTGCAGCCGTGAAACGCCGGCTCGCCTGCCTCTTGCTGCTTACCGTCGCGGCCTGCTCGAACGGGCCGGGCGGCGGCAGCCCTTACGAGCGCGGCATCGCCGCGCTCGACAAAGGCGACGCGCGCACCGCGCGGGTCGAATTGCTCAACGCGATCAAGGCCGACCCGAACGACTCGAACGCGCGAATCGCGCAGGCCCGCGCCTATCTCGCCTTGAGCGACGGCGCGGCGGCGGAGGCCGAGCTCGCCCGCGTGCGCCGGCTCGGCGCCCCGGCCGAAGCGGTCGCGCATCTGCTCGGCCACGCTCTGCTGCTCAAGGACAATCCGCGCGGCGCGCTCGAAGCGCTCGACCAGGCCGCGCCCGAGCATGCCGCCTTCGCCGCCCGGATCCGCGCCGAGGCGCTGCACAAATTGGGCGACGGCGCGGCCGGCGCGGCGTTCGACGAGGCGGTCGCGCTGGCCCCGCGGGACGCCGAGCTGTGGACCGCGCTCGCCCGCTACCGCCGCGACAATGGCGACTTCGCGGGCGCGTTGGCGGCCGCCGACAAGGGCCTGGAGTTCAACCCTCGCGCCGCGCGCGCACTGGTCCTGCGCGGCGAATTGACCCGCAGCCAATACGGCCTCGCCGCCGCCATTCCCTGGTTCGACCGCGCGGTCGAGATCGACCCCGCCGACAGCGCCGCCTTGCTCGAGCGCGCCGCGACCTATGGCGACATGGGCCGGATGCGCG
>Ga0136617_10005677_pt1 | contig 11176 bp, 11 predicted proteins | sample AntDrymUQ3222106_2_FD_129672 | JGI IMG/M metagenome (GOLD analysis project Ga0136617, IMG submission 129672) | Polar desert sand microbial communities from Dry Valleys, Antarctica - metaG UQ322 (21.06) | ecosystem: Environmental > Terrestrial > Soil > Desert | place: Antarctica: Dry Valley...
GCCGGATCACGGCAGCGCGGTGCCCGATTTGCTCTTCACCAGCGAGATGTCCGCGCTGTTGATCGATCCATCCACGGTCAGGTCCTCGCGGAAATTGGAAGCGGTCACCACTTGGCCGGACTGCGATTTCGTCTGGCTGATGTCGGCGGAGTTGACCGACCCATCTGCAGTCGTGTCGCCGAGGAGCACGCCCATCGGCACCGAGACGTCCCCGGTATTCGTGCCATCGCTCACGTTGAACAGAGTGAGGGTGATCTTCTGCGCGTTTGTCACTCCAGTCAGATCGACCGTGACCTCTGCTCCGTTGACCGTGACGCTGCTGACCGTGCCGGTTCCCGAGGTGACCCGCGCCTTATCGGGAGTCCCATTGACGGTCACAGGATTAGCAAAAGTGAACACGAGCTTGTGATCGCCATTCGCTCCGCCCTTGCGGCATTCAATGCCGGGAGTGCCGGTGAGCGGTAAGTTAATGTCGAACGTGCCAGCGCCGCCGTGCAGCTTCCTGGAGATGACGCCGAGCAACTGCACGGGCAACGCGTCGAAACTTATTTTCCGAATCCGATGATTCTGCAACTCCGCGACGTAAATGTTGCCGTTCGAATCGATGGCTACATTAGTGGGCGAGTTAAGCTTCGCGTCGGTGGCGGGTCCGCCATCCCCGCCGTAACCCCCAGCTTTCTGCCCCGTCGGTCCGCTGCCGGCTACCGTTTGGATCACCGGCTTGCCATTGCAGGAGAGCGCCGCGTCCACCCTGCGGACACGCTGACTAAACGAGTCGGCGATGTGCACGTTGCCGTTGGCATCGACGGCCATGCCTTCAGGGAAGTAGAGCTGGGCTGAAGTGGCAGGCCCGCCGTCACCGGTGAAGTCCTGACCTCGATTTCCTGCGACGGTGGTGATGGTCTTCGTCGCGGCATCCACCTTCCGGATAACCGAGTTATCCCTGTCCGCGATGTACAGATTGCCTGCGGCGTCAACCGTCACCTTGGTCGCCCGAAGAAGCAGAGCCGAGGTCGCAAGAACACCTTCCGCAGACTGCGTCCCGCCCCCAGCGACCGTTGTGATAATCTGGGTAGCTGCCTCCACCTTGCGAACGCGGTTATGAGGCTGCCCTTGGGCAATGTACAGATTGCCTGCGCTGTCGACCGCCACACCCTTGGGATAACCCAATTCAGCAGCCATGGCCGACCCTCCGTCGCCCCTGGCGCCATTGTATCCACGGCCTGCGACAGTGGAAATAAAGCCCGAGGTATCGACCTTACGAATGCGGTGGTTAAACGTGTCGGCGATGTAGAGATTGCCCGCACGATCGACTGTTACGCCCTCGGGGGCGTAGAGCCGGGCCAAGATGGCGGGACCTCCGTCGCCGCTGTAGCCATAGCTGCTGCCCGCTACTGTGGTCACCGTGCCGGAGGTGTCCACCTTCCGGATTCGATGGTTGTTAAGATCAGCGATGTAGAGATTGCCAGCGGTATCGACGGCAACATCCCGTGGCAGGTTAAATTGCGCCTGAACGGCCGGCCCACCGTCGCCAGTTGATCCTGGCGTTCCGTTACCCGCTATCGTGGTGATAGTGCCACCGAGCAGCAGCGGCGACGTGCATGGCGACGGATTTGGTGGAGCGGGCGGGCTCGGCTCCACTTTGCGGATGCGATTGTTTCTGAAGTCGCTGACGTACAGGTTGCCAGCCGTGTCGAATGTGAGGCCGCCCGGGTCCAATTGCGCATCCGTCGCTGCCCCGCCGTCGCCAGCAAATCCTTTTTCGGTCACTGCTCCCCGGTAGAATCCAGTGCCCGCCACGGTGGTGATCACGCCAGCCGCGTCCACTTTCCGCACACGGCGATTGCCTGTGTCGAGAAAGTGGAGGTTGCCTGCGGCGTCAAATGCCATGAAACCAGGGTTATTGAGCTTGGCTGATGTGGCTGGGCCGCCATCGCCACTGTAGGCCGAATCCGCTGCGCTACCCGCTACTGTGGTGATGACGCCGTAGGAAGGACTGTCCCGCGTAAGGTCTACCTTTCGGATACGCTGGTTATTCCTGTCGGCGATGTAGAGATTGCCGGCAGCGTCTAACGCGACACCCAATGGCTGATCGATCTCCGCCGACATTGCTGGGCCGCCGTCGCCGGAGTATCCCTTCGTGCCGGTGCCTGCCACGGTCGTGATCGTGTTGGTGGCAGCGTCGACCTTACGGATGCGATGGTTGTAAGTATCAGCGATATAAAGGTCGCCGCTCGGCGCAATGGCGATGCTGCCGACGCCGCTGCTGTTCCCCGGAGGATTCGTGCCGTACTCTCTCAGTGCTAATCGAGCCGTGGTCGCTGGGCCGCCATCCCCGCTGCCGGCGCTCGGGACGCAGGTGTAAAAACCACAATCCACAGACTCGCCGCTACCGGCAACGGTCGTGATGACGCCGGAGGAGTCCACCTTGCGGATGCGGTTGTTGTGAGTGTCAATAATGTAAAGGTTGCTAGCGGCATCGAGTGCAACACCACCAGGGAAGTTGAGCTGAGCTGATCCGGCTGGGCCGCCATCACCGCCGTAGCCAAGAGTGCCAGGAGCGAGCTGGTTCGCGGCAACCACCGTGGTAATTGTCCCGGAAGGGTCTAGTTTGCGAATGCGGCTGTTCCTCCTGTCGGCCAGGTAGATGTTCCCAGCAGCATCGGCAGCCAAACCGCGCGGATTGTTGAGCTGGGCGTCGATGGCTGGCCCACCATCTCCCCCGAACCCGGCAAAGCCATTTCCAGCGACCGTGGTAATCACCTGGGAAGCAGAGTCCACCTTCCGGATGCGAACGTTGTAACTGTCGTTGATGTAGAGGTTCCCGGCAGAATCCAGTGCAACGTCCTTAGGGAAGGCGAGCCGGGCGGAGGTTGCCGGCCCACCGTCACCGCCGAAGCCGGCCGGTATGCAACCAAAGGCTCCGCTCCCAGCCACAGTGGTGATCACTCCGGCAGTGTCCACTTTGCGGACTCGGTTATTGCAAGTGTCCGCGATGTAGAGATTGCCGGCGCTGTCAAGCTCCAACCCCTCGGGGTACAGAAGGTAGGCCAGGATGGCTTGTCCTCCGTCGCCCCTGTAACCACCACCCGTCTCCCCGGTAAATCCGAATCCAGCTACGGTCCTAATGGTTTGAGTAGCCGCGTCCACCTTCCGCACGCGGTGATTCCTTGAATCGGCAATGTACATGTTGCCTGCAGCGTCGAAGGCGATGTCTGTAGGTACGCACAGCAGCGCGGCGACTGCTGGACCGCCGTCGCCAGCAGGCGAGAGGAGTCCATCGCCGTCACAGCTACCGATGGCGTCATTATAATCGATTCCTGTGCCGGCCACCGTGGTGATGACGCCGTAGGTGGGACTGCCCTGCACGAGGTCCACCTTTCGGATCCGGTTGTTATAGGAGTCGGCCACATACAGGTTGCCGCGCGCGTCGAAGGCGATCCCTTGGGGTACTTGAAATAGGGCCTGCGTGGCCGGGCCGCCATCTCCGCGAAAGCAATCAAGTGTGTTACCTCGAGAATTACACGGCTGATCACTCCCCGCCACGGTAGTCACCAAACCGGACTGGTCGATCTTGCGGATAAGGAAACCATCGTTGAAGTAAACATCGCCGGCTGGGTCATGGGCGATCTGGCCGGCAGCAATGCCGCCCGATAAAGCGGCGCTGCCATCCGCCACGAGCGGCGCTGCGTCATGGCCAGCCACCACTGTCGCCACGCCGGTTGCCAGATCCACGGCACGCAGAACCCCGTTGCCCAAGTAGAGAATACCATCGCGCAAAGCCACGTCGCCGCCCATCGACAAGTTCGTGGCGCGGCCTCGCCCGGGGCCGCCGGCTATTGTGCTGATGATACCCGGTCCCGATGGCGCTACCGCGGTATTGCTCGTCACCGCGATAACAGCCATCACTGCCCCAGTAGAGAATAGAAGCGTCGCCAGCAGGAGACGCAGTGCTAGCGGGAGCTTGGATGAGCGAAGATATTTATTCATGGGGATGGTGTTGGGATGCGGAGCGACTGTCAGGCGCGCCTCGTGTCAATGTTCTTATGATGCCGGGATCGTAAATACTCTGGAAGAGCGCGTTATTACCCGAAACGCGCATCTATTGCCCATTTCGAGAATGGCTCCTGGTTTTGCGGCGCGTAGCGCGTCCCACTTTGCCGCGTCGCGCGCGATGTTCGGTAGGGCTGCGACCGTAGGCTCGCTGGAAGTTGGTCACGAAATGGCTCACGCTGTTGATGCCGCCTTTCGCTGCAATCTCTTTGACGCTGAGGAACGTCGTCTCGAGAAGCTCCTTCGCCTGCTCCATGCGGAGGTTGCGGAGGTACTGAACTGGCGATGTGCCGGTTTCGTTGTTGAAGAGCTGCCGCAGACGTGAAGACGAGACGCCCACCGCGCCCGCCATTTCGTCAACCGTGAGCCGGCGATCGAGATTGTCCCTCATAAGAGCGAGAACTTTATCGATCCGGCGATCCATAGGCTTAGGCTCGCTTGGACTCGAGCTTCCGGGAAATATTGGTCGGAGGATTTGTTTTCTTCGGCCGCTTTTCGTTGCCGCGCGGCGGTTCTGCAGCAGCACCGTTTTGGAGATGCAGGGCAATCGGCTCGGCTTGATTCCAGAAAAAGTCGAACATGATGCTGAGACTTCTGGCGAGGTGCTCGTGGCGGATGAGAACCGACCGCGTCTGCTCGCCCGGCAGAACAAGAGTCAGCAATACGGTGTGGCCATCGTAGATCGCCAGCTTGTGCGGCAACTCGCCGTCATAGACGCGCGCTTCTTCTCCAGACTGTATCCAGCCTTTAACGAATGGTTTGATCGCGGGATCTTCGACCGTGCTTCGCTCGTAAAGGCCCCGGACACGCACGCCGCGGCTTTGCGCTTTCCTTTGGGCGGGATTGTCTCCGTGGGGGTTGATGATGGGAGGCTTGGTGATGATGTCGATGGTGCGATCGGCTTCCAGTTGAAGCCGGTCGTGCCGGTCAGAAATCACCTGCGACGTACGAAGCACCTGGATGAGCGCTTCGGGCGTCTCATCCCCTGCTTGCGCTAACGGGGCGAGCCGCTCTGCGAGCTGGCCCGCCAGCTGTTCTCGCTCAACGAGCTCGTGCTTTTCGCGCTCAATCAGAGCCGGCAACGCGTGCTCGGGGGAGATGGCTGAGAACCGGCTGCCGTAACCGGCGCCGCCCTCCACCATTCCTTTCTCGGCGAGTGAGCAAAGCGTCGGGTAGACGCTCGTGCGCGGCATGCGAGTTGTGGCAGCGACGCCACTGGCGCCAAGAGGTCCATTCTCAAGCAGAGCCAGATAGACCTGAGCCTCCGGCGCAGAGAGCCCGAGCCGTTCCAGTTCGGCTTTGTGCGCGTGGTGCATCGCCGCACGATGGCCATTCTTTCAAACATGTCAAACGAAATAATTACGACATCTTTTAAAATGTATTTTTGACGTCGACGGATTGAGTGAATGTCTTGATTCGGCGCTGAAGTCTGGTTGGGGACTACCTCATTTATTAGTGCGAGCGGGCACTTGGACAGGAGGGGTTCCCAGCCTGCGTGTCCCCCGTTCAGCTTTTTACCAAGTTCGACTCGACAGAATGTCGAGACCAGCACACTGAAAGCATGCGCTCCCCAGAAAAAGACCTGCTAAGCGCCAGTGCTACCTGGTGGAAGCGAGTTGACGAACGCTTAAGATTTCGTTGTTGCGAAGGGGCTCAAGTGGTGCAGCGGAAATGGTGGTCACAGCGATCGTTTCGCCCAACGCGTTCAAGACTTCGATGGAGTAGCCCTCATCCCCATCGGGAGCAATGTGATGTGCGACGAGCTTGACCAAATCGCCTCCGCGCAAACGTAACTCCGCAAATCATGGGTCAAAGCTGCCTCAGCATAAAGTTCGAACTGCACGTTATCGTCTTCTGATGCGGTTAGCCCTGCTCGCGGCGTAATCTTATGCGCCAGTAATCGGGTTTTCGACTGGTGTGGGCGAACGCCACAATCCACAGGTAATCCGGCATCTCAAGGTAGTGAATGACAAACGGGAACCGCCGCATCGTATAGCGCCTTGTGCCATCGTGGCGCAGTCTATTTATCTCCGGCGCTCGCTGAATTGTGAGGACTGCCTCCCATGCGGCAACTTTGAACTCATATCCCAATCCAGCGCTCCGCTCCTCGTAAAACGAGAACGACTCGGTAAGCTCTCGCTCAGCCGATTCCTCGACAATAACTGGCTTCACTGATCGCGTGCGCGAAGATCACGAAACACATCCTCAGCTGCCCGTCCGACGGCTGTGCCATTCCTGATTCGCTCCACTCGTCTGGCGATCTCAGCCCTCCAAGCCTCTTCGGTGCCTTCCTCTGTGGCGTCTTCGAGACTCAGCAGGATCCGGTGAGCCAACTCTGCTCGCTCCTGCTCCGGAAGAACCAGAGCCTCCTGGGCCAAGCGTTCGATGGTCGCTGTCATGGAGGTATTCTCCCTCGGCGCCTCTTGGAATCAAGCTCTGTGTGCGCGACTCGGATCGCTGATGAGAGACTAGCTGGCGCGTTTTCCATTTAAACCCGAACGCTGCAATCATGCGCCCCCGCGAATCGGAGTTTCACAGGGTCGGTTCCCCTTTAGCGATGGCGACGAGCACCGAGCTGTCCACAGCAGTAATCATTTCTTTCGCCTGGCGCGCGGGAGTTCAACGGGACCGCGCATTTCGTCCAGCCATTGCAACGAGCTTTTTTCACCGATTCTATCTTTACCGGTTCCAATTAGCTGGCGGATGGGAACTCGTCGCGCAACCACAACCGCGGCGCGGAGGTGGTCGGCGTCTTCATCGAAGTCGAGGACCGTGCCTGCATCGAGCTTGAGCTTTTTCCGAATCGCCACCGGAATCGTCACTTGCCCTTTGCTGGTAATCGTTGTCTTCATTCTTCCGAAGGTAAGGAATCGAGTAAGGAAATGCAAGCGGCGAGCAGCCTGCCGGGAGCGGTTTCACTGGGTGGGAGTGCAGGGCCCTCCGCCCCGATGAACGAAACCATGGCGACCGGTCACACCTGGTTGCGGTGGAATTGGAGATGAGATATGTTTGTCTCATCATGAGAACCGCGACCGTGGCTGATTTGCGCAATCGATTCCCTCGGGTGTTCCGATGGATCGAGGAAGGCGAACAGGTCGAAGTTACCAAACGCGGACGTGTCGTGGCGCGACTGGTGCCGCCGCCGGCTGGCAAGCCGCGCAAATTCAGGGTGCCCGATTTTGAAGCCATCCAGCGGGAGGTTTTCGGTGACAACCCGCCTCTCTTCACGCCGGAAGATTCTGCGTTCATCCACGACAAAGGCGAGAGATGAGCGCGTACGCGGACACGGCGTTTATCGTTTCGCTTTTTTTGCTTGAGACGACGAGCGGTGCTGCGCGAAGGGCGGTGCTGAGGTTGAACGGTCCTCTGCCGCTCACCCCGCTGGCGCTGCTGGAACTGCAGAACACTTTCAATTTGGCGATTGCGCGAAACCGGATCACCCCGGCGGATCGGGACGCGCTTTGGCGGCAGTTTGAAACACAGATTCGCACTGGTTTCTTTGCTGAAACGGCTATTCCGGCCACGGAACTGCACGTGGAAGCCCGCCGGCTGTGATCGTTACACACCAACGCTGGCAACCCGCACGCTCGATTTGCTGCACGTGGGAGCCGCGCTCCTGCTTGGCGCACGAGAGTTCTATAGCTTCGACGAGCGACAACGGCGCGCGGCGGCGGGCGAGGGATTGAGACTGAGGCCGTAAGCGCCAGCCCACCCAAAGCGGGGACACTGAGAAGAAGTCCGTTGAAAAGCTATCACTTCCCGCAGTGGTACCGTGGAAACGTCGACAGCATCGAAGGTTTTCGCGTGTCCGCGCCGTGACTCCAGCGAAATGAAAGGGTCACGATAGTGTGAAACGATAATCGAAGTTTAGGTTTCGCAGTGAGCCAGCAAAAAATCTTTGACACTGCTGCGGCCACCATTAGCATCGCGGCCGATACTGAGATACATCGTGGCGATTTAAGGCGACTTGCTCCACGTAAAAAACTGCTAAAGGCTGTGCGGACTCTGAAGTTTCAGTAACGGGAGTTCCGCGCTCTTTTTCCGGTTTCTTGCGGTGACCGCAGTCCCTCGATCGCTACGCAGATCGAAAGGAAACTGCGATGACTACTGCCCCCGAAGAAACCGAGACGGGCGACGCTCATAGAGCGCCGCTACAGCAAACCGAGTACTGTTTTGAAACGCTAGCGCTACACGCCGGGACCAGGGCCGACCCTGTTACCGGCGCGATGCTCACGCCGATCTACCAGACGGCTACCTACAGGCAGGAAGCAGTAGGGAAAGACAAGGGCTTTAAGTACAGCCGTTCGGGAAACCCCACCGTTTCCGCGCTCGAACGCAGATTGGCAGCGCTCGAGGGCGCGGAGTTTGCCACCTGTTATGGAACGGGACTCGCGGCGACGACTGCGTTGTTTCTGGCGCTGCTTCGATCAGGCGATCGAATCGTAGTTTCGCAGGCAGTCTATGGTGGCACCGTTCGGCTCTTGCGTCAGACGCTCGCGCCGTTCGGAGTCGACGCCGAGTTCGTTGACACTGCGGATGCAAATGCTTTCGCCGACGCCCTGCGCAAACCGACGCGTCTGGTGTTCATCGAAACACCTGCGAACCCCACCTTGGTCCTGACGGACATTCATCTGGCAGTTCAGCTCGCGAAAGCGGCTGGCGCGCTGCTCGTGGTGGACAACACGTTGCTCAGCCCGGCGCTGCAGCGTCCGCTCGATCTCGGCGCCGACATCGTTCTGCATTCGACGACGAAGTTTATCGAGGGGCACAATGCCACTGTCGGCGGGGCATTGATTACTCGTGAAGCGGCGTTGCATGAAGGATTCCTTTTCACGCGCAATACGACGGGGACAATCCAATCGCCCTTCACTGCCTGGTTGACACTCCAAGGCGTGAAGACGCTGCCGCTGCGGATGGCACGGCATTGCGAGAACGCGCTGCGGGTGGCGCGATTCCTCGAATCGCATCCGCGGGTCACGAAGCTGATTTATCCGGGACTCGAATCCTTCCCGCAATACGAGCTGGCGCAGCGTCAACAGACCGGGGCTGGCGCACTGATCGCGTTTGAGGTGGAGGGCGGACTCGAAACCGGCGTGCGCCTGATGAATTCGGTTCGTCTTTGCGCGCTAGCCGAGAACCTGGGTGCGGCGGAAACGATCATCACACATCCGGTCTCGATGACCCATGGCGCTGTCCCGCCGGAACAACGCGCTGCGGCCGGTATAACGGATGGACTGGTTCGGCTCTCGGTCGGACTGGAGAATCCCAACGACATCATCGCTGATCTGGACCGCGCTCTTAGCGACTCGCAGGAGGCAGCACAATGAATCACGAGAATGGAGGGACGAGCGCTGTCTCGTCCCGTTTGGTGGACGGCACAGCGGCCGTCCCTCCACCGGTTGTCGTCCTGAAATTCGGCAGCTCAGTCTTAACGAGCGATGAGAATTTGCCGGACGTGGTTCATGAAATCTACCGGCACTGGCGAGCTGGCGCGCAGGTTTTGGTGGTTGTTTCAGCCTTTGGAAACACCACGGATGAGCTGCTCTATCGCGCGCAAAACATCTGCGCGGATCCCGACGAAACCGCTCTGGCGACGCTACTCGCGACCGGCGAAGCAACGGCTTCCGCACTTCTGACGATTGCGCTCCAAAAAGCCGGCATTCCCGCCAGAGTCCTTAACGCTGCACAGGCAGGACTTCGCACATCCAGCAACATACTCGACGCGCAGTTAGCGACGGTCGATGTCACTCGCTTGGAAACAGAGCTGTGTCGCGGCGTCGTTGTCTTGCCGGGTTTCGTTGGAAATGACGCAGACCACCGCACAACGCTGCTCGGCCGTGGCGGCTCTGATTTCACGGCGGTGTTCGTGGCGGAGAAACTTCGCGGACACTGCGTGCTCGTGAAGGACGTGGATGGCCTCTACACGAGCGATCCGGCACACGCGGTGAAGCGTCCGCCGCGGTTCGCGGAAGTCACCTACGAAACCGCTTGCCGCGTCGCCGGGACCCTCGTGCAGCCCAAAGCGATCCGGTTCGCTAAAGCGCACGGAGTGCGGATCACGGCAACGTCATTGGCCGCAACCTCTGGCACTGAAATCGGTTCAGATGTCGATCGTGTCGCACGTCCAGAATCCGAACGGCCGCCGCTGGAAATCGCGTTGCTCGGCTGCGGCACGGTAGGCGGTGGCGTTTACGAACGCCTTTGCGTGATGCCCGAGTTATTCACGGTCGTTGGAGTTGCAGTGCGTCACCCTTCGCGGGCGCGGCAGCCACACGTTCTCCACGACCTTCTCACTGATGACGTAGACGCATTGATCGAAAGGCCGTGCGATGTCGTCGTTGAACTCATCGGCGGCAACGAACTGCCGAGTGAACTAATCAGCCGCGCGTTGTGTTTGGGAAAGCATGTTGTCACCGCGAACAAGGTGGTCATGGCAACTGCCGGGGAACGGTTGCGTGAGTTGGCGCGTGAAAACGGCGTAACGCTCCGCTCCAGCGCGGCCGTCGGCGGTGCGCTTCCCGCGCTCGAAACAATCCGGCGCGCTAAAGCTATCGGTCCAATTCACGCGATCTCTGGTGTTCTCAATGGCACCACAAACTTCATCCTCGATCAGCTCGTGCACGGGGCCGAACTTCAGGATGCGATTCGAGGAGCGCAAAAGAGCGGGTACGCAGAAGCCGACCCGACGCTCGACCTGAACGGGACAGACGCCGCGCAAAAGCTGATCATCCTCGCTCGCGAAGCGTTTGGTGTTCGGTTGCCGTTTAATTCCGTGCGCCGCGAAGGCATCGAGCGGCTCAGCCGGGAATCGGTGCGGGCGGCATCGAGGCTGGGATCAAACGTGCGCCTTGTCGCTTCCTGTGTTCGCACTGCAGATGGTTTTGTCGCCAGCGTAGCCCCGACGGAATTGCCTAACGAGCACCCTCTCGCATCGGTGATAGGCGCGCAAAACTGCTTAACGGTCGAGCTAGAGAACGGCCGGATGTTGTCGGTCTGTGGGACCGGCGCGGGGCGATGGCCGACGACGGAGGCAGTGATCGCCGATCTGCTGGACATCCGACGAGAGGGTTTGTCGGCACAAGAAAACATCGCAACAACGGAGGAGGCATGCGTCGCGTGAAAA
>Ga0136617_10005678_pt1 | contig 11174 bp, 8 predicted proteins | sample AntDrymUQ3222106_2_FD_129672 | JGI IMG/M metagenome (GOLD analysis project Ga0136617, IMG submission 129672) | Polar desert sand microbial communities from Dry Valleys, Antarctica - metaG UQ322 (21.06) | ecosystem: Environmental > Terrestrial > Soil > Desert | place: Antarctica: Dry Valley...
GCCGGCACCCGCGACGCGGCGGTGCGCGCCCTCGCCCGGGCACTGGAGGGCAGCCTGATCGCGGGGGTGACCACGAACCGCGACCTGCTCGTGGCGGTGCTGCGCGACGAGGTGTTCCGCAGCGGCGCCGCCACCACCGGGTTCCTGGCCGATCGCGAGGTGCCGCTCGCGGCCGCGCAGGTGCGTGGCACCGAGGAGGTGGCGGCCGCCGCGGCCGTCGCGGCCCTCGCCGGTCTGCTCCCGGCGCACGCGCCGGGCCTGCCGCAGGTCCCGCCCGGGTTCACCAACGGCCCGCAGGCCTGGCCACCCGTGCGCTTCCGCACGGCCACCGCGCCGGCCGAGCTGGAGGTGCGCCACCGCACCCGGCGCGACGGCACCTTCGACCTCGAGGTGGACGGGGTCGCCCGCCACGCGCGCGTCGCCTCGTCCGAGGAGCTCGGCGGCGGCGTGCTGCGGCTGGCGGTGGCGCTCGACGGGCACCGCCGCGGCTTCGTGGTCGCCCGGGCGGGGGCCTGCTGGTCGGTGTGCGGGCCTGCGGGCCAGGTCGACCTGGAAGAGGTCGGGCACGCCGGTGAGGCGGCGCCGGAGGTGCCCGAGGGCGCCTGCGTCGCGCCGCTGCCCGGCCTCGTGGTCGCGCTGACCGTGCGGGAGGGCGCGGCCGTCGCCCGCGGGGCCGTCGTGGCGGTCGTGGAGGCCATGAAGCTGGAGCACCGGATCACCGCGCCGCTGGCCGGCCACGTGGCCAAGGTGCTCGTGGCCACGGGCGAGCAGGTCGTCCCGGGACAGGTCCTCGTGCAGCTCGAGCCGCGCTGACCTCGACGTCCCACTCTGGCAAGTCTCTTGCAAGAGCAGTGAAGCAACGCTAAAAGCTTCATCCCCCGTTCGGCTGCCGCACACCTCCCCGACCCGGTGACGTCGAAGCGTGTGGCGATGGTCGGTGCCACCTGGGCGACCACCTCTCAAAAACGAAGCGGGGACACGCGTGAGCCACGAGCACCAGCACGGCGACCACTCCCACGACCACGCCGATCAGGCGGGCACCTCGCCGGAGTGGGCGGACCTGCAGGTCCCGGACAGCGAGCTGTCGCCGACCGGCCTGAGCCGGCGCCGCTTCCTCCAGCGCACCGGTCTGCTGGGTGCGGCCGCGGTGGCCGGGAGCATGACCGGGGCGCTGCCGGTCGCGGCGCAGTCCGCGAGCGCGCAGGACGCGCTGCCCGCCTACGACAACCCGCGCCAGCAGTACCGCTACCTGGCGGGCGACCACCACATCCACACGAAGTACAGCCCGGACGCGATCTACGAGGTCGCCCAGCAGGCGGAGAAGGCCAAGGAGTACGGGCTGGACTGGATGGTCATCACCGACCACGGCGGCCCCACCCACCAGCGGCTGTCCATCGACCCCACCAGCGTCGACGTCATCGCCGCGCGCGAGCAGGTCGCCGACATCCTCATCTACCAGGGCGTGGAGTGGAACATCCCCGCCGGCGAGCACGCCACGGTCTTCCTGACCCCCGGCGGCGCGGACATCGACACGCTCAAGGCCTTCGAGCTGGGCTACGACGGCGCCGTCCTGGCCGCGGCCGGCACCATCCCCGGCGCCACCACGAACTCGCCCGCCGTCGAGGAGTATGCCTACCAGGGCCTGCGCTACCTCTCCGACCAGATCCAGGCGGGCGCGATCGGCGACGCCGTCATGCTGCCGAACCACGTGTCGCGCCGCGGGCTCGACTCCCCGCACGAGCTGCGCGGCTACCGCGACGCCGCCCCCGGCATCGCCGTGGGCATGGAGGGCGCTCCGGGCCACCAGGCCGCCGGCATCCCTGTCACCGAGGGCGGGATCGGCGACGACCGCGGCTTCTATGGCAACGTGCTGAACGCCGAGTCCTTTCCCGGCTACGTGCCGGAGTCCTACTTCACCTACGGCGGCTTCGACTACAACGTCACCAAGGTCGGCGGCCTCTGGGACTCGATGCTGGCCGAGGGCAAGCGCTGGTGCATCACCGCCACGTCGGACTCCCACTTCAACCACCTGGAGGCCTTCGTCCGCGGCGGCACGCCCGAGCAGCAGACCGCCGCCTACTACAACACGACCGGGCAGTACCTGCCGCCCGTCTACACCGGCATCCCAACGCCGGCTGGCGACTTCTGGCCGGGCTACTACTCCCAGACCCTGGTCGCCGCAACGGACAAGGACTACGGCGCGGTCATCAAGGGACTGCGCGAGGGCCGCACCTACGCGATCCACGGCGGCCTGGTGCGCGGGGTCGACCTGCGGGTCAACGCCTCGGGCCTCAGCGACGGCTTCGGCTCCACCGTGGGCGGGCGCAGCCGCGCTCGCCGCGGCCGCAACGTGCGGGTCACCGTGAAGCTCGACCTGGCCACCACCCCGAACTTCAACGGCGACGTCCCCCAGCTCGCCAAGGTCGATCTCATCGCCGGGCCGGTCACCGGCCCGGTGAGCGACCTCGACACGCTGACGGCGCCGGGGACGCAGGTCGTGGAGACCTTCGAGATCAGCGAGCGGGACCGCCGCCGCGGTACCGCGGTGCTGCGCTACACCTTCCGCAACGTGCAGGAATCGTTCTACCTGCGCCTGCGCGGGTCCGACGGCAATGAGCTGGACGCCGACGGCAACCCGACCGTCGACATCAGCGGCGACGCCAACCCCTGGCGTGACCTCTGGTTCTACTCGAGCGCCGCCTTCGTCGACGTCGTCGGCAACTGATGGCCACGCTGTGGGTGGGGCTGGACCGCGGGGACGCGGACCAGCCTCACCTGGAGCAGCGGGTCCTCGGGGTCCTCGAGGCCTTTCCGGCGCCCGCGACCCATGTCTGCACGCTCCTGGTGCGCGAGGGCCACGCGCACCACGCCGCGAGCCTCGCCCTCGACCTGGGGACGGCGGCGGGCGGTGCGCTCGGCAGCGCCGCGTCGCTGACGCGGGTCGCCGAGCGCTTCGGCGGCGCGCTCGTCGCACTCGGGGCGGCGGGCGAGCCAGCCCTGGAACTGGGCGAGGAGGCGCTGCGGCCCGGTGCGCGGGTGGCCGCCGCCGCGCTGCGCGACGGCGCGGGGGGCCGAGCCATCCGCTTCCCCGGCCAGGAGGCGCTGGTGGGCCGGGTGCGCGTGGGCGACGTGCCCTCGCTGTCGGCCATCGCCTCGCTCACCGCCATCGGCACCTCGCTGAGCGAGGACCGCATCCTCGACACCCGCGACCACGTGCGCCCCGCGTTCGCCGACGGCGCGCTGCGGCTCATGGTGGTGCCCGCGGCGGGCGGCACCGTGATCCCCCATGACCGCCCTCGCGCCCACGAGTGCGGGGCCTGCGGCCACTGAGGCACCCGGGCACTGACACGAACGAGGGGCCGCACCCGGTGGGTGCGGCCCCTCGATGTCGCCTGTCCCGCGGCGGTTTCACCCCTGGGCGTCGACCGTGGCGGTGGAGAAGGCGTAGATGAGCACCGAGTTGCCGATCGCGTCGAGGTTCTGGTCGAAGACCTCGAGGTTCACGTTGTCGATGGTGTCACCGGCCTGGTGGTAGTCGGGATCGAAGGCGATCCCGGCGGTGCCGCCGTACAGCGCCAGTCGCCGCTGGTGCCGTCGAAGGCGGTGCAGGTCTCGGGGTTGGGCAGGATCCGGGCGAACTCCGCGCTGGCCGTCTCGCTGTCGAGCCGGTACGCGGACTCCGGATGCTCAGTCCTCGGCGAGCAGCGCGTCGATCTCGTCCAGCTCGGACTCGATCGCCTCGGCGTCGGACTCCCAACCGCCGGCCTCCGCGGCCTCCGCGGCCTCCGCGGCCTCCTGAGGCTGGGCCGCGGTCTCGGCCGCGCGGTCCTCGCGCCGGTCCTCGCGCCGCTCGGCGCGCTCGGCCGGCCGGCCGCAGCCGCCAGGACCCGGGTGGTGCCCCTGCGCACCGTCAGCTCTCCAGGTCGCGATCGGCGCACCACTCCGTGGCCCGGGTCAGCAGCTCCTGGCGTTGCGGCAGGATGTCGAGCTTCTCGGCGAGCAGGTCGGCGCGGTTGTCCAGGGCGGTGGCGAGGTCGGCGAAGCCCTCGTCGCGGGCCCGGTCGGCGCGCTGGCGCACCCAGGCGATCGAGCCGCGCTCGTCGGCGTCGCCGGGCAGGCGGTCCAGCAGGTTCTGCGTCCTGGTCACGAGGTTGGGCACCCGCGCGCACAGGACGTCGATGCGCTGCTCGGCGTGGGACTCGAGCGGGGGCGAGGGCTCGGGGAACGGTGCGGAGGCGGCGGCGGCGCCGGCGGGCAGGAGCAGCAGCGCGCTCGTCAGGGTGGCCAGGGTGCGGCTCGTCCGGTGCATGTGCGGGTCTCCTCGTGTCGCGGGTTCGGATGAGCACCACGTTGCACGAAGGCCCTGCGGTGGCGGTGAGGGGGTCATGAGATCTGCCTGGCATGCTGTGGCCATGTCGCAGCGCGATCGGATCCGCATGGACGACGCCGAGGTCACCGCCTTTCTGGCGGCGCAGCGGCACATGAGCGTCGCCACGCTGGACCCCGACGGCTGGCCGCACCTGGTCGCCATGTGGTTCGTCCTGCGCGGCGGCGCCGTGCACTTCTGGACCTATGGCAAGTCACGCAAGGCCGTGAACCTGCGCCGAGATCCCCGCATCACCTGCCTGGTCGAGGCCGGGGAGCGCTACGACGAGCTGCGCGGCGTGTCGCTGACCGGGCGCGGCGTGCTGCTGGAGGGCACCGCCGACGTCGGCGCCCTGGGGCTGGAGATCAGCGAGCGCTATGGCGGCCCGATCCCGCCCGGCACGCAGGGCGCCGCCGCACGGGCGGGCATCGCGGCCCAGGCGGCGAAGCGGGTCGGCGTGCGCGTGGCGGTCGAGCGGGTGGCGTCCTGGGACCACCGCAAGCTCTAGTCGAGCGGTCCCACCACCGCTGCGGCCAACGCGAGCAGGCTGCCACCGGCGACGAGCTCCTCGGCGGCGGCGAGCTCGGGGGCGAGGTGGCGGTCCGGTCCGGGACCGGGGACGCGGTCCCGGAGGCCGTCGCGGACCGCAGCGGTGGCGGGCGCGGGGGACAGCGGAGCCCGCAGGTCCAGCCCGCGCGCCGCCACCACCAGCTCGATGGCCAGGATCCGGCCGAGGTTGGCGAGCACGGTGCGCAGCTTGCGCGCGGCCGCCCAGCCCATGGCGTTGTGGTCCTCCTGCAGCGCCGAGGTGGGGATCGAGTCCACGCTCGCGGGTGCCGCGAGGCGGCGGTTCTCCGCCACGAGCGCCACCGCGGTGTACTGCGCGATCATCAGGCCGGAGTCCACGCCCGCGGCGTCCGCGAGGAACGGCGGCAGGCCGCGCGAGCGCTGCGCGTCGAGCAGCCGGTCCATGCGGCGCTCTGCGATCGCGCCCACCTCGGCGGCCGCGATCGCCAGGAAGTCGCACGCGAAGCCGAGCGGGGCGCCGTGGAAGTGGCCGGTGGACTCCACCCGGCCGTCACCGAGGACGACGGGGTTGTCCACCACCGCGTCCAGCTCGCGCCGGGCCACCGCCTCGGCATGGCTCAGGGTGTCGCGCGCGGCACCGGTCACCTGCGGGGCGCAGCGCAGCGAGTAGGCATCCTGCACCCGCACCTCCTCCGCGCGCCGCAGCCCGACCATGCCCGAGCCGGCCAGCAGGCGGCGCAGGTTGGCCGCGCTGGCGGCCTGACCGGGATGGGGGCGCAGCGCTTGGAGGTCCGCCGCGAAGGGGCGGTCACTGCCGAGCAGGGCCTCGATGCTCATCGCCGCGCTCACGTCGGCGGTCGCCAGCAGCCGTCGCAGGTCGGCGCAGGCCAGCACGAGCATCCCCAGCATCCCGTCGGTGCCGTTCAGCAGGGCCAGGCCCTCCTTCGCCTGCAGCACGACCGGCTCCTGCCCGGCCTCCGCCAGCGCCTCGCCCGCAGGGCGGACCCGGCCCTCGCGGTCGTGCACCTCGCCCTCGCCGATCAGCGCCAGCGCCACGGCGGACAGCGGGGCGAGGTCGCCGCTGCAGCCCAGCGAGCCGTGCTCGGGGACCAGCGGGGTGAGCCCGGCGTTCAGCAGCCCGACGAGGGCCTGGGCCACCGCGGGGCGGGTCCCGGAGTAGCCGCGGGCTAGGGTGCGGGCGCGCAGGAGCATCATCGCCCGCACGACCTCGCGCTCCACGGGCTGTCCGATGCCCGCCGCGTGCGACCGGACCAGGCGCAGCTGCAGAGTGGGCCGGTCCTGCGGTGCGATCGCGATGCTGGCCAGCGACCCGAAGCCGGTGGAGACGCCGTACACCGGCTCGGGCGACGCCGCCAGCGCCTCGACGCGGGCCCGCGACCGCGCCATCGCATACACGGCCTCGCCGGTCAGCGTCACGGCCGCGTCCTGGCGCGCCACCGCCACCACATCGGCGGTCGCCAGCGCCACGGTGCCCAGCGCCACCTCGCCGGTCTGCGTCCGCACCACCGTCAGCCCGCTGGGGGGGCCGGGGCCAGCGGCGTCCAGGTGGCGGTGGAGAGGGCGAAGGCGTAGCTGTCGCCGAAAAGCGACTCCCCGTCGCGGCCGAAGACCACGAGCAGGCGGTCGCCCCGCGGGTCGTACGCCGCGCTGCTGGAGCGCCGGCAGGTGGGCCCGGTGCGCGCCGCGCAGTCACCCGGCGAGAGGGTCTCCCAGCGGCCCTGCTCACTGTCCAGGCGGAGCCGTGCGACGTCGTTGCGGTGCCGTGAGCCCGAGGGTCCGTAGCCGCCGAAGACGAGCAGTTCGTCGGCTCCACCGGCCGAGCGCGTGGCGAAGGCCATGCTGCGCCGCGGTGCCGGCGGGCTGCCCTCGGGCGCCAGGCGCGTCCAGGCGGGCGGGCCGTCGAGGGCCAGCGCCCAGGCGTCGGCGTCGAGGGTCGCGGCGGCGTCGGTGCCCGCCTGCCCACCCCAGACCACCATGCGCCGGCGCGCCGCGTCATAGGCCACCGCGCCGCCCCAGCGCGGCGGCGGCGCGGCGCCCTGCGGCGCGAGCGCCGTCCAGCGCGGGGTCGCGCCCAGTGACAGCGCCCAGACGTCCCCGAACGTGGCCCCGCCGGACTGGCGCCCGCCGTACACGACGAGCCGGTCCTGCGCGGCGTCGTAGACCGCGTGCCCGCCCCAGCGTGCCGCCGGTCCGGGACCGCAGGAGCTCGCGGTGCACAGCTGACGCCAGGCGGGGCGTCCGCGTGCCGCGCTGCTGTCCTCGTGTCGCGGCCCGCCGTCCCCTCCCATGCCGAAGTCGGCCACCCAGACGTCGGCCAGGGAGCGGTCGCCCTGCAGCCCGCCGACGACGAACAGCCGCCGCCCGCCGAAGTCGGAGGCGGTGGCGCTGGCCTCGCGGTGCAGCGGGACCGTGGCACCGTCGAGGGGGGTGGCGTTGCGCCAGGCCCGGCCGGGGGTGAGACCTGTCGCCCCACGTTGGGAGGGGCGGGGCAGCGGCAGGCGCAGGACGTCGGCGAGGTGCACGCCACCGGTGTTGTGCGAGGGCAGCCCGCCGCTGCCGAAGCCGCCGAAGGCGTAGAGGCTGGACGACGCCGGGTCGAGGTGGACCGCGGCCTGGTCGCGGGCGGTGACACCGGTGACGGGCGGGGTGGCGTGCCAGGAGGGCGCCGACCCGTCCGCGGGCAGCGCCAGGGCCGCGGTGTCCTTGAAGGTCCCCGTGCCGAAGCCGCCGCCGAACACCAGCATGCGCTCACCGCGCGGGTCGTAGGCGGCGGCATGGAAGGCGCGCGGCTGGAGCTCGGCGCTGTCCAGCCGGGCCGGGGCCCAGCGAGGGGCGGCGGACAGGCCGCTCAGGAGGTCGACGCCCTCGGGGTAGGTGGCGCTGGCGGCCTCGTGCCCGCCAAACAGCACGAGGCGGTCGTTGCGCGGGTCGGCGACCAGTGTGGCGCCCCCGCGTGGGGCCGGGCACGGCGGGCCGCAGCCGTCGGGCATGACCTCGGTCCAGGTGAGGGTCGCCAGGTCGAGGCTCCACAGATCGTTGCGCTCCGCGCCCTTCGCCGAGCCGCCGAACAGCCACGCGGTGGCGCTGCCCGCGACGGTCATGGCGTGCCCGGCGCGCGCCGGTGGCGTGGCGCCCACGCTCACCCGCCGCCAGGCCGGCTCGCCACGCAGCGACAGCTCCCACAGGTCGTCGCGGTAGGTGCCGTCGGTCCCACCGAACAGCACGAGGCGTTCGCGCGTGCCGTCGAGCACCGCCTGGGCGGCGCGCCGCGGGCCGGGCCCGCCGCCGCAGCCATCGGCCGCGCAGACCGTCGACCACTCCGGGGTGTCGCCCAGCGACAGCGCCCACACCTCGCCGTACTGGCGCACCCCGTCCCAGCCGCCGAACACCAGCACGCGGCGCCCGACCGGATCGTAGACGGCGCTGCAGCTGCGCAGCGGGGGCGGCGCGCCCTGCGCGTCCGCGCCGGCCAGCAGGCGCCAGCGCGACTGGCGGTCCCGTGGCAGTTCGAGGGCCCAGGCGTCGCGGTAGTGCGTCACCTCGTCGGTCGCCCGCCCGCCGATGACGATCCAGCGGCCGCCGCGCGCGTCGTAGGCCGAGCAGGGTGCGAACCGGCGGTTCGGCCAGTCCAGACCCGGGACCCCCGCGGCCGGGTCGACCCCGAGCAGCTCGCCGACGTCTTCCGTCTCGGCGAGCGGGCCGTCGGGCGCGGTCGCGGCACCGGCGATGCCGGCGGGAGCGAGCAGCGCGACGCCGACCAGCACGGCGGCCAAGCGACGAGCAGTACGCATCGACACCTCAGGGTTACGGGGGGGACATGAGTGTCACACAAGCCGCGTATCTTCCGCGACCCAACTGCACAGCAGTTCTTGCGGATCAAATATTGCGCAATGTCTCTTGCGGACTTATCGTGCCGGCATGGACGAGCCGCGCACCCACCACCTCGACGACCCGAGAGCCATGCGCGCGCTGGCCCACCCGCTACGCCTCCGTGCGCTCGGCCAGCTCCGCCACGACGGTCCGGCCACGGCCACGATGCTGGCCGAGCGGCTCGACGAGGCGCCCGCGCTGATGAGCTACCACCTGCGCCAGCTGGCCGCGCACGGCTTCATCGAGGAGGCGCCGGAGCTGGCCCGCGACGGCCGCGAGCACTGGTGGCGCGCCGCCGCCGAGCGCACCAGCTGGTCCACCGCGGACTTCCTCGACAGCCCCGAGCGGCGGGCCGCCCTGAACGCACTGCGCCGGGAGGTCTACCGGCGCTACGACGAGCGGCTCGGGACCTACCTGTCCGAGGAGACCGCCTGGGGCGAGGACTGGGTGGATGCCGCGGGCAGCTCCGACTACGTCCTGGAGCTCGATCCCGACGGCCTGCGCGCGCTCAGCGCCGAGCTGTCCGCCGTCCTGGACCGCTACCAGCGTGAGCCGCCCCAGCCCGCCGGCACCCCCGAGCACGTCGCGGTGATCTTCCACGCCTTTCCCGTGCGGCGGTCGACGTGAGCCTTGCCACGCCGGCCGGTCTGCGGCGCACCTACTACCTGCTGGTGGCGCTGCGCTGGCTCCCCGTCGGCCTGATCGTGCCGCTGATCGTGCTGGTGATGACCCAACGCGGCCTGTCGCTCGCGCAGGTGGGACTGGTGTCCGCCACCTACTTCGGCACCGTCGTGCTGCTGGAGCTGCCCACGGGCGGGCTGGCCGACGCCCTGGGCCGGCGCCCGGTCCTGGTGGTGGGCGGCCTGTGCTCCGTCGCCTACCTTGGCCTGGTCCTGGTGGCCCGCGACGTCCGCACCTTCGCCATCGCCGCGGTGCTGCACGGCATCGAGCGCGCCCTGCGATCGGGCCCGCTGGAGGCGTGGTTCGTGGACCGCACGCAAGGGCTGGAGCCCGGCACCGACCTGCTGCGCGGGCTGACCGGCGGCATGGTCGCCGAAGGCGGCACCCTCGGGGTGGGCGCCCTGGCCGCCGGCCTCCTGTCGCAGCTGGCCACCGGCCTGCCGGTGTCGGGCAACGCGATCCTCACCCGCCTGACCCTGCCGCTGCTCGTCGCGCTCGGCGTGGAGGTCGTCTCGCTCGTCGCGGTCCTCGTGCTGCTGGCGGAGGTCCGCGGGGTGTCGCGCCCCCGTCTCGGCCAGGCGCTGGCCGGCCTGCCGGTCGCCGCGGGAGTGGCGCTGCGGCTGGTCCGCGCCGAGCCCGGCATCGGGTTGCTCCTGGTGGCGGTCGCGACCGTCGGCGCGTCCATGGGCTCGGTCGAGACGCTGTGGCAGCCGCGCTTCGCCGGTCTGCTGGGCGGGGTCGAGGACAACACCCTCGCCTTCGGCCTGCTCGGCGCCGGCGGCTTCCTGGCTGCCGCCGCTGGGTCTGCCCTCGCGCCGGTGCTCGCGCGCCGGCTGGGTCGCGGGCCCGGCGCGGCGGCCGCGCTCGTCACGCTCCTGCACGGCGCCGCCATCGCGGCGCTCGCCGCCTCGGGTCTGGCGCTGCCGGCGGCGTCGGCCTACCTGGGCGTGTACGTGTGGACCGGAGCGAAAGGGCCGCTGCACGCCGAGCTCCTGCACGAGCGGGTGCCGGGCGAGCGGCGCGCCACGATGCTGTCGATCGGCTCCCTGGCGATGATGGCCGGCGGCCTGCTGGCCGGCCTGACCCTGCCCCGCCTTGCCGATGCCGCGGGCATCCCCGCCGCCTGGCTGATGGCGGCCGCGCTGCTTTCGGCCAGCGCGTGGTGCTACGCCCGGATCCGCCCGCCCGCCGAGGTTGTGGGCAGGATGGGGGCCGGACGCAGGGTGCGCAGCCCGTGGCTGGCGCGCGCCGGGGGCGAGGGAGACCGGAGGCAGCGGTGAGCGAGGCGGTCGTGGTGGGCGCCGGACCGAACGGGCTGGCGGCCGCGATCACGCTGGCCCGGGCGGGGCGCGAGGTGACGGTCTACGAGGCCGCGGACACGGTGGGCGGCGGTGCCCGCTCCGCCGAGGTCACCCTGCCCGGCGCGCTGAGCGACATCTGTTCCGCGGTCCATCCCTTCGGGGCGGCGTCGCCGTTCTTCAACCGGCTCCCCCTGGCCCGCCATGGCCTGGAGTGGATCCACCCGCCGACCCCGCTCGCGCACCCCCTCCCCGGCCGTCCAGCCGCGCTGCTGGAGCGCTCGCTGACCGCGACCGTCGAGGGGCTGGCCGCCGACGGCGGGCGCTACGAGGCCCTCGTGGGCCCGGTCGTGCGGCGCTGGGACGCGCTCGCCGAGGACCTGCTGCGCCCGCTGCTGCGCCTGCCCGCC